>OJQY01000455.1_pt1 | contig 19298 bp, 22 predicted proteins | sample 1599091 | NCBI WGS metagenome assembly OJQY01 (sample SAMN03922524, study PRJEB24848) | human gut metagenome | isolation source: stool sample | host: Homo sapiens | place: Germany | collected 2010-02 | reverse complement strand
CCTTGCTCGGCTGGAAAGGGTCAAGGGAAAACCTGCGACGAGGTTTTCCCTGTCGGCGGAAAGGTGATTGCAAAAGAGGGAAACCACCGAAATGGTTTCCCTCTTTTGAATAAACATATAAAGTTTTATGAAGAATTCCAAGAAGCAGTATGCTTCAAGAAAAAAGAAAAGAGGGGATTCCATCCCCTTGAAACAAGATTACATGAAAAATTCAATGAAGAAATTCAAGAAGCAGTATGCTTCATTAAAAGAAACGGATACGTTTCAAATAAAAAACAAGAAGCAGATGTTTGAAATAAACAAATGAAATCGGATTTAAAAAGGGAAAGCATTTAATGCTTTCCCTTTTTCTATAAATTACAAACTGCCAGCAAATACACACCGTAGCAAAAAAGCATCAAAACGCCCTGCCACCGCATAAACCGGCCCTTAAAGAGCGCCGGGACAATCATGACGGACGCGATAAGCAGGCAGACGGGCAAATCGACCCGGTAGGTCTGCACTCCCACCGGAAGCGCGCCGCCCGACAGAAAGGCGCACACAGGCAGTATCAGCGCCACGTCGATGATATTCGCGCCGATGATATTCCCAACAGAAAGCGAAGCCTGTTTCTTTACGACCGCCGTAACCGTCGTGACAAGCTCCGGCAGGGAGGTTCCAATCGCAACGGCCGTCAGGCTGATAATCCGCTCAGATACGCCGAAGCTCTCGGCAATCAGGCTGCCGTTGTCTACCAGAAGCTGTGAGCCAAGCAAAATTCCAGCGGCGCCCAGCACGAACTTTACCATATGCACCATGCAGGCGCGCCTGCCTGTGGGAACAGCCCCGCCGCTTGGGGGCGGAACGCACCGCATTTCCGCTTTTGCTTCCCGGATGTTCTCCGCTATAAAAACGGCGAACAGCAAAAACATGCCGGCGCACCCGAACAGCGTAATCTTGCCGGACAGGGTAAACAGCCACAGGAGCGTAATCGAGGACAGAAACAGCATCCCTTTCGGCAAAAGCCTGCGCCGCCTGATAAACGCCGGGATAAACAGGATTCCCAGTGAAAAAATCAGGCCTGTGTTCGCAATGACCGAACCGACGGCGTTGCCCGCCGCCATATCGGTTTTCCCCTGCAGCGCCGCAATCGACGATACAAACAGCTCAGGCAAGGTCGTCGCAACGCTCACGACAGTCGCGCCAATAACAAACTGCGGTACATGCGTAATCTCAGCCAGCCAAACCGCGGCGTCCACAAAAAAATCGCCGCCCTTGATAATCAACAATAGCCCCAATACAAAAAAGAAAGAAAGAAGAAAAAGTTCCATTTCGCCCTCCCGCGTTTTTTTACGCGGAACGAACGAAAGGAACCACTGAGCCCTTACGCGCGCACCGCGACGATGTGAGTAAGGGGCGCTTTAATTCTTCCGATAAACTGTTCCATGGTAAGGATATCGTATTGCCTGCCGTATACGGAATTAAAGAACCGGAAGGTCTTTTCTTCCGTCGGCTGATACGCCGTAAAATGATACGTCTTTCCTGTTCCATAATATATGATACCCGCCTGTGAGCCCAGGGCAAGCGGCTCGAAGCTGCTTTTGAAAAAGCTCGTGTCCATCGCGTAGCCCTGTCTGCGGATATATTTTTTGATTCCCGGCATTCTTGTCCCGAGAAGCCCCTTAAGCAATGTATATGGCGTAAGGGCCTCCATTATTTCTTCATATGGTTTTTCGTTGCCGAGCGCTTTCATCAGGTTATACACGGCAATCCAGCCGCACCCGTTTTTGCTTGACGGGTAATTGCCGAACGGGATATCCCGCAGCATCCCCTGGTTGATGATAAAGCCGTCCTCGGAAAGGCAGCCCTCTGGCAGCATAGGTTCATCCTTCCCTTCCCTGTGAAAACACACAGCCGCAGTAATTCTGCCGGTACATACCATACTGCGCCGAAAGCTCCGTGGAGCGTTTAAAGCCGTTTTTCTTTTTAAAATCGGAGCAAAGGTAAGATATACCGTTTTGTCCCCCAATTTGCTCGCCAATCGTATTGATTACCCGCGCGTTTTTCAACGGGCTTATCGTAAGGGTCGTCGCAAAATAATCAAACCCGCGCGCCTTTGCCTGCTTTGCCGTTTCCAATAGGCGCAGCGCATAACACCTTTCACAGCGCGCGCCGCCCTCCGGCAGCTGTTCCAGCCCTTTGACCGCGTCATAAAACCGCTGCTTGTCAAAGTCACCTTCCACAAAGGAAACGGGATGCTTTACAGGCAGCTTTGAAATAAAACGCTTTTGCTCCGCGCTGCGGTGGAGGTATTCCTCGTCGGGGTAAATATTCGGGTTATAATAAAAAACGGATATGCTGAAATAATCAGACAAATACTCAATCACATAGCTGCTGCACGGCGCGCAGCAGCTATGAAGAAAAAGCGATGGCGTTTTGTTTTCATTCATGAGCTGTGAAATCAGCGTATCAAGCTCTTTTTGATAATTTCTGGGATTCATTTGCTATTCCCTTCTTTGATATAAAAAAACAATTCCCGCGCGGTTTTCACCGTCGTCTTTGCGCCAGCGCCGGTAAGCTCCTGCTTTCCGCGAAAGCCCCACTCTGCGCCGCAGAAGGGAAGGCCCGCGTTCTTTGCGGTATACACGTCCACATCGCTGTCGCCTACATAGAGGCATTCTTCCTTTGAAACGCCCATTTCGCCAAGCATCGCAAACAGCGCGCCGGAATCCGGCTTCTCCTTAAACTGCGGCTTTTTGCCCCAGGCAAGCGTAAACGGGAAGGCCGGAAACAGCCTTCCCATCATCTCTTTTACAAATTCGTCCGGCTTGTTGGAAAGCACCGCCGTCTTTACGCCTATTGCGTTTAATTCATCGAGCATCCCGCGTATGCCGCCGTACGGCCTTGTTTTATCCAAACAGTGGACGGCGTAGTCCTGGTCGAATAATTCGGTCACGCGCGCTTTTATATCGGGCGTAAGCCTCGTTTCCCCAACGGCGCGTTCCACGAGCACCGACCTGCCGTTGCCGACAAACCGCCGGTAGGCCTCCATAGGATGAACGGGCAGACCGCAGGCGGCTAGCGCCTTGTTCATGCTGTCTGCAAGGTCGTAAAGGGAATTGACGAGCGTTCCGTCCAAATCAAAAATTACCGCTTTGTACATGGGTATCAAGTCCTTAGAAGTATATGAAATCAAAAGTTAAAATTCGTCAGGGAAGCCGGTATGCTCTTCGGGCAGCTTCTCCGGCTCCTTCTCCATCTCTTTTTTCAGCGCTTCCTCATGGAGCCTGCGCTGCTGCTCCTGCTCTTCTTTTATTTTGACTAACCTTGTTTTACGGATGAAGAATAAAATCAGCAGCACGGCAATCAGGAGCATGGCGCCCGCCACAACGCAGTACGTCGTAACGCCCTGCACATAGGGAACCGTGGCGCTCAGCTCCATCGTGTTTTCCCCGCCCTGCAGCGCAATACGGTACGCGCCGTCGTTTTCCGCAACGGCGGCGGAGTCCTTCTTCGCTTCGCCTTCCCCGTTTAAAGAAATAATATTTTCCCCGCCCTTATTGATAAGCGTATACGTAAACGGAACCTCCGCGTTCGCGCCTGTCAGCATATAGGAAAGGTTCATGCTGTCCTTCAGCGTAATATCGGTCACGACCGCCATGGTGCTCGTATTTTCCGTGCGCTCAAGCGTGTTGCCGCCGCCGAACAAATCGTCGAGCTGCTTACTGATTTGCTGCGCCGTGCCCTTCATGGCTATACGGCAAATGAGCGCGTCGTCCGATTGCTTCTGCGAAACGGAAACGCCCTGCTTTTTAAAGAACTGGTATGCGTAATTGCGCCCCTCTTCCCCATCCTTTTTGCTGTAAAGAAAGTCGAGGGAACGCGTGAAGCTGTCTCCGCCGTTGTTCTCAAGCGTGACCGCCAGCCCTTCAATGTCATACTGGATGCCGTCCGGAATACGCACGGTAAACGCCTTATTTTTAGAGTTGAGCGTATAAACGCCGTCTACCCAGCTGCCCTGCTTTTCCCAAACGCCCTTGCTGAAAACAAGCCCTTCGCCGTGCGTGGTTTTCAGCGGCAGGGAGTATTTATAGGAAAAGGCGACCTCGCCGTCCTTCTTGGGGACAAAGCTCAGAACGTCTATATTCTCTTCAAAAACGAGCTGCTCCGCCAGCGGCGTGCTGCTATTGTTTTCGTCACCATAATAAACGGAGGATTCCTTGCAATCGAGGAACAGCGCCGTCACGCGCTGAAGCTGCGCCGCGGTAATCCCCTGGTACAGCACCTGGAATTCCTGGTTGTTGCCCTGCTGCGTCCAGCCGCTGTATACGGCGTCCGCTGCCGTGCGCTCACGCATAATGGTCTGCAGGGTCTTGCCCATCTTTTCATAGGTGGACTGCGGAACCGAAAGCGTAAAACGCCTGTCGTAGCTGTCCTTTTTGTTGTTCGTCGTTTCAATGGAAACGGCGGTAACAGGGTACCCCTCCACCGTGTTAATATCGATTTGGCTTGACTGGCTGCTCTGGATATCTCCGCCGAGGTTGACGATGTTCGAGGTGCTTTCATATTCAAAATCGATGTCGTTGTATTTTTTTTCTGCAATCCCGTCCTGGAGCCACTTGATAAGCTCCATACCGTCGAAATCCTCTTTCAGGTGCCAGCCGCGGGCAAGGTCGCTGTCCGGCGTTCCGAGCGCGGCGCCTGCCTGCCGGTCGAGCACAGAGGATATTTTATTGATATAGTCTTCCTTCGACTCAAATTCAATGGTAAAAATATATTTTAGCCCCTCGTCCGCGCTTTTGACCTCACGCTTGAAGACGGACGGACAGAATTCCTTTACGGTTTCGTCGAACTGCGCCTTTAAATCCTCTTTCCCCTCAAAGACAAAACCGGTATTGACCGTAACGCTGCGGCTGCCCTTGAACTGCGCATTCATATTGATGAGGTTTTCCACCTGTACCTTTGTATTTTCACAGCCTGAAAATAAGCCGGCAAACAGACCTGCGCACAACAGCAGCAGGAGAAGCTTTATCCCTTTTTTCATTGACATTTCCATCCTTTCACCATGGATGCTTTTAAATCCCTTTTTCCTGTTCCAGTAAAATCGCCCGTACAGGTGCGGCTTCCAGCCCTGAAAGCTTAATCGGGAACGCGGCGAGCGTATAGTCCCCGTCCCTGATTTCGGCTAGCTCCAGCCCCTCTAAAATAATGACGTTATGGAGCAAAAGCTCCCTGTGGATTTCAAATTCCTCGTCCCTGCAGGCGATAGACAAGCCGTCGGTTCCAATCAGGCGGATTCCGTAATCGGCAAGCACGAACGCCGCGCTCTGCGTTAAAAACGCCTGACCGCGTCCCCTGAGCAGAAGCCTTTTTTTACAAAACGGGAGGATTTCTTCCATATCCTCGCCCGTCAGCAGCCCCTCAATGGTAACGACGGTACAAGCGCCGTAAAACACGGAAAGCGGTATTTCGTCGACCGGGGCGCCATCCTCCAAATAGTGAAACGGCGCGTCGATATGCGTTGCGGTATGCGTACACAGCTCGACGGAGGACAGGTTGCAGTCCTCCCCGTATTCAATCCGCGATAGCCAACTGCTTTTCGGCGCGGGGTCCCCGTCATATAATTTTGCTGTAAAAATATTTTTAGAAATATCGTGCAGAATCATACCGTCCCGTCCTTTCTTCCACGCCTTTAGGCACAGGGGTATAAATTTACAGAGTAATTATATCATATCTTTTCCCTATTTCAAAGAAAAACATAGGAATGCGCATATCTTTGTAGTATAATATCCTCAATGCGGGTAAAAAAGCAGTACAAAACCATTCGTCCTAATTTTTTAATTCCGCATATAAGAAAAACCAAACTGAGGTGTGATATGAAAAATTTCTTTTTAATTCTGGGCTGGGGAATACTATTGGCTGTCATATTATTCAACCGGCTTGCTCAGCCAATGTCCGACATCATGGTAATTGTGTTAAGCGTAATCGCGGCAATCAGCTTATGTACCGGAATTCTAATAAAGCAAAAAAAGAGTAAAACGGCTGAAAAACGTCGCGGCAATATGAAAATATTGACACGAAGCTTTCAGGGCTGAATTTCATAAAAAATACGTGGTTGCTTTTGCCGATGAGGCGCCGCAATTTTTAAAACAATAGAAGGAGTTGATTTTTGATGGTTAATTTCACCTATAAAAACGCAACGGAAATTATATTTGGCAAAGGAACACAAGAGAAAACCGGGGAGCTCGTCAAACGGTACGGCGGCAAAAAGGCGCTTTTGCACTACGGGGGCGGCAGCATTAAAAAAAGCGGCCTGTATGATGAAATCATCAAAAGCCTTGAAAAAAGCGGGATTGAATATCTTGAGCTGGGCGGCGTAAGGCCGAACCCGCGCCTGTCCCTTGTCCGGGAAGGGATTGCGCTTTGCAAAAAAGAAAGCATCGATTTTGTTCTCGCTGTAGGCGGCGGCAGTGTAATCGACTCGGCCAAGGCTATCGCAATGGGCGCGTGCCTTGACCATGACGTGTGGGATTTATTCAAGGTGCGCCGTCCCATCGGCGAATGCCTGCCTATCGGCGTGGTACTCACCATTCCCGCTGCCGGAAGCGAAACAAGCGGAAGCATGGTCATCACCAACGAGGACGGCTGGCTCAAGCGCAGCTATTCCCACGGGCTTGTCCGCCCGCAGTTCGCCGTTATGAACCCGGAGCTTACCTTCACGCTCCCGCCGTTCCAGACGGCGTGCGGCGTCTCGGACATGCTTGCGCATATTATGGAGCGGTACTTCACCACGGTCAGGAACGTAGACGTAAGCGACCGTATGTGCGAGGCCGTAATGCGCTCTATCATGATAAACGCGCAGAAGGTCATTTCTAATCCGGACAATTATGACGCGCGCGCCGAAATCATGTGGGCCGGCACGGTTGCGCACTGCGATATTCTGGGGCTTGGGCGAATCGGCGACTGGGCGTCGCACGATATCGAGCACGAATTGAGCGCAATCTACGACATTGCACACGGCGCGGGGCTTTCCATTATATTCCCCGCGTGGATGAAATACCAGCACGAGGTGGACGTCACCCGCTTTTTACAGTTCGCCGTGCGCGTTATGAATGTGGATATGGCGTTCGGCGACCCAGATTCTATTATCCAGGAAGCCATTCGCAGGCTTGAAAACTTCTTCTCCTCCATTGGGCTGCCCGTGCGGCTGAGCGAGCTGCAAATCGACGGCAGCCGCTTCAAAGAAATGGCGCAGAAGGCGGCGCCTGTTGGGAATTTCAGCGTTTTGCAGGCAGAGGATATTGAAAAAATCTACAAGCTTGCCCTATGAAGCCCGACAAAAAGCGGATGCCCTTTTAGAGGGCATCCGCTTTTATTATTTTTCAATTGTTACAGCATCGCTGACGGTATAGTTAAAATTCCCGTCCCCGCTCGATTCACCAAAAAACTCCTGGATATGCAAGGCTACCTCCGTGCTTACCTCCGCATTCGTTTCCTTTACGGTAAACGTGAGCACCACAATATCCGAATCGTCTGTTATCGGAAAGCCCGACGCTATATCGGACGCCGTAAAGTACAGCCTGCCCGGTTCGGAATCATTTTTCATGCAGTTGCTCCACGTGTCGAGCTGATAGCCGGTAAGGGTGAGCCGCTGCGCGTCGAATTCAACATAAGCCTGAATTGCCTGCGCGACGTCATTGACGCCCTTCGTATGGAATACAACCTTTACCGTATCCCCCGCCCTTGCCTGCACGCCGTTGACCGTAACGGCCGCCTTTGTGGGCTCTTCTGTCGGCGGTTCAGTCGGCTCCTGCGTGGGTTCGTCGGTCGGCGGCTCGGTTGGCGGCACAGTTGGTTCCTGCGTAGGCTCCTCGGTAGGCGGCTCGGTTGGCGGCACAGTTGGTTCCTGCGTAGGCTCCTCGGTTGGAGGCTCTGTTGGCCCATCTGTTGGAACCTCTATATCGGGAACAGGGAATTCGCTGATGTTTTTCGCAATAAAGTTTTGCATAATCAGCACGTCGTTTACCTTTACTTCCTTGTCGCCGTTTACATCCGCGGCAAGCTTCTGCCTGTCGGTAAAGGTGATTTTTTTCGCGATAAAGTTCTGCATCAGCAAAACGTCCGCAACCTTTATTTCACCGTCGCCGTTTACATCTCCTATTTTAATGATTTCCGCACCTGCGGACAGCGTTCCGCAAACAGCGACCGACACCGCCATCATACCGGACAGTACAAGGCACAGCGCCTTTTTTCCTAAAACCATTATCAAGTCCTCCTTATTCCATACAGACAGATTTCCTGCCGTATTATATCTATTATACTCTCAAATGGCATAAAATTCAACATTTTTCTCTTATTTCAATTCTCTTTTTTATCAACATTTTACGCACTGCTTGACTGCTAAAAGCAAAACCCCGCAGAGGTGTCTGCAGGGTTCTTTTTATTGCGTTAGGCGGCAAACCATTCCATAGGTATTGCCTGAAAATATCCTTTACAAAATTTTAAATTATTTGCCTATCCTGCAAACCAGAAAATCAGGCCACCCTATTATGCAGGCTGATAACAAGCTGAAATTTACAGAATGGTTATATGAGGATTCCCTTTTTTTATTTCATCAAGGAATCCTTTCTTGTCAACTACAGCTATCATCAGATTAGACCTGTTCCCATATTTAATTTCAATTCTGTCAAAGGAAGCGGCAAGAGAAGACGAAGGGTCATGCGTTGTCGATATGGCGGCTATATCACTGTATGGTATCTTCTTTTTTATAAATCCAAATACAACAAGCAAGGATTCCTCCTGTAATTCCACAAAATTATGGAATATAATAAGCGCACAAAATAATTCTATCGTAACCAGCATCAGCAAATTAATAGCCAGTACCACAATGTTTGTATCAACAAAAGCACTGATAACGATAATCGGTATAAGAATTGCGGCCACACCTATTATTACGGCATAAAACCACCACGATACTTTTCCTTTAAATCTCATAAACTCGCTTCTTTCACAAATTCTGATAAGAGGGATAAGGTGTGCGGAACAAACTGGAATTTACCGCACCTGCCATATACGTACCAATCGCTGTGTTTATAGCCCGCTATTCTTTATAGCGTTTTCATCCAGGCTTCTATCTTGGAAGAGATAATCGCGTTGCCTTTGGCATTGAGATGGACGCCGTCACCATGCGCCGCATTCTCCTTTTTATAGAAGTATTCGTCTATATCCTCCTGCGTATAGCATGGAATCGTGCTTTCCTCCTGCAGGTTCAGTACGGGAATACTGTATTTCCGGCAGCAGGCAAGCATCTGTTTTGTAAACTGCCGGTAGGGATTGCTGCTGTCAAGATGCGAAACCGCCTTATAGCTGACGATAAAACCGAGCTTTTTACCACGCCAGCGGTCCAGGCACTGGAGAATCAGTTTTTCCATTTCTCCGGAATAGGTGCTTGTGTCACAGCTTTGCACTGTGACTGAGTAGTCGTTTTCATCAATAGTGCCGAGCGGTTTTTTGGATTTCTTTCCGTACATACCGTTGGTGTAGCCCTGGATGATAATATAGTCGGCGTCCTCCGGCAGGCTTGCCTGGTTTTCCCCGCCGTCGAACCATTTTTCGCTTCCCTGCAGGAAGGTGTAGCCTCCAACCCCGCAGTTGATGCAATTCATGGAGGGATTTTCCCTCTGTATCCAGCTTGCCCATCCTCCGGCCGCGTCCCCCTTGCCTTGGCAAAGGCTATCTCCAAAGAAAACCGCCGTTTTCCCATACAGGGGATTTGTTTCCTTCCGGGCAAGATAATTGCCGCTGTCTCCAACAGGCCCTAGCGTATAGAGCGCGGGCAGGTTGTTTGAAAAGCAGTCTTTGCGCGCAAATACGGCGGTCTCCGCTTCGTCCGCTTTTACCGAAAGCCGTACATAGCGTGCGTTTGACGGAATATTTCTGAGCGCCTGAGGGCTTTCCGCATTGGCCGCAGTCTCTGTGTAGCCGCCGATGAAGTTTTTATTTTCATCGTAAAATGTTATATAGGACTCAAAATTGAGCAGGTACTGCGTATTGGCTGAAAGCTCGATGAAGGCGCTTTCGTTAAGGCTGCCGTCCTCTTTCTCTGTCCCATTGTCAAGCAGCGCGGCACCCTTTGAAAGCGCCTGCTTATCAATGAGGTTGCCATACGGGGAAAGCTCATAGGAATCAATCAAGCCAGCGTCCGTCACCGTGTTTTGAAGCCGGTAGAGGTTTGGCAGATTTTCCTTGAATTTTTTCTGAAAATCCACCGTGAGCGCGCCTTTGCCGAGCGCGTATATCTGCGCGTCTCCGTCCGGCAGGCCAATCAGGATGTAATCATACTCCTCTGAAATCGGGCTGATTTGCGCCGGATGGTCATTTGACGCGCTTCTGATTTCATACCCACCTGCAAATTCGTCTGTTTTTTTCCAAAAGGTTACATAACAGCCCGTATTGATACGGTATTCCTTCTTTTCAAAATCGAAGTCTGAAGCGGAAAAACGCACGCTGCGGTAATCCCCTTCAAGCATAGAGCCGTCACTGTTATAAATATAGCCCTCTTTCTTCAGGTTTTCGGGGAATATCAGGTCGCCGCCGTCGCCGCGAACAGACGTGCTGCGTACGCTTTGCTGTCCCGGTTCCGCCTGGCTGTTTTTTTCTGGCTGGACGCTCTTCATGGCATCCGCATTCAGGCAAACCGCCGCGAGAATCACCGTAACCAAAAGCACCGTTATAATCAGGCATACCGATTTTTTTACCGAACCATTCATACACATCATCCTTATACATCCAAAAAATATAATATAATTATACTATTCTTTTGAAACAACGGCAACCTATATCAATATAAAAATGTCGTTTTATTCCGAAAAATACCAAATTTACAGCTTTATGTGGTTTTTAACAGGGTAAAAAAATGTCACGGGCCGGTTTTTTAATTTTTCAACGGGCAAATATTAGAATCATGAAATGAGGTTGTTTGCGTTATTGGGCGGATAATCTGAGCAGGCTTTTGTATTTAAATTGGCGGTACATTTTTAAAATTTTTACAAGTCTTAAAACCTAAGCGACGTTATGTATTTATAAAACGCAAAAAGCCGGATGGAGCATACTCCATCCGGCTTTAATAGGTAAAAAATTATTTTACTTCGACTTCTGCGCCAACCTCAGCAAGCTTTGCCTTCATGGCTTCCGCGTCGTCCTTGGAAACAGCTTCCTTCAGGGTCTTCGGAGCGCCGTCGACGAGCTCCTTCGCTTCCTTCAGGCCAAGACCTGTAATCTCTCTGACAACCTTGATGACCTTAATCTTCTCAGCGCCAGCGGCCTTGAGGACAACGTCGAACTCGGTCTTCTCTTCAGCAGCAGCAGCGCCGCCCGCGGCCGGAGCAGCGGCAACGGCAACCGGAGCAGCGGCGGAAACGCCGAACTCCTCTTCAAGAGCCTTTACGAGCTCGCTGAGCTCAAGAACGGTAAGGGACTTAACATCTTCAATTAACTTTACAACTTTATCAGACATAATTGAAACCTCCAAAATAATTTTAATGTTCGCGTTTTCACGCACAATGTCGTATAGCTTTATGCGCTCTGCTTCTGTTCCGCAATTGCGTTGAGAACACAAGCAAGGCCGCGGAGATTACCGTTAAGCACAGTAACAAAACCGCTGATGGGAGCGTTGAGCCCGCCCAACGCCTTCGCGACGAGCACCTCTTTGCTTGGGAGCTTCGCGAGATCTTTGATTTCCTCTACGCTCAGCAGGCCGTCGTCGACATAACCCGCCTTAATCTGGAAATCCTTGTTTTTCTCAGCATATTCCGAAAGGATTCTCGCGGCGGCAACATAGTCCTCAGGGCTGGTTGCGAGAGCCGTCGTTCCTTCCAGAACAGGATTAAGGCCTTCGAGGTTCGCCTGTTCGGCAGCTCTGGACAGCAGCGTATTCTTTACAACCGTATAGGAAACGCCTGCCTCCCTGAGCTCTTTTCTGAGCTTCGTATCGTCGGCAACCGTAATACCCTTGTAGTTGACGAGTACGCCTGCTACGGAGCTTTTGAGCCTTTCAGCCAGCTCAGTGACTATCGCCTTTTTTTGTTCGAGAATTTTCTCACTTGGCAAAATGAATTCACCTCCAAATAAAGGATAAATGCATAAAAGAAGCCCCCCTGCATTTTGCAGAGGGGACTTAAAATCACAATAAAGCAAAAGATTGCTTTAAAACAATCACAAGTCTAAACCTCGGCAGGCAGGTAAAACCTTTACGCATAATGCGCCTGCTGTCTTAGGAAAAGAACAGCGTGTATTATACTACCACAGGACAGGCGCCCTGTCAAGTATCTTTTTATAAGCCGAAATCACTTCGACGCAACAAGCTTAAATCAAGCCTGAGTCTGGCCGCCTACCTTGTTCGGGTTGATACGGATTCCGGGACCCATCGTGGTCGTTACGGCGCAGGACTTGATATACTGTCCCTTTGCCGCGGCCGGCTTTGCCTTTACAATTGCGCCGAGCAGGGTGTCGAAGTTCTCCTGCAGCTTCTGCGCACCGAAGGAAGCCTTTCCAATCGGGCAGTGGATAATATTGGTCTTGTCGAGACGATACTCGATTTTACCGGCCTTCGCCTCTTTAATCGCCTTGGCGATGTCGGGCGTAACCGTGCCGGCCTTCGGGTTCGGCATGAGTCCGCGCGGGCCGAGAACCTTACCAAGACGTCCTACAAGGCCCATCATGTCGGGCGTTGTAATCAAAACGTCAAAGTCCATCCAGCCTTCGCTCTGGATTTTCTGCGTCATGTCCTCCGCGCCTACAAAGTCGGCTCCCGCCTCCTGTGCAAGCTTTTCGTTTTCGCCCTTGCAGATAGCAAGAACGCGAACGTTTTTACCTGTGCCGTGAGGCAGGACGATTGCGCCTCTGACCTGCTGGTCAGCGTGGCGGCTGTCGACGCCCAGCTTTACGTGGACCTCGACCGTCTCGTCAAACTTGGCCTTTGCCGTCTTGACGCAGACGTCGAGCGCCTCGTCGGTGTCATATAATTTTGCTCTGTCGACAAGCTTTGCGCTGTCAACGTATTTTTTACCGTGTTTCATTGGTTTTCCTCCCTATTGAGTGGTAAAATCGGATTATTTCCTCCCACCCGGGCTTAATCAATCGACAACATCAATGCCCATGCTGCGCGCAGTACCTGCGATCATACTCATCGCCGTTTCAATGGTTGCGGCATTTAAGTCGGGCATTTTCTGCTCTGCAATCTTTTTGACCTGCTCACGGGTAATCGTTGAAACCTTCGTTTTGTTCGGCACGCCTGAACCCTTGTCAATTCCGCATGCTTTCTTAATCAGGATTGCCGCAGGCGGCGTTTTCGTTATAAACGTAAACGAACGGTCTGCGTAAACCGTGATGATGACGGGGATAATCAGGCCCGCGTCGTTCTTTGTGCGCTCGTTGAATTCCTTCGTGAACGCCATGATGTTGACGCCGTGCTGTCCCAATGCAGGACCGACGGGCGGCGCCGGGGTCGCCTTACCGGCAGGTATTTGCAGCTTGATAAAGCCTACTACCTTTTGAGCCATTTCTTTGCACCTCCATAATTCGTGGTTCAACAGCGGAACGGTTGCTCTTAACCATTCCTCCCACAAGGGGCGTTGCCCCTCCATAATAACCGGAAAACCGGATTATTAACCTCGTTATTCCATCGGCTCCGCCTGGGCAAGCTCCAGCTCGACCGGCGTTTCGCGACCAAACATAGAAACGGTCACGCGCACGATGTTCCTGTCCTTGTCGATTTCGTCCACAATGCCGACAAAGTCCTCAAGCGGACCGTCAATAATGCGCACGGAATCCCCTACATCGTAGGAAACCTCAATATTCCTGGTTTCCACTCCCATTCTCAGAACCTCTTCTTCAGAAAGAGGAACAGGCTTTGAGGACGGACCGACAAAGCCGGTGCAGCCGCGGATATTGCGCACGACATACCACGTCTCGTCGGTACAAATCATTTTGACAAATACGTATCCGGGATAGATTTTCCGTTCGACCTCGTGGCTTTTTTCGTCTTTGATTTCCACCACGGTTTCAGTCGGAACCTTGACCTCCTGGATCAAATCTTGAAGACCCCTGTTTTCCACGGTTTTTTCAAGATTGGAAGCGACTTTGTTTTCATACCCGGAATAGGTATGAACAACGTACCATTTTGCTTCTTCAGGCATTGTCATCCACCCTTCCGTGTCTTATTAGGTTGCAGTAACGTTCATAATCAGACCGAGCAGCGCGTAAAGGCCGCGGTCGAGTCCGAAGATGAACAGGCCGATTACTATAATTACGACGAGAACGATACCCATGTTCTTGAACACGGTTTTCGGCGCCGGCCAAGTAATCTTCTTGATTTCACCCTTGCAGTCACGGAAGTATTTTGCTATTCTAGAGAAAATGTTCGGCTTTTTGTCCGATTTCTTTTCGGACTTGTTCGGAACCTTTTTCTCGGCGCTTTTCTCAGCCATTGTCATTCCCTCCGCTGCCTTATTTGGTTTCTTTATGCAGAGTATGCTTTTTGCAGAATCTGCAGTACTTGTTCATCTCGAGCCTGTCCGGATCGTTCTTCTTGTTCTTCATTGTGTTGTAGTTGCGCTGTTTGCACTCTGTGCAGGCTAATGTAATCTTTACTCTCATTTTTAACGGCACCCCCGATTTGCGGTTTTTATTCAGCCTCCCTCAAAATGGGCACAAAAAAATAAACCCCTTTTTTGAGGTAGTAATACTATATCATAATCCTTGCAATACGTCAAGGATTTTTTCAATTTTATGCAGTTTGGCGGTATAAATTTTGGCAGGGTATTCGAGCCATGGAAGAAAAAGCAAAAAGCCGCCGGACTTTTTTAAGCTTCCGGCGGCAGCTGATTTAAAAATTACTGGTTCAGTGTGGGCGCAAACGACCTCTTCGGCTTTTTCTTCTTTTCGGGCTTTACAGCCTTGCCCTTAAAGCGCCTGGCGTTGCCCCAGGCCTTTTGCAGGCTTTCGCTCAGCTCTGGAAGAAGGGTATCCTCCTGCTCCTTTGTCTCGATTCCATTGAGGATGACGATTGTAATAATGGAGCGCGTGTCCATGTCGCCCGCGTCGTACTGCGCGTTTAAAATAGCGGCAAGCTTTGTAATGTCCTGCTTGGCGCCGGTTTTGAGCAGCTCGTTTACCTTTGGGACGATGCTGGCCTTAGCAAAGGTCACGCCGCGGAACGGGTCGTAGCAGTCCTCTTCGGACTTGACCTCCTCCTTAAGCTCAGGGAACACGCTGAAAAGCCTTTTCGAGAAAAAGAGCGGGTCGGCGTTGCCCTCCTCGTCCTTCTTCTTTTTCTTTGCGCCCTTTGCCGCCTTTTTCCTGACAGGCGCGGCTATGGTATCGGCAAAGTCGTTCGCGATGCTCTGGGCGTCCTTTTCCGTGTCGGTTTCCGGGTCGAACATCCAGGTAGCGAGCGTCTTCCAGTCGTTATCCGGGCCTTCGTCCGTCATGCAGCACGTTTCGAGCACCATGTGCTTTTTCCTTTTATAATAGACGACGCTGTACGCGATGGCCTCCGACGTATAAAGCGTAACCATTTCGCTGCTGTCCGTATTGGATACGCCGACGCGTTCAAAGCCCTGCTGTTTGAGCGCCTCTTCCACTTTATCGCTGATTAGTTGAAAAGCCTTTTCTAACATCAAATCATTCCTAACCTCAGTTTTTCCGCTTATTCTGGTTTATTATACAGCGGATTTGCCCGTTTGTCACGAGAAATTTTATCGAAATGCCTATTTGCTTATTTAACGCTATAGCAATGCGGCTTACCCAGAAGCGGCACGCCCTATTTATTGCATTTTTTCATTGCGTGCTCATCGATTCTATGCTATCATATGAATTTAGATATTGCCGCTTGTGCGGCGCAAATTCCGGACAGGGGGCTTACACTTATGTCATGCAATCCCATCGGAGTATTCGATTCCGGCCTTGGGGGCTTGACCGCCGTCAAGGAGCTTTTACATGTGCTGCCCAATGAGGATATTGTTTATTTTGGCGACACGGGCAGGGTGCCCTACGGCAACAGAAGCCGGGAAACCATCATAAAATACGCCGAGCAGGACGCTGCGTTCCTTCTTTCTAAAAATGTAAAATATATCATTGCCGCCTGCGGAACCGTCAGCTCCGTCGCGGGCGATTTGGGCGGGCGTTTTGTCGTGCCGTTTACAGGCGTCGTCGCGCCGACCGCTCAGGCGGCCGTAAAAGCTACGCGTAACGGGATAATCGGCGTAATCGGTACCACCGCTACGATTGGCAGCGGCTCCTACAAACGGGAAATTGAGCGTCTGGACAGCAAAATACGCGTTTATGAGCAGGACTGCCCGCTATTTGTCCCGCTTGTGGAAAACGGCTTTATCAGGCGGGACGACCCGATTGCGGCCATGGTTGTAAAGCATTATCTCGCGCGTCTTAAAGCCGTGGGCGCCGATACCATTATATTGGGCTGTACCCATTATCCGCTGCTGCGGGACGTTATTTCGGACGTTATGGGAGAACGCACGGCCCTAATTGATTCCGGCAGGGAAACGGCGCTATACGCCGCAAAGCAATTAAAGGAGCGCGGCCTGCAAAACACAACGCAAAGAACGGGCAGGTGCGGCTTTTATGTCAGCGACACGCCGGAGGGCTTTTCACATATTGCGGGTATGTTTTTAAACCGGGAAATCAAAGAGGATGTTTTACGCATCGATATTGAGCAATACTAACGGGTAACGATTCCCTGTGCGGGCCGGAAAAGGAGAAATCATGCGGCAGGATTTTATAATCAATATTATTGGAAAACAGCTTATAGACAGCGAAGAGGATAAAATTGAGGTCACGACGCTCGGCCATTATACCGAGAAAAACGGGCACCGGTATATTATATATAAGGAATACGACGACGAAGCCGGCGGCCAGGAAAAGACAACGATTGTCAAGGTGGAAAGCGGCGGTAAAATCGCCATTATCCGGCCGGGGCTGTATGAGTCGCGCTTGCTTTTAGAGCTCGGCCGGCGCCACCAGTGCCATTACAGGACGCTCGCGGGCGATTTGATGATTGGCGTGTTTACCGACCGCATTGCCATGAATCTCGGCGACGAGGGCGGAACGCTCGACGTTAGCTATTCGCTCGACTTCAATTCAGACCTTGCAAGCCGAAACGAATTTCATATCGATGTGAAACGCGCGGGCGGCGCGGAAGTTTAAAATACGTTTAAAGGGTGAGATATTATGTCAGAGATTGCACAGAAGGCGGCAGCCGAGATTCAAGCCGGGATTGAAAACGCGGTGGAAAAGGCGGTTAAGCAGGGAGCGCTCCCGAAGGCGGAGCTTCCCGCGTTTATCATAGAAACACCGGCGGACCGCGCGCACGGAGACCTTGCGGCGAACGCCGCGATGGTGGGCGCAAAGGCCTTTCATATGCCGCCGTTTAAAATTGCGAAGGCAATCAAAGAGCATTTTGACCTGGAAAGCACCTATGCCGGCCGCATTGAGATTGCGGGACCCGGCTTTATCAACTTTTTCTACAAGCCGCAATATTACGCGGAGGTGCTGCGCGACGTCGAGTCAAAGGGCGCGGATTACGGCCGTTCCGGTTATGGCGGAGGCAAAAAGGTAATGGTGGAATTTGTTTCGGCAAATCCCACGGGACCAATGCACATGGGCAACGCGCGCGGCGGCGCGCTGGGCGACTGCCTGGCGTCTGTGCTGGACGCCGCGGGCTACAATGTCTGGCGGGAGTTTTATGTAAACGACGCAGGCAACCAGATAGAGAAATTTGCCGTGTCGCTCGAGGCGCGATATCTCCAGATATACAAAGGCGAGGACAGCGTGCCCTTCCCTGAGGACGGGTACCAGGGCGCGGACATCAAGGAGCGCGCGCAGGAGTACGCCAATGCCTTTGGGGACAGGCTCCTTTCCCTGCCTTCAGAGGAACGCAAGAAGGAGCTTGTTGATTTTGCGCTGCCGCGCAACATCGAGAAAATGCAGGCGGATATGAAAAAATACCGCATTACCTATGACAAATGGTTCTTTGAAAGCGAGCTGCATGAAGGCGGCGCGGTTGATGAAACGATTGAAATTTTAAAGAAAAACGGTATGGTGTACGAGCAGGACGGCGCGCTATGGTATAAAAACAAGGAGCTCCAGACAAAGCGCCTGCTCGCGCTTGGCAAAACACAGGAAGAAATCGACAAGCTTGAGCTCAAGGACGACGTACTCGTCCGACAAAACGGCAATCCGACCTATTTTGCCGCCGACATCGCTTACCACCGCAACAAACTCCAGGAGCGCGGCTTTGATTTTTGTATCGACATATGGGGAGCCGACCATCACGGGCATGTCGCCCGCATGAAGGGCGCCATGGACGCTGTCGGAATCGATGGCAGCCGGCTCGACGTCGTTTTGATGCAGCTTGTCAAGCTCGTGCGCGACGGCAAGCCCGTCAAGATGAGCAAGCGCACGGGAAAATCTATCCAGCTTGCGGACCTGCTCGACGAGGTTCCCGTCGACGCTGCGCGCTTCTTCTTCAATATGCGAGAGGCGAACACGCAGATGGATTTCGACCTTGACCTTGCGGTCAAGCAGGATTCCCAGAACCCCGTGTATTACGTCCAGTACGCGCACGCGCGCATCTGCAGTATTATAAAGGCGCTTGCCGCCGACGGCGTTTCGCAGCGCCGCTGCACGGACGAGGAGCTGATGCTGTTAAACGCGCCGGAGGAAAGGGAGCTAATCCACCATCTCGCCGCGTACACAGATGAAATTATCGCCGCGGCGCGCGATTACGACCCCACGAAAATCACACGCTATGTATTGCAGCTTGCCTCTTTGTTCCATAAATTCTATAACGCGTGCAGGGTCAAGGGAGACGACGAAAGCCTTACGCAGGCAAGGCTTTCCCTCTGCACCGCCGTGCGAACGGTTATCCATAACGTGCTTGAGATGTTCAATATCACAGCCCCCGAAAGCATGTAAAAATTTACCTTTAAGGCCGCCGGACAGACCGGCGGCTTTTTTGCTGCCTTTTTTCGCCCACGTTTCCCGATGGTTGATTTTGTTAAGGAAAGTTAACCGAAAATCCTTTGAATTCCCCTTATAAATCCATATAATGAAGAGAAAGAGGTGGTTATATGAAAGAGCTTCATATCGCAGACGCAATTTTAACGAGGCGAAGGGAAAAGGGCGTCACACAGGAGGAGCTTGCGGCGTATATCGGCGTGTCGAAAGCGTCCGTATCTAAATGGGAAACCGGAGTTTCCCATAGTTAAAGATACCACACCAAATATGACGAACCCACGCTTATA
>OJQY01000439.1_pt1 | contig 20408 bp, 15 predicted proteins | sample 1599091 | NCBI WGS metagenome assembly OJQY01 (sample SAMN03922524, study PRJEB24848) | human gut metagenome | isolation source: stool sample | host: Homo sapiens | place: Germany | collected 2010-02 | reverse complement strand
GCATGATTGCGACGGGAGGACAGGACTGCGAGTTTTTGGCCATCACGATCCATCCGCCCAAAAAAGAAAAGGAATAACCAATACGTTTAAAATTGTGAGAAGGAAAGGAACATCGGCCAACATGCTTAATATCCATCAGAAATTCTGCAAAGAAACTTTTTATAACGGACAACTGGTCGGCTTTGAGCCGGTTTATGATAAAAATTTCAATTTCGCATACGACGTCATAGACGAAATCGCAAAGGCTGAGCCTGAACGCCGCGCCATGCTGTGGTGCAACGACAAGGGCGAGGAGCACACCTTCAGCTTTGCCGACATCTCAAAATACAGCAATATGGCGGCGAACATGTTTACAGAGCTCGGCATTAAACGCGGCGACACCGTCGTATTGATTTTAAAAAGGCATTACCAGTTCTGGTTTGCGCTGCTCGGACTCCATAAAATCGGGGCGGTCGGCATTCCCGCGACCAACCTGCTGACGAAAAAAGACCTCGTTTACCGCTTTAACGCGGCGCATGTCACGGCTGTCGTCTGCACGACCGACGGAGAGGTCATAGAGCATGTGGACGCGGCGGCGCCGGAAAGCCCGACGCTCAAGGTGAAAATCAGCGTCAGGGGCAAAAGGGACGGCTGGACCGATTTTGACGCGGAGCTTTCTAAATATTCCGATAAGCTCGGCCGCATTGAGACGGAAGCCACAGACCCCATGCTTTTATACTTTACCTCTGGAACGACCGGAATGCCCAAAATGGTATGGCACGACCAGACTTACCCGCTGGGGCATATCATTACGGCGAAATACTGGCACGACGTCGTTCCCGACGGCCTGCACCTGACGCTTTCCGACACCGGTTGGATGAAAGCCATGTGGGGCAAGCTTTACGGCCAGTGGTTTATGGAAGCGGGCATTTTCGTCTGCGATTTTGACAAGTTCACGCCCAGCGAGCTTCTGCCGCTGTTTGAAAAATATAAGATAACGACCTTCTGCGCGCCTCCGACGATGTACCGCTTCTTTATCAAGGAGGACTTGGACAAATACGATTTGTCGAGCATCCGCCACGCGACCATCGCGGGCGAGCCGTTAAACCCCGAGGTGTTCAACCAGTTCTTCCAGTCCACGGGCTTAAAGCTCATGGAAGGCTTTGGGCAGACGGAGACGACGCTTACGCTCTTTAACGCTGTGGGGACGGAGCCGAAGCCCGGTTCCATGGGCAAGCCGTCGCCCGCGTACGATATTGACCTAATCGACCTGGAGGGCAATTCCGTTGAGCCGGGCACCGTTGGGGAAATTGTCGTGCGCACCGATAAGGGCAAGCCCTGCGGCATGTTCTGCGGCTATTATGAGGACGACGCGCTGACAAAAACAGTCTGGGACGACGGCGTTTATCATACGGGCGACACGGCGTGGCGCGACGAGGACGGCTATTTCTGGTTTGTCGGCCGTACAGACGACATCATTAAAAGCTCCGGCTACCGCATCGGCCCGTTTGAAATCGAGAGCGTGCTCATGGAGCACCCCTGCTGCCTGGAATGCGCGATTACAGGCGTACCCGACCCAATTAGGGGACAGGTCGTCAAGGCGACCATCGTACTTGCAAGGGGCTACACGGCGAGCGATGAGCTGAAAAAGGAAATCCAGGACTACGTCAAAAAGCAGACGGCGCCCTACAAATACCCCAGGGTGGTCGAATTTGTCGACGAGCTGCCTAAAACCATTAGCGGAAAAATCCGCCGTACCGCCATCCGCGGCGACGAAAAGGAATAAATTTAATATTTTACAGAACATGAAGAAGCGGTTTTTTTACCGCTTCTTCTTTTATATGTCAGAAAATTGCTATAAAAAGTGAGAAGATGACTTTCTTTTGCCGCTGTAATGGTTTACAATGTTGTTGTTTTGTTCAAAAGAATCGGAGGCGGCAGATTATGATACGCGAAGCTGTTTACCATAAAACAGGCGACCAGTATTGTTATCAAAGAAACCGGGACGACCTGGTTATCAATATAAAGACAGGCTATGATGTCGAATCGGTTACCCTTTATTACGGCGACCCGTTCGAGGCGGGGATTCTCGGTGGTCATGAACGCTGGAGCGGACAGAAGCTTACCATGGTAAGGGAAATGGAGCTTTACGGACACGTCTGGTGGAGCGCTAAGGTAACGCCGAAATATAAAAGGTGCAAATACTATTTTAAATTGTCCGACGGAAAAGACACGCTCTATTATTTCGAGAACGGCTTTCTGACAAAGGACAGGCTCCATATCCCGGGTGTACGGCTGCAGCATTTTGTATTCCCGTGGATGAACGAGGCGGACCTGAACGTCACACCCGCGTGGGTAAAGGACACGGTCTGGTACCAGATTTTCCCGGAGCGCTTCTGCAACGGCGATAAAAGCAACGACCCAAAGGGGGCAAAGCCGTGGAAATCGGAGCGGCCGCACCACTATGACTGCTACGGCGGGGATTTGCAGGGCGTTATCAGCAGGCTCGACTATTTAAAGGAGCTTGGGATTACCGGAATTTATTTCAATCCGCTGTTTGAGGCGTCAACCACGCATAAATACGATACGTCGGATTACATGAAAATCGATTCGTCGTTCGGTGACAACGCGCTGATGAAAACACTTTGCGAAGAGGCGCACAAGCGCGGCATAAGAATTATGCTCGATGCGGTGTTCAACCACTGCGGCAGAGGCTTTGCACCGTGGCGCGACGTGCTCGAAAACGGCGAGCATTCGAAATACCGCGACTGGTTTATGATAAACGAGTTTCCGGTCGACGATAAAAAGGACGGCACGCGCGACGGGCGGTATTACTCCTTTGCGTTTTCCAACAGGATGCCGAAGCTCAATACGAACAACAGCGAGGTCGCCGCGTATTTTTGCAGGGTCTGCGAATACTGGATAACGCAGTGCGGCGTTGACGGCTTCCGTTTCGACGTGGCAAACGAGATGTCCCACGATTTCCTGCGCACGCTGAGAAAGCATGTCAAGGCCATAAATCCCGATGTATACCTGCTCGGTGAAATCTGGCACGATTCCACCAAATGGCTGCAGGGCGACGAGCTGGACGCGGTAATGAACTATCCCCTGACAGAAGCAATCTCCGGCTTTTGGCTTGAGTCCACGCTTACAAGAAGGGATTTTGCCCATAGTATCAACCGCTGCCGCTCCATGTATATGGAGCAGACAAACGAAGTACTCTTCAACCTGCTCGATTCTCACGACACGGAACGGCTGATTTACCGCACACAGGACGAGGACGTGTTCTATCAGCAGCTTGCAGTCCTGTTTACGTTGCAGGGCAGCCCCTGTATATATTACGGGACGGAAATCGTGCTCGAGGGCGGACCCGACCCGGACTGCCGCCGCTGTATGCCGTGGGACGATATAGATGCCGGAAAATATAAAGAACGCTTGGAAACAATGAAGGCGCTGATACGCCTGCGTAAAGAAATCCCGGCCTTTCAAAGCGGGGAGCTGGCGTTTGTTGAAACAAAGCCGGGAAACCGTGTAGTTGAATATATAAAAACCGACGAAAAGGCAAACCGTATCAAGGTCACAATCAACGCGGGAAAGGAAAAGATTACTCTTGCTGAAAAAAACGTGCTGTTTTCCCGTTTGTACGACGGCGCTTGCCTGACACCGGGCGGCGTGTGTATTTCGGCGCTTTAAATAAAGGGGGCAGCCATGCGGGTTATTATAACAGGAATGAACGGTACGGTAGCGCCATACGCGGCAAAAGAGCTTATGGCATGTGGCCATACCGTTATTCCATGGGACAGAAAGGCCGTCCCAACAGACAGCCTTTTGAAAACGAGAGAGTTTCTTTTACGGGAACGGGCGGAATATGTGCTGCACATCGCAATGGGGCCGGAACAGTGGGCGCGCGATATGGCGCAGGTTTGCGCGCAACATGGTATCGGGTTCCTTTTTACAAGTACGGTAGACGTACTGAGCGATAAAAACAGCGGCCCGTATATACCAAAGGACGAACCGTTTTCCGTTACAGATTATGGAAAGTATAAAATCCGCTGCGAAGAGATGATTAAAAGCGTAAACACAGACGCGCGCATTGTCCGGCTCGGCTGGCAAATCGGCCGGGAGCCGGGCAGCAACAATATGGTGGACTTTTTGACAAAGCAAATCAAGGACTACGGCGTTATCCGCGCGGGAAGGCGCTGGTATCCCTCCTGCTCGTACCTGTGGGATACGTCAGAGGCGCTGCTCACGGCAATGGGGCTGCCGCCTGATACATACCTCTTTAACGCAAACGTAAATATGAGCTTTTATGAAATTGTACAAACCCTGCAAAAGGAGCATTCGGATTTCTTAGTAGAGGAATCGGACGTTCTTGTACGTGACGACCGCATGATAGATATGCGCCTGCCGGCGCGGCACCCTTTTTCCCGCTGATTGATTTCAGCGGGATTTTTTATTTATAATAGCAAAGGAAGCAGCTTATATCGTCGCTCACCGTTTTATAATCACACCCCGTATAACAATCGTATTTTATAGCGGTTTACTCCGGGCACTCCTCCCTTTTTGGGGTGGCTGGTATCTTTTCCTATGTTGGAAAAGCAGGCCGATTTATGCATGGAGCGAACCGCTGCTTTTTTACCTATATACATGAAACATCGTCCTATATTGCACAAAGCGTCCGCAGGGCGTTTCGGCAAGAGCGCTGCGCACTTGTCCGAGGGATTTTAGGCGGACCACCAGCAACAAGCAATGCCCCATATGTACCACGGAGCATTGCTTGCCACTTTATTAAACTTCGTTTTCGGTTATCCAAAAAGGTATGAAAAAAACAGGAGTGTTCGTTCCCGTTCCGGGCCGGATTACATATCCTTACCCGCTGGTAAGATGAAAGACCGAGAAATAGCACGGCCGTTCTCAAATTGAAGAAAGGCCGTTATCCTTCAGGGAAGCAATCCACGTTTCGATTGCTTGGGCCAATATATACTGCTGCTGCAGGACCGCCATACCTGTTTCGGGAATATCAGGTGCATTTTCTTTTTCCCGTATATTTTCTTCCAGATAAGTTTTTAGCGTTTTCACATTCCCCGCAATGTTTTCCAGACAGGCCGTTTGCCCCTCTGGCGGGAGACTGGACAGATTTACAATCACGGCGTTGAAATCCAGGAAAAAATGTATCGGCTGCAACGCGATTTCATGCATCAGTTTTTCAAACTCTTTTGCGCCGGTTTCCGTTAGCGAATAGATTGCTTTCTCCGGCATTTTTCCCTCTTTGACGATGTTACTTTTAATCAATCCCTTTTCTTCTAGTTGTATCACTTTTTTATAGATTGAGGGAGTGCTGATTTTCACCCATTTGGAAATGTTGCGATACTCAACTAATTTTTGAATGTCATAGGCGCTGAGCGGTTCCCTTTTCAATATTCCCAATACAATTAAATCTATGGTCGCCATGAGCTCCTCCTTTTTCCATTGACAAATAGTATAAATTATAGTAGTATAATCGAAAGTGTCTTAAATACTATAATTTATACTACTATATTCTATGCTTCGTGTCAAGCGAAAGGAGAGCTGAGCACATGAATGAACCAAACAAAAAAATGGCGCTGCTGGGAAGCGCGCCGATTCCAAAAGCGCTATTGGCGTTAGGGCTGCCAACCATGCTTGGCATGTTGATTAACGCGCTGTACAACCTCGTGGACACCTACTTTGTTGGTGGGCTGGGAACCAATCAGATGGGCGCGGTCACGGTGGCCTTTCCCCTCGGACAAATAATCGTAGGCTTGGGCTTGCTGTTTGGAAACGGGGCCGCCGCCTACCTTTCAAGGCTGCTCGGACGGGGCGACAAGGAAAAAGCAAACAAGGTAGCCAGCACCGCCGTATACAGCAGCGTATTGACCGGCGCAATCCTTATCCTTTGCTCTGTCATTTTCCTAAAGCCGATTCTAAGTCAACTCGGCGCATTGGAAGACGTCATGCCTTATGCAATTTCCTACACCAGTATCTATATCACGTTTTCAATTTTTAACGTATTCAATGTCACGATGAACAATATCGTGTCAAGCGAGGGAGCCGCCAAGACAGCCATGTGTGCATTGATAGCAGGTGCCTTATTGAATGTGGTATTAGACCCCGTTTTTATCTATGTATTCAATCTTGGGGTTGCTGGTGCGGCGATTGCCACGGCCATTTCGCAAATAGTTTCCACGGTAGTCTATATGTGTTATATCCTCCGCAAAAAAAGTGTGTTTGATTTCCGTATCAAGGAATGTTGTTTCTCTAAAGAGATCATGTCCGAGATTTTGAAAATAGGGATTCCCACATTACTATTTCAGATTTTGACCAGCCTTTCGTTTGGTATGATGAACAACGCCGTGAAAGAATATGGAGGTTCCGCGCTGGCCGCAATGGGGCCGCTCACAAAAATTATGTCTATGGGCAGTTTGATTGTTTTCGGCTTTTTGAAAGGCTTTCAGCCAATCGCCGGATTCAGCTATGGAGCGAAGAAGTTTGACCGCCTGCATGAAGCAATCAAGACCGCTATTCTTTGGTCTACCATATTTTGTGTGGTGTTCGGCTTGGTTGCTGCAATTTTTCCCTCGCAGATTATGGCCCTGTTCACCAAAGGCGATATGGAAATGATTCGTGTCGGTTCGGCCGCTTTGCGGGCAAACGGCATCTCCTTTATTTTTTTTGGTTTCTACACGGTATATTCGTTCCTGTTCCTTGTGATGGGAAAAGCGGCAAAGGGCTGTATCCTTGGCGCTTGCAGACAGGGAATCTGCTTTGTACCTGTTATTCTGCTTCTTCCGACGATTTGCGGTTTAACCGGCGTTTTTTACGCTCAGCCGATTGCTGACGTTCTCTCTGCCATCGTCGCCGCATTTATGGCCGTTCATCTTCACAAAGAATTGTCTGCAGCAAAAGCGCATTTCCTTGCCTCGCAAACTGGGCAGTCCGAATCTTCTGGTACAAACGAGCCCTTTTGAGAATAGAGTGACGCGAAGCAATACTATTTTTTATGTCCAAGATGGAAAGTCTCCTTGACATAATGCGGCTCAGTTGTATAATGTAGATATGGAAAGCAAGCTTTCCGTTTGAGAGGTGGAGAACTTTGAAAAACCGTTTGGAGGAAATCAGGAAGGCCCGCGGCGTCAGGCAGGAGGATTTGGCGCTTGCGCTCGAGGTATCCCGCCAGACCATCGGGTCGCTTGAGCACGGCAGATATAACCCCTCGATTATCCTGGCGTTTAAAATTGCGCGTTATTTTGGTATGAGCATCGAGGATATTTTTATTTATGAGGAGGAAGAGGCTTGAAAAAGAAATGGCTATACTACATATTTACAGCGGCGGGTTTGCTGTTGCTTGCCGGCGGGCTTTTCGTCCTCAAAGCCTTTGAGGATTTGCAGGGCTTTATGCGTGCGGCGCCTTATATCGGCGTCGGAATCGGCTGCGGGCTGTTCGGCCATGGAGTCGGCGGTGTTTTAAGCCGTCTGGCGCTTCGCAAATCGCCCGATGTAGAAAAACAGCTTGAAATCGAGGAGAAGGACGAGCGCAACATTGCCATACGCAGCCGCGCCAAAGGCAAAGCGTTCGATTTGATGGTTTATGTGTTCAGCGCTCTGATGATTTCCTTTGCTATCATGGGCGTGGAGCTCGCGGCGGTATTGCTGCTGGTTTTTGCTTACCTGTTTGTAATCGGGTGCTTTGCTTATCATCTGGTTAAGTACGAAAAGGAAATGTAATAGAAGCCGATACGAAAAAAGGAGTACAGCTTATGAGATTTATAATTGAGCACCTGTCTAAAAATTTTGAAAAGAAAGAGGTCCTGCGCGACATCGATTTTACTTTTGAAGAGGGCAAAATCTACGGATTGCTCGGCCGCAACGGCGCGGGCAAAACTACGCTGTTCAATTGCCTCAACCGCGATATTAAAACGGACGCGGGAAGCTTCTTTCTTGAGGAGGATGGTAGGAAAAGGGAGGTAAAGGCGGAGGACATCGGCTATGTGCTGTCCACGCCAACCGTACCGGAATTCCTGACCGGGCGGGAGTTCCTCAAGTTTTTTCTGGACATCAACGAAAAAAGCATACAGGATATAAAGCCCATTGACGATTATTTTTCCTATATGAGCATCGAGCCTGAAGACCGCGATAAGCTGCTCAAGGACTACTCCCATGGCATGAAGAACAAAATGCAGATGCTCATCAATATCATCGCCCAGCCGAATATCCTGCTGCTCGACGAGCCGCTGACCTCTCTTGACGTCGTCGTGGCGGAGGAGATGAAGCAGCTTTTGCGCTCGCTCAAGACAGGGCGCATCACGATTTTTTCCACGCACATCATGGATTTGGCGCTCGATTTGTGCGATGAAATCGTACTGCTCAACCGCGGCGTGCTGGAGGTCGTCGATAAAAGCAACCTCGGCAACGGCGAGTTCAAGGAGAAAATTATCGCGGCGCTGCGGGAGGAAACCCATGAATAAGACGCTCAGGCTTTCCTTTTCCTTAAAAAATACATACCGGGTCAACAGCATTTTATATTCGCTCAAGCAAATTCCGCTGATAAAGAAGCTGCTGCCCGATATGCTCTACCGTGTTCATGCTTTCAAGATTTTTGCAAACATCCTTTCCGTCCTATGGGAAATCGTATCTGTTTTTCTTGGGAAAGCGGTTTATTATGCGGTCATGCTTTACGGCTTCGGCTCGCTTTACAAGGCGGAACAGCCGCAAGGGCTTTATCTCCATATCCTTTTGTTCCTGACGGTAATCGGCGCGCTTTTAAACACATATATGTTCGACCCATCCCGCGACAAATATTACGCAATGGTTTTACTGCGCATGGACGCGCGCCAATATACGCTTGTAAACTACTGGTACGCCATATTGAAGGTCGTCATAGGCTTCCTGCCGGCAGCGGTTATATTTGGCCTGCTGGAGGGGATTCCCGTTTGGATATGCCTTCTTATCCCGTTTTTTGTCGCGGGGCTGAAGCTGGTTTCCGCCGCGGTATCCCTTACCGTCTTTGAAAAAACGGGCAGGCCGACGAACGAAAACGGCCCCGGCAAGCTGGTTTGGCTGTCCATTATCCTGCTGATGGGCGCGGCGTACGGCCTTCCGGCAATCAGGCTTATACTGCCCGAAACGGCTGTAGTGGCTCTGATGGTTTTATCTATAGCCGGAGGAATTGCCGCCGTGTGGAAAATCCTTTCTTTTAGGAGCTACCGGGAAATGTACCAGCAGCTCTTTGCAAAGTCCATGCATCAGATGGACAACGCAAAAAAGCTGGCGCGGGAACAGAGCCGTAAGGCGATTTCCGCCGATACGGCGGTTACGAGCCGCCGAAAAGGGTTCGAGTTTTTAAACGAGCTTTTTATCAGGCGGCACCAGAAAATTTTGTGGAAGGCCTCAAGGAAAATTGCCGTGGTTTGCCTGTGCATCGTTTTAGGCGCGCTGCTGGCGTTTTACCTGGCGCCGGAGTATAAGGAGCCGGTAAACGGCCTGCTTTTGACATACCTTCCGTATTTCGTGTTCATCATGTATGCAATCAACCGCGGCGCCGGCTTTACGCAGGCGCTGTTTATGAACTGCGACCACAGCCTTCTGACCTATTCCTTCTACAAGCAGCCGCGTTTTGTGCTCAGGCTGTTCCAAATCCGCCTGCGGGAGATTATCAAGGTCAACCTCCTTCCCGCCGCTGTAATCGGCGCGGGGCTGTCGGTATTGCTTTATGCTTCCGGCGGCACTGATAATCCCTTGAATTACGCGGTGCTGTTTATTTCTATTTTGTGCCTGAGCGTGTTTTTTTCCACGCATTACCTTACGATTTACTACCTGCTCCAGCCGTATAACGCGGGCACCGAAATGAAGAGCGGCACATACCAAATCGCCCATTCGGTTACATACTTCGTCTGCTTTTTTATGATGCAGCTGAAAATGCCTACAATTATGTTCGGCCTGATGACTATCATATTTTGCGTTGTGTATTGCGCGGCTGCCTGCGTCCTGATTTACAGGCTCGCGCCGAAAACCTTCCGGATTCGGGCGTAATACACGGTAGTAAATGTTGTGAAAAAATTCCCCCGGCTGGTTCCCGAAAGGGTACCGGCCGCTTTTTATGCGGAGGAAATCGTTTACATAAAAGGAAATATGCACAAGAATTAAAAAGGTTCTTTGGTTAGTATTCTTGTATACTTTCCGGAATGGTTTTGTTATAATTTTGTTGGTACCGTGTAGGAAGCGAGTACCCTAGGATAATGGTAAAAACAAATGAAAGGATGTACAAAAGAATGAACTGTAAGACAGGATTCTGCAAAAAGGCAGTCTCCGTCGCTCTCGTGCTGGCACTCATGCTTAGCTGTGTGCTGTGTACAGCTATGCCCGTTTCGGCATACGCGACGATGGAGGAGGCCGCTGAGGCGGCCGCGGCAAAAGGAGCTTCCACATTTTCGTGGGACAACGCAACGGTTTACTTTTTGCTCACAGACCGTTTTAACAACGGCAACACGGAAAACGACCACTCCTATGGAAGAGGACTTGACCAAAACGGCAACGCCGTGCAGGGTGTTGACCCGAGCGCTACGTTCCACGGCGGCGATTTCGCCGGCATTACGGAAAAGATTGAAGAGGGCTATTTTACAGACCTGGGCGTTAATGCCATTTGGCTGAGCGCCCCTTATGAGCAGATTCACGGCTATGTCGTGGGCGGAGACGGAAACCCGAGCTTCCCGCATTACGCCTATCACGGCTATTATGCAATGGATTACACGAACACGGACGCAAATTTTGGCACTGCCGAGGAGTTCCGCACGCTCGTCGATACGGCGCACGAGAACGGCATCCGTATCGTGATGGATATCGTATTGAACCATGCCGGCTACAACACCATCAAGGATATGGCCGAGTATGATTTCGGTACGCTGAAAAGCGGCTGGGAAAGCACCTATTATTCCCATAAAAATGTAAACAACACCGATTACCACAGCTTTATCGACTACGAAACAAACGCGGCCGACTGGGGCAAGTGGTGGGGCGATGACTGGGTTCGCGCCGGGCTTGCGGGCTACGGCGGCGCAGGCGGCGGCGAAGTGACGGGCTGCCTGGCCGGGCTGCCCGACTTCAAGACGGAATCCACAAAATCCGTAACGGTACCCACCTTCCTGCAGAACAAATGGAAGGGCGAGGGGCGCTACAACGAGCAGATGCAGAAGCTCGATAAACACTTCAGCAGCACAGGAAAAGCGAAGACGGTCACAAATTACCTTGCTTTCTGGCTTTCTGAATGGGTCAGGGAATACGGAGTAGACGGCTTCCGCTGTGACACCGCGAAGCACGTAGAGCTTGCTTCCTGGAAAAACCTCAAGAACGAGTGCGTCGGCGCGCTGCGCGAGTGGAAGCAGAACAATCCCGACAAGGCGCTCGACGACCTCGATTTCTGGATGACGGGCGAGCATTGGGACCACGGCGTCAATAAGGACGATTATTTTTCCAACGGCTTCGACTCGATTATCAACTTCACAACACAGGGCGGCGGCCTGCTCGCTAAGGGCAAGGTCGGCGGCATTTACCAGTATTACGCGGACTCCATCAACAGCGACCCGGAATTTAACGTCCTGTCGTATCTTTCCTCGCACGACTCGGTCATCGCGACGGGCGACAAAATCCATATGGGCTCGGCGTTTTTGCTGCTGCCCGGAGGCATTCAGATATTCTACGGCGACGAAACGGACAGGCCGGTCGAGAGCGGTTACCAGACAAACGGCGACCATGAGGTGCGCGGCGACATGAACTGGAGCTCAATGAATACCACGACCCTTGAGCACTGGCAGACGGTCGGGCGTTTCCGCAACAGCCATATCGCGGTCGGCGGCGGCTCCCACGCGGACACGACGGCGACAAACGGCTATGCCTTTACAAGAACGTATAACAAAAACGGCATTACAGATAAGGTCGCGGCGGTCATCGACGCGAACAGCAACACGAGCGTTACGGTCGACGTTTCTTCCCTTTGGAAGGACGGCACGACGGTCGTAAACGCCTATGACGACGATTCCACTGAGGTCGTAAACGGCAAGGTTACCTTCAACAGCGGCAAAAACGGCTGCATCCTGATTGAAGAGCCGAGCGGCCTGCCGCTCGTATCCTTAAAGGGCGACAGCGAGTTCACCGGCACGCAGGACGTGACCGTATCCATTAAGAACGCGGACTATGCCGTCGCCTCCGTCGACGGCGCGAAGAAGGTCAAGGTCTTCGACGGCGACAAGCTTACAATCGGCGCGACCGCCTATGCGGGCGATACCGTCAAGGTAAACCTCAAGGCGACGAACGACCTCGGTACCACCAATAAAAACGTATCCTTTAAAAAGCTCGACCCGAACAACCAGGGCACAAAGATAGACCATGCGCTGATTCACGTCCAGCAGGCAGAAGGCTACACGGGCAACCCGATGAGCCTTTATGTCTGGCAGGACAATAACGGCACTACCACACCGCTCGGCGGCTGGCCCGGCACAAAGCTTACAGAGGGTAAGCTTGAGGACGGCTGGTATACGTTCGAGCTCAAGGACGTAAAGGGCAGCTATAACCTGATTGTCAACAACTCGATTGTTGGAAGCGGCCAGATGCAGTCCGGCGATATTACGGGACTTGAGGGCGAAACGTGGATTTCCGTCGAGGGCGACGGCGCAAGCTTTACAGCGAAGCCCGTCACGGCTGAGCCTGAGGACAAAACCCCGATGGGCATGCTCAAAAAGGAGACGAGAGAGGTTAAGAACTTTACCGCCTCCGACTTTACGGCGGATACGCTTACCCCGGTTTATAATCTTGTCCCGCAGGCGGACGCTGTTATCGCAAAGGGCGAGGACGCCTCTGAAAGCGAAGTAAGCGCCATGCTTAACAAAATGCAGGCGGCAAAGAAGGCGCTTATGCTCAAAGCGCCCGCGGTAAATACCGTGAAAAACGGCGCGACTGTCATCAGCGGCAAAGCGCCGTGCGAATCGACTGTAACGGTCAAAAGCGGTTCCAAGACGTATACAGCGGCGGCAGACGAGCTGACAGGCGCGTGGGTCGCGCAGGTTTCCGCTGTGGCGAACGCTTCCGCGGTAACGGTTTTCTGTGAGAGAAGCCCCTACAAATCCGCGACGATTTACGCAAACGATTCGGAAGAGCCCGGCATAGACCCGACGCTTCCGACACAGCCGCCCACGGAAAAACCGACCGAGCAGCCGACAGACGAGCCGCAGCCCGGCTTTACGTATATGCTGGGCGACGTGGACGAGGACGGCGCTATTACAGTCGCGGATGTCCTGAGCATGCAGAACTATCTCGCGGCAAAAATCAGATATACCGAGAGGATGCTCCTGATAGCGAACGTGGACAGGACCAATGGGGTAACGCTCGTTGACATTCTTGAAATGCAGAAATATATCGCTAAGATGCCGACCAGCTGCGATATCGGCAAAGTATTCGGTACGGAAGAGCCGACGCAGGCGCCTTCAGTACTCCCGACCGACCCGACGCAAACACCGACCGAACAGCCCACAGAAGCGCCTACCGAGCAGCCGACGGACAAGCCGGAGGACAGCTATACGGTTTACCTGAAAAACGCGGCAGGCTGGAGCACGCCGTATGCCTATAACTGGAATGAAGGCACAAAGGCAGAGGCCGCCAAATGGCCCGGCGCCGCAATGGAAAAGGTAAGCTCCGACATTTATAAGGTAATCGTCCCGAAGACGTACGACAGTATCGTGTTCAGCAACAACGGGTCTTCACAGACGGCCGACCTGAAGATTCCCGCAGACGGAAAAATGTTTAACAACGCAAGCGGCGCGTGGTCTGACTATACGCAGGGCGGCGACACACCCGAGCCGGATACCCGTACGGTTTACGCGGAGAACGCAAACGGCTGGGAAGCCGTTACCGCGTATTACTGGATAGAGGGCGACACACCGCTTACGTGGCCCGGCGTCCAGATGGAAAAGGGCGCGGACGGCAGGTATTTCATTGAAATCCCGGAAAAGTATACAAAGATTGTATTCAGCAGCAATGGGAAAAATCAGACTGCTGATTTGGAAATTCCCGGCGCTGACGCCTGCTTCGACATCGGTTCAGGCAACTGGAAATAAGGCAAGCATCGCGAAATCCTCAGAAAAGTGTAGAGCGGCGGGCTGTACGGCCCGCCGCTTTTTGCATGAAAACAAGCGTGCTTTAAAGCTTTTGCGTTTTGTAGAATATAGTCAAAGATTTACCGAAAGATTGACAAATCAGAAAAAAAATATAAAATAATAAAGAATGGGTAATTTTATATTATAAGGATAATAGGATGTGGTCGAGGCTTGTTTACAATTTTCAGGGAACACAGGCATTTCGGCAGACAGATTTTTCTGCTTGCAAAGAATGAATTGATCAAAACCTACAAGGGTGCGGTAATTGGGCCGTTTTGGGCTGTGGTCAAGCCGATATTCACGCTGTTCGTATATTGGTTCGCGTTCGATGTCGGCCTGCGAAGCGCGGGCGGCGTAAACGTTTTGGTAAACGGCACCGTAGAAACGTACGGCAGATTCGTCTTTATGCTCGTAGGCTTCATTCCCTGGTTCTTTATGCAGGACTGTATTTTACAAGGCTCAAAATGCATCAGGGAAAACAGGCAGTTCGTGACGAAGGTTTCGTTCCCCGTTTCCACAATTATGACGTACACGACCATCTCGAGGCTGTATGTCCACCTGCTTTTAACGGCGCTGATGTATATTTATATGCTCTTCGCGCACGGACCGAGCATTTATAACCTGCAGTTTTTCTTTTATTGCCCGCTGATGTTCCTGTTCTTTCTGGTGCTTACCTGGTCGACCGCGCCGATGTGCGCGTTCAGCCTCGACTTTCAGAACATGATAAATTCCATCATGACGGGGCTGTTCTGGCTTTCCGGCCTTGTTTACAACAGCTATGACGTGCCTTACGAGTGGCTCAGGAAGCTTATGCTCCTCAATCCAATCAACTATTTTGCCAACGGTTACCGCAATACGTTCCTTTATGACCGGTGGTTTACGAATTATCCGTCTGAAACGATTATTTTCCTTCTTGAATTCGCGGCGCTCTTTGCGCTCGGCGCGTTCAACTACAGGCGCCTGCGCAAAAAACTGGCGGACGTGCTGTAAAATGGATTCGCTTATTTGAAAGGAGCCTGTGTGATGGCGGAAGAACCGATTATAGTTTTTGAAAATGTCACCAAGGAATACACCTTATATAAAAACGACGCAGACCGTTTCAAGGCGCTTTTTTTCAAGCCGAGAAACGCCAAAAAGCATCTTGCACTCAAGGATGTAAGCCTGAAAATCAATCAGGGGGAATCCATCGGCATCATCGGCGACAACGGCGCCGGCAAGTCCACCATGCTTAAAATGATAACGGGCGTTACGTTCCCCACAGAGGGAAAGGTAAACGTCAAGGGCAAGGTTGCGGCCCTTCTGGAGCTGACGGCCGGCTTCTCGCTTGAAATGACAGGCAGGGAGAATATTTATCTCAAGGGCTATATCCTCGGCCTAAAGGACCATTATATCGCCCAAATCGAGGACGATATTATTGAGTTTGCCCAGCTTGGCGACTATATCGACCAGCCCGTCAGAACGTATTCGAGCGGTATGAAAATGCGCCTTGGCTTTGCAATCAACGTCAATATCGACCCGGATATCCTGGTCATCGACGAAGCGCTGAGCGTAGGCGACAAGTCGTTTAAAAAGAAATGTAAAAACAAGATTGCTGAAATTATAAAAAGCGGTAAAACGGTTCTTTACGTCAGCCATTCCATGGACGGCGTTAGGGAAATCTGCCCGCGCGCCATTTACCTGAAAAAGGGAAAGGTCGTGTTCGACGGGGACGTAAACGATGCGCTTGCGCTTTACAACAGCGACAAAAAGTAATGAGGGAATAATCAGGATGGAATAAGGAAAATCTTGGACAGGAGTGTTGAAAAATGGTATCCGCAATGATTTTTGCCGGCGGAGTCGGCGCAAGGATGAAGTCCGTCGATATCCCGAAGCAGTTCCTTGAGGTAGACGGCAAGCCTATTATCATCAGGACGCTTGAAAATTTCCAGAACCATACCCAGGTGGATGAAATCGTGATTTCCTGTCTCGAGTCATGGATTGACAAGCTGCAGGAATATATCACACAGTACAACATCACAAAGGTCAAGGCTGTCGTTCCCGGCGGGATGAACGGACACGGCTCCATCCATAATGGGTTAGTCGAAATCAATAAAACGGCGCTGCCGGACGATATCGTACTTATTTGCGACGGCGTACGCCCGCTGCTCTCTGAAAAGCTGATTTCCGACTGTATCGCGACGGCAAGAGCATACGAAACGGCAGTTCCCGTCACGCCGAGTATCGATTCCGTACTCGTCAGCCCGGACGGAAAGCATTGCGGAAAGAGTATGCCGCGCAGTGAAATGTTCATTACACAGGCGCCGCAGGGCTATACGATGCGTAAAATCATGTGGGCGCACGATGAAGCGGAGCGCCGCGGCATTACGAACCCGACCTCAAGCAGCGAGCTTTTAATCGAGCTGGGCGAGGAGGTCCATATCTTTATCGGCGACAGGAACAATATCAAGGTAACCACGCCGGAGGATTTGAGCAGCCTGCGCGCCTATTACTACTACAGCCGCTATAAGAATTTTGCCAGGGAGGAGCTTATGTATGGCATCTGATGTCAAATCCCTTCTCCACCCCTACATCTATGAGGATATCGCCGCGGTTGCACAGTCGGATATGATTCCCTGGGAGCAGCTGCGCGGCAAAACGCTTCTGCTTACGGGCGCCGCCGGCTTTATCGGCTATTACCTGACGGCTGCGCTTTTGATTCGCAATGACCTTTACCAGGACGGGATAACGGTTATAGGACTGGTACGCAATAGGGAAAAAGCTGAAAAACGCTTCGGCGGGCTGCTTGACAGGCAGGATTTGAAGCTTGTCGTGCAGGATGTAACGGACGATATCGCAATCGGGGAAAAGGCGGATTTTATTATCCACGCCGCAAGCCAGGCGAGCGCCTATTTCTTTGAGCACGACCCAATCGGTACAATCGATGCAAACCTCACGGGTACGTACAAGGTACTCGACTACGCGGATAAATGCAAAGCGCAGAGCACGCTTTTTGTTTCGAGCCTAAAGGTGTACGGCGCGCTGCATAACGGAAAAGAATCCATCAGTGAAACCGACGTCGGCTATATTGACCAGGTATCCTACAAAAATTGCTACGCGCAGGGCAAGCGCGCGGCGGAGACTCTTTGCGCCTGTTTTCACCAGCAAAAGGGCCTTTCCGTAAAAATTGCAAGGCCCTCCTATATTTACGGCCCCTCCAGTATGGAGGACGACAGGGTATGGGCGCAGTTTATTGCGAACGTCGTCAGGGGAGAGGACATCCTGTTGAAAAGCAGCGGCGCGCCCTACCGTTCCTTCTGCTATGTGAGCGACACAGCGGCCGCGCTGCTTAAAATTCTATTGTGCGGACAGGACGTGACGCCTTACAATATTGCCGCGGAGCACTCTAATGTGACGATTCGCGGCTTTGCAAAAAAGGCGGCGGAGGCGTACCCTGAACGCGGTATTAAGCTTACGTTTGAAAATCCGCAGGATGAAAAGGAGCCGCAGCGCTCTTATCTTAGCGCAACGCCCGAAATTCTCGACAGTACGCGCCTTAACGCGCTCGGCTGGGAAGCAAGGGTCGACTTAACAGAGGGCATCCGCAGGTCTGTGCGGATTGTCGAGCTGCAAAATTAGTAAGCTGAGGGGTACAGCCATCATGGAACTGAAGAATTTCCTGAATGAATTTGAGTATGACTGGGCGGCTTTTCCTGCGCAGCAGAAGAAATTTCCAGCCAAAGAGCTTAAAAATAAAACGGTTTTGGTATCCGGCGGGCATCATGGGTTTGCCCGCTGTCTTGTTTATTCCCTGTTCGCGGCAAACGACCTGCAAGGCCTTTCTATGAAAATTATATTGGTCGGACGCGACAGCAGCGCCATTACCGGCTATTTTCCGCAGCTTTTAAAACGGCAGGACTTTCACTTTTTTACGTTTGAACAGGCTGTCGGAAACGAGAGCTTGTCAGCTGATTATTTTATTTACACCGGCTGCTGCAACAAGCGGCTGGAGCAAACGCCTGAATTTTTTATTGGTGAAATCGATTATGCGAAAAAGATGCTGACGCTCGCGCGCCATGTGAACGCGCAGCGGTTTATTTTATTATCTGATTACCGCCGGTACGGCGTGCTGGAACGCGGTGTGCTCGCATCGGAATATGAGGACGGCACGGTCGATTTTTCCCGCGCGTCCGCCTTTGAATGCGAGCTTTTGCAGACAATTGAATCACTTTGTCCGGTTTACGCAAAGCAGCTCGGCTTTTCCTATGTGATTCTGCGTACCGGAATCGCTCTGGGCGCCTGTACGGGCTTTGACGACAGCATCATAACAGACCTATTCAAGGCGGTGGCGAAGGGCGAGGAATACCGCCTGCTCAGCAGCAAAAATAAGTATTCCTTTGTTTATATCAGCGATATCCTCAACGCTGTGTTCCACGCGATGACCGGCCTGCGGGAAAATACGCTGTTTAATGTCGTCGGTAAGAAATCGACCGTATCGACAGGAATGCTTATTGCCACGCTTCATGACATTTATCCAAACGATACGAAGGTGTCGCTCGACTACAGCGAAAAAGACCCGTGCTACGGCGCGGCAATGAATAACCAAAAAATAGTTTGCTGCGGCTGTAAGCCGAAAATCAGCCTGGAGGACGCAATCCAGCTTCTTGTTGAAAGCAGCCGCGTGCGCGATGGACAGTTTGTATTTAAGGATTCCTACCAGGGCAAGCTCAATATTATCCAAAATATTCTTCTGGGATACCTGCTTGACATCGACCGGATTTGCCGCAAGCACAACATCCGCTATTTTCTTGCGGGTGGCACACTGCTCGGCGCTGTGCGCCATCATGGCTTTATCCCGTGGGACGACGACGCCGACGTCATGATGCTGCGCGAGGACTATGATAAATTCCTCAAGGTCGCACAGTCGGAGCTTCCTCCGAACGTTACGCTGCATACGGCAGACACCGACCCGCTCAATTACTGTATTTTTACAAAGCTGCGCATTGACAACACCATGTTCGCAACAAAGTATACGAGCAAATTCCTCGATATGCATAATGGTCTTTTCTTTGATGTGCTCTCGCACGACAACACGGCAAATTCTAGGCTCGGCAGGAAAATCCACCTGCAGCTGACGCTTTTGACACGGTCGCTCGTGTTTAATAAATGGCACCGCAGAAAAATCGATAACGGGCATAAAATCCAGTCGTTCTTTGCCAACATATTAAAGACGGTTTTACCGTTATCCTTTTGTGAAAAAATGCAGTTTAAATGCCTGAAATGGTTTGAGCATAAAAAAGACGCGAAATATTTGTACGATGGTATGGGCCGTAACGTGTATAAGGGCGATTTCCCGAAGGAATGGCTCAGTGAAACGGTTTTCTGGGATTTTGAGGGCTATCGTTTCCCCATTCCGAAGGAATACGATAAATACCTGCGTTATTTGTACGGCGATTATGAAAATATGGTGATCGCAAGCAGCCGCAAAACTAGCCATTCCATTATCATAATGGATTTGGGTGAGTACGCGCACTTTAAACGGCCTCAGACCAAAGAACAAAAAGCGCGGCTGGAACAGCTTAAAAAAGATAGATTAAAAGCATCCGAAGTATCACTGGCCCCAGTGGAGCAAACGGCGACGGCTGACAATTTGGCTGCAAAGCCAGATAGCTATCCGCCAGCAAATGAAAAAGAGGTTGCTTGTGAAAAAAGCGCAGTAATTGCCGAGCCAGCGGCCCAAAACGAAAACGGTAAGCCTCTGGAGACGCAGGACGAGGAAGAGGTATACTTGAACCGGGCGCTCGATATCCTGACGAAGGCGGCACAGAAAAATATGGAAGCTGAAGATACCCAGCAGGATGTTTTGCCTGCGCCTGACGCAGCTCAAACGGAGGTTCAAAAGGAACGGTAAATTTGGGACGAAAACTTTTTCCGAAAGATTGACTTTTTCGGCTCGTTTTGTTATAATATACAGCGTCGCGTAAGGCGGCACAAAAGTTTACCAGACGTATATGGTAAACTTATATATGCAGGTATGGCGGAATTGGCAGACGCGTACGGTTCAGGTCCGTATGAGGGCAACTTCATGCAGGTTCAAGTCCTGTTACCTGCACCAAGCATTTTGTAGAAAGAAGTCGATTGTTGTAAAACGGTCGGCTTCTTTCAATTTATTAACACAGTGAGAAAAAAACCGCAATGAAGCCAGCAGGGCAATACAGCTGATTTCGCATACAAATTATTTCTTAAAAATTTGTATCAGGCCAATTTAAAAGGATTTATTTACCGTATGAGGAT
>OJQY01000437.1_pt1 | contig 20673 bp, 27 predicted proteins | sample 1599091 | NCBI WGS metagenome assembly OJQY01 (sample SAMN03922524, study PRJEB24848) | human gut metagenome | isolation source: stool sample | host: Homo sapiens | place: Germany | collected 2010-02 | reverse complement strand
CCTGATGGGGAAGATAAACGATTTGATGTTTTCGGGCGAATGCAGCCTGCCGAACGTGCAGAGGATTGTGGAGGACGAAACAGGCCGTCAGCTATTTGTGGACTGCTTGGAAGAGAACAAGGCGCGGATAGATGCGTTTACTCAGAACCTCAATAAGCCCAGGCCGACCATCCGGACGGGGTTCGCCACGATGGATAAAATCCTTGGCGGTATCCGCAAGGGCTGTGTCTTTATCATCGGCGCCCGGCCATCGACAGGTAAGACAACGTTTGCAATAAACATCGCGTACAACCAGATAAAATACGGGCAGAAGGTCCTGTTCTTCTCGCTTGAAATGTCGTCTGAAATGATATTTGAGCGTGTGATGGCGGCGGAGAACAAAATCAAATATGAGAGGTTTTCACAGAACCGGCTGTCAGAGGACGAAGTAAACACGGTCAAACGCCAGATGGCGCAGTTGAAGGAAAACAACCAGTTCATCGTGGTGGATGATGTGTATGCAGTTGAGCTGATATGCAACCAGATAGCTGAGGTGAAGCCTGACCTGGTGGTTGTGGACTTTATCCAGATTGTGACGGCCGCGCAGAAATATGAGAACGTGCGCGTCAAGACAGATTACATATCGAGCGAATTGAAGCGGGTGGCAAAGAAAACAGGCAGTACCATACTGGTGCTCTCCCAGCTGTCGAGGAACGGCGGGAATGCGCCCACAATGTCCGACTTGAAGGAGAGCGGCGGGCTCGAGCAGGACGGCGATTACATCGCGCTGCTGCATAGGCCGTATGTACTGAAAAAGAACGATGAATTCATCCGGCCGGAGGAAACGGAACTGCTGCTCGACAAGAACAAGTTCGGGAATACAGGCAAAATAAACCTGTATTTTGACCTCAAGCACCAGAAGTTTTATGAGGCGGACACGTACCGCAGCGAACAGCTTGACGATTCAAAGGAGCCGTTCGGCGCGAATGACGACATTCCGTTCTGAAGGGGAAAACAATGGATTTGATGGAAGCAAAGAAAGCAATCGCACATCAAACGCAGGTGGAATATCAGGGCCATTCCTACACCGTGACAGCAATCACCATGCGGATACACCACAAAGAAGTACGGTGGTATTACCAGCTGGAGCTGATGGATGTGAGAACGCCTCATTCGCTTGTGATTGCGAATTTGGAGAAGATATTTCTCCCTAAGGAGCAAGGCTTATGTTAACTAAAAATCAAATTATAGACCTTTATTTTATGGGATACAGCGTAAAAGATATCATAAACAGATGCTTAGATGAAGAAAAAGCGGCTCCAGTAACCCAAAAGCTGCAAAAACAGCAGATAAAAGAGCGGGTTGAAACCGTACTTTGTGGGGTGTGGAGCAATCAAAAATCTTAAGACGAGGTGCTGGACGACCGTACGGACGCGCAGAACTGGTTTATGCTGACGCTGGCCGCACGGATTAAAAAAATCAAGGAGACGAGTAAAAATGGCTAAAGTACGTATTTGTTTCAGGATACAAGATGCTGATGTTGATAAAAAGGGCAAACCGATTCCTGCAGGTCTATGCGTTGATATTGGTGAATCAGACAAAGAAATCGACTATAACGAACTGACAAAAGATTTAGATAAGCGCAAATTCCTTGATGCGATAGGACTGCAGTTTATACAAGATGACAAAATTGAAATTATTACACCCGAGGAATATGACAAAGAGTACGGTAGCACAGAGGAGGAACAAGCTTGAAAAACTGCATAGAGCGGATGAAAGAAAACAAAACGGATGAAAAGATAGCAAGTTTCCGAGTGAAACAGCAGCAGGATTACGCATTTAAAACAAACTACGCCAGAATCAGGGCGTGGGAGTTTTACAACGAGTGCGGACACAGGGGATTAAACTGCCATGTGTCTGTCGGAGGGCTTGACAGCATAACGCTGTACCTGTTTTTGCAGTCTGTTGGAATTTCCGTGCCGGCTGTATCGGTGAGCACACTAGAGGACAAAAGCATCCAGGCTGTGCACAAGCAATTGGGCGTTATACCGTTACGGCCACTGAAAAGCAAAACAGCGGTATTGCAGGAGTTCGGCTTTCCGGTCCTGTCGAAAGAGACGGCCTCGAAAATAGAGCTGTTGCAAAACCCATCGCCCAAAAACGCAACGGTACGGCACGCTATCATCACGGGTGAAACGGGGGAATACGGCGGCTACCGCAAAAACACCCGGATGAAGATGGCGCAGAGGTGGCTGGAACTGTTTGGCGGGGGAGAGAATGAACGCGAAGGAGTCAGCTACCAATGTGCACCGTTTAAGGTGTCGCCGAAATGCTGCTACTATCTCAAAGAGAAGCCGTGTGACGACTGGGCGAAGCAAAACAACAGCGTCCCATACCTCGGACTGATGGCGTCAGAAGGAGGCCGGAGGCAAAAGTCGCTGATGATAAACGGCTGCAATTATTTCGGCAAATCGACAATCCGTTCCGCGCCGTTTGCTGTTTTTAACAGGCAGGACCTTTTGCAGCTTGCGCTGGATTTAAACGTGCCGGTGCCAGAGATATACGGCGAAATTGTCCGGGATGAGGACGGTACATTGCGGACAACGAGGGCACAGCGCACGGGCTGCAGCATGTGTGGGTTTGGTATCCAGCTGGAAAAACGACCGCACCGTTTTGACCGGCTGTATGAAGACAACCCCAAAGAATGGGAATTCTGGATGTACCGCTGCTGCAAGGATGAGCATGGGCAGCCGTTCGGCTGGGGGAAAGTGCTTGACTATATCGGCGTACACTGGACGCCGGAATCTTTGCCAGACGACCTGGCTAAACAGCTGAAAAGAAAGGGGAAATCCCGATGAACATCATCATCTACATACTCGCCGGAATCGGCACATTAACGGTTCTGTCGGTGTTCGTATTGCTTGCCTTATGGCGGTACGCAGCACGTAAAGAAAAGAAACTCGACCGGGATTCTTGCCCGGAGAATTAGTTTGGAGGGTGTCAGGTGACAGCAAAAGAATTATCCCAATACAAAAGCGCGAAGGCCGAGATTAAGAGTATCCACAAGGAGCTGCAGGAACTACCGGATTACATCGAGGGGACGGACACCGTGAAGGGTTCGTCCCCGGAATACCCGTACACCGAGCACCCGGTTACAATTCGCGGCCTTATCCCAAACCCACGAAAGGCAAAGCTTCAGAAGCGGCTGGAGAAGCTTGAACGGATTGTGTCAGAAGTGGATACGTTTTTGGATGCTATCGAAGATGTGAATATAGCCAGGGCAATTCGGTTGCATTTTTTTGGAGGGCATCCGTGGTGGAGGGTTGCCAAGATGTTTAACGAAGGAAAAGTAGGGGAGGCCTACAGAAAAAAAGTTTTGGATTTTCTAAAAAAAGTTTGAAAAGTTTGAAAAATCTGCTTTTTTGGTTTTTCGGTATGTTAGAATTATAATAGCGATTGGTACATATACAATGCAACCCCCGTAATCTGATTTTCAAATCAAATTACGGGGGTTAGCGCACTCGAAAAAAACAAGATTTTTATTTGAACCTCCACAAGTCATTTTTTAGCTTTCGGAGGATAAATAATACGTGGCACAAATTCCTCGCTTCTACTAGCAGTAGCGTTTTTATCATTTTCTATATTTTTGTCATTAACTGGCTCAATTTTAAAATAAAGTGATTTTTTATCACATTTATATGTAATGCAGGAGTTCGATCTTTTTTTAGATCGTATTACCAAAATTAGTGGAATAATAATACGAGCAACAATATAAGCAACTATGCCCACTACAATAGAAACAGGAACCCACCAAGGAATAATTACGGAGGTCGGCACAAAATCACCTCTATATGACGTGGTCCGATACCCCATTCTTATACGGAATCCTGGTTATTGCTACCAAGCCCGTATAATAGGGCATCTTTTTGGTAGCGTAAAGCACATAAAAGTCTTTAGGACTCTTCCGTGTTTATCATTTTACTTTTGAATTCTCTTTTCGCAACTATAGGGTTCCAACCCTTTAACACATGATCCATTTACGTTATTTTCTGGTGGTAAATCATTCATATAAAACATCCTCCTTTTTGTACGCAGGGTTCATAATATGTGCATTTATGCGGCCTACATAATAGCACAATGGAAATTAAGGAATTCCTTGTTTATTAGTATAAAGCATTTGGTTTTTATTTTCAATTATGTGTGTTTAAAAGTTTTGATTTAAAAAGTAGAAATTTAGACCGTTATTTTATGTAATATTAATAATATTTCACAACTCAATAGAGCTTTATTGTTTTAATTGGTCGAATAAACTAATTAATAAGGTGGTAGCAAGGGGAAAATATTGATGAAAAGGAGATGCTCACATGCTTACAGAACAGCGGAAACTGTTTGTAGAGGAGTTCATAAAATTGAGATGCAGTAATGCAACGCAGGCTGCAATAAACGCTGGGTATAGCAAAAAGTCAGCAGCATCTCAGGCGTCTCAACTTCTAAAAGATGATAAAGTCCACGAATATCTTGAGACGCAAAAAGAAGCGATCAAACGCGAAATACAGCAAGAATTTCTTTTTGATGCTTTAGAAGCAAGGAAAGTCATGTACGAAATATTAAGCGACCCTCGAGCGGATGATAAAAACAGGCTTGCTGCGGCACGTGATTTCCTGGATCGGGCAGGGTTTAAATCGCCTGATAAAATTTCTCTAAGCGCCGAATTGGAAACCGAAAAATCGAAGCTTGCCGACTTGACCGCCCAGTTGTGGGGTGATCCGTTTGAGCAGTGAAAGATTAATATTATCGAAAAAATATAAAGCTTTTCTACGCTGTAATGCGCCGGTGGAGTTTCTGGAGGGAACCACAGCGGCGGGTAAAACCACAGTCGGAATATTCAAGTTTATGCTAAAAGTGGCGGATTCCTCGAAAAAGCTGCATATCCTGTCTGGTTTGGATTTAGGCACCATTGAAAAAAACATTATCAATAAAGATTTGGGTATCCTGGATGTTTTTGGGCCTTTGATCGAGTACAATGCAGCGGGCAAAGGACCTAACAGCCTGCCGCACTTGCTTTACCATACCGGCAGCGGAGACAAGATTATATATGTGCTTGGGTACGATAACAAAGCCCGGTGGAAAAAAGCCCTGGGCGGTCAATACGGCTGCCTGTACATAGACGAAATCAACATAGCCGATATGGAATATGTACGGGAAGCTTCAATGCGCTGTGACTACCTCATAGCAACGCTCAACCCCGACGACCCAGGACTACCCGTCTACAAGGAATACATAAATTGTTCCCGACCTCTTCAGGAGTGGAAAAAAGAAACGCCGCCCGAAATATTAGATATGCTTACGGAAGAACCAAAGCCCGGATGGGTGCATTGGTTTTTTACTTTCGCTCATAATTTGGGATTACCAGCCAAAAAAATCGAACAAATAAAGCTAAACACACCCAAAGGAACAAAGCTATGGAAAAACAAGATACAGGGATTACGCGGTCGAGCGACGGGGCTTGTGTTCCCGAACTTTAACAGGAAAAAACATATTGTTTCTGCTCAATGGGTAAAACAGCAGATCAAAGACAGCAAAATCAAAATAAAGAAGTTCTCAGCGGGCCTTGATACCGCATACTCGCAAAAATCGCCCGACACAATAGCGATGGTGTTTCAGGCGATCACAGAGGACAGAAAGCTTTTGATATTGGATGAAAAGGTATACAGAAATCAGAGCTTGGAGAACCCTCTTGCACCGTCCGATGCGGTAATTAATTTTATTGATTTTTTGGAGCGGAATCGCAAAAAATGGGGTTTTGCAAAGGATGTTTTTATTGACAGCGCTGATCAGGCGACTATAACCGAGCTGCGAAAATACAAGCGACTGCACAGCTGTATTTATAACTTTATTGACGCGTACAAAAAGGTGCAGATTATCGACAGGATCAAGCTTCAACTTGGCTGGATTCAACAGGGATGCTATTTGGTTGTAGATACTTGCACAGAGCATATCAAGGAGCTTGAGGTGTATAGCTGGCGGGAGGATAAGGACAATACGCCAGAGGATGAGAACGACCACACGATTAATGCGTCGGAATATGGATACATCCCATACCGGCAGTTAATTGGATTTGAGGAGGAAACAAAGAAATGAGGTGGACAAAACAGATGAACGAAACAATAAAGCGCGGGATCAGAAACTGGCTGAATTTAATGCCGGCGCCGTCGTCCGCAATACAGATTAACGAAACTGCAGACTTTGAGCTGTCAGCGATACGCAACCGCATATGGTACAGGGGGGACAGCAGCGAGCTGGAACAGCTTTATAAACAAAACCCGGAATACGCAGACAAGTATAAATTTTGGGCGTCAAGCTGTACGCCTGGAATGGAAATGCGTAAAATCCATACGGGCCTTCCGGGGCTGATCGTCAGGGTCCTGGCGTCAATCGTGCTGCCGGATATGAATGGATTTTCTTTCAGCGACCCAAAGCAGGAGGAAATTTGGAGAAACATCGAAAAGGAAAACAGTTTCGGAAATTTGGTTTACAAGTCAGTAAAAGACGCACTGGTTATTGGGGATGGCGCATTCAAGATTGCAATCGATACAAGCATAAGCGCATACCCGATCATTGAATGGTATCCGGGCGACCGGATTGAAATCATCAAAACCAGAGGACGATTAAAAGAGATTGTTTTTAAAACACCTTATACGGTAAAACAGCGGCAATACATCCTTTATGAGCATTATGGCAGCGGCTATATAAAGAATGAGCTTTTTAGGGGCGATACCTCTGTTGATGCCAAAGCGATTGAAGCAACAAAGAATATCAGCGATTGGGAATGTGAAGGGATGCTTGCAGTCCCTCTGATGATTTATGAGAGCGCAAAATATGAGGGGCGCGGAGGGAGTATCTACGACGGAAAACTTGACAATTTTGATGCCTTGGATGAAGCATGGAGCCAATGGATGGACGCCCTGCGGGCAGGCAGAGCAAAAACATATATACCGGAAGATATGATCCCCCGCAATCTCAGCACCGGAGAGTTTATGAAGCCCAACCCATTTGACAACCGATACATTGAAACAGGCAATGCAATGGGCGAAACCGCAAAAAGCCAGATCGACACGGAACAGCCGGCAATCCCCCATGAGAGCTATCTGGCGTCTTACTGCACAGCGCTTGACCTTTGCCTGCAGGGGATTATAAGCCCGTCCACACTTGGAATTGATGTAAAAAAGCTCGACAACGCCGAAGCACAGCGGGAAAAGGAAAAAACAACGCTGTATACACGCAACGATATTGTAAACGTACTGGGCACAGTTCTACCGCAGTTGGTAGAGACGTGCATTAATGCATACTACCAAAATATAAGCCAGCCTGTGGTAAAGGTTGATGTCGATATCCCATTCGGCGAATATGCAAATCCGTCCTTTGAATCACAGGTAGAAACCGTGAGCAAAGGAAAGCAGGGTGGGATCATGAGCATTGAAGCTTCTGTGGAGGAGCTTTACGGGGCGACCAGGGACGAAGAGTGGAAACGGCAGGAAGTTACCCGGTTAAAAGCGGAACAGGGTATTATTGAGATGGAAGAACCGACTGCAAATATGGAACTGGGAGGATTTGCAACGGAAGTGGAGGAGGAATCGACTATAACAAACCTGAACGGTGCTCAAATTGCTAGCCTGCTAAAGATTGTTGAATCATATAAAACAGGGCAGCTTTCTCGTGCCGCAGCGATTTCAATCGTAACGTCTACATTAGGCATATCCAGGGAAAATGCTGAAAATTTTATTGAAGAACAGGTAGGAGGAACGAAAGGTGAAAGTCAAGGTAGCGAACCACCTGTATGAGATGGGGCAGGCGGAATATAAGAAATTACAGTTGACTGCAAGCGAACAGGTTCCTTTTGGTATATACGCGATTGAAAAAGGTGGGTATGCCGAACTACGCTGTGATAAATGCAAAAGTATGGGTGAGCTGAAAAAGCTCACCCACCATTTCAAACAGCAGGGCTTCAAAGTGTATTCCAACTACGGAAGATCATCATGACGGAATACGATATCGGCACCGCGTTTGATGAGATTGAACAGGAGCTTATCAGTTCCCTCATAAGGAATTTGGACCATCATAGGGCGCAGGAACTCGAAGAGGGGTACGACTGGTCGATGTGGCAGGTCGAGCAGCTCAAGGAGTTGGAAATTTACCGCAAACAGAACCGGTCAAAGTTCAAAAAGAGATTTTTCCTCATTAACAAATCGATTCCCAGAATCATAAAGGAAGCCCGTAAGAGGGGCGAAATGGAACAGGAAAGGGAAATACTCCTTGCGATAAAAAACGGGTTTAAAGGGTATCACAAAGTCGGAAGTAAGCTTCAGGCGCAGTTTTTTAAGACCAACAGCAGAAAGCTTGACGCGCTGATCCAAGCAACAACAAACGATTTCAAACGCGCGGAATATGCCATCCTCCGTATGGCCGACGACCAGTACAGAAAGATTATATACAATGCGCAGGTATATGCCAATACGGGGGCGGGAACCTACGATAAGGCTGTAGATATGGCAATCAAAGACTTGATTTCTGCCGGCTTGAATTGCGTTGAATACTCCAATGGGGCGCGGCACACCCTTTCTGATTATGCGGATATGGCAATCCGTACTGCCGGGAAAAGGGCGTATCTGACTGGCGAAGGCGAAAAGCGACAGGAGTGGGGGATACATACAGTTATTATCAACAAGCGTGGCAATCCTTGCTCTTTGTGCCTGCCTTTTGTCGGGAAGGTACTAATCGATGATGTTTGGAGCGGCGGGACACCACAAGACGGCAGTTATCCGCTTATGAGTTCGGCAATCGCGGCCGGGCTTTACCACCCCAGATGCAAGGATAGCCACACAACGTATTTTGAAGGGGTATCGTCCCCGCCAAAAGAAAAGTTTACTCAAGCTGAATTGAACGGGATCATGCAAAAACAGAAAAATGAGCAGCGGCGACGCTATGCTGAAAGGCAGGCAAACAAATACCAGCGGTTGTACCGCGGCTCCCTCAGTGCCGAAAACCATAAGGCGTACTATAAAAAGTATCAGAAATGGGCTGCAGTTGCCGGAAAACAGGTTGAATACAGTACAGAAAATGATATAATAGAATTGTTGCCGGCAGCTGAAAAAGCACATATCCCAAAAGAAAAGTTTACTCTATATGCGTTGAATTTTGAAAAGGATCCAAACAAAGCGCGGGCTTTTAAAGAAGCACTCGGCTATCAAGCAGAAAACGCCGATAAGCTGATCGAAAATATCCGGTCGCACATCGGAGAATTTAAAGCGGTCGATAAAGGCAACAATGGTTACGGGCAGCGGTACGAAGTACTGATGACCTTAACAGGGGAAAACCAGAAAACTGCAAACGTCAAAACAGCTTGGATCATTGACAATGGGAAAAAGGAACCAAGATTGACAAGCGCTTATGTAACCTCAAAGAAAAGAGACGGTGATATATGATTGATATTAAAAAATATGACAAGGTCCTGTTAAAGAGCGGGCAGATCGCTTTTATAACAGAGATTTTTGAAAAAGGAAAGGCTTATCTTGCTGATGTGGATTATCCGGAGGGAACAGAAACGGAGGATATCAAACAGGGGCAGATAGAAAAAATAATTGATTGATACCGCAGGCTTTATAAGCTTGCGGTATTTTTCATATCTCCAGCACCCGACCGGGTGCTGTTATTTATTGCCCGAAGGCTTAAAACTACGCGGAGACACCGTAGATAAAAACTGGACCGGGAGACACCCGTACAACTGGAATAGGGAGACACCCTGAAAACTGAAAGGAGAAAAAGACATGGACAAAAGCTTACCAATCGACATTCAGCTTTTTGCTGAAGAGGGAGAGACAACACCAGAACCGGCTACAGGGGGTTCCGCGCCGGAATTTGACTACGAAAAGCTCGCGGGGCTTATCAGCGGTGCGCAGGCAGCAAAAGAGGAGGCAGTGCTTAAAAGTTATTTTAAGCAGCAGGGGTTAAGCGCCGAAGAAGCGGCGCAGGCAATCATGTCGTTTAAAGAGACGAAAGCGAAGAATCAGCCGGACGTTACCGCCTTGCAAAATCAAGCGACACAGGCACAGGCGGCGGCACAACAAGCTGTGCTTGAAAAAAATGCCACACTGGAGGCGTTATCTCTTGGGATTGATGCGAAAACAATACCCTATGTCCTGAAACTTGCGGATTTTTCGCAAGTTGTCAGTGAGGATGGAACAACAAAGGCAGAAGCCCTGCAGGAAGCCCTAAAAAAGGTTTTGGAGGACGTGCCAGCATTAAAACCTAACCCGCAGCAGCAGACCGGTTTCCGCCAGATCGGGGCGAGCGGTGACGGACAGCAGGGAAGCACCGACGCCACACTGGACAAAATTTTCGGCGCATCTAAAAAATAATAAAAGGAACAGGAGAGTTTACTTATGGCAGTTTTAAATTATGTAACACAGTTTTCTACCCGGATTCTCGATATGTACGGGCATGAACTGGTATCTGACGCACTTTACCACACCAACGAAGATATCCGGATTATCGGGGCTAAGGATATTAAAATTCCACGCTTAACAGTAAGCGGGTACAAAGACCACAACAGAAACACAACAGGGTTCAACGGCGGGAATTACTCCAACGAATTCGAAACCAAAGCGCTGGATCACGACAGGGATATTGAGTTTGCGATTGATCCGATGGACGTCGATGAAACAAACCAGATTGTTTCCATCGCCAATATCCAGGCGCGGTTTGAAAAAAGGCAGGCGATCCCGGAGCTGGATTGCTACACTTTTTCAAAACTATATTCCGAGGCGGAAAGAGTAGGGGCAACAATAAAAACTACATCCATTACACGTTCCAATATTCTGGCTGATTTTGACGACAACTGTGAAGCGTTTGAGAATCTTGGCATCCCGCTGTCGCGCTGTATCCTTTACTGTACGGCGGCATTCCGCAAAGAACTTAAAAACGCGGAGGGCATCCAAAGAACGCTGGAAATGAGCGGCGGCAGCAACGCTATAGACCGCAGGGTACATACGCTGGATGACCTAAGGGAAATCAAAACAGTGCCGATTGAGCGGTTTAAGACGGCATATGATTTTACAGAAGGATATCGGGCTGATGCCTCCGGCAAACAGATCAACTATATTCTGGTCGATCCTGACGCGCAGGTATCGAGGGTAAAGTACTCTTACATCAACACCTATACGCCGGGGCACGATTCCCGGACAGCTGATAGCTACCTGTACCAGAACCGCCGTTTCAATGGCACTTTTGCCTTGGATCAGGAGTTTAAGCAGGCGTGCATTATTAACAGGGAGGCGTAAATATGAGGGCGAAGAAAGATAACAAGGTATATCGTATTGACCCCGACAGCAAAAAGCGTTATATGGATGAGGGTTACGATATTTACGACGATGATGGTCAACTGATCCAGCATTCCCCGTTGAAAAAAATCCCGCTGTCTGAGCATGAGCGCGTTGTTGGGGAGATAAAGGCCGCGAATGAGTCTTTATCCACAAAGGTAAAAGAGCTGGAAGCAGCGGCGGCAGACAAGGACGATCAAGATACGCTGGATATTTTGAAGTCGTTCGCAAGCGAGCACGGCGTAAGCCTTGGAAAAGCTGCCAGCGTTGCGGGGGTTGTAAAGAAAATCAAAGAGCATCAGCCGAAAGTCGGCGTTTGACGTGTATAAAGGCTATACGACGCCGGATTATTATAAAAACGTGTACGACGGGCACCTGATACCGGACAGCGACCTTGTAAAAGCTCTGCGCCAGGCAAGCCGGCACATTGATTCCCTTACCTTTAACCGGATAGCCGGGAAAGGGTTTGACGCGCTGACAGGGCGCCAACAGGAAATCATTCAGGAGGTCGTCTGTCAGCAAGCCGAATTTGAAGTTGAAAACGCAGATGTGATTGATTCGATATTGCAGAGCTATGGAATTAACGGCGTTTCCGCGCAATTCGGCGAAAGCTGGAATGTCCACGTAAATTCCGGGGTTGCGATCAAAAAAGACACCTATGCGCTTTTATCCCAAACTGGGCTGACGTGCAGATTGGCGGCGAGGCTATGAAATATCCTTGTCTTGTTAATAAGAGGTTTTGTACCACGCCTGTATCTATCTGTATTGAAACAGAGGGATTAGATGAGGACGGGGCTCCCATAGTGGCGTTTAAAGCTGATGTAAGCTGTAATTATCAGGAAACGGCAAAAACCATTCTGACAGCCGATAAAAAGCTGGTACAGATCACTGCCACCGCCTTGTTTTGCGGTGATGTTGCGCCGAAACTGAAAGCAATAAGCGGGGGTACAGCTGTCGTGTATGGCGTGAAACGCCGGATATTACAGGGCATGAAGGCACGTAATCCGGACGGAACGGTAAATTATACGAGGTTGGACTTGATATGAAAGTAAATTCGACAATCAAAATCAATACCGGAAAAATCCACAGCCTTACGGCTGCAGCGGTTACTGCGCTCGAAAAGACTGGTGAGGCACTCCATACGGAAGTGATGCAGGCGCAGGTTATACCACGCGATACGGGCGCTATGCAGAACGATAGCACGTTTGTCGATTATTCCAACAGCAAAAACGGCAGTGTTACGCTTGTTACAAGCTCGCCGCAGGCAAGGCGGCTGTATTATCATCCAGAGTATCATTTCCAGACAAAAGAAAATCCGAACGCCCGCGGGGAATGGTATGGGGACTGGCTTCCGGGAGGGAAAAATGATACGTTTTGCACAGAAAGATACAAGAAGTTTTATAAACAGGAAACGGGGGTGTAGTTTTGTTCGTGCTGGCAGATATAAGGGACTGGATAAAAACGCTGATTCCGGCAGATTTTTATTATGTTGGAAAACTCGATGCAAAAAAAGAAAAATCTATCGGGGTGTACCAGCTAAAACGCATGATTCCCCCAAATGTAGCGTACAGCCGCTTGGAGACGTATGAACGCAAAGGGGTAACATTACTCGTCCACTGGAACAAAAACGCCACAGAGACAGAAACAGCCGCCTTTATGCTTTACAAAAAGCTCAGGGCGGTTGATTCTTTGCGTTTAAACGAAACGAGAGTATTATATTTGGAACTGCTTGAAAGCGAGCCGGTCAATATTGGGTCCGATGAGAACGGCGTACATGAATGTGTCATAGATTTAATTTTATATTATGAAAAGGAGAAATAAAAATGGAAAGAAACGGCGTATATCCTTGCTACGAAAACCAGTTTAAGGCAGGGAAAGACAAAGAATCGGCCAGTGTGATTTCCAATATGGAAAACTACAGCGTTGCCTTTGATAACGGTATTGAGGAATGGACCCCGTATGATACCGAAGGATGGAAAAAGCGGCTCATGACCGCTAAAAGCATCACAATTTCCGTAAGCGGAAAACGCACGGTAGGCGATCCCGGCAATGATTTTGTTGCGGGGTTAGGCTTTGCAAATGGCACCGCGGCACAGGGATATTTTTGTTGGGCCTTCCCGGACGGAACAAAAGTAGAGTTTGAGGACGCTGTTTTTAGCGTAACTGAAAACGGAACCGGGGACAGTACGGCAGTCGCCCCTCTTGTATTTGAAGTGTTGTCCAACGGAAAACCGGCCATCACAGTGCCGGCAGTTTAAGGAGGGCTAGAAGATGGCAAAAATAGTGGACATTACAGAAAAGCTAAACTTCGAGGAACGCCCTCAGATTGTTATTAAGGGTGTTGCGATAGAAGTCAATGACAGGGCAACTGATGTCCTGAAAATTATGCAAATATTTTCAGAAAGCGGAAATGACCCGGCGAGTCTTATGAAAATGTACGAAATTCTGTTTGAAAAAGAGGATCGTAACAAAATTGATAAATTGCAGCTGGGGTTAAACGATTTTACGAAGGTAATCATGGCTGCAGCAAATATTGCAACCGGAGATGCCGACGAGGGGGAAAATCAGACCCGTATTACGACCTGATAGAGGATTTCGACCTTGCTGTATCCTCACTATTAAAAGAATACGGAATACGGGTCTACAGTGATGAGTTCCGGCGTATGGGCTGGGGTGAATTTTGCTCTCTACTAAGCGGAATTGATGCAGACACGCCTTTAGGACGTGTGGTGCTGATCCGCGCGGAAACCGACCAAGAAAAAATCAGGAAGTTTTCGTCGCATGAGCGGCGAATCTACAACGCTTGGCGAAATAAGAAAGCCCAAAAAGTAACGCCGCAGGAAAGCGCCGCGGCTGCGGAGCAATTCCGGCAGATGTTTGTGGCAATGGCAGGTGAGAAACATTGACAAGATAAAATGTGCAAACTGTGGACAGACGCTGATGTATGCCGACTATGCAAAGGCAGAAATTAAGTGCCCCCGCTGTAAGACGATCAATAAAATTCAAATAGAACAAAGGCGAGAGCAAACAGGCCGCACCAGAGAGTAGCGGCAAGCGCCTACTTTGTGAAAAGTAGGTGATTTCTATGCCCGATGATAGCGTGGGCAGAATCGGGCTTGATCTGGTTCTGGATCAGAAAAAGTTTGATAAGCAGCTCAACGGAATTGCCGGAAACGTCGAAAAAAAGATGTCCGGTATTAAAAATACCGCGATGAAGGTCGGCGCAACGATTGCCGCCAGTTTTGCCGTTAAAAAGCTTGTAGACTTCGGCAAGGAGTGCGTAAACCTTGGCTCTGACCTTGCCGAGGTACAGAATGTTGTCGACGTTGTTTTCACGACCATGTCTGCTAAGGTAGATAAGTTTGCAAAATCTGCAGCGGCAAGCTATGGATTGTCGGAAACGATGGCGAAGAAATTTACCGGAACATATGGGGCGATGGCAAAAGCATTCGGTTTCACCGAAGCGCAGGCATACGATATGTCAACAACCATGACCGCACTTGCCGGTGACGTCGCGTCCTTTTACAACATATCACAGGACGAAGCGTATACAAAGCTGAAATCCGTATTTTCCGGTGAGACTGAAACGCTCAAAGACCTGGGCATCGTCATGACACAAACTGCGCTTGACGCTTACGCTTTGGCAAACGGATACGGAAAAACAACACAGAAAATGACCGAAGCGGAAAAGGTCGCCCTGCGCTATAAGTTTGTGCAGGATCAGCTTGCAAGCGCGCAGGGTGACTTTGCACGCACGGCGGACGGATGGGCGAACCAATCAAGGCTCCTTACCTTGCAGCTTGACAGCCTGAAAGCCGCAATAGGGCAGGGGCTTATCAATGCGCTCGCCCCAGCCTTGAAAGCGTTGAACGGTTTTATCGCAAAGCTGCAAGTAGCGGCGGACGCTTTTAAGTCGTTTACGGAGAAGATATTTGGTTCGGACGGGGGAAACAGCGCTGTTTCAGACGCGGCAAATGCGGCGGGAGATTTGTCAGGCGCAGCAGACAGTGCCGCGGCCGGAATGGACCAAACGGAAAAAGCGGCAAAAAAGGTCAAGAAGGCTCTGGCTGGATTTGATGAGCTGAATATATTGAGTTCCGGCTCAGACGACACTGATACTTCCTCCACTTTATCAGGCACCCCTAGTACGGAGGTTCCTAAACCAGACAATGCTTCTCTCAAAGAAACAGACGGCCTATTTAATAATATCCAGAAGAAACTTGAAAAGATCAATTCACAGTTTGGTTTTGATAAGGCCGTTGCAAATATAAAAAAGGGAATCGATTCAGTCGATTTCAGCGCAATAAAGAAAAATTTTTCGTCCATCTCTAAAAGCCTTGAGCCGATAGCAAAGGCGGCCTTTTCCGGTGTTGCGAAGGTGGCAAAATCAAAACTCAACCTTATCAGTACAGTAGCCGGCGGAGTAATTTCTGTCACCGGAAAACAGCTGCAAACTGTGTCCGGTGGGATTGCGAAATGGCTTGATAAGGACAAAAATCGTATTGCTGGCTTTATCGATACCGTTAGCACAAACATGGCAAAAGGGTTTGATAACCTTGCCGGTTTTTTTGATACGGTATTCGGTGAGCTTGGAAGTTCCATTGACCGTATGCGCCCGCGTATGGAAGAAGCTATATCCGGAATGCTGGGCGGGCTTACTACGCTAGCCGGATCAATAGGGACTGTCGTTTCCGATGCGTTTTCTATTTTTACAGGAACGTGTGCACAGTGGGCAGAAGATAACAAAGAAGCCATAGGCGGATTTTTCGACGATGTACAGTCTATGGGCGCCGACGTCATGACGTTGATTGGTACGGTCAGCGAGGATATCGGTGGTAAACTGTCTGAGTTCTGGGAGAATGGCGGCAGCGGCATATTTGAAGGAATATGCAAAGCTTTTACAGATTTAGGTACAATAGTCCTTCAAGTATGGGAAGAGTGGATTAAACCTTTTTGGGATAACTTGGTGTCCTGTGTGACGGATATCTGGAACAACTCCCTTTCTCCTTTAATTGATAAAGCTATCGGTTTTTTCTCCAAAATTTCGGAAGCCGCGCTGATGCTTTGGAATAATGTACTGCAACCGTTGGTATCCTGGATTGTTTCGGAAGTCGCTCCTACTTTCCAAACTGTTTTTAAAATTGTGGGCGACGTGTTCCGTGATGTGTTTTCCGTGATTTCCGGCGTGGTTGGCGGGATTTGGGATGCGCTCAGCGGCCTGATCGATTTTTTGGTCGGCGTTTTCACCGGAGACTGGGAAAAAGCATGGTCTGGAATCCAAAACTTTTTCAAAGGAATATGGGACACCATATACTCCGTTGTGCGCGGCGCTGTCAATTTAATCATCGACGGAATCAACTTGTTGTGGACAGGTATTTATTCCGCTGTCCGTGGAATCATCGACGGAATAGGCGGGATAGCCGGTGCGATCGGAGATATTTTCGGGCAGGATTGGCACTTTTCTATGCCAAAAGAGCCTCCGCTTATACCCAAGCTTGCAAAGGGCGGTCTTGTAAAGTCGCCGACGCTTGCAATTGTTGGCGATAACCCGAATGCCGGCCGCGATCCTGAAGTGGTCGCTCCGCTTTCCAAATTGCAGGGGATGGTTGGCAGCACCAATGACCCGGACCTATTACGGGAGATTTTAAGGTGGCTGATAAAAATATATGATGCTTTGCAGAACCAGGAAATTAACCTGACTAGCATTACGAAGATTGACAGCGAAGAACTTGAACGGAAGCTTACAAAGGTCAGGATCCGTAAAAGCAGAAGATACGCAGGGGGGAAGACATGATGCAGGATATGTTTAAAGTAAACGGGATCAAGCTTCCGGCCCCTACGCTTTGTTCTTACAAACTTGCTGACCTGTCAAGCGATGAAAGCGGAAGGTCAACCTATACCGGGGCTATGCAAAAAGACATCATTTCACAAAAACGCACCCTTTCTTGCCGCTGGGACCGTTTGACGTGGGAAGAAGCTGCGACCCTTGCAGGCCTGTGTAAATATTCCGGTGTAACCGTGCGTGTTACATACCCGGATCTGTCAGACGGCTGTTATAATACGCGAAGTTTTTATACAGGGGATTTTGAAGCGGATTATGGGTACTGGACAGATAGGGAACACTGGGTAACAAATGTAGCTTGCAACTTTATCGAGGTGTAATATGCAGAATACATCAACCTTGTACAAGAGCCTTGCCGGACAATCCGGCAGGGCTTTTGTTGTGAAAATATACACCAATAGAATTTTGACCGCCGATCAAGCCAGCAGCGGATTGTTTGCAGTCAACTGCGAAAACAATACCCTGCTGCTCACCGGGGACGATATTATGGATGGCAGCCTGCAAATTCAACAAGCCACGACAGCAGAAGGGGATTTTGACATCGGTGGCGCGGTAATCGGCCAACTCGAATTTGAGATGGACAATACAGACGACAGATTTAAGGATATAGACTTTTTAGGCACGGTGTTTGATGTGCGTGTAGGCCTGATTGTTGGTCAGGATTACAATGGTGGCACGACCGTCGAATGGGTTAAAAAGGGGATCTATACGCTAGAAGAACTGACAAACAATGACCGATATCTTTCGGTCGTCGCCTTTGATAATCTGGCAAAATTTGACCGCCCGTATTCCGAAAGCACACTCAAATATCCCGCAAGTCTTTCCGCAATCATCGACGATGCTTGTACCAGGTGCGGGGTTGTAGCTTCATCTTTGGATTTTCCGAACGCGAGCTGGAAGGTGACAAACAGAAAAATCATAGACGATTCTGTAACATTCCGGGATATTGTTTCGTATGTATCGCAGCTTGCCTGCTCATTTGCCCTGTGCGACGCGGACGGACGTTTATGTATCAGGTGGTATGAAGATACCGATATCAAAATAGAGCAGACAAGGACAATTTCAGGCAGTGTAACAATAACCGGTGTAACTGTTGTCAATTCTGCAGACGAAGAACTGGCTTACTTAACCGGGGAGGAAGGGTATGAACTTACAATACAGGATAACCCTTTGGCACAAATAAATATCCACTCATCCGACAATCCAATGTGGAATCCTGTATGGGCAGAACGTATTTTGGGGCTTGAAATTACGCCGTTTGAAAGTGCCGAAATCTCAAATCCTGCGATTGAGGCGGGGGATATTTGCACCGTCTACGATAAATATGGGAACGCATACAGGTCCCCGATTACGGGGGTTGTATTCCGACTGAATGCAAGGGTAAATCTCCGCTGTGATGCCAAAACAATTGAAGAGCAAAACCGCAGTGGCGGGAACCAGTTGGCAAAAATCAAAGCCGTGGCGAAAAAGGTAGCAGAAAAACAAGTGTCTGCGTATGACGTGTATGCGCAGAATTTCAGCGGCCTTACTGCCAACAGTATGGGATTTTATGAGACGGTAAAGGAACAGGATGACGGCTCAAAAATCGTTTATCAACACGACAAGCCAAAAATAGGCGAAAGTAAATATATCTGGAAAAAAAGTGTTGACAGCTTCGCAGTATCAAACGACGGTGGCAAAACGTGGGGCGCGGGCTTTGATAAAAACGGAAATGCTGTTTTAAACATTCTTGCGGCTCATGGTGTCGTAGCAGACTGGATAAAAACAGGCGTTATACGCGGAGCGGAGAACACGAATGCGTATTTCGACTTGGATAATGATGAATTGTCCTGTACCAAAATGAGCGGCACCAACAGCGGATACTATTTCAAACTTGACAAGGTAGTGTACAGCGGCGCGCCATACTACAGCGGAATGTACGCATACAGTAAAGCAAACAATTCCTTGCAGGGCGGCATTTTTAACCTTGAAGAAAAATATATGGGCCTGTTGGGGGTGAACGGTGTTTCTATCCGCTCAAACGCCCTGAATAGTACCCTTTGCAACGAATTTAAAATGACAAATGATTCAAGCGGAAAAGGAGAAATATCACTTACCCGATTAACCGGATATACCGATGTAACAACGGAAAGAGTAATGCGTATCGACGACACAAAGCTGTATTTAGCAAAATACTTCAACTCTGCCGCAAATGCGACTAATAATTGTTACATCCACATGTATCAAGATGGAGGGACTACGGGAACACGTTTAGAAATTGGTGTGCGTTATCCATATAGCGGTAGTTCGCAGGAACGAACCAATTTTATCCGTATTGGATATAACACGATTGAATTTTACGTGGCAGGAAGGAAGGTGGCAGGATGGCCCAGTTAAAAGAAATCGAAAATTTAACGCACGATATTTACGCAAGGCTAGCTAGTTTACAGATTCAAGCGACTGGTACAAATATCGGGACGATGGCATGTGTTTATACGATGCTTGATAAAATCGATGCGTTGACAAAAGAAGGTGATACAGATGGCGCTGTACAAGGAAACTCACAAGATTAAGGTATTCGAACCGAATTCAATTACTTTAAACGCTGTACAAGGAGAAGGGAACGAACGTGAATACGAGTTTATCCTTATTGAAAAAACCGGGGATACTCTTAAAACCAGCAATGCACCAGCTGTTGACAAAATGCTGGATGTGACCGGGTGCAGCGTTCGTCTATATGTAGCAAAACCGGACGGACATATTATTTACATGGACGGAGAGGTTGCAAACGGTTCTAATGGCGTTATTTCATTTATTCCAAAGCAACAGGTATTCGCGGCGAGCGGGAAAGCTAATTGTATTTTACAGATTACTTCTGCAAATGGTGATTTACGAGCAGTTGGTGTAGTGCTTAACATTGGAAAAGCTGAAATTGACGGAGCACTTGAAAGCAAGGATGAACTCACCGCTTTGACGGAAGCGGTCACAAAAACAGAGAAGTTATATGATTCTGTAAATCAAGCAATAGGGCAAGTGACGACAGATACTGAAATCATTTTAGCTCGCGGTGGTAAAGATACTTTATTTGAACGGCTAGGAGACTTTGTTGAAAAGCAGTACGCTAATAACAATTATGCCAATGTAATAAACGCCGGTGCTTTAAAAATCTTGAACGAAAATGTAATAGTTCAGCCTCAAAGTTTGAAAAATTCTGTTGATGATACTGCAATTAAAAAAAGTGCTGTCACAACTGCAAAAATTGCTGCTGGTGCAGTAACTGCCGAAAAAAGATCATATTGGAGTTATGACGAAACCGGAGAAGGAATCCCTGCGTCTGTCAACTTGTTTGATAAGACAAAAGCAACGACCGGGTATATTTATGACGGTGAAACGTTGCAGAGATGGGCAAGCGGTGTCGCAGGGCAATCCGACTGGATACCGACAACGCAGGGAGATGTTGTCCGTGTGCTCGATACACGGACGGCAGGCGCAAACACA
>OJQY01000433.1_pt1 | contig 20829 bp, 19 predicted proteins | sample 1599091 | NCBI WGS metagenome assembly OJQY01 (sample SAMN03922524, study PRJEB24848) | human gut metagenome | isolation source: stool sample | host: Homo sapiens | place: Germany | collected 2010-02 | reverse complement strand
ATTCATTTCTTGAATGTCCTCCTTTTGGTTTTTTGTGCAGTTGTCAGGCCGCACTTTTATTCTACCAAAAGGAGTTTTTATTTCCTATTCATCGCTAAAGCTTTTCTGAACCCCCGGCACTGCCGGGGGTTTTCGGTTACAAGAAAGAAAAGCACAAGGGCAGGTAGCTACACCTGCCCTTGTGCTTTTATAGCTTACCCTTTCTGATAAGCCCGTGCTTACTGCAGCAGACATATAATACGCCGCCGCGCATTTTGGGGAACCGCGCCTGCGCGTCCTGCTCGGGATACAGCTTTATGAAAAGCACCCTGTCATAAGCAACGTATGCCATAAAGGTAATGTAATGCTGCTTACTCATTTCATGCTGTAAGGTGATATAGTAATCCTCCTCAATCTCCTCCACATGGATGCTATGCCCCGAATCCTCCTGCTGGGTCGTCAACGGGGCCTGCTTCCTGCCGCAGCAGGAAATTTCATTTTCCCCCGTACAAAACAGGGTGCTGCCGCAATTCGGGCAAGCATAGAATTTGATTTTTTTCATATTCCCTCCATCCATGGCGTTTGGCTCCAAATCGCCTGCCAGTATTTTTTCTATATCGACTTCTAAAACGGCAGACAGCGCGCCAAGCAGGGACACATCAGGGCAGCCGATTCCGCGTTCCCATTTTGAAATCGTCCTGTCGCTGATACGCAGCTCATTCGCAAGAGCCTTTTGCGTCATGCCTCTTTCCCGGCGCAGGCTTTGAATCAGCCTGCCGACCTTTGTGCAATCCATTTTCTTCACCTCCCATTCAAATCATACCCGCGCTTCCTGGTAAATGCAACAAACGCTCCGTAGAGTTGTAAGCTTTATTGAATCCCAGCACAAAAGGGTGCATGGCAGAAATTTTTTTGTCTGCATAAGCTTATAAAAAGTATTATCGCAAATTTTCATAGGGCATATGTTTATCTCTATAAAAAAGAGGGAAAACCAAACGGTTTCCCCCACTTTTAAGCGTTTATCAAATCTTCTTACTCTGTTTTAAAGAAAAGCTGCCAATATGAAAACGATACGCGGAAGCGCTAAGGGAAACCGGCCTGCGGCCCGGCCCCTTCGTCCGTTTTAATCAGCGTATCCTGCTGCCCGCGGGGATGGAGCCGTCTAAAAACAGCACCTTGACCCCTTCGCCGCAGTCGGAGGCGAGAATCATTCCCTCGCTTTCCACACCGCAGAGCACGGCGGGCTTTAGGTTTGCAACGAGGACGACCGTTTTCCCAATTAAATCCTCCGGCGCATAAAACTTTGCTATGCCGGAAGCGACTGTGCGCTCACGCTCGCCGTCGTCAAGCTTTAGCTTCAAGAGCTTTTTTGCCTTTTTGACCGGCTCGCATGCCGTTACCTTGGCCGCGCGCAGCTCGACCTTCATAAAATCCTCGATACCAATCTGCGCCAGCCCCTCTATTTTAGGCCGTTCGCTCTTCTTTGCCTGCTCTTCCTCCGCCTTTTTCTGCGCGGCGATTTCCTCCAGCATTTTTTGAGAATCGATACGCGAGAACAGCGGTACAGCCGTGCCGACCTTTTCGCCCGCCTGGAGCGCGCCGAACGCGCTTAAGGAATCATACCCGGAAACGGAGCAGTTCATCTGCTCCAAAATCGCTTTTGCCGTATCGGGCATAAACGGGGTGAGCAGGACAGCCAGGAACCGGATGCTTTCCAGCAGGTTATAAAGCACCGTTCCGAGGCGCGCTTTGTCCTTCTCGTCCTTAGCGAGCACCCAGGGCGCCGTTTCGTCAATATATTTGTTGCTGCGGCGCGCAAGGTTCATGATTTTGTCGAGCGCGTCGCTTATGCGGTACTGGGCAATCAAATCGTCGACGTCCTTCACGGTCTGGAGCGCAAGGCGCGAAAGCTCGCCGTCCACCTGCTCCGTACAGGCGGGAGGCATGATTTCCCCGCCGAAATACTTGTTGCTCATTGCAATCGTGCGGTTGACGAGATTGCCAAGCGTATTGGCTAAATCGGAATTGAAGCGCTCGAAGATGGTTTCGTAGGTGATTGAGCCGTCTGAGGTATAGGGCATCTCAGACAGCAGGTAATAACGCACCGCGTCCACGCCGAGAAGCTTTACCAAATCGTCGGCATAAATGACGTTTCCGCGCGATTTGCTCATTTTATCCGCGCCGAACAGCAGCCACGGATGGCCGAACACCTGCTTTGGAAGCGGCTCGCCGAGCGCCATGAGCATAATCGGCCAGTAAATGGTATGGAAGCGCAGGATGTCCTTGCCGATGATGTGCACGTCTGCCGGCCAGTATTTTTTGTAAAGGTCGCCGGAGCCGCCCGGGTCATAGCCGAGCGCCGTAATATAGTTCGACAGCGCGTCTATCCAAACATAAACGACGTGGCCCGGGTCGAAATCGACCGGGATTCCCCATTTAAAAGAGGTTCTCGAAACGCATAAATCCTGCAGGCCCGGCTTAATGAAGTTGTTGACCATTTCCTTCTTGCGGCTTTCGGGATAGATATAATCGGGGTTGTCCTCGATAAACTGCTCAAGCTGTTTCTGGTATTTGGACAGGCGCAGGAAATAAGCCTCTTCCTTCGCGGCCTTTACCTCCCTGCCGCAGTCGGGGCATTTGCCATCCTTTAGCTGCGACGGCGTCCAAAAGCTTTCACACGGGGTACAGTACATGCCCTCGTACTCGCTTTTGTAGATGTCCCCCTGTTCATAAAGCTTTTTGAATATCTTCTGCACGGCGCGCTCGTGGTAATCGTCGGTCGTGCGGATAAATTTGTCGTAGGTGGTGTTGAGCAAATCGCAGATACTCCTGATTTCCCCCGCCACGCCGTCTACGTATTCCTTTGGGGAGACGCCGGCCTCCCTGGCGTAATCCTCTATCTTCTGCCCATGCTCGTCCGTGCCGGTCAGGAAGAAAACGTCGCAGCCCTGCATTCGCTTGTACCGCGCGATAGCGTCGGTCAGAACAATCTCGTAGCTGTTGCCGATATGGGGCTTACGTGATGTGTAAGCGATTGCGGTTGTGATGTAAAACTTCTTTTTACACATGGTTTCTTCCTCCAAAGTATTATTGAAACGGCGGTTTCCCGCCGTTATCTGCCGATTTTATTATTATATCATCCCGCGGCACGATTCACAACTTCAAAAGGATATTTTTTCCGCAATTGTCAATAAGCCACTAAGCACCGCACCCACGACGCCATTTTTTAAAGCGTACAAAGTACCACACCAGCGAAGTATTCCGCGCGAAGGCGCGGCGCTGGGCGGTCCCGTAGCATCTTTTCTACGCTCCGCACATAAAACGAGGAACGGTCAAGTTTTCTATAAAACGGGGATTGTAAGGGGCGCAGCCCCTTGCTCGGCTGGAAAGGGTCAAGGGAAAACCTGCGACGAGGTTTTCCCTGTCGCCGGAAAGAAGATTCCAAAAGGAGGAAACCGGCGAAAACGGTTTCTTCCTTTTGAAAAAGATAGCATAGAAAGTTTTATGAAAGAAACCAAGAAGCAGAATGCTTCAAAAAACAGAACTAGGCCGTTCGCAGAACAAAAGCCTACTTCCCCTGTTCCAGCGCCTCCAGCAAAAGCCGCACGCCAAGGCGGAAGCCGTTTGCGAAGTTTTCATAGCCATTGAGGCTGTTGACCTCGCTCTGGTCTTCCATATAGCTTTGAAAGGCTTTGCGTTCGTCGCCCTCCAAAATGTTGTGAAAGTACTCCTCTTTGGAAAACACGCGGGCAATCAATTTGTTGTATTCCGGGCTGTTGGGCACCGCGGCTGTGTTCGGGATAATCTCGCTAAAATAGAGCTGTTCAAGCAGTGGTTTCATGATAAATAGCCTCCAATCCATATGTTATATCAACTGTAATTGAAGGCTAACATGCAATGTATTATTATGTCAATGCAATCATGCAGATTGTATGATGAATCCTGCAAATTGTATGATTTTGCGGCCCAAAAGAGTGAAAATTAAAAAGGGAATCACGCAAGTCAAATCGAGATAGTCTTGAAAATGGGCAAGTCTGCATACGAATGAGCAGAAAGTAAGCCCGCCATACGGCGGGCTTACTTATTTATCGATTCTGTCATTTACGAGCGTATAATTGGAGAGTTTAAGACTTTCTATTTGCTTTGTATTATTAAATAGGGTGGCATAATCGCGGATAATCATTCTTTCAATGACTTTTCTGTGCGGTTCTAATTGTTTTGGAAGAACATCATATCGATAAAAATCCCAATTTTTAATAGAAGTATGCCCTTGCCGAAATCTTGAAATTAAATTTTTTGCCTCACCGACATATATTAAACTATTTTTTGTATCAACCAAAGTATAAATAACATTTTCAGCACCAAGTTCAAATTCAAATTGATCCCGTTGTTTCCAATCCTGCTTATAAATTCGAAAGGATGATTTATTATTTAATTCATCATCCAGCTTTTTTAGTGCAGGTGAATTAATAAGCCGTCCGTACAATGCAGGGAAAGTGGATTTTTGCGTGTAATAGGATTTAAAAATAAATCTTCTATTATGAAAATCATATTCAATATCAAGAAACTCCCAAAATGGGACCTCATTTTCTACCATGTTTGTTTTATCTTTACGAAGCGCGGATTCTAGGTAACGGATATAGCTCATTATAAATGTTTGCTTAATCTCATAGTTTAATTGCTCTGTGTACCATAATCTATAAACGCGGTTCGCTCTCTGTTTGGGATGTGAAAATGTAACTGCCCCTTCATATGTTACATCATTAAATATAATAGATACTTTCGCACGCGGGTCGCTTCTTTTGTTTACCTGATAAACATAATGATCTAGGTTCCAAAGGTCGCAAACCCACATTGGAATGGTAGTTCCATTATGTATTAAAAAACTTGAATCGACTTTTTTGCGCCACATGGGATATTTTACATCAGAACGTTCTGTTTTTCTCATTTTTACTCCTAAAAATTTAACAATTTGCAGAATATAAAATAATTTTAGCGTAATAACAGAAAATGTCAAATTTTCTTCGGCAATGTTTAATCTTTATCAAAACATAATTCTGCGCAAAGCCACGCAAAAAGCCGCCCGGTGTTTTTGCCGGGCGGCTTCAGAATGCGGACTATTATTTTGAATTTCTCTCCATCACCGCCACACACTCCACATGGTTCGTATGCGGAAACATATCGACCGGCTGGATTTCCCGAACCTTATAGCCGTTCTGCGTTATAAAGCGCAGGTCGCGCTGCTGTGTCTGAGGGTTGCAGGAGATATACACAATACGTCCGGGACGCAGGACAGTGAGCGCGTTTAAAAATTCCATGCTGCACCCGCTGCGCGGCGGGTCGGTGAACACGACGTCGATTTGTTCACCTGAGCCCGCAAGCTCCCGCATGAACTCGCCCGCGTCCCTGCAATGGAAATAGATGTTTTTTATCTGGTTAAGCTTTGCGTTTTCAATCGCGTCGCGCACGGCGTCGCGGCTTAATTCCGCGCCGATTACCTGTTTTACAAACGCACTGCAATAAATACCGATGGTGCCGACGCCGCAGTATGCGTCGATAACCGTTTCCTTCCCGCCCAGACGCGCCATCTCGGCGGCCTTTTTATAAAGAAGCTCTGTCTGGACAGGGTTGACCTGGTAAAAGGAACGCGGCGATATTTTAAATGTCCTCCCGCAAAGGGTATCTGTAATATAGCCCTTGCCGTAAAGCGTTTTCTCCGCCGGCCCGAGCATCATTTTATACGGATGGTCGTTCACGTTGAGCACGATTGTCGTAATGTCCGGGTGTTCCTTTAAAAGCGCCTTCACAAAATTGTTTTTCGCGGGGAACGTGATGGTGCTCGTTACGAGCACAACCATGATTTCCCCGCTTTGAAAGCCCTGGCGCACAAGCACATGCTTTAAAAAGCCGCTGCCGTCATACGGATTGTAGGCCCATAGCTTAAAGGATTTTAAGAGCGCGCGCACCGAAGCGATGATTTCGTTCGCTTTTTCCGTATTGAGCATACAGGTATCTGTGGAAACGACGCCGTTCGTCTTTGACTGGTAGACGCCCGACACAAGCTTCCCGCCCTTTGCCGTGCGCAGCACAGCCTGCGCTTTGTTGCGGTAATGGACGGGCGCTTTCATCCCAATGATGGGATTTACGCGGCAGAAGGAGGAAAGCAGCCGGCCTACAAGCCCCTGCTTCCATCTGAGCTGGCTTTCATAATCCATATTTTGAAGCTGGCATCCGCTGCACTTCTTATAAACCGGGCACTGTTTGTACGGGCTGTTTTCCATTTGCTGCCGCCTTTCATTTTACACTGATATAACAAAGGGACGCCGCCGGACGGCATCCCTTTTTGCTTTTAAAACTTACGCCTGTGTCGCCGGTTCTGTCGCGGTTGCAGGCTCTGTTGCCTTTTCCCTTGCGGGCGTCGCGCGCTCAAGCGCGCTTTGAGAGAAGAGGATAGCAAGCGTCTTTTCGTCGCAGGTTCCGGTGGCGTTTGTAATCCCGTTTGCGCTCTGGAATTCCTTGACGACAGCCTGCGTCGTTTCGCCGTAATAGCCGGTAATTTCATCAAGCGGCCAGAAATTCAAGTCGTCGAGCCGCTTTTGCACGGCGAGCACCGCGTCCCTCTTGCCGTCCTGGTCGTCGGCTTCGTTGTCCGCGCCGTCCTCTAGCTTCAGGGTAAGCCCCTGTATTTTTATGCCGTACTGGTCGGCAACGCTCTTCTGGGTTTGGCCTGAGCCGGACAGGGACGGGTAAATCGCCGCCGTCATCTGGCTGACCGCCTCAAGCGCGCTTTGTCCCTGGCGCTGCATCAGCTCGGCCGGTATTTCCACTACCCTGCCCTTTTTTACAGCGTTTAGCTTGCTGTAATTCGCGTCCTTTTTCATTTGCTCCGCAACGCCCTGCGCACAGAAGATAAACTGGGGATTCTGGTTTTGCAGCACCTCAAAATCGAGGTATCCGCCCGAAAGGTCGGACGCGATGTTGACGGCGCCCGCGTCGGTAAACAGCTCGCTTGCAAACATGTCGCCCGTCACCGCGGCGCCTTTTATATCGAACAGGTAGCAGGCGGTATATACCACGTTGCTGTCCGGGATTTTCCGCATGTTGTCGTCAAGTGCCGAAAAGAAATCCTGCGCGGCCTGCTGCCCCGCTTTTTTACCGGTAATATTCCCGCCGAGCACACGGCCGATGTTCTGGTATGTAAGCTCCAAATCCTCGCGCGACCGGGCGGAAACAAAACGAAGCACCGTAATATTCGCCTGCTCGAGCTTTGAGAGCGTGTCGGCGGACAGCGTTTCGTCCGCAAAGACGACGTCCGGCCCCATGTTGATGATGGCGTCCGCGTCAGGTGCGCTCTTCGGCCCGACGGAGGGAAGGGAATCGAAGCCCTTCTGGGTGCATTCCTCGGAACGCGCCGTCAGCTTGAGGGAATAGCCGCAGGCGGAGATGATGTCCGCCGCGTTGTCGGAAAGCACAATGGCCTTCTGCGGCTCGCTTTGAACCGTGTAATGGCTGATTTGTACGGGGAACTCGCTTGTCTGCGGGTCTGCGCCGCAGGAAGCAAACGTCAGGAGCAGGCAAAGCGCGGCAAGGATACAGGCTGATTTTTTAAACATGGGAATCTACCTCCGTATTGTCGTTTTTCGTAAAACAGGAATCGATAAACTGACGCGCGCAGCGCGGGGAACGTCCGCCCCGTTCCAGCGCCCAGCGCTCCGCGGCGGCAAGCAGCTCGCTTTCGTCGGTATGAAGGCCGCTTTGCTTTGCCAGTTCCTTTACGATTTCCAAATAGCTCTTTTTATCTGGCACCGAGAAATTGACCGAAAGGCCAAACCGGTCAGCTAAGGACAGGCTTTCCTGTATGGTGTCGTTGCGGTGCATATCGTCGCCCTCGCGGTCGGAGAAATTCTCCTGAATCAGATGGCGGCGGTTGGACGTCGCATAAATCAGCGCGTTTTTCGGCCGGGCCGCCAGCCCTCCCTCAAGCACCGCCTTCAGGGAAGCGTAACGGTCGTCCTGCTTCTGGAAGGTCAAGTCGTCTATGTAAATGATGAATTTCATCGGTACAGCCGCGATTTTATCGACCAGCAGCGGAAAATCACCAATACATTCCTTAGGCATCTCGACAATGCGCAGGCCCTCATTTCCGTACCGGTTGCCAATCGCCTTGACTGTCGAGGATTTTCCCGTTCCCTTGTCGCCGTAAAGCAGGCAGTTGTTCGCGCTCTTTCCATTAAGAAACGCGAGCGTATTGTTAAGCACCAGATTCCGCTGGTACTCGTAGCCCTTCAGGTCGCCAAGCGAAATCGGGTCGGGATGATGCACGGGCTTGACGCCGCCGTCCCGCCAGATAAAGGTACGCCAGCGCGCAAAAATGCCGCAGCCGTTTTGCCGGTAGAACCGCGCTGCGTTTTCAGCCCGCACTTCCTTGTCCCGGAGCTCTTTGACCGGCTGCCCTGTACGCCAGCGCGGCAGGGTCGTGACAATATCGCGGATTTCCTCCCGAAAGCGGTAGCCGGAGAGAATGTCCTCCGGGGTAAGCATACCCGCGCCGGTCAGGGAATCGAGGTCGCGCCGCGCCGCCCGGAGAAGCTCATTGCCCAGGGTATCCTCCTGTTTATTTGCGGCCGCCTTTGAAAAGCAGTTTTCATCGTAAAGAGCGGCTTTCGTAATGCAGCCGCACAGGTTTTCCGCATAGCCGCGCGCATAAAGCAGGGAGGTAAACGCACCCCACGCCGTCAGAAATTCCATAGGCGGGGCGTTATGGCAGCACAGCAGCCGGTAATACGCCTTTGGAACGCTGCGGTCCAATACGCCCTGATAGATGGAAAGGGCGGACAGCAAAAGCGCATATCTTTCCGTTATGTCCATAGTGGCACCTTCTATATATGAAAGTATGTTTTATGGGAATAGAACCAATTGCCTGTTAACCTATATATTCTACAATTTTTTCCCGCGCAAGTCAAACAAAGCGGAAAGGCCGTGCATAATTTATGTACGAACTGGCTTGCAGATAATGAAGTCCTGTGAAAAAAAGAACAAAATCAGCTGTTTTTTGCCTTTATGAAGAAATTGTAAAAAAATTTTAAAAAAAGGGTTGCATTTTGATTTTTGGGATGATATAATAGCAAAGCAGTCGAAACACTGCATCATTTTTAGTTGGTGTTAATGGCGCTGAGGGTCCACCCGTTCCCATCCCGAACACGGAAGTTAAGCTCAGTAGCGCCGAAGATACTTGGCTGGCGACGGCCTGGGAAAATAGGGAGATGCCAACACTAAAAAAAGCTTCCACCCAGTAGGGTGGTTGTTTTTTTGTCCGGATTTTTTATTAGGCGGGTACAACGTCCGCCCCGTTTTGAACACAAAGAGGGAGCCGCGCAGAACGTGCGGCTCCCTTTTCATTTTTGCTGTTTATACATTAAAGCGGAATAGTACGACGTCGCCGTCACGCATAACATATTCCTTGCCCTCGCTCCTGACAAGGCCCTTTTCCTTCGCCGCCGCCATGGAGCCGCACGCCATCAGGTCGTCGTATGCTATGACCTCCGCCCGGATAAAGCCGCGCTCAAAATCGGTATGGATTTTTCCGGCTGCCTGCGGCGCCTTCGTCCCCTCTTTAATCGTCCAGGCGCGCACCTCCTGCTTGCCTGCGGTCAGGTAGGAAATCAGCCCTAAAAGGCTGTAGCATTCGTTGATTAAACGGTCAAGACCCGACTGGGCTAGTCCCATATCGGCAAGGAACATTTCCTTTTCTTCCTTGTCCATATCGGAAATTTCCGCCTCGAGCCCCGCGCAGATGGGGAGTACCGCCGCGCCCTCGCTCTTTGCTATTTCGCTGACCTGTAAAAAATATTTGTTGGAGGCAATCCCTTCGGAGAAATCGCCGTCGCTCATATTCGCCGCGTAAATAATCGGCTTGTTAGTAAGCAGGGCAACGCCTGCGAGCAGCTCCTTTTCCTCCTCCGTACAGGAAACCGAACGGGCGGATTTGCCCTCATTAAGCGTTTCAAGCACGCGCTTGAAAAAATCGAGCTCGGCCTGATACTTTTTGTCCGCTTTCATAAGCTTCTGCGTTTTATCGATACGGCGTTCGAGCATTTCCACGTCGGACAGCACAAGCTCCAGGTTGATGGTCTCAATGTCGCGCTTTGGGTCGATGCTTCCCTCCACGTGGATGATGTCGTCGTTTTCAAAGCAGCGCACGACATGCACGATGGCATCGACCTCACGGATGTTTGCCAGGAACTTGTTGCCGAGCCCCTCGCCCTTGGACGCGCCCTTTACAAGCCCCGCAATATCGACGAACTCAATCGTCGCGGGCGTATATTTATCCGGGTCGTACATCTCGGCAAGCCGGTCTAGGCGCTTGTCCGGGACGGCGACCACGCCGACGTTCGGCTCAATCGTGCAGAACGGATAGTTCGCAGACTGCGCCCCTGCGTTCGTAATGGCGTTGAAGAGCGTGCTTTTGCCGACGTTCGGCAGGCCCACGATACCTAATTTCATATAAAAACTCCCTTTCCAAGCAGAAGAATTATTTGACAAACAGAGAAACAAGCATACATGCCCCATAAATGACGGGCTGATGAAGGATATAGATGATTAAAGCGTGCCTGCCGATAAAGGAAAGCGGCGGCACCCTTTTTTTATAAAGCATCCTTGGGAACCGCCCGTTAAGCGCGAGCCTGCCCAAAAACGTTCCGAAAAGAAACGTAAAAATATGGGGCAGCAAAGGGAAATAGTCGGCAGAAAAAAAGCGCGGGCTTTTAAAGCCGAGAAAGAAAAGAAACTCCGTCTGGTAAAGCTCAGGCGGCAGCGAAACAGCAAGCAGACCGGGCATTCCCAGAAAGCCCCGTGGTATTCCATAGGTAATAAAAAACAAAACCGCGCAGGCGGCAAGCCCCAAGCCGAGCGGAATTTTCCTCATTCCCTTTTGCAGCAGGCCGAACAGGAGCATTGCAATGGACAGAAAATGCAGGATACCAAAATAAATCGCGCCCTGCGGCGTGATAAACACGGTCACGAGCGTGACGGCGGCAGCAACGAGCAGCAGCTTTGCGCCGCGCTTAATGTTGGAGCGGCTCAGGTTGCTCGAGACGCCAGAAATCAGGATAAAAACCGACGCGATAAACGGCTCGGCCGGGGAAAAAAACGTAATAAAATCCCGTCCGGGCGAAAAGCCGAAGAGATACCCGGTCGTATAAAAGGCGTGGTAAATCACCATCAGGACGACACATAGGCCGCGCACTTCATCCATGGTATGAATTCGACCGCCTGTTTTGCCGCCGGTTTGAGTTGACGAATCGCCGGTCAAGCAATCACCTTTTTCTAAAAAAACTTGTACAATTCCATCGTCTGTTTTATAATTTGAGCGATACACCGCAGCACAAGGAGCGGTGTCCCGGTTTAAAACCGGGAAATAACGCTGTCCTTTAGTATAGCATCCGGGCGGGGTTATTTCAACGTTCCGGCTAAAATAAATTCATCGGAAGGGAAATTCAGCATGAAAAATTGCAGCAAAACGGAAATGATAAAGGAAACGACGGTAACGCCCGAGCTGCTTGCAAACGCAGTCGGCAGCGGGAGCCTGAGAGTATACGCTACGCCCATGGCGGCGGCGCTCTGTGAAAACGCGGCCGCGGCGCTTGCGCAGGAATATTTGGACGACGGCTGTACGACTGTCGGCACGATGCTTTGTATCGAGCACATCAGCCCTACGCCCTTAGGCGGGCACGTTTGCGCAAAGGCTGTGCTGACCGGGATAGAGGGCCGCAAATTCAGCTTTTCTTTGACTGTCTGCGACGACGCTGGCGAGATTATGCATGGCACGCATGAGCGCGTGAGCGTCAAATCGGAGAGCTTCCAGAAAAAGGCTGACGAAAAGCTTATGAAGAAATAAAACACAGGATATTATGGAAAGGAAGCGCTTTCTATGAAATGCAGGTACCAAACGGTCATGTTCGATTTGGACGGGACCCTGAGCGACAGCGCGCAGGGCGTGCATGACGGCATCGTCGCGGCGCTCACTGAAATGGGCGTGCCGGTCCCGGATTTGAGTGACCGCAGCAAGTACATCGGCCCGCCGCTTTTAAGCACGTTTCAGCGGCTTTGCGGCATGACGGAGGCGCAGGCGCGGGAAGCCCTTATCCGCTACAGGGAGGCTTACAGCAGGGACGGCACGTTCAAGAACCGTTTATACGGTGGGATGGACAGCCTGCTTCGGGATTTGAAGGAATCGGGCGTGAAGGTAATCGTCACAACGTCGAAGTTCGACGAGTTTGCCAAGGATGTGCTCGATTATTTGGACATCCGGCAATATTTCGACCTCGTCTGCGGCTCGAACCTGGACGGCAGCCGCAAGGAAAAGGCGGAGGTCATCAGGTACGCCGCAGCGCTGCTCGGCTGTGAAATCACAAAAAGTATGGTTCTTATCGGAGATACGGCGTTCGACGCCCGCGGCGCGATTGAGGCGGGATGTGATTTTATCGCCGTGAGCTACGGCTACGGCGATATGGAGGAAATCAGAAGCCTTGGCGTGGATAAACTGTCCGATACGGCGGACGGCCTGAGGCCGTATTTATTTACGCAGGCATAATTGAAGTCCTTCCCCTCATAAAATGGAAGAGAAACGCTCTTTTTAGTCCCTTCGTGGGACAGTATTGGGGGGAACGCATGTGTTTGTTGCTAAAAAAATATCGAAACGTACCATTATAACGGCAGCCGCCATTCTGGCGCTTATACTGCTGGTTGTAGTCAGGGCCGTATCCTGCTCAAAAACGCCGGACACTGCGGTAGCATCCACCGGTCCGTACAGCCTTTCGGCGTCGGACAACAAGGAGCGCATTGCGTTTTTGAAGCAGTTCGGCTGGGAGGTCGAGGGCGAGCCAGTCGAAATAGACCAGGTGGTCATCCCGCAGAAATTCAATAAGGTCTATGAAAATTACAATGAAATCCAGCGCGGGCAAGGGCTCGATTTGGAAAAATACAAGGGTAAAAGCTGTAAGCGCATCGGCTATCAGGTCACAAATTACCCGGGCGCTGAAGAGAACGTGCGCGCAAATCTTTTGATTTATGAGGATAAGGTCATCGGAGGCGATATTTGCAGCACACAGCTCGACGGGTTTATGCATGGCTTTGTAAAGCCAGATAAGGAATGAGGTGATTTCTTGGAGCTTCAACGGCTCGATAGGCTGCTGTCAAAGCAGACCGGTATGAGCAGAAGCGAGGTAAAAACGCTTATCAAAAAAGGCCGGGTGAAAATAAACGGCGAAGCCTGCCTTGAAAGCGACAAAAAAATACACGGGGAACAGGATAAAATTGAGGTCTGCGGCAAAATACTAAATTTTAAGCGGCATATTTACCTGATGATGAACAAGCCGGCGGGTGTTTTAAGCGCGTCGCGCGATAAAAACGCGAAAACGGTGCTCGACCTCGTTCCAGAGGAATACAGGCGCAAAGGGCTGTTCCCGGCGGGAAGGCTCGACAAGGACACGGAGGGCCTGTTGATTATCACGGACGACGGTGATTTTGCGCACCGGATGCTTTCCCCTAACAAAAAAGTGTACAAGCTATATGAGGCACGGCTCGACAAGCCGCTGACAAAAGAGGCGGCGGACGCGTTTGCGCGCGGGATAGTATTCCGCGATGGGACAAGCTGCCTGCCCGCGCGCGCGTGGCGGAAAAATGACGCGAGCCCCGATGCAGCCTGCGTCGAGATATGCGAAGGGAAATTCCACCAGGTCAAGAAAATGTTTGCAGCATGCGGGTTTTCTGTCCTTTTTTTGGAAAGAAAATCAATTGGCGGGCTCGTTCTAGACGGTAAATTGCATAAAGGAGATTGCAGGGAGCTCACGGAAAATGAGCGAAAAAGCATTTTTATCGGCAATTTGACCTAAAAAAAGAGGACGCAATTTTCGCGATATCGGATTTATATAAAATGTAAGTTCAATATTTAGTGAAAAAAATAGTAGCCTCTTTTCCAAAAATCTGTTATATTATTATCTGAAGTAGAAACTGCCCTTAGTGGATTGTTTACCCGAGTGTAAGGGTGGATCAGGAGGTATTGTAATGGCAAATGTTTCTTTAAGACACATCTACAAGGTTTACGACGGCGGGGTTACGGCGGTATCCGATTTCAACCTCGAAATTGAGGACAAGGAGTTTATTATCCTTGTCGGACCGTCCGGCTGTGGTAAATCGACGACCCTGCGTATGATTGCAGGACTTGAGGATATCAGCAAGGGCGAGCTGTATATCGGCGACGTGCTCTCCAACGATATTGCGCCGAAGGACAGGGATATCGCGATGGTATTCCAGAACTACGCGCTGTATCCGCACATGACTGTATATGATAACATGGCGTTTGGCTTAAAGCTGCGCAAGACCCCGAAGGAGGAAACGCGCCGCAGGGTGGAAGAGGCCGCGAGAATTCTCGACATCGCGCATCTGCTCGACCGTAAGCCGAAGGCGCTTTCCGGCGGACAGCGCCAGCGTGTTGCGCTTGGACGCGCTATCGTCCGTGACCCGAAGGTCTTTTTGCTCGACGAACCGCTCTCCAACCTCGACGCAAAGCTGCGCGCGCAGATGAGGACGGAAATCAGCAAGCTGCACCAGAGACTTGGCACTACGTTCATTTACGTTACGCATGACCAGACGGAAGCTATGACCATGGGTACCAGAATCGTCGTTATGAAGGACGGTATCATTCAGCAGGTCGATACGCCGCAGAACCTGTACGACAAGCCGTGCAACGAGTTTGTCGCGGGCTTTATCGGCTCCCCGCAGATGAACTTCATCAACGCGACGGTTTCAAAGAACGGCGGCAGCTATTCGCTGAAGTTCGATAAGTACGACATCAAGCTGCCCGCCGATAAGACGACGAATCTCGACTCCTATGTCGGTAAAGAAGTTGTTTGCGGCATCCGCCCGGAGAACGTCCACGACGAGCCGGAGTTCCTGGAGAAGGCGACCGACGGTATCATCGAAGCAAACGTCGACGTTACCGAGTTGATGGGCGCGGAGATTTACCTCTACCTCAGCATCGCGGGCATTCCGATTACCGCGCGTGTTGAGCCTTATTCCAAGGCAAAGCCGGGCGATACCATCAAGGTTGCGCTTGACCTTTCCAAGATTCATATCTTCGATAAGGAAACAGAGCAGACCGTCACGAACTGATTCGCTTCAACTTAAAAATCACCCGCCGCGGGCTTCTGCGGCGGGTTTATTTTTACTAAGCTACTTAATCATTTACCACATCATTCCCCTTGCAGGCTTGTCATCCAATACAAAACGCACGGCGGGAAAATGATTGACGCGTACACAGCAAATCCTATTGATTTTGCGCTGTCTGTGTGTTATGTTTAAATCAGGAAGGATATGACCATGCAAAGGAGGCAATTTTATGGAATTCACTTTGAGAAAATGGGAAGAAAACGACGCGCGCAGCGTTTTAAAGTATGCGGACAATAAAAAAATATCCGACAACCTGCGCGATGCGTTCCCCCACCCCTACACGCTCGCGGACGCGGCGCTGTATGTCAGGGAATGCGCGCACAGCAGCGAGGAAAAGGACTTATGCCGCGCTATCGTCATAAACGGCGAGGCGGTCGGCAGCGTCGGTATATTCGTCCAGAGCGATGTAGCGCGCAAGTCGGCGGAGCTTGGCTACTGGCTGGGCGAGCCGTTCTGGGGCAAGGGCGTCATGAGCGCCGCTGTCAAACAAATCTGCGCCGAGGCATTTGAAAGGTTTGATATTGTGCGCATTTACGCGGAGCCCTTCGCGCATAACGCGGCGTCCCGCAAGGTACTGCAAAAGGCGGGCTTTACGCTTGAGGGCGTGATGAAGGACAGCGTCTTCAAGAACGGCGAAATCTTTGATTCCTGTATGTACGCGCTGCTCAAAAAAAGATGAGCAGGCTCAAGCCGTAGCGAAAAGAGCCGAATAAGCAGGGTGTTTCACAAGCGGTACCGCCTGCTCGAAGCGTGTTTAAGGAATACAACACGCCGCTTTTCTTTCCTTTATCACGGAGAAAATATCAAGAAACAGATGCAATTGCATAGAATGCGCATGTTTGGCGCGTATTTCAGCGGCGTTCTGCTGGGCGTGCCGCGTTTTCCCGCGAGAGCATATAACCCTTTTTTACAGACGGAAAGCATTAGCGTCAGGGAATTTCTCGCGCGCTATTCGCAAAAGCCGCGGAGAGGCTCCGGAAAACCGGGCTTACCAGGCTTACCGTTAACGCCGCCTGTCGTCCGCAGCGGCCCGCCGGCTAAGGATTTTAAGCGGTAATGGGGCGAAACGAAGCGCGGCGGTATCAGTGTGCAGCCGGTGGAGCTTATCACCGCATAAACAAAAGCCGCCTTTCCGGCGGCTTTACTTAATTACGGATATTACCAAACGGAGGAAATATAACATGTATGAGCTGGTTCAGGCTGCGGGAAACACCTATTATATCGACTGTCCCGCCAAAATAGGGGTATACGTTAGAAATGAGGGAGAGGCTGTCCTCATAGACAGCGGCAACGACAAGGAAGCCGGTAAAAAGGCGTTGCGGATTATCGAGAGCGAGGGCCTTACGCTCTCCTGCGTGGTCAACACGCATTCAAACGCCGACCATATCGGCGGAAACCGTCTGCTTCAGCAGCGCACGGGCTGTAAAATCTTCGCGCACGGCATCGAGGCGGCGTTCACGCGGTACCCTGTGCTGGAGCCATCGTTCCTTTACGGTGGCTACCCCCCAAAAGCGCTGCGCTCCAAATTTTTGATGGCGCAGGAAAGTGACGTTCTGCCGTTTTCCGATCCAGGTTTCCCATCGGAGCTTGAAGCCATTGGGCTGCCGGGCCATTTCTATATGATGATGGGCTTTCGGACGCCGGACGACGTGGTCTTTCTGGCGGATTGCCTTGCGAGTGAAAGCACGCTGCAGAAATACCGCCTTCCCTTTGTGTACGATGTGGAGGCATACCTTTCCACCCTGCATATGGTAGAGACGATGCGGGCCAAATGCTTCATCCCTTCCCACGCGCAGGCAACAGAAGATATTGCCCCGCTTGCGCGGCTGAACCTTCGCAAAACGGAAGAAGCGCTGGAGCAAATTACAGAGCTTTGCCGAACCCCGATGATATTTGAGGATATTTTAAAGGCGCTGTTCGACACGTTCGGCCTGGCGCTCGATTTCAGCCAGTACGCGCTCGTCGGCAGTACGGTACGTTCTTACCTTGCTTATTTAAGCGAAAAAGGGCGCGTAGAAGCTGTATTTGAAAACAACCGCCTGCTGTGGAGGGCGGTGTAACACCCAATCATGACCACCCGAAAAACGTGTGGTATGCACAAGGGCTAAAAGCCCAAGTTACCGGCCAGCGTCTAAAGACGCTGGCTTTCACTTTGTTCAAGCCCAATGCCATTGTCGCTTTTGCCGCCCCTTAAAGGGCGAACGTACTACCTGCCACCCTTAAAAGGGTCTTCATACTCTTTCACGCTTAACTTGTCAGCCACAATATCATGTTTCTCTTGCTCTTCTATGTATTTCCGTATTGTTGCTTCGTTAAGCCCTACTGTACTTACGTAATATCCCTCTGCCCAAAAGTGTCGGTTTCCATACTTGTATTTTAGGTTTGCATGTTTATCGAATACCATTAGCGCGCTCTTCCCTTTTAGGTACCCCATGAAACTTGACACACTCATTTTAGGTGGTATACTTACAAGTAGATGCACATGGTCCATCATCATGTGACCTTCAAGGATTTCCACTCCTTTGTACTTGCATAAGGTTCGCAGTATTTCCCGTATACTTTCACGATACTGACCATAAATCGCCTTTCTGCGGTATTTTGGCGTAAATACAATATGATATTTACACATCCATTTTGTATGGGCTAAACTGTTTGTTTTATTTGCCATTAAAATCACCTTTCTTTAGGCTTGAGCTTGAACAATTCAAGTTTATCTCGAAAGGTGATTTTTTTGTATAACTTTTTATTTCCCACCCGCATAGCGGGTGGTTTTCTGTTTCGCACATTCCGTGCTCAACTGTCTTAAGACTTTAACAGAAAGGCCCGCGGCTAAAGCCGCGGGCCGCTGATATTTATGTCTGCTGTCTGAATTCCTTAGGCGTCAGGCGGTATTTGCTTTTAAAAGCGCGGATATAATAGCTTGCGCTTGAAAAACCTGTTTTGTAAGCAATTTCATCGACTGAAAGCTCTGAGCTTATCAGGTATTCCTTCGATTTTTCCAGCCGGTAATCGTTAATGAACTTAACAATTGTTTTTCCCGTATAGTCGCGGAATACCTTCATAAAATAGTTTTCATTGTAGTTGGCCATCTCCGCAAGCCTGCCTATGTAAATATCCTCGTCGTAATGGCCCTGTATATATTCGATTACCCCTGTAATAGCGGATACGGTTTTGTTTGCCGCCTGTTTATGGAAGGTATAGCCCTCCCCGTTGAGAAACCCGAAAAACAGCTCGAACATAAGCCCCCGGAACCGTATTTGATAATAAGGCTCCTTCTGCATAAAACAGCCGTACAGCCGATGGAAGGTCCCTATAATTTCGCTGTAGTTTTTGCTGTCCGGCGTCAGCAAGAATGGAAGGATAAACTGCCCGCAGAGCAGGGGATGTACAAAGGTCTTCTGGCAATATTCCTGAGAAGGCCCTTTTAAAATCTCCGGGTCGAACAAAAGGGAAATAAGCCGTGCTGTCTCAAGCTTGTTCCCAGCGTGCTTGACGCTGTGCATAGCGCCGCGCGGAACACAAATCAAATCGCCCGCGCCCGCAAGCAGCTCATTTTGATTGATACGGAACAGGACGCTTCCCGTCTGTACATAGACGAATTCCATTTCCTTATGCCAATGCAGCCCGTAGTCGCTCTTCCGGTGAAACACGCTTTCATAAAATACGACCGGATTTTCCGCTGTACCGTGCTCCTTGAGCTCACGAAAGTCGTCGCCAAAACAGCATCCGGACGGCGGCCTTGTATTTAAATTGCTTTGCTCGCGCATGGTTTTTCACCTCACGCTGTGATTATACAACAAAAAAATAAATTTTGCTACTTACATAAAAAGAAAACAATTTGAATTATTTTTAAACAACCATACAAAGTGTGCCGAATACATCTATTTCACGATTTATTCGACGCCCTTCGACAAAACTCTTTAGAAAGAAGCTGTAATATATGCGCCGTAATCGATTACAGACTATAACTTGCAGAAAGAAGGAAATTGGAAATGGTTCGTAATATGAAAAAGCTCGTATGCGGCATACTAGCCGTATTCATGCTTTCCACACTGTTTATGGTACCGGCGGGTGCCACAGGTACAAGTGGAAGCGTGCGTATAATATTCTATAAACCGGCTGACTGGGCCGACTCGGTAAAAATTCATCTTTGGAACGCTGGCTCTGCCGATACGCAGTGGCCGGGCTCCGATATGACAAAGCTCGATAACGGCAAATACCAGTTTGAAACTGATGCAACGGGCAGCTGCGATTTTGTAATCAACGACGGAAACGGCAGGCAGACAAGCGACCTGCACGCAGAAGGCAGCGTAAAGGTAAAAAACGACACGGTAATCAAAGGATGCACGACACAAAACGCCATCCGAATCAACTTCCAGAAACCCGACGGTTGGTCGGACGATATAAAATACTACTATTACACAAATGACGGCAAAGGGATTTCCTTTACAGATTGGCCTGGAACCTCGATGACCAAATATGTGGACGGCGCTTATTATGCTAAAATTTATGATATGGACGATGCCCGCGTTATCTTTACAGATGGCACAAACCAGTACCCGGCGCCTCTCCAGCCCGGTATCGCGGTAAAGGACGGACAGGAACTGATTTTTCAGGACGGTAAGTATACGGTCAACGACCATAATTGGATTCAGGCCGACCAGCCTACAAATTTTTGCGTCAAAGGCGAAACCTATAAGTGCAAATTCGTAATGGACGAGGGCAGCCATTTTGATCTGTACTTCCGCGAGCGGTCAACCGGTAATTTCATACAGCCGACCGGTGTAACTACCGTCAAGTATAACCGAAAGGTCACAAGCGAATACAGCTTTCAGTTTTCTGAGCCCGGTAACCTCAAGCTGGATGTCTTATATTATTATCACTCCGGCTTTGGAGCAACAGGCATTACGCTCGATATCAAAATAGATACTGCAGACGGCTATTATACGTTTTCATCCGATAAAAACGACTTTATGCTGGGTGAGGAATTTAAAATAACAATCAAGTATAATGAGGAATTATGGTATTCCTTCAGGAACGATGCAGGTGAGGAGGTCAAGCCAAAAGACGTTTCTTATATCGATAAAGAAGGCACAGCCAATCATGATTATGCCGTCTACACATTTGCTGCCGATAAAATCGGCCAGTTCCAGAAGCTGCATATTTACAGCCACCATTATCGCTATCCAATTCCCAATGATACGGGCAGGTTTATTACGCTGAATGTCTGGGCGAACGCCTGATGTTTAACTGAATCAAACGATAAGCAGCATCCTTCATTGTTTGGAGGATGCTCTTTTTTAAATTAATATGTATTTTTATTTCTTCAATCGATTTATATATAAATGTAATCGATTATAATTATGAATATTTTAATATTTTTATAAACTCGACAGGATTCGACGTTTTATTGCAGCGCGCTCCATTATGATAAAGATGCAATAAGGATTTCTTTTCAAAGTACAACCTGTATTGGTTTATAATTTTGTCTGAACTTTTTTATGATAGACCTCTTAGGGCCCCCTGTTTTTCAGGGGGTTCTTGTTGCTTATCTATAACAAATAAAAGGCACGTTTTCCCTATCATTTAATGTTGAAAAGCAAAATAAGAATTGCTTAAACC
>OJQY01000430.1_pt1 | contig 20905 bp, 17 predicted proteins | sample 1599091 | NCBI WGS metagenome assembly OJQY01 (sample SAMN03922524, study PRJEB24848) | human gut metagenome | isolation source: stool sample | host: Homo sapiens | place: Germany | collected 2010-02 | reverse complement strand
GGAGATAAGCGGGATCGAACCGCTGACCTCTTGAATGCCATTCAAGCGCTCTCCCAGCTGAGCTATACCCCCATAAAATGTTCTGTTTACAACAAGCAATATATTATCATATTGCCAATCTTTTTGCAAGATGTTTTTCAGTTTTTTTTGAATTTTTTCGCGAAAACTCATAAGAATTTCAATGCTCTTTATCAGCCCGTTGACCATGCCCATATATTCCTGCTGCCTTTGATAAATTTTCTTGGTCGTGAAATAAAAAAACTTAAACCGTACATCACGATAGGGCCGGCTATCCCGTGCTTCCTGATTATACTTCTAACGCTGCTTTTGTAAAATCTATTACTTTTGCGCGGAAGAAGATGACGCGGATTTGCTGCTTTTGTCAGGGCGTCAAAATAAAATCCCCTAAAACCAATATCCAATCAGCAGACGTAGATACCAGTTTTTTGTTTTTGTAAACGGGTGGTTTTATTATTCAAACATCATACGACATATCTCTCAAGCGCCGTATACCACGGGAATTTCGCAGCACCATGGTCAGCATCAATAACCTCAACGTTATCAGATCTTTGTGTGAAAATTGCCCCATGTAAGAGAGCTTGTGTTTTAAATCCCTCAAAGTTGTCAAACTCCTGCTCATCAAGGTAAAACAATGGGTCAAAAAAGCCCAGACTTCTATTGTAATCACTTGTAAAGCCTACCTTATGCTCTTCTCCTTCAAAGATAATGACAAACTCACTCATGCCAGCATCAATATTAATCGTTTCTTGTATTATCTCAATTAACACAGGGATCGGACAAACAACCCGTTTCTTAACCTTTTCTCGTTTCTTAAAAAACATGGAAACCTCCGGAGCTATAAATAACCTACATATTATAAACCAAAGAATACAGGCTTTATCACAGTATCCTGATTCATATCGAACGCCCTCTGCAAACACATATTTATAATGATATTATACAGCATTCCATCCCCATGGGCAACTAAAACCAGCGGCAGCTCAGGTGTAATATCAGCAGATATTAGCCCTGTCCCTATTATAGCACAGACGCGGTAAAATGAAACTTTTGCAAAAAAATATGTAAGCAATCCCTTTTATTTTACAAAAATGTAATAATATAAACGTGTGCCGCGGTTGAAATTGCTTGTTTTTCTGTGCTATAATAAACTGAATAATCAAAAAGAAGGTGTCGTTATGTCTGAATTATGCTTGGGATGTATGTCGAAGAACAATGGCGAAGACGTCTGTCCCGGCTGTGGATTTGACAAACACTCTGAACAGCTTTCACCGTTTCTGCCCCTGGGGACAGTTTTGCAGGGAAAATACATTGTCGGACGCGTCCTCGGCAGTACAACGGAATTTATAAAATATTTAGGCTATGACCAAAGCGTTGATTCGGCCGTCGTCCTTCGTGAATATTTTCCCGCGGGAATTTGTACGCGGACCGCAGCCTCGCCCAATGTCATCGTAATACCAGACAAGCAGGAAACTTACGAAAGGCTGATGCAGGATTTTCTCAGTCTCCACAGGAATGTCGCATGCTTTAAAGAGCTGTCCGCGATTATTCCCGTATTTGATATTTTTAATGAGAACAGCACCGCCTATGTGGTAGAAAACCGCGAAGAGGATATTCCATTTAAAGAATATATTGAACGCAGCGGCGGCTCTCTGGAATGGGATACGGCGCGCCCACTGTTTATGCCTCTTTTATCCGCTCTATCAAAAATTCACCAGAAGGGACTGTTCCACCTTGGCATCAGCCCGGAAAATCTTGTGATTGCCCCTTCCGGTAAAATGAAAATCGATAATTTTTCAATTCCCGCCGCCCGCCAGAACGGAAAGGGTATTCCAGCCCAGCTTTATTCCGGCAGTTCCGCCCCGGAACAGTATGAACCTTCGGAAAGGCTGGACGAGTCAACCGATATTTATGGTTTTACCGCAACCCTGTTCTATGCGCTCACGGGAAAGCTGCCGTCAGACGCGCGGAAAAGGAAAGAGGACGGCAGGCTTTTAATCAGTACAAATGTAGTGAAGCGGCTTCCGCCTCATGTTATTACCGCGCTTGCTAACGGATTGCAGGTGGACCGTTCCATACGTATCAGGGATTTTGAAACGCTGCGCGCGCAGCTTTCCGCAGCTCCCACGGTGAAAGCCATTCAGGAGGAAATCGCGCGTCCCGCGGTCGTCCCGCAGACAGAGGAGATATCCGGCAAGAAAAAGCTTTCAAATTTTGGTTACGGTGTTATTGCGGCTGTAATTGCGCTGATTGTCTTTTCTGCTGCCGGTTACTTTTGGATATCTTCCAATCCGTTTCAGGGGATGTTTACCCCTACACCCGGTACGTCGAATGCTTCCGACCCAACCGCGCCTTCCGATAGCTCTATACCAGAGGATTACACGTATCCAAAGGACAGCGAATATTTCAGGGTGCCCAATTTTGTCAATCAAAAGTTTGACGATGTCGTAAAAGCTGCGGAAGCAAACGGCGAGTATTATGTCGTGCGTACAACGAACGATGAATTCAGCGATACGATTCCCGAAGGCTACATTTGCAGCCAGACGCCGGAGGGAATGACGACCGTTGGCAGAGGAAACGACGGTGTGACGATATCCGTAACTGTAAGCAAGGGACCAAAGCAAAGAGAGCTTCCAAAGGTTGAAGGACTGTCCCTCGATAAAGCGGCGCAGGCGCTTGCAGAGGCGGGATTTATCACGAATACCGTTTTGGAATTTAGTGATACTGCTGAAGAAAACAAGGTAATCGGTTATGAAAAGTCCTTTAAAGAAGGACAGAAGATTGACTACGGCTCGGAAGTTACAATTATCGTAAGCTTAGGAAAAAAGCCTGAACTGTCTTCTTCCGCACAGGACAATGCCATTTCTCAGTAACGGCACAAAAAAATCCGGGCGGCAAATTTGCCGCCCGTTTCTTATGTATTTATGACTTTAGCTTTAAATTCATTTTTCCCTCTGTCGTTTGAATCAGGTTAAACAGGGAGGTGGCATATAACGGGAATTCCTCCCCGATACTTTCAGGAGTAAGCAGCGGCATACTATCCTTGCTCAGCCCGTCAAAACCTGCCGCCTGATGCCCGCCTGCGATTGCGCAAGCGTTTGCCTCTGAAATGCTTTGGACTGCGGAAGCAAACCCTTTGTATAAATGCGGCGCGACGGCGAACAATCCCTGGGGATTTTTCGCATTTGAGGAATAAACGGTACGGAACATCTTGTATACGGAAACCATCAGATATGCGGAAACCTCGGTTGTCAGGCCTTTGCTGCCGGCCTTGCCCAAAATATCAAACAACACGTCGATGGAGTTGAGCAAAAGCTTTTTATTCAGTGTGGGAAGAAGGTTTCCTTTTGATACTTTCCCTTCCGGCAGATTGTTACCCGCCTCTGGAATATCGTTGACAGTCAGCGTGGCGCCGGTACGTTCCGGTGTCCTTCCCAAAAGGTAATCACAGGAAACGCTATAGTAATCGGCCGTCCGCACAACGAAATCAAGTCCGCACTCCCTGATTCCTTTTTCGTAGTGTGAAAGCAAGGCCTGCGAAATATTCAGGTCGGCAGCCGCCTGCTTTTGGCTTAAGCCTCGCTCTTTCCGCAGTAAAGTAATGATTCTTGAAAAATCCTTGTTCATCGTTTCCCCCACAAATAAACCCCAAATTAAGGTTACTAAAGTAAAACAATCTTTAAAAAAGAAAGACAAAACAATTACAGAATTGTTACGACTATACATATAGTATATCCGAAATTCAACAGTTTGTAAAGTATTCATTTATTGTCATTTTAACAAGATTTTGGAGGAATTATTATGAAATCTTACCAAATCCATTTAATTCGGCACGGATTGACCGAAGAAAATAGAAAAGGCGCGTATATTGGCTCATCGGATATCCCGCTATCCAAAGAAGGGATAGAAAAGCTCAAAGAGACAGATAATACGTATGTTTATCCGGGAACCCCAATACTATATTCCAGCCCCTTGCTGCGCTGCGTTCAAACGTGCAACATATTATATCCCGCTCTGAAGCCTCGCGTGGAGCCGGGGCTTGCCGAATGCGATTTCGGGCAGTGGGAGGGCAAAACCGGCCAAGAGCTTGCAATGGATATGGATTTTTATAATTGGCTTGCCAATTCAGCCGATCACGCGCCTCCGGGAGGGGAGAGCGGTTCCGAATTCACCAGGCGTATATGCCTGACATTCGAGCGTATTGTAAACGACCTAATGCGCTCAGGCGATACAGTGGCTGCAATCGTAACGCACGGCGGGGTAATCATGACGCTTCTATCCGTTTACGGCCTGCCGCAGGCACAGCCGTATGACTGGCGGATGGACAACGGCTTTGGGTATACCCTGCGGGTTACTCCTGGACTTTGGATGCGCGATAAGGTAGCAGAGGTATGTGACAGAATACCATATGCAAGGGAAAATGAGGATGAAATACGGGTTAGATAGACGAAACGGCCTGTATTTTCCTTCTGTAATTGAAAAACGGCGTTATCTATGATACAATTATAAATTAGAAATTAAAAGAATAGCTTGGTAAAAAGCGATTAGAGGGATTTTATGGGTGAGAGAACAAATTTACGCAACGTGGCGATTATTGCGCACGTCGACCATGGTAAGACAACGCTTGTAGACCAGCTGCTCCGTCAGAGCGGTATTTTCCGTGAAAACGAAGCGGTCGCGGAACGAGTGATGGATTCAAACGATTTGGAAAGGGAACGCGGCATTACCATCCTTTCCAAGAATACCGCCGTCATGTACGACGGGACAAAAATCAATATTGTCGATACGCCCGGGCATGCCGATTTTGGCGGCGAGGTTGAGCGTATCCTGATGATGGTAGACGGTGTCCTGCTTCTTGTCGACGCGTTTGAGGGCTGTATGCCGCAGACACGCTTTGTTTTAAAAAAGGCGCTGGGGCTTGGCAAAAAACCTGTCGTCGTTGTCAATAAAATAGACCGTCCCGGCGCACGGCCGGAGGAGGTTGTCGATGAAGTGCTCGATTTGTTTATCGAGCTCGGCGCGGACGACGACCAGCTTGAGTTTCCCGTAGTGTACGCGTCGGCGCGAGACGGCTACGCAACGCTCGACCCAAATTCGCCGGGAACAGACATGACGCCGCTCTTTGAAGCGATTATAAAAGAGGTACCGGCCCCGCAGGGAGACCTTGACGGGGAAATGCAGATTCTTTTTTCCAATATCGACTACGACGACTACGTCGGCAGGATTGGTATCGGCAGGGTAGAGCGCGGCACGGTTAAAAATGGGCAGAACGCGGTGCTTTGCTGCCGTGACGGCGGCACCAGAAACGTAAAAATTGCAAAGCTCTATCAATTTGAAGGGCTCAAGCGCGTAGAGACGGAAACGGCCTCGCTCGGCGATATCGTCTGTGTTTCCGGCATTACCGATTTGAATATTGGAGAAACGGCCTGTTCACCCGACCTGGTGGAGGCGCTGCCCTTTGTCAAAATAGACGAACCGACCGTATCTATGATGTTTATGGTAAACAACAGCCCGTTTGCCGGCAGGGAGGGAAAATACGTTACCTCCCGCAATATTCGTGACAGGCTGTTCAAAGAGGTGGAAACGAACGTTGCGCTGCGCGTTGAGGAAACGGAAACCTCCGACACCTTCAAGGTATCGGGAAGGGGAGAGCTGCATCTTTCTATCCTGATTGAGATAATGAGAAGGCAGAACTATGAATTCCAGGTTTCGCGCCCCAGTGTTATCATGAAAAGAATTGACGGCACGCTCTGCGAACCGATAGAATACCTGATTATTGAAGTGCCGGATAATTATGTAGGAGCGGTAATGGAAAAGCTGGGCTCCAGGAAAGCGGAGCTTATCAATATGGGCGCGCGTGAATCCGGTACGACGCATATTGAGTTTAAAATCCCGGCACGCGGCCTGATGGGCTACCGTTCGGAATTTTTGACCGATACCAACGGAAACGGTATCATGAACCATGTATTCGACGGCTATGAGCCCTTTAAGGGGGAAATCATCAGCAGGCACCAGGGTTCCCTGATTGCGCATGAGACGGGCGAATCGACCGGCTACGGCCTGTACGCCGCGCAGGAACGCGGCAGGCTCTTTATCGGCCCCGGCGTTCCCGTGTACGAGGGGATGATTGTCGGAGCAAGCCCCAAGGCGGAGGATATTACCGTCAATGTCTGTAAGAAGAAGCATATTACGAATACGCGCGCGTCCGGCTCGGACGACGCTTTAAAGCTTACCCCGCCGTCCATCCTGAGTCTTGAACAGTCCTTGGAATTCATCGCGGACGACGAGCTGGTGGAGGTCACGCCGCACAATATCCGCCTGAGGAAAATGATTCTCAATAAGGAACAGCGGATGAAGAAACAGTTTAAGAATTAAGGAACGGTCGGATAACATGTTTGTCATTCTGGATTTGGAGTGGAATACTGCCTATAACCCCCGCACGAAAAGCCATTTAAATGAAATAATCGAATTCGGCGCGGTCAAGCTCGACGAAAATTACCAGGAAATCGGCTCTTTTTCCATGCTGGTTAAGCCTCAGGTTGGAAAAACACTGACAAACCTTGTCGAGGAGCTTACGCATATCAGTAACGAGGATTTGGAAGACGCCGATGTTTTCCCCCAAGTATTCAGCAGATTCAGCAGATTTGCCAGCGGATGCATCCTGATGGCGTGGGGTAATATGGATATTCTTACCTTACTTGCAAACTGCCAGTATTTTCTGAAAAGTGAACGCCTGAGCTTTGCACGGCAGTACGTGGATTTGCAGAAATTCTGCGAACGCTGCTTCCATTTTGAAGAGAATGCAAAACAAATCGGCCTATCTACCGCCGCGCAGGAGCTTGAAATCAAGTTCGATGAGCAAACGCTTCACCGCGCGCTTGCCGACAGCAGGCTGGAAGCCGCCTGTTTTCGCAGACTTTTGCAGAAAGAGGAAAACAAACCGGTTCTTTCTGAAATGATTCATCCAATGAACGAGGAATTCTACAAAAAAATACTGTTTAAAACTGTCCCGCTTACCGATTTCAACGACCCCAAAATCGATAAAAAAGAGTTGGTCATGTTTTGTAAAAAATGCGGCAGGCAGTTGAAACAAAAAACTGTATGGAGGGTGGTCAATAACGCCTTTCGCGCCCGGTTTTTATGCGAAACATGCAAGCTGGATTTTGAGGCAAACGTCCGCTTCCGTTTAAAATACGAGGGCGTCAGCGTATATAAGTACATGAGAAAGCTTGTCCCAAAGGAAGACCAGGCCAAACAGCCGCCGTGTGTTGGGGCGGCTGGGAAACCGGGAAAAGTATAACGGCTTCTCCGCGGCTGTGCTTTCTTAGCTTGTGACAGTTTATTATGAATGGTTTAGGACTGCGTAACCAGTATACGCAGTCTTTTTTTATTTTAAAAAAAGCATTGACATTTTTTGAAAAACATACTATTATATGAACAGATGAACATATGAAAGGAAGATGAAGGATGAGTAACGCACAAGAAGAACGCTGTGAATATCTATGCGTTCATGAGGAAGTTGTACAAAAGGTATTAGCCGATATGCCGCAGGATGAAACGCTTTATGATTTGGCAGAGCTGTTTAAGGTATTCGGCGACTCCACACGAATTAAAATATTATACGCGCTGTTTGAGGCGGAGCTTTGCGTATGCGATATTGCGCAGCTGCTCCATATCACGCAGACAGCGGTTTCCCACCAGCTGCGCGTACTTAAAACCAATAAGCTGGTAAAGTGCCGCAGGGAGGGCAAAAATGCTTTTTATTCCCTTGCGGACGACCATGTGCGCAGCATTATCAACCAGGGAATAGAGCATGTTGAAGAGTAATCTTTGTTCTTAAATCAATAATAAAATTGTATGATGGGGTGTTTTTATGAAAAAGGTTTTTAAGCTTCAGGATTTGGATTGCGCAAATTGCGCAAGAAAAATAGAAGACGCCGTCAAAAAAATCGACGGCGTGCAGGATGTTTCCGTCAGCTTTATGACGCAGAAAATGACCCTGGCCGCAGACGAGGCGGGCTTTGACGAAATTATGAAAGCGGTCGTAAAGACCTGCAAGCGCGTGGAGCCCGACTGTAAGATTTTATATTAAAACGAAGATGGGGCCGTTTTGAATCGATTCCACTAAATTTTACAAAAGGAGAAACGGTTATGAACAAGAGACAAAAAAGAACGCTTCTGCGCATCCTTGCAAGCGGCGCGCTTTTGGTTACAGCGGTGCTGCTGCCGGTTAGCGGCTGGCTGAGGCTTTTGATATTTCTTATCCCATACGGCGTTATCGGCTGGGATGTCCTTTGGAGGGCGGTACGCAATATTGCGCACGGACAATTTTTTGACGAAAATTTTCTGATGTCGATTGCGACAGTCGGCGCCTTTTTTACCGGTGATTTTCCAGAGGCCGTCGTTGTCATGCTGTTTTATCAGGTGGGCGAGCTGTTCCAAAGCTACGCGGTCGGACGCTCCCGCCGGTCTATTGCCTCGTTGATGGATATACGGCCGGATTACGCGAATATCGAGCGTGACGGAAAGCTTATACAGATAGACCCTGAGGAGGTTTCCGTAGGCGACCAGATTGTAATCAAAGCGGGCGAGCGCGTCCCGCTCGACGGTGTAGTGCTAGAAGGCGCTTCCGCTGTAAACACGGCGGCGCTTACGGGTGAATCGCTCCCGCGCGAGGTAGCGCCCGGAGACGACGTCGTCAGCGGCTGCATCAACCAGAGCGGTCTTTTGCGCGTGCGGGTAACGAAAGCCTTCGGGGAATCGACTGTTGCGAAAATATTGGATTTGGTCGAAAACTCAAGCGCCAAAAAGGCGAAGGCGGAAAACTTTATTACACGTTTTTCGCGCTATTATACGCCCTGCGTAGTCATCGGCGCTTTCCTGCTCGCGGTGCTGCCCCCGCTGATACTCGGCGGCGGCTGGCCCGACTGGATTCACCGCGCGCTTATCTTTCTTGTTATTTCCTGCCCCTGCGCGCTCGTCATATCGGTTCCGCTCAGCTTTTTCGGAGGAATCGGCGGCGCGTCCAGAAACGGCATACTCGTCAAGGGCGGCAATTATCTCGAAACGCTTGCCAATTCTGAAATCGTTGTGTTCGATAAAACAGGCACGCTTACAAGGGGCGTGTTCAATGTAACGGCAATCCATCCCGACAAAATTTCAGAGTCAGACCTGCTGGAATTCGCGGCACTTGCAGAAAGCTATTCGGACCACCCAATATCCCGTTCGCTGAAAGATGCTTACGCCATGACGATAGACAATACCCGCGTAACCGAAGTGGAGGAGCTGTCAGGGCGCGGCGTCCGCGCGAAGATAGACGGAAAGGACGTCAGCGTCGGCAACGACAAGCTGATGGAGGAAATCGGTGTGAAATGGCATCCCTGCCACCGCATAGGCACCACAGTCCATGTGGCGGTCGGTGGAAGCTACGCCGGGCATATCGTAATTTCAGACGAAATCAAAGAAGACGCTGCCTCGGCGGTTGCGGCGCTGAAACAGGCGGGTGTAAGAAAAACCGTTATGCTTACTGGCGACGCCAAGCCTGTTGGGGAGAGCGTTGCAAAGGAGCTTGGTCTGGACCAGGTGTTCGCTGGGCTGCTGCCGGCCAATAAGGTAGAACGCGTGGAGGCGCTTTTAAATGAAAAGTCCAAAAAAGGAAAGCTTGCGTTCGTGGGCGACGGCATCAACGACGCGCCCGTTTTATCCAGGGCGGACATTGGTATCGCCATGGGCGCCATGGGCTCAGACGCGGCAATCGAGGCCGCCGATATTGTACTGATGGACGATAAGCCCTCTAAGATAGCAGACGCGATCCGCATTTCCAGAAAAACGCTGCGCATCGTACGGCAGAATATTATTTTTGCGCTGGCGGTCAAGCTTTTGATTTTAATTCTCGGCGCTTTGGGATTTGCAAACATGTGGGAAGCGGTATTCGCCGACGTGGGCGTTTCGGTGCTCGCTATATTAAACGCAATGCGTGCGCTCAGGCTGCAAAAGAAGAAGGAAATTATGTAAAAGACCCGGTTAGAAAGAAGGGGAACAAACGATACACTAAAGCTGGAATTTCGCCGTCTGAGAGCTCTCAGGCGGCGAAGGAATTATAAAAGGCATTGATTTATCTATAACTGGTTGTTGTAACCGGCTCCAGTGGAGACGGAAAACAACGCATGCAAAGCTGATTGCCGGCGTTGAAAACCCTTCCTCAGGGCGTATTCTGCTGGACAGGGAGGACATTACAGGCCTTGAAGAAGAGGCGGAAGCTAAAATAATCGAGGGCTTAAAAAAAAACAAGTAAAAATTGCCGGATAACGCTAAAAGGTTATCCGGCATAAAATTAAGAATTGAACAATATTACTGGATTTTCCGTTTAAACACCGCATACACGGCGTCTGTACCTCCGGTAATTGGAGACATAAAAGTTTTGTTTACAGCTGCTTCCGTACCAAAACAGGACACGAGTTCCCAGCCCTGTGCTCCATAAACATTTAGTTGCTGGTTAAAAGCTTTACAATTCCAATTATCATCATCTGTGTCAAACACAACGGTTGAGTATTCCCATTTGTCCATCTGGCGGCCTCCAAAATAAATTTTGTTATAAAAAAACCCGCCTCAAACGCAGCTTCGTTTTTCGGCAGGTTTTAGCAGTGGCGCGCCCAAGAGGATTCGAACCTCCGACCTACCGCTTAGGAGGCGGTCGCTCTATCCAGCTGAGCTATGGGCACAAAAATGTCACTAAAATATTTTAGCCGATTTTCTAGTGCTTGTCAAGCTTTTATGTGGTGGAAAAACGTTTATTTTACTCTTGACAGCACATGTTCTTTATGGTAATATATTACCTGCGCACCGCACGGAGGGGTGTCCGAGCGGTTTAAGGAGCTAGTCTTGAAAACTAGTGATCCCGAAAGGGACCAAGGGTTCGAATCCCTTCCCCTCCGCCAACACCTCAACAAAAATGCTTATAATAAGTCACCAATTCGGAGAAGTACTCAAGTGGTGAAGAGGCTCCCCTGCTAAGGGAGTAGGTCGGGTAACTGGCGCGAGGGTTCAAATCCCTCCTTCTCCGCCAAAAGAGACAAACGCAAAACAAACCAAGTGTTTGTATGTGTCTGTCTCTTTTTTTATTTGTAAATAGATGGCAAATGAACGTTTGAGCGCAGAAACGGAGTAAAACCGTTTCTGCTCTTTCTATATAAACCTATAAAAATTATATATTTAGAATTTGAAAGGAGCATCAGCATGGAACTGAACAAAATCGAATCCAAGCTATTCGGCCGTATCTGTTATGGTTTTACCCGCCGTGAAGATGGCATCGTCATACTCGATGAAAAGAAATCAGAAGTGGTCCGGTCTATCTTCCAGATGTACCGGGAGGGGAACAGCCTAGAGGATATCCAGAAGGAACTGTATAAATCGGGAATCCCGTCCCCCTCCGGCAACACGAAATGGACACGAGACGTCATCGACAAGGTGCTCACCAACGGGAAGTATACCCGTGGAATCGTATCCTTCGAGGATTTTGTCGATGTACAATTTATGAAAGAAAAAGCGTGCCGGTATTGTAGAACCTGATAAAATTTACCATACTATCCTTATCTGCATATAGAAAGGATAGATGTCATGAGTTCATCAAAAGACCGGTTTACTTACTCAGCCGCAGTAGAGCTTTACCTCAAACCGCTTCTCCAAAAGGGAGTCATCAGCTATGAAACCTATTACGATGTGGGGAATCTACTGTTCGACCGGCTGGGGATGTATCATTTTGAAAATGCGTACCGGCCTGCGAAAAAAGTGGCCAAAGAGACACGGCAGCAGAAGCCGCAAAGCCGGTACCCGGATTATGTATCGCTTACGGAGCTGGCAAGGCAATTGAAACAGGGCGCCCCGAACCAGGTCATTGCAGGATGGCTAAACAAGAAAAACACAAAAGAGTTTATTGAGCTGTGGAGGCAGAAGACGAGCTGCCCTGACGGGCTCGTTACACAGAGGGGGAATCATGGCGGGACGTATGCGGCCCCTGCTATCGCCTGTTACTTCATGGTTTGTATGTCGCCGAAAATCGCGCTGCAGTTCATCGGGCAAATCATCGGGACGGAGGTGGCCGTGCATGGCTAAAAAGGTCATCGAGATACCTGCAAAAAAGCTGGACACAGATGCGACGAACAAACCTCTACGTGTTGCCGCTTATTGCCGTGTCAGTACGGACAAGGATGAGCAGCAGAGCAGTCTGGAGATGCAGGTAAAATACTACACCGAAAAAATACAGGGAACAGCCAACTGGAAGCTGGCCGGTATCTTTACGGATGAAGGGATTAGCGGGACGGCCGACAAGAAGCGCCCTGAATTCATGAGAATGGTACGCCTGTGCCAAAGAGGAAGGATTGACCGTATCCTGACGAAATCCATCTCCCGGTTTTCCAGAAACACGGTGGACTGTCTATCCTGGGTACGCAAGCTGAAAGCACTCGGCGTCTCCGTCCTGTTCGAAAAGGAGGGCATCGATACGGCGGAAAGCATCGGGGAGACTTTCCTGACATGGTTCAGCGCGTTTGCGCAGGCGGAAAGTGAGTCCATCAGCCAGAACGTGACATGGGGCGTGAGAAAAGGATTCAAAGAAGGTCGCTACAACTTCCATTACCATCATTTCTGTGGTTATGAAAAAGGACCGGACGGGCAGCCTGTGATTGTGGAAGAGGAGGCCGTCATCATCCGCAGAGTTTTTGCCTCCTATTTGGAAGGGCTGTCGTTACGCGGAATCAAAGAATGGCTGGAGAAAGAAGGAGTCGCTTCACCGTCCGGCATGCAGCAGTGGAATCCTGCTACGATATGGAGCATCTTGAACAATGAGAAATACTGCGGCGACGTACTCTGCCAGAAGACGTATACTGCGGACTTCCTGACTAGCGACGTCAGGAAGAATAAAGGGGAGCTGCCCCAATACTTCATAGAAGACAACCATCCAGCAATCGTCACAAAAGATGTGTTTCGGCAAGTACAGGAGGAGATGCAGAGGAGAGCCTCGGCCTGTAAGCCGAAAGAGAAAGCGAGCAGGTACAGCAGCAAGTACGCTTTGACCGGGAAAGTGATTTGTGCGGAATGCGGCGCGCTCTACCGCAGAACCACATGGACGAACAGGGCAAAGGAGAGGAAAATCGTGTGGCGCTGCATAAACAGGCTGGAAAACGGGACGAAAAACTGCAAGGAGTCACCCTCCGTACCGGAAGAGGAACTGAAAAATGCGGTACTGGAGCAACTCAGAAAGAAACTATCCGGGCTCAATGTTGCAGCAATGGTCGCTGAGTGCCTGGAACAGCTCGGCATCGATGTTCCACAGGAAGTGGAGGAACTGTCACTCACGCAGGAAGAACGGCTGGCGGATTGTTTCGATGTACTGGTACGGCAAACGGTACAGAAAGTCATCGTTTCAAAAACAGATGTATGTGTAACCTTTGTTGAAAAAGTTGAAAATAAGTAACACCCAATTAAAAGATACTTTTAATGATTGTTCTAATTATTACAGCTTTAGTATAAACATCCCCACCTACTGCGGCGAAGACTGCAAGCGGGAGGCGATACGGATGAACAAGCAGCGGTTTGATGAGAAGGCCAAGACGGTTGATTATGAGCGGCAGCATAAGAACAGCTATATGTATTGGTATAACAAAGTGAAGAAGCTGCAAAAGGAACTCCCCGGATCCGACAAGCTTGCGAAGGTGGAAGCGGCCTTTGAAACCTTCAAGGCCGGGAACATGGAGCGCAAAACGGCGATGAAGGATAGGATGATGCCGGAAAAGGAATACACCGATTGGCTCTATCGGCAGCAGGCTGTTATAGATGGCCTCATGCAGGGGTAATTATAATAAAGGTTTTCCCCGCCGCCGAGATTATAACCACAAAACAAAACCCGTCAAGGCTAAAATGAACGCGCTGTGCGCGGCCTTGACGGGTTATTGATTTTGTGGTTACGATGCACTCAAGCGGAAAAAACGCATATGTGCGTTCATCTTTTCATTGTATTATTCGATAAAATGATGTATAATGAAACAAACTTTTCCATTGCCGCGAGGTGTTTCTTATGGATTTTGTCACAGCAAAAGAAAAAGCCGCCGAGTGGAATATCTCACTTCGGCGTGTTCAGTAATTCTGTGAGCAAGGCAGGATTGAAGGCGTGCCACGGCTGGGAAAGGTTTGGGTGATTCCGAAGGACGAAAAGCGCCCGCCGGACAGGCGCTATACAATCAACAAAGACCATGAAGGAGGCGCGCTACATGAATAGCAACTTCTCATTTTTAGCTGAGAAATTCCCTGCGCTTGAAAAGCTGGGCTCCCTTGCGGAGAGTTACCTCTATTCCGATCCCAACTCCTGCCTATACAAGATGGGGATTCTTGCGGAAACAACTGTAAACTACATGTTTGAGCTGGACGGTATGACTCCGCCCGAAACTGATAATACACCCGCGAATCGTATTAGAATCCTCAAGCGTGAAGGAATGCTCCCACGGGAAATTGGGGATATCCTCTATGCCCTGCGCACCAAACGCAATGAGGCGGTGCACGAAGGCTATGATTCTTTTGAGGACTGCAAAACCCTTCTGCAAATGGCCCACTCTTTGGTTGTCTGGTTTATGCAGACCTATGGCGATTACGCTTACGAACCAGTCGCTTTTGTTCTACCCGAAAACATCATTGAACATGCTGATAATCAAAAACTGATTGAGGAAAATGAAAAGCGATCCGCTGAACTGGAAAAAGCAAAAGCAGCATCGCTTTCCGCCTCTATTGATACCACCGTTACACTAAACGAGCGCAAAAAGCGTGCGGATAGGGCTGTCAATAACCTCAAACTCTCGGAGAAAGAAACCCGATACCTAATTGATGAACAACTCCGACGGGTTGGCTGGGAAGCCGACTCCGAAAAACTGCGGTACTCCAAAGGGACTCGCCCCCAAAAGGGTAGGAATATCGCCATTGCGGAATGGCCTACCGACTCCACCGCATGTAAGTGGGGCAATGCTGACTATGCGTTGTTTGCGGGGTTGAAGCTGGTTGGCGTTGTGGAAGCCAAGGCAATTCATAAAGATGTGCCATCGGTCATTGACAATCAGTGCCGCGAGTACAGCATGGGTATTAAACAAGAGGACGAGCCGCATGTGATCGGGCATTGGGGTGCATACAAAGCCCCGTTCCTGTTCGCTACCAACGGCAGGCCCTATCTCAAACAGCTTGAAACAAAATCGGGCATCTGGTTCCGCGATGCCCGTGAGGACTCCAACATTCCCAAAGCCTTGCAGGGATGGATTGACCCGCAGGGCCTATTGGACATGCTGGAAAAAGATATTGCTGCCGCGAACCAGGTTCTTTCTGAAACACCGTATGATCTGCTGCGTGATCCGGACGGCCTGAATCTCCGCCCCTATCAGATTGAAGCCATCGAAAAGGCAGAGGCTGCCGTGATCGACGGAAAACCGACCGCCCTGCTGGCGATGGCCACCGGCACCGGCAAAACCCGCACGGTGCTGGGAATGATTTATCGCTTTCTAAAAAGCGGACGCTTCAAACGGATTTTGTTCCTTGTTGACCGCACCGCGCTTGGCGAGCAGGCACAGGACGTGTTTAAGGAAGTAAAAATCGAAGACTTGATGACTCTTGATGAAATCTATAACATCAAGAATCTGGATGATAAAGATATCGACAAGGAAACCAAAATCCATGTGGCAACGGTGCAAAGTCTTGTCAAACGTATCCTCTATAACGATACCGGTTCTATGCCCTCGGTCACGGATTACGACCTGATCGTCGTGGACGAGGCCCATCGCGGCTATATCCTCGACAAGGAAATGGGCGATGACGAGCAGTTTTATCGCAGCCAGATGGATTATGTCAGCAAATACCGCTCAGTCATCGAGTATTTTGACGCGGTGAAAATCGCCTTGACCGCCACACCCGCTCTACATACCACCGAGATTTTCGGTAAGCCGGTGTTTGAATACTCCTATCGCCGCGCAGTGATTGAGGGTTTTCTTGTTGACCACGACGCGCCCCATGATATTCACACTAAGCTGCGTGATGAGGGTATCAGATATCAGGCGGGTGAAACGGTTGCGGTATATGACCCCGTCACCGGAGAAATCACCAACAGTGACGAGCTGGAAGATGAGCTCAAGTTTGATGTTGAGAGCTTTAACCGCCGTGTGATTACTGAAAATTTCAATCGCACGGTGCTGGAAGAAATTGCGCGGGACATCAACCCAGAAGGCGACGGCAAAACGCTGATTTACGCTGTTGATGACAACCATGCTGATCTGATCGTGAAAATCCTGAAGGAGATTTACGAGCCGATGGGGGTCTCCAACGATGCTATTATGAAGATTACCGGCAGCATCGGCGGCGGTAACCCCAAGAAGGTGATGGAAGCCGTCAAGCGCTTCAAGAACGAGAAATACCCCAGCATCGCCGTAACGGTCGATTTGCTCACCACGGGCATCGATGTGCCGGAGATCACGACGCTGGTTTTCCTGCGCCGTGTCAAATCCCGCATCCTGTTCGAGCAGATGCTTGGCCGCGCCACTCGCCTTTGCTCCGATATCGGCAAGACGCACTTTGAGATATACGACCCGGTGGGCGTTTACGAATCTCTGGAGCCGGTGAACACCATGAAGCCGGTGGTGCAAAACGAATCGGCCAGCTTTGACGACCTGCTGGACGGCCTGCAAACGCTGGAAACCGAGCAGCAGCTCAAGAACCAAATTGACCTGATCATCGCCAAAATTCAGCGCAGAAAGCGGAGTATGGGCGAGCAGGCATTGACACATTTTGTGGACTTGTCCGGCGGCCTCAATCCCACACAGTTTGTGGAAACGCTGGCAGGTATGAGCCCGCAGACGGCAAAAGAACACGTTTTGAAAAATGCGCGCCTGTTTGAAATCCTGAACGAAGGTGGCTTGTCTACAAACCGCCCCATGATTATTTCCAACAAGGAAGATGAGCTGGTCAGCCACACGCGGGGTTATGGCGAAGGTCTGACGCCACAGGATTATCTGGAAGAGTTTAACGAGTTTATCAATAACAATATCAATACCATCGCGGCGCTTAAAGTGGTGTGCACTCGCCCGCGCGAGCTGACGCGGGACAGCCTCAAGAGCCTCAAGCTGGAGCTTGACCGCCACCACTTTACCGAGCAACAGCTCAATACTGCGTGGCGCGAGTGGAAGAACGAGGAGATCGCCGCCGATATCATCAGCTATATCCGCCAGTGCGCGTTGGGCTCCGCCCTCATCAGCCACGAAGAGCGAATCAAGCGAGCGGTGGACAAGCTCCGCAAAAGCCATAGCTTTTCCAAGATGGAGCTGGATTGGCTTGCCAAAATCGAAAAGACGCTGCTGCAAGAGAGCGTCATCGATAAAAGCGTGTTCGATATGGGGATTTACAAAACAAATGGCGGCTTTGCCCGCATTAACAAGATTTTTGCTGGTAAACTCGAAGACTATTTGCAGGAGCTGAACGACTACCTGTATGACGATGGAGGAAAAACCGCATGACCAACCAAGAAATTGTCGCCAAGCTCTGGAACCTCTGCAATGTGCTGCGGGATGACGGCATCACCTATCACCAGTACGTCACCGAGCTTACCTATATCCTCTTTTTGAAGATGATGAAAGAAACGGAGCAAGAAAAGGCCATTGCAAACAGCATCATCGGCCTACACGATTTGAGAGGTAAGAAAGCAACCGGAAAAGAGCTGACCAAAAAGCAGGAAGTCAAGCTGGCGGAACGCGAAGAGCTTGCAGCATATAGCTGGGACAAGCTCTCCTCCATGTCTGGTATGGAGTTGAAAAGCTATTACAATGGGATCATCGCCAAGTTTGGCGAATATTGCTCCGGCCGCATCCGCGAGATTTACGCCGGTGCGCGCTCCAACATCGACGAGCCGAAAAATCTGGAAAAGATTATCACCAGCATCGACAGTCTTGACTGGTATTCCGCCAAAGAGGAAGGCCTCGGCAATCTGTATGAAGGTTTGCTCGAAAAGAACGCCAACGAGAAGAAATCCGGCGCGGGGCAGTATTTCACGCCGCGTGTGCTCATCGACGTGATGGTGAAGCTCATCGCGCCCCAGCCCGGCGAAAAGTGCAACGACCCCGCCTGCGGCACCTTCGGCTTTATGATCGCCGCCGACCGTTATGTGAAAGACCACACGGACGATTTGTCCGACCTGTCCATCGAGCACCAGGAGTTTCAGAAAAAGCAGGCCTTCACCGGCTGTGAGCTGGTGCACGACACCCACCGCCTTGCGCTGATGAATGCTATGCTACACGATATTGAGGGCGAAATCCTGTTGGCCGACACCTTGTCCAACCAGGGCAAGCAGATGAGCGGCTTTGACGTGGTACTCACCAATCCGCCGTTTGGCACTAAGAAGGGTGGTGAGCGCGCCACCCGTGACGACCTGACCTATCCTACCAGCAACAAGCAGCTCAACTTCCTCCAGCATATTTACCGCAGCCTGAAACACGACGGCAAGGCTCGTGCCGCCGTTGTGCTGCCGGATAATGTGCTGTTTGCCGATGGTGACGGCGCGAAAATCCGCGCCGATCTGATGGACAAATGCAACCTGCACACCGTTTTGCGCCTGCCCACCGGCATTTTCTATGCCCAGGGCGTCAAGACGAACGTGCTGTTTTTCACGCGCGGCACCACCGAGAAAGCCAACACTAAAGAGGTGTGGTTCTACGATCTGCGCACCAACATGCAGAGCTTTGGCAAGACCGCGCCGCTAAAGGCCGAGCACTTTGACGACTTTGTGGCGATGTATAACGCCGCCGAGCGCACGCCCAACGCAGAAGGGCGCTGGAGCCGTTTTACCCGCGAGCAGATTGCCGCCAAGGGCGACAGCCTTGACCTCGGCCTCATCCGCGACGACAGTGTGCTGGATTACGACGACCTGCAAGACCCCGCCGAGAGCGGCGAGGAGGTTGTGGCGCAGCTGGAAGAAGCAGTCGAACTGATTTTGAGTGTGGTGAAAGAGCTGAAAAACCTTGGGGGTGCGCGCTGATGGCCAAGGCGAAAAAGCATGCACTGACACCGGAGGAAAAGTTGGAACAGGCGCTGGTGCCGGAGAGCGAACAGCCTTATGCGGTGCCAGAAAATTGGGTATGGACGAGATTAGAGTATATTAATGCTTATCAAGGAAAATCTGTCGATCCCTCGAACGCACCGGATAGGTTATTTGAGTTATACAGTGTGCCAAGCTGTGAAGCAGACTATCCAGAAATTGTAACGGGTGCGGAAATAGGCTCCACAAAACAATCAGTCATTAAGGATGATGTGTTGCTATGCAAGATAAACCCACGAATAAACAGGGTTTGGATTGTAACACAACATACAGAAAACCCTTTGATTGCTTCATCAGAATGGATTATTGTGCGGAATACAGGCATATATGGCCGCTATCTCTTGTGGTGTTTTCAATCACATTATTTTAGGGAATATATGCTTTCCAATGTATCTGGAGTGGGCGGTTCACTTATGAGAGCCCAGCCCAAATTTGTTGCTGGTTATCCTGTTCCTCTCCCGCCACTGGCAGAGCAGCGGCGCATTGTCGAGCGCATCGAGAACCTGTTTGAAAAGCTCGACCGCGCCAAAGAGCTGGCGCAAAACGCCCTCGACAGCTTTGAAACCCGCAAAGCCGCCATCCTCCACAAAGCCTTCACCGGCGAGCTGACCGCCCACTGGCGCGAACAAAACGGCGTGGGGATGGATAGTTGGGAGGATGTAAAGTTAGATACATTATGTGAAACGATTACCTGCGGAGGCACGCCATCAGATAAAATCGCTGATGTTGGGGAAATCCCTTTTCTTAAAGTTTATAACATAGTAAATAACTCAATTGATTTTCACTACAAACCACAGTTTATTGATAGAGTTACCCATAATAAGCGGCTTAAAAAATCCCAATTGTGGCCAGATGATGTAGTGATGAATATAGTTGGCCCGCCCTTAAGGAAGATTGCAATAATTCCCAATGATTATCCGGAATGGAACATGAATCAGGCCATCGTCAGATTCAGACCGAAAGAGAAGCTATATTATAAATATTTATACCATTGCTTATGCTATCCGGCTACGCTTGATGCTGTTATTGGTGATACAAAAGGTGTAGTAGGACAAGCAAATATATCTATTACACAGTCAAGAAATTTATCGATCTCGCTACCCTCCCTCCCCGAACAACAAGAAATCGTCCGTATCCTCGACGGCCTGTTTGAAAAAGAGCAGCGCGCCCGCGAGCTGTGCGACGTCATCGATAAAATCGACCTGATAAAAAAAGCTATCCTCGCCCGCGCCTTCCGCGGCGAGCTTGGCACCAACGACCCCAGCGAGGAAAGCGCGATGGAGTTGTTAAAAGAAGCGCTGGCGTAAAATGCAATTAGATAAGTGTGGTGGTATGGTGAACATTTCGGAAGAGTATGATGGAGTGACAGAACAGATGTCACTCCATTTTCTTGTATTTATACGGTTTTGGAAGATTTGAGGTGTGTCTTCCAAAACGTCTACCGCCGATAATAAAACAGGGTATCTTTTTTGTCACCTTCACACAAAAGAGACAAGCGCAAAACAAACCAAGTGTTTGTATGTGTCTGTCTCTTTTTTTATTTGTAAATAGATGGCAAATGAACGTTTAAGAGCAGAAACGGGGTAAAACCGCTTCTGCTCTTTCTATATAAACCTATAAAATTTTCAAAGTGCTCAATTACAATTACCAAATATTCTGTATTAAGTAAAAAATTAGATGGATAAATAGTAAAAGTAAATATAATTGAAAAATATGTAAAATAGTGGTAAAATTACTATAATAGATTAATTTTCAAAGAGATTTACTCAAGAATAAGAC
>OJQY01000415.1_pt1 | contig 21342 bp, 25 predicted proteins | sample 1599091 | NCBI WGS metagenome assembly OJQY01 (sample SAMN03922524, study PRJEB24848) | human gut metagenome | isolation source: stool sample | host: Homo sapiens | place: Germany | collected 2010-02 | reverse complement strand
GCTCGCCACTTTCGATGGCCTTGTAATATCTTGGCTCAATGCCAATTCGCACTGCGACCTGCTGCTGGGTCATGCCTTTCGACCGGCGGGCTTGTTTCATCTTGGTTCGCATGGGTATCTCATTTCCTTTCCAAATATCAAAGCAGGGGGAGTTGTTTTTTTGAAACTTATATCCACAAAGGAGCGTCTGGTGCATTGTTACAAGTACGGCTACCGTTTCAGAGTTTATGAAGAAATTTACGAAAAGGACGGTATTGAGCAGACATACGTTTCCAGATGCCCGTTTGCCTCATGCAGCGGAAAACAAACAAAGCCTAAATGCAACGGTCTTAACGAATGGGGTTCTCCCTGTCCCTATGCGTCTCGCCCTCCAGAAAATCAATGACAAGATGGGTTAGCGCAGAGGACATTTCACACGGGGGCGTGTAGCAGAACAGCCGCATGCAGCACTTGTCGCAGTTGTCCGGGAAAACGCTTTCGCAATGTTTTTTCATTGCCTCCATGAATGCCAGAACTGCCTCGCGATTTATCGGCATGGGGTCTCCTCCTTTTTTTCTCCCAGCAGCTCGTCGATGGTGCAGCCAAGGGCGCGGGCGAGCTTGGCGGCGGTGTCAAGGCGCGGAAACTGTGTGCTACCGCTCTCTATCAGGCTGATGATTCCCTGCTTCACGCCGCTCTGCCGCGCCAGCTCCTGCTGGGTTATCCCGGCTGCGGTTCTGAGCTCTGCAAGTTTTGTCATGACATTCTTCCTTTCATTGACAGTTTTGATAGAATTCTTTATAATTGATAAAAATGTCATAAGGAGCTGTAGCCGAATGAAATTGGATATGGATTGCGTTCGGGATGTTCTTTTGGAAGTAGAAGCCAAAAGCGGATTTTGTCGTTTTGTGAGTTTTCCGTCCGGGTTTGATCAAGATATCCGTAATCGTTATTCTGACGACGCACTCCGTTACCATATTGACCAGTGCTTTTCATCCGGATTGCTAGTTGCGCTTGATCCTGTTCATCCGTGGGATATGGCCATGAACACTACGATCAAAGACCTTAGCCCGGCTGGACATGAGTTTTTATCAAACATCCGACAGGACTCTCTTTGGAATAAAACCAAATCGGTTGCAGCCTCCGTTGGTTCTTTTTCAATCAGGGCTCTTGCGGATATTGCCGCTTCCGTAGTCAGCGCCGCTGTTCAGGCTCACCTGAACTCCTGACCCGATTCTCACCTCACAGCGAAACAGCACAGGAGACTGTGGCCCGTTGCTGCTGAGATTGTAGGATAACAGCCCGGCCAATGGCACGCCATTTAAAATGACAGTTGTTTTGCCGCCTTCGCTTCTAATAGCAAGCTGCATCGGTTGGTTTTGTTCGTCCATTGTTTCACCTCCGATAGCTCTTAATATCGCAATTCCGATATTATAATATCGGAATATAACAATATTGTCAATAGCTTTTCCGATATTTCCATGGTAAAATTATTATAGTTTTTTCGATTAAAGAAACGAAGGTGACCCACATGGCTGGAGAAATAGGCGCTCGAATCAAAGAAATAAGAAAAAAACGCGGCCTGACACAAGTCCAACTTGCTAAAAAGGCTGGCATTTCGCAATCCGCGTTGAGCGATATTGAATCGCAAATAAGCAGCAAAAGACCGTCGGCAACCACGATCCAACTGCTTGCCTCCGCACTCGGCACAACCGTCGCCGAGCTGATGGGCGAAACCGCGGAGACCCGTCTACCCACCGACGATGAAATCAAATTCGCCCTTTTCGGCGGCGATGCGGAAATCACCGACGAGCAGTTTGAAGAAGTAAAGCGCTACGCACTCTACCTGAAGGAGCGTGGACGGAATGACGGTAGAAGCCCTCGCTGATCAGGCCGCTGCGAAAGGCCATGAGCTGCTCTATGTGCCGTTGTCGGCCTTGCCTTCCTTCTCCATCGAAGATGGGGAAGGCGCCCACATTTTCCTTTCGCATACTCTTTGCGGCGTGCAGGAGAAGGAAGCCCTCGCCCATGAGCTGGGCCACTGCGAATACGGCGGCTTCTACAACCGCTACTCGAAATATGATATCCGCGCAAAGGCTGAACGCCGCGCGGATAAATGGGCTTTTACCAGATTGGTGCCCTATGGCCGGCTCATTCAGGCCGTCCGACATGGCGTCACAGAGGTGTGGGATCTGGCAGAGCTTTTCGATGTGTCCTGTGAATTTATGCAAAGGGCTATAGCGTATTACAAAACGGCGATCGTGTAAGCAAGAAGGAGGCTTTCTTTATGGCAAAGTGCAAGCAATGCGGTCGCAGGGGAATTGGACTCAAGCTTCATGATGGACTCTGTGTTGAATGCATTTCTAATATGCTTGCGCAGGAGAAAAAGCAAAAAAGTGAAGCAATAGAGGAATTGGATAAGATCAGGGCGTCTCTAACTCCTGAAATGAATAATGCCATAGAACTTGAGAAGCTTATCAGGAACAGGCAAAAAGAGGTTTCCAGTCTCGAGGAAACCATTGCGAAGCACAAGCAAGATATCAACCAACGCACCACAGAGCTTGAGAATTTGAATCGTCAGATCCTTGTCGCTGATGAAACAATCGAAATGGAAAGCTTTTCCCTATATAAACCCAGATATGATTTTGCCAGCAGTGAACAGTATAAATCTCGGCTTGAAAGCGTCAGGGATGCTCAGAAGCAAATGATCAAAAATAAAACTGCAACCGTCGTTGCGACAAATTGGGTTGTGAACGACAGCAAAACCGAAGGAAAGAAAATGGTTGCAGACAATGTAAAGCTGTTTTTGCGTTCATTTAATAATGAATGTGACATTGCGATTTCTGCTGTAAAGTTTAATAATTTCGATAAATGTCGAGAAAGAATCACGAAATCATTTGTTGCTATAAATAAACTGGGCCGTGTAACAAGCATCCAGATTAAAGATGAATATAAAAATCTAAAGCTTGACGAGCTCGCTCTGGCCTACGAATATCAGTGCAAAAAGCAGGAGGAAAAAGAACAGCTTCGCGCGCTCCGTGAGCAGCAGCGCGAAGAAGCGAGGGTCGCCAAAGAGATCGAGGCGGCTCGCAAGGAAGCCGAAAAGGAAAAGAAGCACTATCAGCAGGCGCTGGAAAAGCTCAAATTGCAGCTTGCCGCCTGCAAAAGCGATGAGGAGCGGGCTTCCCTTCTGGAAAAGCAGAACGACATGATCGACCATCTCGACGATATTACTGCAAAGCTGGAGGATATCGATTACCGTCAAAGCAATCAAAAAGCCGGATATGTTTATGTCATCTCCAACATCGGTTCCTTTGGCGAGGGCGTTTACAAAATTGGTATGACCCGCCGGTTGGACCCCATGGAGCGCGTCTATGAGCTTGGGGACGCTTCCGTTCCCTTTATGTTCGATGTTCATGCCATGATCTTCTCCGACGACGCGCCCAAGCTGGAAGCGGCACTCCACAGAGCCTTTGCGGACCGGCGCGTGAACATGGTCAATAACCGCCGCGAATATTTCCGCGTCAGTCTGGAGGAAATAAAGTCTGTCGTGCTGGAAAACCATGATAAAACCGTGGAGTTTAAGGAAGTGCCCGATGCCCAGCAGTACCGTGAAACGCTTCTGATGCAGAGGAACATCTAGCAAGTCCAAAAGGGAGGCCTTCCCATGCCTGACTTCACCGCCCTGTCCCGGCGCACCGGCATTCCCGTCCCCGTGCTTCAGGCCATCGCCTCCGCCGGGCAGCGCCACGCCCAGCGCGTGGTGCTCTACGGCTCCCGCGCGCGGGGGGATCATCATCCCGAAAGCGACATCGACATCGCCTTCTTTGGTAGCAACGAGGGCTTTCTCCGCTTTGAAACCTGCATGGAGCAGCTTCCCACCCTTCTGGAATACGACCTTGTCCATGTCACCGAAAAGACCTCCCCGGCTTTTGCCGAGAATATCAAAAAGGACGGTATCGTGCTGATGGATGCATCCGTAGTCAAAATTCAGCAGCTTCACAACGCGCTCTCCCGGCTGGAAGAGGCCATCGCGGAGTACCGGCAAACGGGCAGCACGGTCGTGCGCGACGGTGCCATCCAGCGCTTCGAGTTCTGCGCAGAGCTGGCCTGGAAGGCCGCGCAGGATTACATGCAGGCACAGGGCTATCTGGATGTGCACAGCCCCAAGGCCGTCATGCGCAAAGCCTACGCCGAACACATCATCACCGACGAGGCCGGCTGGCTTGCTCTGCTGGATGCCCGCAATCGGACCTCCCACCTCTATGATGACGAGGTAGCCTCTGCCGTCTATCAGGCTATCGAGGGTACCTATCTGCCCCTGTTGCGCGCCCTGAGCGAGAAACTGTCCGCCGCTGTCTGATCTCCTGCCACTATCTTCTGTCCCCGGAAAATCTGCTTTCCTGACACTCAAGGAGGTTCCTGCCAATGCCCCGCCAAACGCTCAAGCAACGCCCCGATGGGCGCTATGCCTGCAAGTACAAAGGCAGGTTCTTCTACGGCGCCACGCAGGCTGAGGCGTACCGAAAGCGTGACGAATACAGGCGGGCGCTGGAGGCCGGCGTTCGTGCCGAACTGACGGGCCTGTCATTCTCCGATTATGCCGCCCGTTGGCTGCATGCCTACAAAACCGACTGCAATGAAGCGACATTCAAGGCGTACATCCATTATATCGAGGACGCCGGACACATGATCGGCGGTAAAGCATTGCGGGACATCACGGCGACCGACATGCAGCTCGTATATAACGCTCAGGCAGGAAAAAGTGCCTCCCATATCAAGAAGTACTGCGCAACGATGAAGTCGATTTTCGAGTCGGCGGTGGAAGATGGCGCGGTCCAACGCAATCCCTGCTGCAAGCTCAAGAGGCCCATGGGGGAGAGCGGAACACATCGCGCTCTTGAACAATGGGAGATCAGTGCCATCGAAGCCATGGTAGGACACCATGATTTTGACCTTGCTGCCATGTTCATGCTTTACGCAGGTCTGCGACGTGGGGAAGTTCTGGCGCTTGATATAGACCGGGATGTTGATTTCGACAGGGGCGTGATCCACGTTCGCGGTGCCATATCATTCGATGAGGGAAATCAACCAAGGCAAAAAAAGACGGCTAAGACTGAGGCAGGCCTGCGCGATGTACCGCTGCTGGAGCCGCTCCGGCGTGCCCTGACCGGCCGTCACGGCCTCGTAGCGACGGGGGAGAATGGCAGTATCATGTCAAAGAGTGCTGTCACACGGAAATGGGAGAGCTATACCCTGGCCATCGAAGAAATGGTGAACGGCCGGAAAAAGCGATGGTATGGCAAGACCAAAGCTGACAAGGCTCTGCTCGCTGCGGGTGGTACACTTCCCCCATGGAGAAAATGTACGGTCAGGATGCACGACTTTCGGCATACTTTCTGCACGTTCTGCTGGGAGGCAGGTATCGACATCAAAACCGTCATGGAGTGGATGGGTCATGCTGACGAGCAGATGGTTCTTAAGATATACGCTCACCTTACAGAAAAGAAAAAACGCGAGAGCGCCTTGGCTCTCGCAAAGGTAGTCATCAAAGGTGATGGTAGTCAAAAGGGTAGTCAACCGAATACTGAAGTATCAAAAATTGTTGATTTTTCAGTGTAGAGCATTGATCCGAATGCCTGAATGGGGTTCAAGAGGCCGGAGGTTCAAATCCTCTCACCCAGACCAAGAAAGATCTCAATTTTGATATGATGTATCAGAATTGAGATTTTTTCATATCATCCGCTTTTTGCCGCGCGCTGCTGCGGAGCGTGGGCCACAGCAGCAAAAGCGCAGAAATCGGCACAAAACCGCATCTGTGTTGTTCCCCCAGGCGTGAATATCCCTTATGATTCTATTGTCAGCCAAGGCTGAACAAGATTGAAAGGGGATTACACGATGAACACCGATAAGATTTATGCAGAGGCTATCGCCAACGAATACGCACCCAAGGACACTTCCAAGGTTCTTGCGCTGAAAAAGCTGGACAGAAAGGCAAAGAACAAAGCCAATATTTTTGCCTATACCTTTGGAATCGTGATGACGCTTGTCCTGGGGACCGGAATGTGCCTTTCCATGGGAATACTGGGCGACGGGAGCGCCGTCATCATGGGATGCGGAATCGCCCTGGGGATTTTGGGGATTGCCGGTGTCGGCATGAACTATCCCATCTATAAAAAGCTGCTCAACGCCGGCAAGGAAAAGTATGCCTTTGAGATTCTCCAGCTTGCCAGGGAGATCAGTGAATCCGCTGAATAACGGAAAAAAGGAGGGCGGCTTATGAACAAATCGGAAAGCAAGTATTTTCATACCGCCCTGCGCATGAATGAAGCGCTTATCAGCCTGCTGGAAAAGAAGGACCTGGAATTTATTACCGTAAAGGAAATCTGCGAAACGGCCGGGGTCAACCGCTCCACCTTCTACCTGCATTACGAAACCATTTCAGACCTGATGAATGAAACGGTTGAGATGGTTGATAAGCGCTTGCTTTCCTATTTTTCACAGTGCGAACGCGACGTCCTGTCAGAAATGAACGGTGCGGATCTGAAAGAACTGGTGCTGGTTAGCAGAGCGTATCTTCTTCCATATCTGCGGTTTATCCGGGACAACAAGCGTGTGTACCGGGCCGCCTTTCGCAATCCTGCCGGTATGCAGGCATATGCGCGATATGAGCATTTGAAAAACCACATTCTTGGCCCGATCCTTGCAAGATTTGAGATCCCTCCCGAATCGCGCCGCTATTACATCGCCTATTATGTAGAAGGCATCATTGCGATCGTCAAGGAGTGGCTGCGCCGGGACTGTATAGACGAGGTTGAAAGCATTTCGGACATCATAGAAAACTGCGTACGGCCAGGAAGTGCAAAGGATGGAGAATAACATCAAGCCCGGAGATATTCGCGCATTTTTGAAGGCATGGAGAGAGGACTACGTGTACAAGACCCTCGTCAGTGCAGGCGCTTCCTTTGCCTGCACGGCGCTTTTTGCGTTGTACCATGGGTATCTTGGGCTGCGTTATTCATCCGTCTGGCATTCCAGCATCTGTGTATTCTATTTTCTTCTTATGATGATTCGGGGAAGCATTTTGCTGACGGAAAAGAAAAACCAGGGACTGCCGGAGACGAAAAAGGAGCTTTCCCGCCACAGGACCTTTCTCCTCAGCTCTGCCATGATGGTAGCGCTGGACCTGTCCCTGATGCTGCCTCTTGCCCTGATGGTCACTCAGGCTACGCCCGTCAACATGGGCCTTGTTCCCGCGATCGCCATGGCGGCACACACGACCTACAAGATGATCCTGGCCTCCATCCATTTCCGCCGGGAAAAGCGCAATCCCTGCGGCAACCTTCTGGTGTGGGAATTGCGGATGGTCCATTTTATCGACGCGCTGGTATCCCTCTTGACGCTGCAGAATACCTTGATCATGGTGAATCGCAAGCATGACGCCGCCAATGACATGTTTTATGTCTCCGCGGTTTCCAGTGCGGTCATTTATGCTGTGATTGTGATCGTTACCGTTTCCATGCTGCTGCAGGGGAGGCGGAAAATGGCGGCGGACACACGCTCTGACCGCTGTTGAATGACCGTAGCATACCTGGCCTCCCTGCAAGCCTCTGGGCCGCAGGGAGGCTTTGTCTATCCCTTTCCGTCCTCGTAGGCGGCGGTTTCAAGAATTTCGCCCGTATGCGCGTCCACGCGAACCTGATAATCATCTAAAAGACCGTCGCCAAACGTGCAGCAGCAAAGGTGAAACAGCCAGACATAGGGCTCTCCTTCAGCCATCAGCTCGCATTGAAGATCGAACCGGCTGAGGCTGGCATCCGTTTCACCATAATGGCTTTTGATGGCGGCCTTGACCGATGGCAGGAGCGCCTCCGGGGAAAGAATGGAAGATTTCTTTTCCTGATACAGCGGGTCGTTGAGAATACTAAGAGAAGGCTCCCTGACAGAAAACAGGTTTTGTCCCCATAGGTGTTGAAGCATGGCCGGCGCGAGGCGATAGGAGACGATTCGCACGACGGGCTCCAGTTCGATTTCAAGGAACGCTCCGTCGCGCTGACGGCCCGTCACAAAGGTCAGTGCGCGAAGACTGCCTGTGATGACGCCCTCACGGTTCACCGCTTCGGCCCCGGCGAACGCCTCCACCGCATTGGAGACGGAAGGGGCAACGGTATCCAGAAAAGCAAGGGCATAGCGCGCCAGCTCATCCTCAAAGCCTTCATGCGCCATCAGCCGCTGCGATACCGGCGGCAGGGCATCCGCGGCCTGATAGGCGGCGAGCCGCCCGTCCGGCAGGTATACGAACGCATAACGGCCGCTGCCCTCAACGGACGCAAATACGCTATAACCTCCCGCCTGGGAAACCACCTCCCAGTCCGCGTTCGTGACATCAGCCTTGAGGTAGGGACAGCCTGCCAGTTCCTGGGTATACGAAACCAGCTGTTCCGCTGTGGGCGATGAGGGCCAAACCGGCAGCGAATCGTCCACATTGTGCGCGGAAACGGGCAAACGGACAGGATCATAGTCGTCATAATGGCATTGTGCATATGCGCAGACAGGTGCCAGTGCCAGAAAAGCCGCAAGGCATAAGCAGCTCCATCTCATGATCCTGCCTTCTTTCTGTAAAATGAATGGGAACATCCATTATTTTAACGAGGCGGCGAACCCATTTCTTCCCAACATGCGTCCCCGGAGGTTGGGCTACGGCGGGGCTTAGTGTCGCCTAACGTTAGGAAAGCCGATCCAGCGTTTGCCTCGGCCCAATAACCCGTCGGAGCGAAAAGCCGGCGGTGGAGTACCTTTTTTTCTTCCCCGTCTGGCAGGGCAACGCTTCATGAACCAAGAAAATTTTCGGTGGCACTGACGATTCTATGCCCTGAACCGTCTAAAGGATGTAACGTTACGAAGGGGGCGGGGGAATGGACAAGGACTTCTTTGTGGAAGAGCTTCAGACGCATCACGCCATGCTCTACCGCGTAGCCTACACCATTTTGCAAAATGACGACGCCTGCTGTGATGCGTTGCAGGACGCGGCGCTGAAGGCCTGGGAAAAACGCCATACCCTGCGTGAGACCCGCTATTTCCGCACCTGGGTGACACGCATCCTCATCAATGCCTGCTACGACACCCGTCGGAGGCACCGGCGCATCGTTGTCATGGAGGAAATCCCGGAACAGTCTGTGCCGCCAGAGGACCCCGCGCTGGCCATGGCGCTTGAGCAACTTCCCGAGCGCCTGCGCCTGCCTCTGGTGCTGCACTATGCCGAGGGCATGAGCTATGCCGAGATTGCCGATGCGCTGCGCCTTCCCCAGTCCACCGTCCGAAGCCGGCTTCACAACGCAAGGGAACAACTCAGAAAGGAGCTGGAGGCCGAATGAAACGCGATTTGGAACATCTGGATCTGAAGCAGGCCTTTCATCCCGTCCCGGAAGCCTGCCGCCGCGCGCTGATGGACGCCGCCCGCTCCGTCAGGGAGGAGAAGCCAGTGAAACGAGTTTCCTACCGGGCCGCGCTGATTGCGGCCGTCATCCTGCTCGCGGCCATGGCGGTGGCCTATGCCGCCGTAAGGCTGGGCTGGATTGAGTATTTCAGTCAACAGTACGGCATTGCCGTGCCCCGGGCGGCACAGGAAGCGCTTGAGACCAGCCAGCCAAAGACCTGTCAGGTAGGCCCCATGACCTTTACCTATCAGCAGCTGCTTACGGACAGGCGCATCGTGCTCAGCTCCGCCGCCGTAAGCCTGACGGATGACGGCGAGGCGCTCTATGCCGACGATACCAATGTGTATGAATCCATCAGTGCCATCAGCGATACCGTTGCCAGCCGCTATTCGATCACCGACCACTCCATGACGTGGCTGGAGGCGGCGCAGGAGCTGGAATTGCCCCTCTATGGCGTGCGCGCGCTGGTGGAGCTGCCCCCGGAAAGCGATCTGGGTTCCTCCATGGAGGATGCCCTGTGGAATGAGGACGGCACCATCGTGTACTTCAACATGCCCATGCTGGCTCCGGGAAGCGCGGACGGCGACGTGAACGCCACGCTGTACATGGCCGTTACGCAGTTTGACCCCGCTACGGGCGAGGCGTTGGAAAAGTGGGAAACGCGGGAGGATGTGACGCTGCCCGTAGCCCCGCTGCTGGAGGAAAAGACCTACCTGCCGCAGGAGAAAGCCAGTTTTGACGGCCTAGCGCTGGAAAGCGTGCACGGCGAGCGCTACGCGACCGGCGTGTACCTTTGCGCCACCTTCACCGCCCCCGATGGGATGACCAAGGAAGAGGCGATGGACGTGCTGCATACCCTGAGCATCTGCGACGCGGACGGCGCGCCGCTGCCGATGGGGTTGAGCCTGTCCATCTGTCCTGACGCGGAGGCGCTGCCCGTGGTGACACTGGAGGTACCCGCCTCGCTGGAGGCGCTGCCCGATGAAGTGACGGTCGTGGGCGGCGAGACGATTGTATCGCTGAAGTGACCTGCCTGTGCCGGGCGGCTGGGCTGCCCGGCTTTTTGCACTCATTTTCAGGGGAAAGGAGAAGCATGCAAATGAAACGCATCATCGCCATAACGTTGCTTCTATGCCTGCTGCTGTCCTTTGCTGCGTCCGCCCTGGCACAAACGCGTCCCCTTCGCTTTCTGGTCAATGACAATGGGGAGGCGGCGGCCTGGCTCAAGGAGCATTATCCCGAAATTCCCTCTCAAAACCTGCATTTTGACTATGATTACTCTCGCGGAAAATACGACAGCCTGACGGATCGCCTGCTGGGTGAGCTGGAAAGCGGGGACGGCCCCGACCTGTACCTGCTGGACAGCAACGCATACGACCTGGCCAGGGTGCTGGGCAGCGGGCTTGTGGAGGACTTGAGCGGCAACGAGGATATCCGCAGGGGCGTTTCACAGCAGTACGAGCCGTTTCAGCGCTTTGTCAGCGGCGAGGACGGGGCCATCTATGGCATGTTTGAGCGGGTCCATGGAAGCCCCACGCTGATCGACCCCGCCGCGTGGGAGGCGGCGGGTCTGGAGGCGGCGGAGGCACCCCGCAGCTATGAGGAGCTGCTGGACTTCGCCGGAAAGTGGACAGAGCTGGTAAAGGCCGGAAGCGTGGGAAACGTGCGGCTGAACACGATCCAGTTTGCCGGATATCCACGGGACGAGCGCCGCTACACCCTCTGGCTGACGGGCCTCCTGTGGCGCTGCTGGGCCATGCGGCAGCAGGAGGCGGGCGAGGCGTTCCGCTTCAACACGCCGGAGTTTATCGCCTTGGCGGACCGTGCCCGCGAGCTGGGCCGCGCGCTGGTCCAAGTGGAAAGAAAGCCGGGCGCGGCCTCGCTCTCGCTCTACATCAACGGCGGAAATGTGCGCTATGGCCCCGAAGATTTCTATACCAACGCCTTTCCCATGCGGCTCACGGCGGATGAGCCCGTCCGCATCAGCGCCTATGGCTTTCTCTACATCGTGCGAAAGGGAAGCCCCTACGCGCAGATCTGCCGGGAGCTGATTGCCGGCCTGACATGTCCCGAAGATGGCCAGCCCCGCAGATGCATGCTGTTTAGGGAGGTTGCGCAAAGCCAGTACGGCACGCCCGACTTTTCCTATAACCCCAATGGCGATGTCCTGACCCGTAATTGGCAGGAGCAGTACCGCCCCGAATGGCTGTTTTTCGATGTGGAGCCGTTTTTCCAGGCCCGCCAGGTTCAGCGGTCCGAAGGGGCGATGTACAAATTTGCTGGGGGATCGCTGACGGCGGAGGAGTTTGCCGCCACGCTGGACGAGATCCTGCGGGAATCTTGAAGGGTTCCATGCTCCCCGAATGACAGATAAAGGAGTGGATCTTATGAAACGCATCACCGCGCTGGCGCTGCTTTTATGCCTGTTGGCGCCGCTGTCCGTATCCGCCTGCGCTGAAGCAGCCCCCTTCCGCTTCGTGACCAACGCCATGAATCTGGTGGAGGACTGGTTTGAGGAACATCACCCCGACATCAAGTATGAAAACCTCTATGATACAGCCGATTCCTGGAGAACAGGCGGAGCGCATACCGGACGGGTGCTCGACGCCCTGCAAAGCGAGGACGGCCCCGACCTGCTGATGCTGGAAAGCTCCCTGTGCGATTTTGAAAAAGTCCTCAAAAGCGGTCTGGTGGAAGACTTGAGCGGCCATCAGGGCATTCGCGCCGCCCTTTCGCAGATGCACGAGCCGTTCCAGTCGTTCGTGACCGGCGAGGACGGCGGGATGTACGGCGTGCTGTATGGCGTGTACGGCCTTGGCATGCATGTGATCCCCGCGGCGTGGGAAGCGGCGGGACTGAACGCCGCAGACGCGCCTCAAAGCTACGAGGAACTGCTGGACTTCGCCGGCCGGTGGGCCGAAAGGGTGGAGGCGGGGGAGGCGGGCGACATCCGCCTGAACGCGCTCCGCTCCTGCGGCTATTTGATGGATGACCGGCGCTACACCCTCTGGCTGACCGATCTGCTGCTGGATATCTGGATCATGCGTCATCAGTCGGCGGGCGAAGCACTGGTTTTCAACACGCCTGCATTTATCGCGCTGGCCGACCAGGCCCGCGAGACGGGCCGGGCCCTGGTCAAGGCGGAAAAAAAGCCTGGAACCGCCTCGCTTTCGCTCTACGATGAGCTGTTCAACGGCGGAACCGGCTATGGCGGCCCTGAGGACCTGTATACCAATGCCTTTCCCATGCGCCTGACCGCGGACGAGCCGGCCCGCATCAAAGCCTTCGGCTTTCTGTTCGTCGTGCGCAAGGACAGCCCCTATGCGGACATCGCCATGGACTTTATCGCCAGCCAGACGTACAAGACCGGCGAGGAACGCCGCAACAGCAGGCTGTACCGGGACATTCCCGAAAGCCAGTTTACCCTGCCCGAGGGCGTGGACGGCTATGTGCTCACGCGTGAATGGCAGGATGCCTACCGGCCCGAATGGCTGTATTTTTGCACCAATCCCATCCATACAACCGACGCTTATTCGAAGCAGGAGAAACTGCGCTCACAGTTCGCACTGGGGGAAATGACGGCGGAGGAGTTTGCCGCCGCGCTGGACGGGATTTGCGCAGCCCAGTGAGCGGCGCCATCCTGCCGGGGAATGCAGAGAGGATACGCCTGCGATCCGATGCGGGGTGAGGACAAAATCGCGTTGCCTGTGGACGCTTTGCAGCATGCCGACAAATCGAGCAAGGTCGAAGCGCGGGCACAAAACGGTCCTGACGCGTAGGCTAAACAAAGGCGGCCGGAGGGAAAAACCCTCGTGGCCGCCTTTGCATATTCTTTTCCCTGCGCTGCGTTTACGCCCCAATCGCACGCACTGCGTCATCAATCATGGCGGCGCATTTTTCGATCTGCGGCAGGTCCGCCTCCGAAATGGGGGAGAGCGGCGCGCGCACACTGCCCAGCAGCAGGCCCTCGCGCTTCTCAAGCACCTTCTTCATCACGGCGTAGAGGTTGCCGTGGCAGGCGCACAGCTGGGCGATGATGTCGTTGGCCGCATACTGTATCTTGCGGGCTTCCTCCAGCCTGCCTTCACGGATCAGCCGGTCCATGGTCAGAAACAGTTCGGGCATCACCGCGTAGGTGCCGCCGATGCCGCCGTCGGCGCCGATCGCCCGTCCCGCGACAAACTGTTCGTCCGGCCCGTTGAAGACCACGAAGTTCTCCCCGCCTTCAGCCTTGAATATCTGGATGTCCTGCGTTGGCATGGAGGAGTTTTTCACACCGATCACGCGCGGGTTTTTGCGCATCTCATGCAGCAGCGGCACGCTCAGCGCTACGCCCGCCAGCTGGGGAATGTTGTAGATGATGAAGTCCGTATGCGGCGCGGCGGCGGAAATGGCGTTCCAGTAGGCCGCAATGGCATGGTCCGGGAGATGAAAATAAATGGGCGGGATGCTGGCGATGGCGTCCACGCCCAGTCCTTCGGCATGGGCGGCAAGCTGGCAGCTTTCGTGGGTGTTGTTGCAGGCCACATGCGCAATGATGGTACATTCGCCCTTCACCTCGGCCATGACGGCTTCGAGGATGGCCATGCGCTCTTCTTTCTCCAGATAGATGCATTCGCCCGAGGAGCCGCCCACGTACAGCCCCTTGACGCCCTTGTTGACCAGATGCCGCGCCAGCCTGCGCGTGCGCTCCACGCTCACCTGTCCCGCTTCGTCATAGCAGGCATAGAAGGCGGGAATGACGCCGCGGTATCTTTCAATGTCCATGGCTTGTTGCCCCCTTTATTGGTCGGTATCAGCCCTTTACCGCGCCCATGGTGATGCCGCGGGTAAAGAACTTCTGGAACATCAGGAAAATCAGAATGATCGGTACGCTGCCCAGCGCCGCTCCGGCCATGATCAGGCCGTAATCGGTGCTCAGCTCGCTTTGCAGCTTGGCAATGCCCAGAGAGATGGTCAGCACATCCATGTCGTTGAGCATGATGAGCTGGAGGAAGTAGTCGTTCCAGGCGGTGATGAAGGTGAAGATCGCCAGCGCCCCGACGCCGGGCTTGATCATGGGAAAGACGATGTTGACGAAGGTCCTTGCCTCGCCCGCGCCGTCGATGCGCGCCGCCTCCAGCATTTCGCCCGGGATGTTTTCGGAAAACTGCTTCATCAGGAACACGCCGAAGGGCCAGCCCACCGTGGGGAAGATGACCGCCCACAGGGTGTTGTGCAGGTTCAGGAACGCCATTTCCTTGAGCAGCGGGATCAATATCACCTGCTTGGGAAGCGCCATGGCGCACACAAACACGCTGAAGAGCACCACCCGGCCCGTAAAGCGCTTCTTGGCCAGCGCATAACCGCCCATGGCGGCGGCCACGCAGGTGAGCAGCATGCTCATGACGCACATGAACACGGTGTTGAACATCCAGATCCCAGCGGGACGCTCAAACAGGCGCGTGTAATTGTCTGTTGTAGGGTTTACGGGAAACCAGACGGGCGTGGCGCTGTTGATGGTGCGCGCGTCCTTGAAGGACCCGGTGATGATCCAGTACAGCGGGAAGATCATCAACACCGCCAGCACGACCAGCAGGAGGACGCTGATCACCCTGTAGGGAGTGGTCTTTTGAACGCTGTGATCCATTCTGCTTCCTCCCTTACTGATCGCTCTTGGCCAGACGGAATTGCAGCGCGCTGAACACCGCGATGATGATGGCCAGGATCACGCCCATGGCGCTGCCGTAGCCATAGCGCTGCAGCTTGAAGGCTTCGTAGTAGATGTAGTACATGATGGTGCTGGTCGCGTAGTTGGGGCCGCCCGAGGTCAGCAGCTGAATCAGCGCGAAGCACTGGAAGCTGTTGATGGTGGTGATGACCAGGATGTAGAGCGTGGTGGGCATGATCTGCGGCCACTTGATGCGCCAGAACACCTGCATGTTGGTCGCGCCGTCCACCTCGGCGGCTTCCACCAGCGAATGGTCCACATTGCTCAGCGCCGAGACGTAGAGCACGATGGGCTGGCCGATGGACGTGGTGAAGAGAATCAGGATGATGCACCACAGCGCCGTGTCGGGCGAACCCAGCCAGTTGAGGTTGCGCGAGAGGATGCCCAGCTCCTTAAAGACGTAGTTGAGCAGGCCGTAGTAGGGGTTGAACATCCACTTCCACACCACCGTCACGGCCACGGAGCCGGTCACGACGGGCAGGTAGAACACGCAGCGGTAAAACGAGGTGTACACGTCACGCAGCCTGTAGATGACCGACGCCACCCACAGCGAGAAGAAGCACACGGTGGGCACGCTGGCCACCACGATGATGACGGTGTTGACGAGGGACTTTCCGAAGATGGCGTCCGAGAAAAGCTCGGCGTAGTTTTGAAGCCCGATGAAGCTGAAGTCGGTCATGGTGTAGTTGAACGCGCTGGTCACCAGACACATGCCCATCGGGAAGATGACAAACCCCAGGAAAAACAGCAGGCTGGGCGCCATGAACAGATAGCCCGCAACGTTCTCACGGCGCCGCGTGGCTTTCAGCTCACGGGAAATGCTGACGGTTTTTTGCATGCAGGTACCCCCTCATTGACAGCATGGCGCTCCCCCTTCCCTTGGGGAACGGGGGAGCGCCATGGCAAGGTGTATGGGCTTACTGGGTGATGCTTGCGTTGGAGTTGGTCACGTACACGCCCACCTCGGTCGCCACGTCGCCGCCCGCGAAGATGCGCTGCAGCATGTTCCACCATTCGGTGCGCTGGGTGTTCCAGCCGGGCGTCACGTTGTAGTAGTCGCCCAGATAGGGCATGAAGATGGCGAATTCGGCGTTCTCGGCCTTGTCGGTGCCGGTGTAGATATCGCCGAAGGAGGCGCGCACCGGGAAGAAGCCCGTGGCATACACGCTCTGGGGGCCCTGCTCGGCGTCGTCGCAGACGAACTTGATGAATTCCTTGGCGGCAGCGGCCTTGGCCTCGTCGCCGTTGTCGAAGATGCCGAAGCCCCAGATGCCGCCGCACAGCTCGGGCACGCCGTCATCGGAGGGGAAGGCCATGGGCAGGGGATCGATGCCCTCGGCCAGGGAAGCCTTGTTGCTCACGGCCGCGGAGGCGTTCCAGCAGAAGCTCATCTTGGCCGTGCCGTTGCAGAACAGCGCGATCTCGTCGCCCGCCACGATGGAGGGATCGGCGGTCAGAACGCCCTCGTTGACCAGGTCCACCAGCAGCTGGAGGCCCTTGATGTTTTCCTCGCTGTCGGCGGTGTAGGCGGTGTGGTCGGCGTTGGTGAACTGGCCGGAGTAGAGGTTGTTGACGAGGGCGCGCGTGCCCTGGTCTCCGCCCTGCCCGCCGCAGTACACGATGCCGGTGGGATAGAAGCCCGCCTCGGTCAGCGCGCGAAGGGCGCTTACAAAGCCGTCGGTGGTCCAGGTGCGGGTCTCCTCGTCCAGATACTGAAGCGCGTCGGCGGCTTCAAAAGCGGCGCGGTCGATGACCATGCAGTGCGTGGTCATGCACAGCGGGTACTCGTAGTACTTGCCGTCCACGCCCTTGCATGCGGCCACGACGGCCTCGCTGGTGGCGCTGATGTCGGCCAGGGCCTCCTCGGTCCACAGGTCGCTCAGGTCCAGCATCTTGCCGGCAGCGCCCCAGTTGGTCACCAGACGCTCCGGGCCTTCCATGATGATGTCCGGGGTGGTGCCGGCCTCAATGGCGCTGGTCACCTGATCGTCGCCGGACTGATAGTCAAGGTACTGAACCGTCACGCTGATGTTGGGATACACGGCGTTGAAATTGGCGATGATGGCATCCACCGTTTCGGCGTTGGTCCAGTTGCCGATGGGATAGGTCCACAGGGTGATGTCCACCTTTTCCTCAGCGAGGGACGCCATGGGCAGCACCATCATGAGGCACAGAAGCAGCGCGAACAGCTTTTTCATGGATGGGTTCCTCCTTGCGATGTTTTTTTGGAAAACGGTCTCATTTTCTTCCTCGGCGAAATTCCGCATTTGGAAGGCCGAACTAAATGTACTACAAACTACAAATTCTGTCAACTGCTTTTTGTGTCTTTCTTCGTTGAAATTTGATTTTGCATTGTGAGAATTGCATATTTTAGCGGAAAGCATGGTTTGGGAATGGGAATTGACAAAGATAAACGCTATGCTGTACAATTCAGAGGACATCCCAATGCAACATCCATCCTGAAAGGGCATGCCATGAGGAACTTGAAAGAGGATAAGCTGTATATCCAAACGTTTCGCGAAATTCGCAGCTATATTATCACACATGAGCTGAAAGCAGGCGATTCGCTTCCGACGGAGCAGGCCATGTGCCAGATGCTCGGCGTCAGCCGCAACGTGCTGCGGGAAGCCATCAAAAGCATGGAGCTGATGGGCATGATTCAGTCCTGTCCCGGACGCGGCACGGTGGTGAAGGAATTCAATCTGGATTTCATTTTTCAAAACGTGCTGTTTTTTACCGTAGGCGAGGAGCGCAAGCCCATTCAGGAAATGCTCATGATTCGCAAGGCGATTGAGCTCAGCTACATGCGCCAGGCCTATCTCGCCCTGACCAGCGAGGATATCCGCAACATCCGCGAGAGTCTGGAGGCCATCAAGGCCAAGTGGGAGCAGCGGTTTTTTTTCCATGCAGATGACAAGGTTTTTCATATGACGCTGTTCCGGCATCTGAACAACAGCGTTCTCAATTCCCTGCTGGAGGCCATCTGGTCGGTGGATGAGAATTTTCAGCGGGAGGAAAAGAGCAAGCACCTGGATGATACCATCGGCAAGCACGAGGCCATCGTCGATGCGCTGGAGCGGCACGACTATGAAGCCTTTGCAAAAGCCATGGAGGCACATTTTGCCTCCGGCAAATATTCCGGACTCAACAGCTTTGAGGAGTACTAAAAGGAGGAACCTTGCATGGACAGAACGATTTTTCAGTCCCAAAGGGAATGGATCAGAGCAGAACTGGCGCGCTGCACGGATTTTTGGGTGAAAAATGGCTGGGACCATGAGCATGGCGGCGTCTATACCTGCCTAGACCGCAAGGGAAAGGTATATTCCACCGACAAGAGCGTGTGGATGCAGGGGCGCTGCGCCTGGACCTTTTCCTATCTCTGCGGCGTTTATGGCGTGAGGCAGGAATGGCTGGAGCTGGCGCAGAGCTGCCTTGCCTTCATGGAGGCGCATTGCATCAACCGCGACAAGGGCAACCGCATGTACTTTACCGTCACCGCGGACGGAAAGCCCCTGCGCCAGCGCCGTTACTGTTTCTCCGAAGGGTTTTACGCCATCGCAAACGCCGAATATGCCGCGCTTACCGGCGATGCGGCCTGCATGCAGCGGGCACGCGATGCCTATGACCTCATCTGGAAGCTGAATCAGGGCCTGATGGAGGACCCTGTGGGCATGGGCCCCAAAACCGACCCGGCCACGCGCCCGGGCCGTGCTCTGGCCAACCCCATGATCTACCTCAATATCAGTTCCGTGCTGCGCCGCACAGACCCGGACAACGCCGCCCTGTACAACGAGCGTTCCCGCGAGTGCGTGGAGGAGATTTTCAAATACCACCGCAAGCCGGAGATGCACTGCACGCTGGAAAGCGTCGGTCCCAACGGCGAATTCCGCGGCGATGTGACCGAGGGCCGCGTGGTCAATCCGGGCCATGATATCGAGTGCAGCTGGTTTTTGATGGAGTATGCCAACTACCTGGGCGACAAGCAGCTGCACGCCATGGCGGAAGGCGTATTTAACGATGCCATCGAAGCGGGATGGGATAAGGAATACGGCGGCCTCCTTTATTTTATCGACTGCAAGGGACTGCCGCCCGAAGCCTATGAACACGATATGAAGCTGTGGTGGCCGCATGACGAAATCCTCATCGCCTCCATGATGGCCTATCGCGATACCGGCGACGAGAAGTATTACGACTGGTTTACCAAAACGCTGGAATACTGCAAGCGCGTGTTCAGCGACCCGGAATATGGCGAGTGGTACGGATACCTGCGCCGCGACGGCAAGCCCACGATGCCCTCCACCAAGGGCAGCACGTTTAAGGGCCCCTTCCATCTGCCCCGCATGCTGAGCATGGTGGACCAGATGATGGGACAAGTGCTCGACAAAAAGTAATGCTGACAAACAGAACAGAGCGGGCGGACGCTGGTTTACGCGTCCGCCCGCTTGCAATGCCGCCACAGGGCCGTTTTCAGAGGATGCCAATTGTTTCGTCAAACCCGGTGCGCACGCAATACGATAGCGCTATGTGCGGGTACGTCAAAATGCGCTCCGTGCAGGAAGTTTCCCAAATCCCGATGGGCGGTGACATCGCGCAGATGGATGGTATCGGTCATTTCCCAGCCGCAGTAGTCCCAGGAAAGGATCATCTGTTTTGCGGCATCGGTTTCGTTCAGGAGACAGAACGCGATGTCGCCGCCATACAGCGGTTTGGCCAGCACGATATCGCCGTTGCTCATGGGTGGAAGAGCGTATGCCTGCACCCCCAGATCATCCTGGTTGATGGCGATGAGTTCCCGATTGAGCACAATCTCATCAATTTCCGGCATGTCCTTGCGCACATCGTGCCCCAGCAGCAGCGGGGCAGAAAGCATGCACCACAGCGAAAAATGCGCGCTATATTCATTTACGGTGCATCCTCCGCCGATCTGGCCCACATATCCCTCGCCTTTGAGGCCCACAACCATCATATCGGGATCATTCCATGCGCCATGGCCGGCGATAGGACCCTGATGCGCAGTTTTGGCCTGGAAGGGCCGGTACCCAATATTCTGACGGATAAAAACAGCTTTCGTGCGGTCAGATTGATTTCCTACCTGTGGAAAAGCGGCGGCTTTGGAACCATCGTATATCTCGCAGCTATTGCGGGAATTGATCAGGAACTTTGTGAAGCGGCCCAGATTGACGGAGCCGACCGTTGGATCCAGCTGTGGCACATTACGCTTTCGCCGCTAAGGTCAACTATCGTGACGCTGCTGATTTTCCGTGTGTGCGAAATGATGTACGCCGGATTTGACCAGATCTTCGCGGTTTCCAATTATCTGGTTGTATGGTAGCGGGTATCATCGGCTCCTATGTATGCCGGTTGGGAATGGAAAGCCGCAAGTTCTCGGAGTCCACGGCCGCCGCCTGTTCCAGTCTGCCATCGGGCTTGTGCTGGTGCTGGTCACCAATTATATTGCCAAGAAAATTGACTCTGAAAGCGGGATCATGTGAAGAAAGGGGCGTGAATGGGCATGAAGATCAAACGCACCATGGGCGAGCGCGTAGGACAGGGTATCATCATTTTGGTGCTGACGCTGTTTGCCTTCGCTTAAATCTATCCCTTCTGGCATGTGCTGATGTATTCCATCAGCGATTCGCGGGAGGCCATGACCGGCGGACTTTTTCTGGTCCCTCGCAGACCGACTTCCCTGAGCTATTCCATGATTTTCAAGACCCGGCAAATCTACGTCGCCTACTCCAATACCATCCTTCGCACCTTGTTTGGCACGTTGCTAAGCGTATTGCTCACGGCGCTCACCGCCTTTCCTCTTTCGCTCAAGAGCATGCGGGGGACGTCAGTTTTTTTCATGATGATTTTCTTCACCATGCTCTTCAATGGAGGGCTGATTTCCACGTTCCTGGTGGTTCAGGCCCTGGGGCTGCTGGATACCTTCCTGACGCCGATCCTTCCAAACGTCATGAGCGCCTACAACATGTTTATTCTGCGCAATTACTTTCAGCAGCTTCCTGAATCGCTGGAAGAAAGCGCCTACAATGATGGAGCCAATCCCTTCATTGTGCTGTTTCGCATCACTTTGCCGATTTGGGCACCGTCCCTGGCAGCCGTGGCCATGTTCTACGGCATCGCCAACTGGAATTCTGATCTCGAGTGGCTTTTGCAGCCAAGATGCTCAAGGCCATCCATGCACAGGAAAACAAGAAGGCTGCCAGGGAA
>OJQY01000408.1_pt1 | contig 21683 bp, 26 predicted proteins | sample 1599091 | NCBI WGS metagenome assembly OJQY01 (sample SAMN03922524, study PRJEB24848) | human gut metagenome | isolation source: stool sample | host: Homo sapiens | place: Germany | collected 2010-02 | reverse complement strand
ACACAAGAATCCACAAACGCAATGAAAGTTTATTTTATCGGATCACGAATTGATGGCATTACGGCTTTTTTTACAATTACTGTTGGGATTTATTTAGCTGTGATTACAATTATAGCAACTTCTGTTATTGGGATTAGCCAGAAACTTTTAAGTTCCAAAATAGATCGGGCATTGCTCGTTGTATTTATTTCCGGGATGGTAGAAGACCTGTTAGTCATAATGACAGCAGTAATTATCCCTTCGACATTTTCTTACTTCTATTCGCTGCTGATAGGTTTTTCTCTCACAGCTTTTATATCGTTTATCAAATTTATTTGGTATATTTCTAAAATATTTCATACGAATCTAAATGAGATGGCGAAAAGCCTAGATGAAGAAAGCAGATATAAAGAAGACATATTAGAGCAACTAACCAGAATTTCAGAAAACACAAAAAAGAGATAGTATATTAAGACAGCAGGCCACCCGCTTGCTGTCTTTTGTTTTGCCCAAAGGAGGGAGTAAACTATGACAAAGAAACAGAAGAGGTTTGCGGAAGAGTACCTAATTGACCTCAACGCAACACAAGCGGCAATCCGTTCCGGGTACAGCAGTACAAGCGCCGGCGAGATTGGTTATGAGCTTATGAAGAAACATGAAATCCGCGCGTACATCGACAAAAAAATGGCGGAACGCTCTAAGCGAACCGGCGTAAACGCTGACCGTGTAGTGCGTGAGCTTGCAAGGATTGCGTTTGTAAACGCGCCTGATGTTATCGACATGGAAAGTGCGACGGTACTAAAAGACGCGGAAGCCGACGACACGGCGGCAATTGCGACGGTAAAGGTCAAGACGATACCGGGGGAAGACGGAGAGGGCGTTGAGCGCGAAATCAGGTTCGCGGACAAAATCAAAGCACTGGAGCTGCTTGGCAAGCATATGGGTATGTTTACAGACAGGGTACAGATAAACGGCGCCGCACCCGTACAAATCGTAGACGACCTGCCGACTGATGACGATGGTTAAGCTGTCAAACCTAATCGCGCCGTCATTTTACGCGGTCCACCAGTCCATAAAAGGAGAACAGTACACTCATTACCAGCTCGGCGGTGGCCGCGGCAGTACAAAGTCGTCGTTCGCGGCGGTTGAAATCATCCTGGGGATGGCAAAGCACCCGGACGCAAACGCCGTGGTAATTCGTAAGATTGGGCTGTACCTGAAGGACAGCGTATATGAGCAGCTTTCCTGGGCGATTGAAAAGCTTGGGATGTCACACCTTTGGCAGGAGAAGCTATCCCCGCTTGAGATGGTTTATATGCCGACAGGCCAGAAAATCTTGTTCCGCGGCGCCGACAAGCCGAAGAAGCTCAAATCCACGAAGGTATCGAAGGGATATATCCGATATGTCTGGTACGAGGAAGCCGACGAGTTTGACGGGCTGGAGGAAATCCGCACCATTAACCAATCCATGCTGCGCGGCGGCGCACGATTTGAAGTGTTTTACACATACAACCCGCCGCAGCGCAAAAACAACTGGGTAAACGAATGGGCGTCGATACCGGAACCGGGCAGGCTTGTGCACCAAAGCAATTATTTAGCTGTCCCGCCTGAATGGCTCGGCGAGACGTTTCTCGTTGAGGCAGAACATCTCAGGAAGACAAAGCCTGAAGCGTACGCGCATGAATACCTGGGAGAGGTCACGGGCACCGGCGGCGAAGTATTCCGCAACGTCAGATTGCGGCAGATTACTGAAGAAGAAATCAAGACATTTGACAAGCTGCGCCGCGGCCTTGACTGGGGCTACGCGGCAGACCCGTTTGTATATATTGTGGGCCACCTGGACAGTAAGCGCCGGCGGCTCTTTTTGTTTTACGAATTTTACAAGGTCGGGGCGTCGTTTGACACGGTTGCTGATAAAATCAGGCGGGAAAACATATACGGCCAGCCGGTCATTGCAGAGAGCGCGGAGCCACGGAGCAACGACGAGCTGCGCCAACGCGGCGTGTTTATTCGCGCGGCAAAGAAAGGTCCCGGCAGCGTAGAGCACGGCATCCGCTGGCTGCAGGATTTGGAAGAGCTTATCATCGACCCAATCCGCTGCCCTGAGACAGCCCGCGAGTTTACAAATTATGAGCTGGAAAAGGACCATAACGGCAATTGGAAAGCAAATTATCCGGACAAAGACAACCACAGTATCGACGCCGTGCGTTATGCCTGCGAGGATGATATGAAGCGAAGTACCAGCCCCGTCACAATTGGAGGAATATAAATGCTGACAAGCTTAAAGTTTTTGAAAAGAGGCAGCCAATGGCCGCCGGAAAGTGAGCGGGAAAGGCTAAGAACCTACCGCGACAACCGGCTGGTGTTTGAGGATGAGCACGCAAAGGTGTACGACGAACAGTTCAAGCGCATCGAGCGCGTCGTCGGAAACCTGCCTCATGCGGTATCCTTTGCCACCATCCTTAGCTACCAGAAGCTGCTGACGCTGAAAACCGCCGACCTCATATTCGGGGAGCCTCCTAAGATAACTGCGGGCAAGGAGTCGCAGCAGAAGGTAATCGACAGGATACTCACGGAAACGAACCTGCTGGACGCCGCTTACATGTGTGCAATCGACGTCAGCCGGTATGGGGACGGTTTGATGCTTTTGGGCAATCCTGCAGGCGTGCCGGTAATCGATGCGGTAAGCCCGCAGCACTGGCATATGGTTGTCGAGCAGGGCAACATCAAGCGGGCACAATATCACGTGTTTGCGTGGGCGTACCCTACCGACGAGCAGCGCCGCCGGTGGGAACTGAAGGTGCAGGTACATAACCCGGAAGCGCCCGCGGAATGCGAACAGCACCGCTATCAGCTGGAAGGGGCAGAGAACGGCTGGACAATAGGGCAGGAACTTACAGCGCCAGAGGAATTACAGCTGGAAACACAGCTGAAGGTTTGCCCGGTGTTCCGTGTCTCGAATGTCCTTACCTCCGACCGCGTGTATGGGATTGACGATTACCAGAGCATAGACAGCATCATATCGGAGCTGATGGTGCGGGTGTCGCAGATTAGCAAGGTACTCGACAAGCACGCGGCGCCGAGCATGAGCGGCCCGCAGAGCGCACTGGAGCAGGACAGGGCAACCGGGGAGTGGCGGCTGAAGGTCGGCAATTACTTTCCGCGCAACAACCGCGATGACCCGGATGTCAATTACATCACGTGGGACGCGTCCCTGTCCGCCAATTTTCAGCAGATTGAGCTGTTAATCAATCAGCTTTACAGCATCTCGGAGATGGGCAGCGCCATCTTTGGCGACCTCTCAAACAAAACAGGACAGGTGCCGAGCGGCTCCGCCCTGCGCCGCCTGATGATGTCGCCGCTTGCAAAAGCGCGCAGGATTGCCAATAAGTTCGACCCTGCGCTTAAAGGTATTATCTCAGCAAGCGCAACGGTTTACGGCGAAACTTTGCCGCCGCAGGATATCAGCATCAAGTGGAACGATGGACTGCCGGATGACGAGGCGGAGAACGCACAGATTATGAACCTCCGCACAGGGAACAAACCAACAATTAGCCAGCATACGGCAATCCAACGGCTTGACGGTCTGGGTGACAAGGACGCGGCGGCGGAGCTGGACGAGATACGCGCGGACGACGCGGCACAGGATATGGGGACAGCACCGCCTGCAGAGCCGCCCGGAGATAATCAGGAGGAACCGCTGAATGACGAAAGCTGAAGAACTGAAACGTCTGTATGAGCTTGCGCAGAAACGCCTAGTGGAAATCATTACCACCAAATCTGCGCGCGGCTCTCCCGCCCTGTATGAACGGCGTATCTTAAAGCAAATCACCGCCGAGCTGAAAAAGCTGAAAAAGGCTGCGCCGGAGCTTATAAAGCAGCTGGTGCTTGAGGGCTACACGACAGGGCTTGAGGACGCGGTGCAGGATATCTTGAAAGCGGGTATGCCAAAGCCCGCGTATAGCCTCTTTTCCCGCGTCAACACACAGCAAATCAATCTCATTGTGCAGAATACGGTTGACAGCCTCAATCAGGCTGCTAACATCGTCGGCAGGCGCATGGAGGATGAAATACGCGCAGCCGGCCTGCGTGCGGCATCCTTGAAAGCTGCGACCGGCGGCACCGTTAGGGACATGCAAAAGGACCTCGTCAAGCGGCTGTTGGGGCTTGATTTAAAGCAGTCGAATGGGAAAATGGGCGTGCGGTACAAAAATGGCACGGTTGTGAGCCTTGATAAGTACGCCGAAATGGTATCGCGCACCACGCCTGCAGAAGCGCAGAACAAGGCAAAAATAGTGCAGGGTCAAGCGTGGGGCTACGACTTAGTGCGATGCACAACCCACCACCCAACCTGCGAGGTCTGCGCGCAGTACCAGGGGCGCGTCTACGCCCTCACACGCGAAGCGGCCAACGGTAAATACAAGGGTCCGGGCGGAGAGCTTCTGCGCTTCCCTCTGCTGTACGAAACGGCACTGGTGCATGGGTATGAAACCATCCATCCGAACTGCCGGCACAGGTTTTCCATCTTGCCGGCAGCGGCTTATAGCCTTAAGGAACTCGCGGAGTTTTCCCACAAAAGCATGCAGCCGTTTGTAGATACCCGCAGCGATGCGGAACGGAAAGCCTACGCGCAGGAGCAGGCGGTCAAGCGGCAGCGCAACGCAGACCTGCACGAATGGCGCAAATACCGCACGCTTCTGCCGGAGGACGCACCGACGACCTTTTCAGGCTTTCGGCGTATGAAGAAGACCAACTCCGTGCGGTACCAGCGGCTGCAATGGGACGCGCGGTTTCTGCGCAAATATGGCGCGGATACGGAGCACCCTCCGCTTAATAACCTTGAAACGCCGCGCGGAATTGGCGATAAGCTGGCGGACTATTCGCTGAATACGGAACACGAATACGGAAAGCATAAGGCGGTTGTTTTCCAGAGCGCCCTGGGTTATAATCAAGATAACGCAGGGCAGCTGGAAGAAGCAATCAAAGCCGGGCTGAGCCGATACCGCGCAATCCCGCTCGGCGACGATGGCTACGGGCCGAAATTCAACGTCATGCTCCTGGTGGACGGTCCGAGCGGAAAACGCCAGCCGGTGAAAACCACTTGGATATACGACAAGGGGCTTGAAACCCCAAGGATGGTGACTTGTTATGTCGAGAAAAGTAAAAGAGCATAGTGCTGTCCGGTTGAAGGATGGGCGTAGTGGAACCGTGCAAATAGTCCACTATAAAGACGGTGTGGAAACGGCGTATCTTGTGGAAATCGAGGACGGTTCACACGACTTGACGACCGTTATACCGGACCAAATTACTGAAATCACATGGGAACCAAAATGAAGACCGCTTGGCTTTGATGGCCTGGCGGTCTTTTTGTACCTTTTTTGCCGCGCCCCGCGCGGGAGACTTGATGAAAGGAAAAACAACAATGAAATGCCCTTATGCAGTACACAGGCAGATTACGACACAGACGGCCTTTGAATTTGACGAAGAGGGCCGCAACAACATAGCGACCACCATAGAAAACAACACAGCAAGCTTTTGTAACTGCCACAAAGAAAATTGTGGTGCTTGGGACAGTAAGCAGGGACGGTGTAACTACGGCGGCATCGCAGAATAACAGGGAGGAAGGCGTTGCCCAGATGGCGGCGTCTTTTTATATTTCAAAAAGCGAAAGGAGAAACACAATGAAAGACAAATCTATCCCTCTGAATATCCAGCTCTTTGCTGAAGAGGGCGACCCGTCAGGAACGGGCGATAATAACGAACCCCCGAAAGGCAGGACCTTTACGGAGGATTATGTCAAAGGCTTACGGTAGGAATCCGCGGGCTACCGCACAACAGCAAAAACCTATGAAGCAACCCTGCGCGGTGTGCTGGGTATAAGCGAGGGTGAGGAGTTGGGCGACCTAAACGCGCGTGTGGCCGCTTACCAGTCCAACCTTACAGCACAGCAGGAAAAGACGCTTGCAACAGCGAACCAGCGCCTCATCAGCGCAGAAATCCGCGGCCTTGAGGGCTACAACGTGAAGCTGCTTGAAAAGGTTATCGACCAAGGAAACATCAAGGTCGACGAGAATGGCAATGTTACAGGCGTAAAGGAGGCGGCAGAGGCAGCGGCAAAGGAGTTCCCGGAAGTCCTGAAAGCGGAAAAGCAGAAATGGGCGCCGGGCAACCCCGCGGAAGGGGACGTTCCGCCCATGACGAAGGAAGCGTTTACAAAGCTGCCTTACGCGGAACAGTACAAGTTCAAGCACGAACATCCCAACGAATACAAAAAACTTATTGGAGGTAATTAATTATGTCAGGAACAATTTTTGGAATCCCGTTTGACGAGGAGTTGTTTTTAAACAACTGGAACGAAGCACCCGACCCGGTGCTTACCGCGCTGCTTGACAGCGGCGTTATGGTGGAGGATTCCACCATCAGGGACATGATTCAGTCCAACGGCAACATCTACACCATCCCGTTCTACAACACCTTGAACGGCGAGGAACAGAACTATGACGGACGCACAGACATCACCGTTGAGGAAACCGGCGGCGACAGCCAGACCGGCGTTGTCTATGGGCGCGCGAAGGGTTTCTTTGCACGTAACTTTACGTCAGAGCTTTCCGGCGCCGACCCGATGGGGCATATTGTGTCATCGGTTGCGCGGTATTGGCATAAGCGCAGGCAGAAAAGGCTTATCGGCTTGCTTGGCGGGCTTTTCTCGATTACCGGTTCTACAGGCTTTACAAAGAAATGGCAGGATAACCATATCGTCGACCTTGGCTCAGATACTGCGGCGCCCCGCAAAATCGAAGCAACGGACCTCAACGACCTTGCTACTAAGGCTTTGGGCGATAACAAGACAGAATTCAAGGTCGCGGTCATGCACTCGGACGTTGCGCATACACTCGAAAACCTGCAGGTGCTGGAATACTGGAAGCAGAGCGACGCGAACGGCATTCAGCGCCCGACTGCCCTTGCATCAGCGAACGGTTATACCGTTATTATCGACGACGGCGTGACAACGGAGGACGTTGGCGGGGAAGACGCGAACAAAGACCTGAAGAAGTACCACACCTATCTGCTCGGCACGGGCGTACTCAGGCACGCACCCGGACGCGTCGATGTGCCGGTTGAATCTGCGCGTGACGCGAAGAAGAACGGCGGCCAGGATGAGCTCATTACGAGAATCCGCGAAACAATCCACCCGAACGGCTTTAGCTTTACCGTGCCGAAATCCGGCTGGACGGATTCGCCGACTGACGCGCAGCTCTTCGCACCTGCAAACTGGAGCCTGAAATTCGACCCGAAGGCAATCCCGATTGCAGAGCTGATTACAAACGGGTAAGGTGATAACATGCTGACGCCTGAAAAGGATACATATATCACAATAAAAGAAGCAAACGAGCTGCTTGCCTTTGAGCCGCAGGCGGAGAAGTGGGCAACACTGTCAGACGAATGCAAAGAGGCCTGTTTACGTTCTGCGGCCCGCCATATCGACGGGCTTCGGCTTTCAGGCTTCCGGCGCGACCTGCACCAGCCAATGGCGTTCCCGCGCAACCATGAGGACACACCGGAGGAAATCAAGATGGCGCAGGTTTTGGAAGCGCTTGCCCTTGCTGATATACAAGCCTCACTGCGCCGCAGGCTGCAGGAACAGGGCGTGACGTCAATTAACCTTGGGAAAGCCTCAGAGAGCTACGACAGCGCGAATAAGCCGTATACAGGTGCGTTGATAAGCGTGGAAGCTTATAAGCTGATGCGCCCGTATTTGAAGGGAACGGTGGCGATTGTATGAGCATTTGGAGTGAGCATTATACCGAGGTTATCAAGGTGCACCGCTGCCAGGGTACAAACGCATATGGCGATATAGAGTTCTCTCCGCCCTTAGATATGGACGGGGAGAATTTTGTTTGCCAGATTGATTATACCCGTAAGGAAGTGCTGAACAAGGACGGCGAAAAGGTAATCAGCGAGGCTGCGGCTTTAAGCGATACGCCCCTGCCGCCTTTGAGTATTGTTTATGCAGACGGGCAGCGGTTTGAAGTCAAGAGCTGCCAGCCAATCAAGGACATCTTCGGCACGCTTGACCACTACGAAATAACGCTGTGAGGTGGTTGAATGGGTAAAAGGATAGATATTCCGCCGGAGGAGTACTTGCGCGGCTTAGACGGTGTTGTGGAGCACCTGCAGGCGTGTGTTGATAATATGGAGTGCGGAAGCGCGAAAGGGCTTACAAACGCATTAATGTATGTTGCAGAGGAAAGCCAGCAGCGGGCACCGATAGACACAGGCGATTTGCGCGGCAGTGTCCGGGTAGAACTTGATGGCCAGGCTTACGCAGAAGGAGAAAAGGGCGGAGGTGTTAATGTTTTGGGTGCTGTCCCTGAAACAGCCGAAAAAGGCTCAGTAAGTTTTAATACGCCTTATGCAGCTGACCAACACGAGCACGAGGAATACGACCATCCACGCGAAGGTCGGGCGAAATACTTGGAGAGCGTACTGGTCGAACAATCTGAACGTATTTTGCAGACAATCGCGAGAGGCGTAATAGATGAACTGTTTGGAGGCGGTGCGGATGATTGAAGCGTTGAAAGCTTATCTGGAATCAAAGGGATATAAGAACATCACCTGCGATTTTATGCCGGACGTCTCCAAACGCGTTCAGGCCATCAACATTGCGCAATGGTCGCACACGGTCGGCAGCATCAACGACGGCACGGGCACCCGCTATATTCAGGTGCAGTGCCGCGATACGACGCGCGATAAGGCTTATAAGGCCTGCAGCGAGATATTCAAGCTGCTTGACAGCGGCACAGAAGAACACGTTATCAACCTGACCGACACCGTGTCCTGCATTGCTCGCCCGCGGCGCGGCCCCTTAATTCTGGAGCGCGGCAGCGGGTATGTAACATTTTATTGCGAGATTGCCCTTTGGGGCGAAAACTGAAAGGAGAAATACACAATGGGAAAGAAGTATTTGAAAGGCTTTGCAAATTGCGGCTATGCGCCGGTTACGGAGGACACCGTTACGGCATATAAGGCAGGGGAGGTTACAAAGCTTCCCGGCGCTTCCAGCGGCGCGCCGACCGACAACAAGACCGAATATACGATTTACGCGGATGACGACGTTTACGACAGCGGAGCGGAATGGAAGGACACAACCCTTACCATTACCGTGCTGGAGGCAGACGCAAAGGACATAGCTGCACTCACCGGTGCGGCTCTTGACGAATCGACCGGCGAGCTTAAAGAAGGCACCTTTGACGACGCGCCCCTCGTCGCGTTTACCTTTTCCGCGCTGCGCGGCGACTTTGGCTACCGTTTATTCCGTTATCCTTCCTGCCGCTGCACAGGGTACAAGATTACACATAACACGAGGGGGGATAACAACGACGCGCAGTCTTACGAGCTGACGTTCAAGTGTTCCCCGCGTAAAATCGACCATACTATCAGAGAAACGAAGGACGTCGACAAGGGCACGCCGCTTACATGGCTCGACGCCATCCCTGCCCTGCCCGAAACGCCGGTTGTATCGGGGGAGGGTTAATCGATGTTTGGCAGAGATAAAAGTGTTGAAATGAGTGAGCCGGAGGGACGCGTTGTGCATGGCATCACCGTGTGCAAACTCCCAATCGGAAGGTATGTCAAGTTTTTGGGCGCGACAAATAACCTTGCGTCTTTTTTGTTGGACGACGTGTTCCCAGGCGCAAAAAACGTCAGCCAGCTCATCGCGGAAATAATGGCCTTAGATAGAGCCACGCTGTTTGACACGCTTGGCAGGCTAATTGTGTCTGTGCCTGATAAGGTGTGCTCCCTTGCCGCAGAGCTGCTTGACGTTGACCCTGATGTGATGTGCAATCTCTCGCCGACAGAGCTTACAGATATTTTGATTGCGTTTGAAGGGACAAACAATTTATCTGATTTTTTCGGCAACGTGCGCCTACTGAAATCGAAAATGGGCGCACAGAATCCGGCGAATACTGGCTCCAGCGTTGGCTAGCTATCGCGCGCAGCGTTGGAATTGGAAAGCACGAACTGCTCGAAGAATACTACTACGATGAGTTTGTCTGCATGATGGACGCTTACAACGATATGCACTCGCTTGGTGACGGCAGCGGCACGGATGCTGAAGTTTTTGCTGACGAGTACGATTGATTAAGCCTTGTCAAAATAACATGGATATGGTATTATTTTGCTGAGGTGAGGATGGATGTATTGTAAAAAATGCGGCGCACAGATTGAGGACAATAGTGTTTTCTGTAAGGAGTGCGGGGAGCGGCTAATTGAAAAGGAAAAAAAGCCACTACCCAAGAAAAAGATACGAAAAATAATAATTTCTGTCGTAGCTGGAATTTTGGTAATTGGTATTATCGTATTCGGTATTTTGTTTTTGACTCGTCAAAAAGAAATGGAAGCTGAAAAAGAAAATGAAATCTTATCTCCCGTTTCTATCAGCGAGCTATCGGGCGAAAAATTCTTCCGGTTACCACCAGATTTATTCAGAGAAAAATTCAACCGTTTTAGTAGCGGGCTTAAACTGGAAGAGGGGAAAAGTTCTTTAGCTGATAGCGATGATGAGGATGTTTTTTACAATTGGATTATAGACGACGACACTATCGCGCTACATATTAAAAAGAATACCGATTTAGTAACTAACATAATGCTCTTGAGCGATGAAGATTCCTTTTATCAAAAAAACGCACCGGCCATCTTGAAAGCGATTTGTCCATCAATTCCAGAAGCCGAAATAAAAAGATGTATCAAAAATGCAGATACAACTCCTGTTGGCGAGGATTATTATTTTATGTATGAGGACATTAAAGTGCTTATTTTCCGCGCTGATGAGGCTATTTCATTGTTTTTCTATCCAAGAGAGCGCTAAGATTTAAAATCATTCCTGCACCCGTCAAAAATATGGCGGGTGCTATCTTTTGGGAAAAATTAAAAAACCTCTTGACGTTCTTGTCCGTAGGAGGGTGATCGAGTACTATTACATGAGCAAGCCCAAAACCAAGTACAGTGCGAACTATAAGCTCACAGAAAAACACCGGTAGGTTCGCACCAGAAAAAACAGTTTGAAATACTGTGATTTTATGGTAAAATAAAACAAAAGAGGCGACATGTGTGAAACATGCACAGATGTGTGTGATATGCTCTATCTGCTTTGGCTTCTTTTGCTGTCACCGCCCACGCGGCGGTGTGGATTGAAATCGGGGCGAAGGTTTGTCATATCTCTTAGGTTGTTGTCACCGCCCACGCGGCGGTGTGGATTGAAATCGATTTTTTGCTGCATGGCTTTTGCTCCTTTACGTCTCGCCCCTCGCGGGGCGTGTGGATTGAAATGGTCCAAGAGATTATGGCTTAACCATAAACACAGCCGTCTCCGCCCGCAAGGGCGGTGTGGATTAAAACAAATGCCCCCGTAAGGGGCAAAAAAACAAACGAAAGCACTTATCCTTATGGGTAGGTGCTTTTGTTATGCAATTTTTTATTAGAAAGGCTGATTTTAAATGTCAAACGAAGTAAACTTAGGCCGCTTGGTCGCGGAAATCGCATTAGAAAGCGAAGAAGCGCAACGGACAGCCGACGATATAAGGCAGATACTTAAATCAATTGGTATTGAGGGCAAAGATGCGAATCAAGTACTTAAACAGTGCTTTTCCGACACTTCCGCATTTAAAAAATACCGCTCAGAACTTGATGTGATTGCCGCAAAAATCGATGTGCAGAAGAAGAAATTACAAGAACTCGAACAAACGAAAAACAAAGAACCACGTTTTAAAAGCGATTATACCGCCATTGAAAAGGCTACTGCTGCATATGACGGCGAAAAAATAAAGCTAATGCAGCTTGAAAAGCAGTTTGACAGCACGGCAGCGGCGCAAGAGAACTACGTTAAAAAACAAGCGCAATCAGCCGCAAAGCTGGCAGACAAAAAGGCGTATAAGGACGCAAGCACGGGCGTTGATTTAATGTCTTCGTCCCTGCGTACCCTTGACAACATTGCTCCCGGCACCGTCAGCAGCCTGTCCGACGTTATTACCCAAGTCCAGATTGCAAAAAGGGCATTTCATCAGGCGGCAACGCCCGCGCTCGCGTGGGGGACAGCAATTGCGGCAGGTGTGGGAATCGTGGCAAACCTGATAGTTACGGGCTTATCCCAGCTCCAAGAAAAGCAGGAAGAAGCCCGCCGCCAAGCCGCACAATTAGCGGAAGAATACAAGGAAGAAAGCCAGACGTTGCAGGATTTGTCCGATGATTATATGGCGTTAAAAACCAAGATTGACACCACAAGCCTTTCGCACGATGAAGAAAGCAGTACCAAAAAACAACTGTTACAAGTCCAAGAAAAGCTTGTAGAGATGTACGGCGCGGAGGCTGGAAATCTTGACCTTGTTAACGGAAATATAGACGTGCAGATTGAAAAAATCAAGGAACTTGCGGTCGCAAAAGCGAAGTTGAAAGAGCAAGAACTATATGACGAAAAGCAAAAAGCAATAAAAGAGCTCGCCAAAGAAAATGAGTATTATCTGGGGACGTTGCACTTTAGCCCGGAATCCAAAGAGGCCTTGCAAGACCTTGATAAACTATTACAATCATATAATACGCATTTATATGATGGGCCAGCAAGCGACGAGGGCTTTTTCTCGCGCGATTTTAAGTTAAATGTAAATATTGAGGATGCAGAAGAAAAGCTGCGCGAACTATTTAATGTCATAGAGAACTACAAAGATACTTTAACTAATAATTCAGCGCCGCAGGAGGCTATTGATAATGTTAATAAAATGCTATCAGAAATAAGTAAAAGAATAAACGACGCGACAAGCGAAGACATCGAAAAAATGAAATCCATCGTCGAACAAAGCGACCAGTTGCGCGAAACAATATCCTCCAACGGTGCAAACTTATTTCCGGAAGACAAAATGGCTGAGTACCAAATCCGCAGCATACAGCAGTATACAACGGCTGTAAACGACCTCGGCAGCGCCTACGCCACGCTCCACGAAGGGCAGCAGCTCGATCTCGACACCATACTAAGCCTCATCGATACCTACCCGCAATTTGCCCAGGCAATCGCAAGTGGCACGTTGTCCCTCTCCGACCAAGAGACCGTAATCAAAAATCTATTTGAAGCAAAAAAAGCGGAGGCACTCGCCAGCATAGAAGCAGACCGCCAAAAAGTCGAATCGCTGCGCGACGCGACGCAGGAGACAATCGACCTTTTACAGACCCAGCTAAACGCCTACAAAACCATGTTCGGCGGCGGGGCGTTTGGCGACCTCTACGGCCCTCTCATAGCGGCACAGGCAGAACTGGCAGGATACAACGAGCAGCTTGACCAGCTCAACGCCCGAACAAAGGCATACCAGTCCATCAGCATCAACGACTACCTGCCCACTCAAAAAGCCAAGAAAAAAGACGACCGCAACGAGGCATTGCAGCAGGAATTAAAGCTTTTGGAACACAGGAAAGCCCTGAACCAGCTCTCCGCGCAGGATGAAATTGCGTGGCTGGAACGCATCAACGCGACCTACGCGAAAAACGCCGACGAGCAGATGGACATGGAAAAACGCCTGTACAACGCCCGGAAAGCCTTGCAGGAAGCGGAGGAACAGGCGGCGAAGGAAGCGCTGAACGAAGCGTTGAAGGGGATTGAAAGTAAAAAGGCTCTGAACAAAATATCCACCGAAGAAGAAATCCAGCAGCTTGAACGGATTCGGCAGACGTACCGCATGAACGCCGAGGACGCAATGAGCCTTGAAATCAAGCTGTATAACCTCAAAAAGACGCTGCGCGACGAGCGCACCGACAAGCTGGACAATATCGCGGACGGCGTAACCGAAGCCCTCAAAAACAAATATGAGAAGCAGAAGAAATACGAAACCGACCGCATCAACCAGTCAATCAAGAGCTGGCAGGATTGGGAGGATAAGACGGTATCAGCTATACAGGGGCAGATTGACGCCCTTGACGAGCTTTCCAAGGCGCAGGAATCTGAGGATAAACGGCAGGAGTATGAGACGAAACGCCAGGCGACCGCCCTGCAGCTTGCTTACGAAAAGGACGACTACAACCGCAAGCAGCTCCAGAAGGAATTGAACCGGCTCGACCAGGAGGAGGCGAAGCGGCTGGAGGCGGAGGCGCGGGAGAAGCAGAAGGAAGAGCTGCAAAAACAGATGGACGCTGTGAAAGAGGAATCCACGAAGCAGCAGGACGCGCTGAAGAAGCGGCAGGATGCTTTGAACGAGCAGTACGAAAAGCTGACCTCGTCCTTCGCGCTGGAGGCAGAAGCTCAAAAGACCATCATGGAAAAGGGTATGAACGGCGTTATTGACCTCATTAAGTCCTTTGCGCCGGAATTCAACCTTGCCGGCAAGACACTCGCGGAAAAGCTCTATGAGGGGTTTGAAAGCAAGAACTGGGATATTGACGCATACTCCAATATCATCAAAAATGGTACGGGCAGCGCTTACCAGCAGGCGCAAAGGGTGGCAATTGACGCGGCAAACAAGTTTTGGCGGACGCGCACAGAATACAACAGGCAGACGGGGATGACGACGGCGCCGGCGAAAGCGCCAGAGGTCAACTTGACCGTCAACTTTAACCAGCCGGTGCAGTCACCCGTCGAGACACAGCGCGCGCTGCGGAGAGTATCGCAGGAGCTTGCGCGCCAGATTATGAAATGAGGGAGGTGATAGAATGCAGGAGCTTGTGTATGTGCCGCCCGGTGGTACGGTTGCCGACCTGTCCGGCTGCGCAGAGCTGAAATTTCAGGAGCCATATGTGCTGTCTACGCTTTCCGGCGTCAGCGGCTTGGGCTACACGCTAATATCCAGTGAGGCGGCGGGAGTGGATGGTACAACCGTACAGGGAATCCACGCGGAAAGCCGGGAAATCACATGTGCTGTGTACATAAAGGGGGACAGCAGGCGGGAAATGTACCGGAACAGGTTTGCGTTGATTGCAAAGCTGGCCCCGCGGCAGGAGCCGGGAGAGCTGCATTACCGCAACGACTATATTTCGGTGAAAATCAAAGCATACCCGGCATTGCCCGCGGATTTTACAGAGCGGGTCAAGAACTACAACAAGTGCGATATTACCTTTATCGCGCCGGAGCCGTATTGGGAGGCGCTTGACGATGAGAGCACCAGCATCGCGTATCAGGAGAATATCGGCTTTAAATTCCCGCTGCGCTTTAATCCGTCGGTTACCTTCGGTATGCAGAACAACACAGCAGAAATCATGTACCTGGGGTCTGTGCCGGCGCCTGTGCGTATTACCATAGCGGGTGAGGCTCCCTCGCCGCAGATTACGAATGAAACAGCGGGAGAAACCATATATGTGGAAAATCTATCCCTAGGGATAAACGAAAGCCTTGCCATCTGGACAAAGAAGGGCGAAAAGAGCGTCAAGCTCCGGCGCAATGGCGAGATTACAGACGCGTTCCACCTGGTGGGCGTGCGCTCGAAGTTCTGGTCGCTGCAGCCGGGCAGGAATGTTATCACCTATAAATCAGCCGACGATTCCAAGCACGCGCGCGTAAGCATTACGTGGACGAACCTATATGCGGGGGTGTAATGATGGATTGGCCGGTGATTAAAATAATGGCTCCTAACAAGACGTTTTTAGGGGAAATAGACTTATATACTTCCCTTCGTTTCAAACGCTCATGGCAAGGTATAGGCGACTTTGAAATACATATCATTGCGCGGGATTACAACCCTTCCTTATTCGCTGTGGATAACCTCATAATGCTTGACGGGGATGTCCATCGTGCCGGTATCATCCGGAAGGTTGATACAGCAATCACAAGCAGCGGCATTGAGGCGGTAATACAAGGGCAGCACCTTGACGGCCTTCTAAGCCAGCGAATTGTTATCCCCTACGAAGGGGAGGCAAACGGTGGGTATTTCTGTGTGCCGAAAAAAGCAACGGATGCAAGCGTCGTGAAGCCTGTGCCCACTGAAACCATCCTGAAAACGTTTGTCCGCGGACAAATCCCTTATGCAACGAGTGGCGGGGCAATTAACCCACGCGGCATGTACCTCGACGTGGAAACAGATAAGGGGCGGGGGATGAAAACAGTCTGGATGAGCCGCTATGACCCGCTCGATGAAGTGCTGCAGAGCATCTGTGAGTATACGGATATGGGATTTGAAATTGTGCTGCGTTTTGAAGCATACGATTCGGCTTATTATACGTTTGACGTCATAGAAGGCATTGACCGGACGGAAGGGCAGAAAACGAATTCCCGCGTCATTATGTCCCTAGAGTTTGAATCGGTGAGCAGCCTCCAGTACTCGCTTGATTCCGCGCCAAGCAAAAATATTGCTTACGCTGGTGGCGCTGGTGAGGATTTTAACCGGACGGTACTTGCAGTCACAAATGAAGAAACAATGCCTGTTGGGTATCGGAGAAGGGAAACCTTTATTGATTGCGGCACACTGGAAATTGCTGAAACCGACACAGCCTTATCGCTGTCTGAAGAAGGCAAGCATAAGCTGCAGGAATATAAACAGGCAGAGAGCTTGACGGCGGAGGTTTCGCTGTCAGGCCCTTTTATTTACCGCAAGCATTATGACCTAGGCGACCTCGTAACCGTGTATGCCCCTGAAATTGGTTTGGCACAGGATATGCGGGTGTCGGAGGCAGAGGAATCGTACGAGCCGGGCGGTATGCATTTAAACATCACATTTGGTACGGCGCAGCCGCATATTGAAAGGGCAATCCGCGCACTGCAGCCGAAAGTAAGATAGGAGGATATTGTATGGCAGAGAAATCAAGGTTTTTTGACAGCACAGCCGGGGATGTGCGGGAGTACAGCGCGGATGAATTCGCGGAGGTATTTCGCACATTTTTTTCTACGGGCATTATCAAGAATGAAAAACCAAATTCAGCTGCAGAAAATGCGCTGAAGGTTACAAAAGGAGCGGCAGGGACAATGGTGGTTGCCCCGGGTTACGCGGTAATCGATGGGTACTGGTACCACAATGACAGCAGCCTCACAGTAAACGTTCCGGTGTCTCAAGCCGTCCCACGGAAGGATTTAATTGTTTTACGGCGCGATACCCAGGATAAAAAGATTTCCGTTAGATACCTAATGGGCTCAGCAAATTCAGAACCTACGGCATTATTAAGCAATGACATACCGCTTGCATACCTGTTTATCGCCCCCGGAGGCAACCAGGTAGTTGAATATGCAGACCGCCGCACTAAGTTTTGCCAAGCGCTTTACACGTTGAATTTGGGTGAGTTCATATCGGAATTTACATCGACGATAGAAAAATTTAAAGCGGATTCACAAGCGGCTCTCGGAAAGTTTGGAGCTGATGAGGCGGAGCATTTGATTGACCACATGGAGGATGAGCCGCGGGCATCGCGTTTACTGCAAATTATACTGAATAAAGACGGAGCAGGTTCAGGGCTTGACGCCGACCTGCTCGACGGCAAGCAGGGCTCTTATTACCTCAATTACAATAACCTGTCCAACCTGCCGTCAGTCCAGCAGATATTCAGCGGTACATCGGCTCCCGCCACGTCACTCGGCAGCAACGGCGACATCTACATAATGTACGAGGGGTGAGCGTATGGCTGATATTCAAAGCACCTACAATATGTCCACCACGCCGGTTATCAAACATACCGTGACATACGAGACTAAAAGGGCCGGTACGACGGTGTATTACCGCTTTAAAATCTCGACAGCGCCGCTTGCTGCGACAGAATACTTTGGCTATAACCTCGTCTGCTCGATTACGCTTAACGGTAAGACGGTTGCGTCGAATGCAGAGCTGAAACCCGCTTCGCCAAGCACGTGGACTTCGGCGCGCGTGAAATACCTGCCGTCAAGCACGGGCTGGTATTCGGTGACTGGAGTTACGTCCGCGGCTACGCTGCCCGCGAAAATTACTTTTGCGAGCACACAGACGTCCGGTTCCGCGTCAAGCGGGAACCGTACCGTCAATGTCCCCGCTGGTTCAGCCCCAACGTCGCCAACACTCGTTCTGTCGGCCTCATCTGTGAGCCTTGACACCGCAATAAAGGTCGGCGTGTCCGGAGGCTCATGGGGCGACAGCGGAGCCGGTAAGTTTAATTATCAGTACAGCACCAACAACAGCACTTGGACGGCATTTTATACCGGCACGGCAAAATCACAAAGCTTTCTGCCTTCCTCATTTGGAGGAAAGGCGGGAAGTGTTTTTTATTTCCGCGTCCAGGCAGTGAACGCCCGCGGGCTGTCGGTGTATACAAAAACGCTGTCTCTGCATGTGATATCGCCGCCGATTGAAACAGGAAAAATGCGTGTGAAGGTAAACGGTGTGTGGAAGCAGGGGACGGCGTATGTCAAGGTAAACGGGGCGTGGAAAAAAGCAAAAAAAGTTTGCGTCAAAGTAAACGGCGCATGGAAGGATGGTGCATAAATGGGAGCAAGAATAATCGAAATGCTTGTTTCACCGGATGAAAACGGGAACAAGCTTACAGCAAGTCAGCAGCTGCTCGGCTATGCCGGTGAGCATCAGGCGACCGAGCTGCAGTTCAAGTTTCCCGAAACATGGTCTGGAAACGACGGCCTAAGGTTTTATGTGAGCCTTTTAGCTGCAAATGGAAAGTCCTATAAGACAGAACTTCAGGAATGGCCGGTCGCTGTTTTGCTGCCCGCGGCAGTCACGTATGAAGGGAGCCTGTATGTCCAGGTCATTGCGGTTCCCGTAGACGATGAAGCGCTTGAGGTCAAAAAATCCTCCTGCTTTAAAGGAACGATTGAAAAAAGTTTAAACGGCTCTCAAAGCTTGCCGGAAGACGCAACATCAGGGCTAATAGAGCAAAGTTTAAAGGATTTTTATACCGCAGTGCAGAAAATTCCGGAGTGCCTGCCGCATATCGGCGATAACGGAGACTGGTACATTTACAACGCAGAAACGGCCGGGTTTGTAGATACAGGCAGCCCCGCGCGCGGGGAGAAGGGTGAAATAGGAGAGCTAAGTGACGGAAGCGTTACAGGTGTAAAGCTTGGAAAGTACAGCGTTTTGACTGACAAGGTCGCGCCGCAGGCCATTACAGCTGAAAAGCTTGGTAATAAAGCGGTCGTTGCACGAACGGTAGCGGATGATACACGTTCAATGTTTGCCCCATCCCTGACTGGATACACAGAGGGAGACATCGCCCTTATAACAGACGGCATACCTGGTACGTTAATAAAATCCGCCGTTGTACGGGGGAAAAGCGTGGTAGACGAAACAACCGGGACTATTAAACCGCTTTCGCCAGCCGTCATTGTCGCATCCAGCAACGACGGCACCGTAGAAAACCATGTAAACCTGCCCGCAGGATTACAGCTTTACAGTACGCCCAACAACCAGTATTACGACACATACAACGCGGTAACCGGTAAGCTTACCCGTAATTGTGGTAAGGTGCTTCTCGCGTCTGCCGGATGGATTTATGGATACTCTACCTCGGCGGCGGCTGTAACGTGGATAACGGCGAATAACTATGTCCCATCGAAATCATACTACATGGCGCACAACGGAGCCGTATCGACACAGGCGACCGATTGGCAGGGGAAGATAAGCCTGACCGTAAATAAGACCGACGCAGGCATTACAGCAGAGGACACAGCAGCGGCCGCCGCGCAGAAAATCAAAACCTACTTTGGCGAAGCGTACGCAATCTTGCCTCTCAAGACACCAACAACCGAACAGCTTGAGCCGGTACAGCTTGCAATCCCTACAAAAGAATGCGCCGTCGTCTGCAACAACGGGTATCTCGATGTTTCGTATTGCAGGGATATTAATACGGCTTATCTTGACTTACTGGAATACACGACATGGTTAGAGGCGCGTATCGCACAGCTTGAAATCAGCACGGGAGGGGGTGGCACAATATGACGTACAAGAACTGCAAGACATTGATTACGGCGGGCAGATATGAATATGAAAGCATGTTTTCTATGCTTGACCTGTTTATGATGGTAGAAAGGATTACGCAGGAGGAATACATAGAGTTGACCGGACTGCTTGCACAGCCGGAAGAACCTATAGAACCCGCAGCAGAAGAAACAAAATAAACGCCGCACACAGCGGCACAATTTGAAAGGATGGTTTTAAACATGGCAAAGAAAATCTATTTATCCCCTAGCAACCAGAACGGGAACAAGTATGCAACCGGAAACACGAACGAGATGGAGCAGTGCAACAAGATTGCGGCCGCGGCGGAAACCGCCCTGAAACGTTGTGGCTTTACCGTAAAACGCGCGTCGAAAGGCCAGAACATGACCGTATCTATCAACGAAAGCAACGCATGGAAAGCGGATTTGCATATCCCTATCCACACGAATGCCTTTAACAACAAAACCACGGGCGGCACTATGATAATGGTTTACAGCAACAGCGGAGAGAACGCAAAGGCAGCAAAGGCAATCAAGGCGGCGCTCGACCCGTTAACGCCCGGTAAGGATTATGCGATACAGACGCGCACGGACTTGGCGGAGCTTCGGCAGACGACGGCGATTGCAGTGTACTGTGAGTGCGAGTTCCACGATACGAAGGAGGGCGCGTCCTTCATTATCGCCAATACCGGAAAAATCGGTGAGGCAATCGCAAAGGGTGTATGCGGCTATTACGGCGTGAAATACATAGCACCCGCAAGCGCGGAAGCAAAAGCGAAGTATTACGTCCAGATTGGCGCGTATGCCGAAAAAAAGAACGCGGAAGCACAGGTAAAAGCGGCAAAAGCAAAAGGCTTTGACGCGTTTATCAAGGAGCTGTAAGGCGGTGGCGTGGTGTCAACCGAAATTGTTATCGCGTTGTTGTCAATCGTTGGCACGGTGATAGGTTCGGGGCTGGGTGTGATTGCGTCCAGTCGCTTGACAAACTACCGTATCCAGCAGTTGGAAAAAAAGGTGGAAAAGCATAATTCTGTGGTGGAGCGCATGGCTGTAGCGGAAAAGGAAATTCGAGTTGCCAACCACAGGATAGAAGATTTAGAAAGGAAGACAGAGCATGAACATTAACTGGAAAGTAAGATTACGCAGCGGGCCGTTTTGGGTAGGCTTGATATCACTTGTTTTGACCTTCGTTTACACGGTGCTCAACATGGCGGGTATCGTCCCGCAGTTTGAGCAGAAGCAGGTGATGGACATCGTCGTTATGCTGCTGCAAATACTCGCGTTTATCGGCATTGTGAGCGACCCGACAACGAAGGGGATAGAGGATAGTGAACGAGCGATGGGGTATAAGGAACCAAAATAAAATAACATAAAATGAGCCCCGTAAAGAAATTACGGGGCTTATATGTTTAATTTAGAAATTGACGCAATACTAAAAATTACAAGACTATTGTTTATTAAAGCGCAATCTAAAAGGGAGATATGTTATTTAATAATTTGACCGATGGGGTATTCGCTTTTAATTTGTGCAATAAATTTTTGTAAGTTAATAACATCAGAGACTGTTATGTTTCCATTTCCGTCGATATCTCCGCATTTTTGTTGAATATCAGATAATTTTACAATGTTAGCTAGGTGCTTTTGCATTTCCAAAACATCGGAAAGAGAGATGTTTTTATCTCCGGTTACGTCACCTAATAATAGCATGTTTATTGTGAATTGTTGAGCATTAGAGCCGTTCCAAGCAAAGATTTCAATGTTTGTTCCATCTGTCAAATGGCCGCCAGTTACATCTACAACAGCATCTTGCCCGCATTTTGATTCTATA
>OJQY01000396.1_pt1 | contig 22669 bp, 28 predicted proteins | sample 1599091 | NCBI WGS metagenome assembly OJQY01 (sample SAMN03922524, study PRJEB24848) | human gut metagenome | isolation source: stool sample | host: Homo sapiens | place: Germany | collected 2010-02 | reverse complement strand
TAATCTTATTTTGCACTTGAATTATTTTGTGCCTTATAGTTATAGTCTTCTTTTCAAAATCAATCGCCGACCATTTAAGACCTAACACTTCACTTCTACGAAGCCCATAAAATGCAGTAAGAAAAATCACTAATTCTAATGGATCATTTTTTGACTTTTCAAATAGAATTTTTAATTCGTTATCATTATAGAATGAAACAATAAATTGCTCTGGTTTTGGTTTCTCCACTTTATCAGCGGGATTACTAACTATCATATCCATTTTAAAAGCATAATCTAAGGATTTTCTAATGATTGCATGATAACGTAATACAGTACTGGTACTTAATCCGTCTGCTGACATTGAATTGTAAAATTCTTGAATATGCAAAGGATGCAATTCTTTTAATTTAATTTGATTTGAAGTAAAATATTGAGTGATTCTGTAATTCACCATTTGCTCATAACCGTCATAGGTGTTAGGTTCAATGGTGTTTTTTATTGTCTCCAGCCATTTTTTTATGAAGTCTAAAAAAAGAATATCATTTATTGCTATGGTTTTTAAATTATCTGATCTTTTTAATGCAAGTTTTTGCTCGAATTCTTCTTTTAATTCATTGGCTTTTTGAATAGCTAACTTTTTATTTCCTTTAACTTGTAATTTTGTAGAAATCCATTTTTGTCTCCATTTATTATTTTTATCTTTATAACTTACAACAGCTTGGTAAATTCCGTTTTTTTTCTTGTAGGCTAACTGTTAACATTTATCACTCCTTCCAAATAACAGGAAAAGCCCTACCGTTGATGGTGATATTATATCACGGTAGGCCTTAAAATGCCATTATTCCTTGATTATTTAAGTAAATATGTAATAATATTTACTTTTGAAATCCTGTATTCTCTGCCAATTTTTCGGCTTTGTACTTCTTTTACTTCTGTAATTAATATTGCTTTTAGTTCCTCGTCAATCCTGCCTTTAACTGTTGATTTCTTATTAATCATTGGCATAACCATTTTTATAATCTGTTCCATTGCTGTATTGTCACCAGTTCTTGCTTTTTCTAATGCTACTTTAAAGCTACTCATATGTTTCGCCCCCTTTTAATCTTGCTCTTAGTGCTTTTATTGCTCTGTCTTTTATTTCCCAGACAGATTTTTTTGTAATGTTTCGTTTTTCTGCAATTTCTTCTATACTTAGATCATTTTGGAACAAGTCGTTTATGACTTCTTTTTGCACGTCGGTTAAACTTTGAAACGCTTGAAAAAGTTCTTTGCTTTCAAAGGTATCTGCTATATTCCCGGATATTTCTGGGTTAAAAAAAGAACCGTATTGAATTATTTTCACATAATCGGTTCAGTTCCTCATTTGTCATATTGATCTCATGTTTTCTAATGCGGTTATTAAGTCTCCAGTGCTTGATAGGTGCGTATTTAAGCACGTTTTGCATATATAAAATGTATTTCCCTTTTACTTTATCATTTTTCATATTTATTACTTCCTTTCCAAAGCGTATATAAAGCAGTCATTTTTCTTTTGGGTGCAAAAATCCCCAATACACCGCAGGAGTAAAACCTTATTGTATATTGGGGTTGATTTGCATTTTATTTTTTCATACTTTATATATTGCTCTGTGTATTTATATGATACCAGAAAATCACCGCAAATGCTGTCGTATTTTGTCAAATTATGTTTTATCGGCGTAAAACAAGGGATTGTCCTTGATATATTTATTAAAAGACATTCTGCTTGGTACATAATCTGTTTGCAACCAACTTAAAAAAGTATTGCTTGGTATGCCATATTTTTCAGCGATTTTTGAATAACTGATTCCCAGTTCCTTATTTACTTCTTCCATTCTTTGTATATAGTTACTGTTTAAAAATAAAGTATATTCATCACAAATTAGCTCCAAGTCAATTTCAAGCACTCTTGCAACAGCAATGCAAAAGTCTAAAGGGCAAAAATTGTTGCACTCTTCATACTCCCAAATATTATCACGGCTGTACCCTGTAAGCCTTGCCAACTCTTTTGCGCTTACTTTATTTATTATTCTGTAATACTTTACCCTCCCTCCAACGGTGGAAGTATCAATCACATTTAGCTTGTCCACAATTTGAAGATTTTTAACATGGATCGTCACACATAACTTCGTTACCGGTTTACCTGCCGTAGCATCTATACCGCATTGACCGCCATGGTTACGGGCGTATCTGTAATGCCGTTCGCAATTTTTGCGAGCGTGTTGCCCGTACAGGGCGTTACGACGATGACGTCGCACATTTTTTTCGGGCCGATTGGCTCGGCGGCGGGGATGGTGTGGATAATGCCCCTCCCGCAGATTTCCTCGATGCGCTTATTAATTTCCTCCGCCTTGCCAAAGCGCGTGTCTGTTGTATATGCGTTAAACGACATAATGGGTATGATATCAAATCCGGCTTCTTTTAGCCTCTCCATTTCCGTGAGCGCGTTGGAGAAGGTGCAAAATGAGCCGCACATTGCAAAACCTATCGTGGCTTTCCTCACTGTTTAAGCCTCCTCGAGCATATTGAATATGGTATTTTTAATAATTTCTCCCGAAGATTTCGGGGCAACCTTTCCGGGCAGGGACAAAGCGTGCACCGCCTCGATACCCATACGCTTTGCGCTGTCGAAATCGACGCCGCCCGGCATGGACGCAAGGTCGATGACCACGGCGTCGAGCGCGATATGCGCAAGCGCGTGGGAGTCGAGTATCATGGCGGGTACGGTATTGAAGATGATGTCGTACTGCCCGCTCTCGCTCAAGTCCCTCATATCGACAGGCCGGTAGCCATAAAGGCTGGCCCACGCAAGGTCGTGCTTTTTCCTGGCCGCAACGCTTACGTGCGCGCCCAGGCCATGCAGTATATTAGTTAAAACCTTTGCAATGCGCCCAAAGCCTGTGACCAGGCAATTGGCGCCGTTGATGGTACCGGGATATTCCTTCATGGCGATTTCTATTGCGCCCTCAGACGTTGCGACCGCATTGAGTACGCTGAATTCCTCCCGGTCGAAATAATCGAACAGGAATATATCGTTCCAGAGCTTGCTCGACTTTACGAGCTTTTCCTTCATTCCGCAATAGACGCGCTTGCCCTGCATCATGCGGGCGAACGAATCGTCGAGCGGTATTTTCTCCTTAGCAAACGGAGCGTTTAAGGTTTTTCCGTCTTTTGTCACGGGCAGGGGCAGAATAATGACCTCGCTGCAAAGCGCACATTCCTGCGGCGTCACAATCCCGTCGACATGCCCCAAAAGCTGCTCAATCCGGTCGAATCCGCTCAACAGGACGGTATAGCCGTCCTCGCAGATTGCCCGGGCAGCGGAAAGCTGGCGTTTGTCACCACCTATAATCCCAAAGCTGTTTATATGAATCACAATCGTTACCCCCATAACGTGTATCGGTAGAGAAAAGTCAATTTATCTCTGACAACATATAATATGGGGATGCGCCCTTTAAAGTGAATATGTAAAACGCACACGCAGAATGGCATGTGGCCTCTGCGTGTGCGTTCTTTGTTTTCAGCGTGATAATTGCAGCCGAAAATTTAGCAGCAGCTGCTCTTTACTTCAAAAGATTCGCAGTCGGTGCACTGGTTCACAGTCGGGTTTTCCTCGTGTGTGCCCACCTTGATGCAGTCGAGGGAGCAGTAATCCTCATGGTTGTTGTGATACTTGCACTGCTGGACGGAACATTTAATGCTTTTGTTTGCAAAGCTGTTATCCATGTTTTTCCATTCCTTTCCTTTTGTACTGTACTTACACGTACTTTTTAATTTTGATTTCATTCAGACGGAATAACCGTCATAGTTATTGTAAGCGTTTGCGTTTTTTTTATACGGCACAGAATTTGCTATCCGGCATAGACTGCATTGAGGTGGTTTTATGCTTTACATAATTCGTGATATTATTTTTATCATTTTGGCGATAATCGGCCTGGTACAGATAGCACGGTCTGTCGTTCTGTTTTTTATGCGTTCAAAGAAAGACGGCGACGTCATTATGGTCGTGCCGATTCACGGGCACGACGAAGAAGCTGAAATCGTTCTGCGCCACGCCGCGGCGCGCGTCAAATGGGTCAGCGGAGGCCGGTTTAAAAAGGTCGTGTGCCTCGACTGCGGGATGGACGACGAAACAAAAAAAATCTGCGATACGGTTTGCAGGGATTATGAATTCATGGAGCTGATGGAATCACCAAAGAAGTAAATCTTTTCAAAAAAATCATATATTTATGATTTTTCCCTGTTATGGAACGTCCCTTTATGGTATAATAATTTATTGTTATCAAACCATTATGAACCAAAGTTGGGACGGTCCGGTATGAGAATGTTTTTTGTAATTTTGATTTGTAAGCTTTTAAAGTTTTTAGGAGGCGTTCTGGGGCGCGGCAGCAGCCTGCCCGGCCAGATCGCCTTAAAGCTTTATCCAAATATATTGAGCAGGGTAAAGCTGCCGGAATACGTGCTTGCGGTTACGGGCAGCAACGGCAAAACCTCCACGGTGGAGATGATTGCCCATATTTTAAAAGCGGGCGGCAAGCGCGTTGCCTGGAACAAAGAGGGTTCTAACCAGATTGAGGGCGTGACGACGCTTATTTTATCCTCTTGCTCGCTGCTCGGCAAAATGAAGGAGGATATCCTCTTAATCGAATCGGACGAGCGCTACGCGCGCTACACCTTCCGGTATTTTGCCCCGACCCATTATGTAATAACCAACCTCTACCGCGACCAGCTTACGAGAAACGGCCACCCGCAGTGGGTGTTCGAGGCGCTCAAGGACAGCATCCGCGACGAAACACAGCTTATTTTGAACGCGGACGACCCACTCGTTTCGCTGTTCGGCTACAACAGGGAAAACACCGTCTGGTTCGGCATCGACCGCTACAGCGGTTCAACAGACAAACCGGCGGGCGTTTACAACGACGGAATGTTCTGCCCCAACTGCAAGGAAAAAATGGAATACGATTACTGCCATTTTGGAGATTTGGGCGGCTACCGCTGTACGCGCTGCGGTCATAAAAAGAATCAAACAAGCTTTACGGTTACGTCTGTCGACCTGGAAAAGGGCGCCGTTACCATTGACGGTGTGCATAAAATATCGATTTCTCTGCACAGCATGTATAACGTCTACAATATTCTTGCCGCCTACGCAGCCTGTTCGATTGCTGGAGTAAAGAGCGGGACGATTGTCAACAGTATCAACAATTATGTCCTGCAAAACGGCAGGGTGGTCAACTTTAAAATCGGCGCGCACAGCGGCGTGCTGCTCGCCTCTAAGCATGAAAACTCCGTTTCCTACGACCAGTCGTTAAAGCTTGCGGCGGCGTCGAAGGGGCCGAGCGCGGTTCTAATTATCGTGGACGCAATCAGCCGGAAATATTTCACGAGCGAGACCTCGTGGCTTTGGGACATCGATTTTGACCTCTTGAAGGGCAATAATATATCCTCCGTCATACTAAGCGGAAAATACGCAAATGATTTGGCGGCGCGCTTTTCGTATTCCGAGGTGGAAAACGCAAAGCTTTACGTCGTGCAGGACATCGGCGAGGCGGTCGGTTACTTAAAGGACAACGGCGACGAATATATTTATGTAATCACCTGTTTTTCAGACAAGGATAAGCTGCTGTCGAAGGTGAACATCATATAACCGGCGCAAAAAGGAGGAAAAACGAATGGAGCTCAAGCTGCTGCATTTATATAAAAACCTGATGAACCTTTATGGCGAGTACGGCAACATCAAAGCGCTTACGCGCCATTTGGAGGACCAGGGCGCAAAGGTGTTTTTAACAGAAACGGACACTGCCGACGGCGTCTGCTTTGCCGATTTTGATTTTATCTATATCGGCAGCGGTACGGAGAAAAACCAAAAAAAAGCGCTCAATGATTTGATGTTCAGCAGGGACGCGTTTTTAAATGCCGCAAACGGAGGAGCTGTCATGCTGCTGACGGGCAACGCCTTTGAGCTGCTCGGCCAGAGCGTCACGGACGCTGTGGGAAAGAAGTATTCCGCCCTTGGCTTCGCGCCCTTTACCGTCACGGAGCAAAATAAAAAACGCCTGACAGGCGACTGTATCTGCGAATGCTCTTTCCTAACAAAACCGCTTGTCGGGTTTATCAACAAATGCAGTGAAATCAAGGGTGTGAAGGACGCGCTTTTTACCGTGAAGCTGGGCCTTTCAAACGTCGAAGGCGAAAAAACGGAGGGCTTTCATAAAAACAACGTATACGGAACACACCTGGTAGGCCCCGTGCTTGTAAAAAACCCGCATTTTATGGATTATATGGTGAACCTTATCTGTACGCAGAAGGATAAAGGCTTTCAGTTTACCCGGGCTGAATATAAATACGAGAGCAGGGCGTACGATGTAACGCTGGGGGCGCTTACCGCGCGTATGGAGAAGCAAAATTGACCGGAGGAAGCATGGACAAAAATCAACTGCTGGAAATGACCGGAGAGGTGGAAGACGTTATCTTCCGTAATGAGGAAAACGGCTATACGGTATTGACAGTCGGCTGCGGCGGCGAAGAGGTCACCGCGGTCGGCATTTTGCCGCTTGTAAGCGCGGGGGAGGAGCTGCATTTAATCGGGCGCTTCAAAAGCCACGCGAATTACGGCGAGCAGTTTTCCGTGGAGGCTTACGAGCGCTCTATGCCGTCGAGCGCGTCCGCCATTTTAAAATACCTGTCGTCGGGAGCGGTCAAGGGAATCGGCCCGGCGACGGCGCGGCGTTTAGTTGAAGCGTTTGGGGACCACACGCTCGAGGTCATGGAAAACGAGCCGGAGCGCCTGTCGAAAATAAAGGGGATTACCCTGGCGAAGGCAAAACAGATGAGCGCGGAGCTTCAGGAGGTTTACGGTATACGGGAGCTGATGGTGCAGCTGCAAAAATATGGCGTAACGCCGCAGGCGGCGGTAAAAATCTGGAAGCTCTACGGGCAGCATGCAATCGGTGTGATAGAAGAAAACCCATACATACTTTGCACAGAGGGCTTGGACATCCCGTTTGAACAGGCGGACGCCGTCGCGGCGGCGCAGGAGCGCCCGTTCGACGACCGCTGTCGCGTGCGCGCGGGCTTGCAGCATATCCTCGGCCACAACAAGCAAAACGGGCACACGTGCCTGCCGAAGGACAAGCTTTCCGCGGCCTGCGTAAGCTTTTTATCCGTCACACACGAACAGGCGGAGGAAGCGCTTGAGGAAATGCTTACAGACGGCACGCTTGTAAGCGACACCTGCGGGGAGCGTGAGTTTATCTTTACGCCGCAGATGCACCGCTGTGAAACGTATATCGCCGCGCGTATGCTGATGCTGCTGCGCTTTCCCGCGCAGAAAATCGAGCATATCGAAGAGGAAATCGAATCGATTGAACAAGCGGAGGGAATCGCCTACGCCCAAATGCAGAAGCTTGCCATCAGTGAGGCGCTCTCAGGCGGCCTGCTCATCCTGACGGGCGGCCCCGGAACGGGAAAAACGACGACGCTCAACGCCATTATACAAATCCTCAAAAAGAACGGGGAAAAGGTGTATCTTGCCGCGCCGACGGGAAGGGCCGCGCAGCGCATGTCCGAGGTAACGGGATGCGAGGCAAAGACCCTGCACCGTCTGCTCGAGGTCATGTGGGACAGCCACGACCGCCCCGTTTTCCAGCGCAATGAGAAGAACCTGCTTAACTGCGACGCCTTGATTATAGACGAGCTTTCTATGGTAGACTCCTACCTGTTCGACAGCGTCATGCGCGCGCTGCCGATGGGCTGCCGGCTGATACTCGTAGGCGACTGCGACCAGCTGCCGTCCGTCGGCGCGGGCAACGTGCTTGCCGATTTAATCGGCTCCGGCATTATGCCGGTCATCCAGCTGACGGAAATCTTCCGCCAGTCGATGAAAAGCCTGATTGTCACAAACGCGCACAGCATCGTGCGCGGCGAAATGCCTGTGCTCACAAGAAAGGACAACGACTTTTTCTTCCTGCGCTGTATGGGCAGGGAGACGATAGCAAACACCATCGTTGAGCTGTGCAAAACGCGGCTGCCGAACACCTACGGCTATTCCCCTCTAAACGATATTCAGGTGCTTTCCCCCGGCAGGAAGGGCGTGCTCGGCTCAAACGAGCTCAACCAGAAGCTTCAGGCGGCGCTCAACCCGCCGTCACCGCAGAAAAAAGAGCTTTCAGTTAACGGGCTTACACTTCGCGAGGGAGACAAGGTGATGCAGGCGCGCAACAATTACGACATCCTCTGGTCGCGCGACAACGGCGACAACGGCGACGGCGTATTTAACGGGGACGTCGGTGTTCTTACGGAGGTAGGGCGCGGCGGTCAGACCCTGAAGGTGCGCTTCGATGACAAGACAGCCGTTTATGATATGGACAGCGCGCTCGATTTGGAGCTCGCGTATGCGGCGACCGTCCATAAAAGCCAGGGAAACGAATTTAACGCCGTCATCATCCCTATGTATCAGGGACCGGCGCAGCTTTACTACCGCAACCTGCTCTATACGGCGGTAACAAGGGCAAAAAAGCTTTTGATTCTCGTCGGGAACGAAGCAATAGTCGAACGCATGGTGCAGAATAACCGCCGGACGCTGCGTTATTCCGGTTTGAAATACTTTCTTCTGCGAGATTAACAAATTGTATTTTTTATAAGAAAAATAACTTTTAGTATTTTTTAAATCGTTTATATAACAACGATAAGTTGAAATTGATAGATAATATACAATTTGTAGTCAACACCTCTCTTTGAATACGTAAAGTTTATTTCTTAAATTTTATACAAAAGGTAATAAAATGAAGCTGACAGAACTCTTTTTCCCCCCGCGCTGCCCGTATTGCGGCGCGGTCATTAAACAAGCGGAAATGGCCTGTACGGATTGCCTCGCATCGTTTCCAAAGGAGCCCTTTGTACGCAAACTGTATGGGGAAACCTGCGTGGCGCCGTTTCGTTACGATGGAATTTTCCGCAAAGCGGTCATCCAATTTAAGTTTTACGGGAAGCGGCAGTACGCCGGGCGGCTTGCGCGCGCGGTTTTTGCCGCGCTGAAAAAGGAGTACCCTCATGCCGCGTTTGACGTAATAACCTGCGTCCCGCTTTCCAAAAAACGAAGGCGTGAGCGTGGGTACAATCAGTCGGAGCTGCTGGCAAGGGAGCTGTCAAGGCTGTTTTGCGTTCCTTACCTGCCGTTGCTTCAAAAGGAAAAGGACAACCTCGCGCAGCATTCCCTGCCGAAGGGGAGGCGCTGTGAAAATGTGCGCGGCGTTTATTTGTTTTGCGGAAAAAAACAAGACGTTTCTGGCAGGAAAATCCTGCTTGTGGACGACATCGTCACAACAGGGAACACCCTGCACGAATGCGGCCGTATTTTAAAGCGGGCGGGCGCAAAGGAAATTATCTGCGCGGCGGTTGCTTCTGTAGAATAAAAACAATGAAGAAAGCGGTGCTTTTATGGAGTTCAATTGTGGTTTTGTACGAGAAAATAAATGGTTTCGGTACCGGGCGGGCGCAATCATTATAGAAAACGGCTGCGTCCTGTTTGCACGAAACGAAATGGACGATTATTATTATTCCATCGGCGGCGGAGTCCATATGGGAGAAACAGCAGAAGACGCGGTAAAGCGCGAGGTTCTGGAGGAAACGGGCGTTTCCTATGAAATCGACAGGCTCGCGTTTATCCACGAGAATTTTTTTTACGGCTCAGGCTCGCTTGACGGCCTTGATTGCCATGAAATTTCTATTTATTTCCTGATGAAGCCGAGAGGCACGCAGGAGCTTCAAAGCAACAGCTTTACGGATAAGGGCGTGCCGGAGCATATGCACTGGCTCCCGCTTTCAGAGCTTCAAAATTATAAAGCGTTCCCCGCGTTTTTTAAGGATAAGCTTTTTCATTTGAGCAATACAGCCGAGCACGTTATTACCGATGACAGGATATAAAAACAGCCGGGAAGCACTGCTTCCCGGCACTTTTATTTTATTGGCCCGATTTTTATACAACCAGGTCTTTATTTTTGTAAGCCGTACTGTGCTTGCTTTTCAAGCTGTTCCTCAATACGCAGCAGGCGGTTGTACTTCGCGGTGCGGTCCGTCCGGCACGGCGCGCCCGTTTTAATCTGGCCCGCGTTCACCGCGACGGCAAGGTCGGCAATCGTAGTGTCCTCCGTCTCTCCGCTGCGGTGGGAGATAACAGTGGTATAGGACGCGCGCTTTGCTGTCTCGATGGCGGCGAGTGTTTCCGTCAGCGTGCCGATTTGGTTGATTTTTACCAGGATAGAGTTGCCCGCCTGCATCGTGATGCCCTGCGTAAGCCGCTCTGTATTGGTAACGAATAAATCATCCCCGACAAGCTGTACCTTATTGCCGAGGCGTTTTGTCATTTCCGCCCAGCCTTCCCAGTCGTTTTCGCCCAGCCCGTCCTCAATTGAGACAATCGGGTAGCTTCCAATCAGCTTTTCCCAGTAATCGATAAGCTCGCTGCTTGTCAGTTCGGTCTTGCGCTTCGGCAGCGTGTACTTATCGCCCTTTGCCCACTCGCTGCCGGCCGCGTCGAGCGCAATTTTAATATCGTTCGTATTGTAGCCGGCTTTTTCGATGGCCTTGATAATCAGCTCGATGGCCTCTTCGTCCGCGCCGAGGTCGGGCGCAAAGCCGCCTTCGTCGCCTACGCCCGTACCCTTGCCCATCTCCTTGAGCAGGGCGCCCAGCGTGTGGTAAATTTCACAGCACTGCTGCAGTCCCTTTGAAAAGGTTTTCGCGCCGACGGGCATAATCATGAATTCCTGGATGTCGACGTTGTTTCCCGCGTGCGCGCCGCCGTTTAGGATGTTCATCATCGGAATGGGCAGCGTATGCGCGTACGCCCCGCCGAGATACGCGTAAAGCGGTATCTTGACGGCCTTTGCGGATACCTTGGCTGCCGCGAGCGATACCGCCAGGATGGCGTTTGCGCCGAGCTTCGATTTATTCTTCGTACCGTCGAGCTCGTTCATCGCGCAGTCAATATCCATCTGGCACAGCGGGTTCATGCCGCACAGCTTCGGGGCAATCATTTCGTTGATGTTGCGCACCGCGTTCATAACGCCCTTGCCCTTGTAACGGGGTGCGTCCGTTTCGCGCAGCTCGTGCGCCTCGTATTCGCCTGTGGACGCGCCGCTCGGGACGCTTGCGCGGGCTGTCGTTCCGCAGTTCAGCGTGATTTCCGCTTCAACGGTCGGGTTTCCTCTGGAATCGATAATTTCCCTGCCGGTAATTTTTTCTATTTTGTGTTCCATAATTGATACCTCCTGCCGTTATTATCCACCCGGCGGAAGGCTTTTATACTGCTTTTTCCTTTAAAACAGGGTCAGCTGCCGGTTTTCATACGGCTCCTTATAAGCCTTTATGATGTCCTCCATGCGAGTAAGGATACCCGCGCGCCCACATTCTTCGCGGAAAAAGGAGAGAAGCTCCTTTGCGTGCGGGGAAATACATTCGTACGCGTCTCCATAAGCCTGGATATACCGCTCTTTCGTTCCCGGAAATTGCTCGTCGAGCTTTTGATAAAACCAGTCCCGCTGGTTTGTGCGCAGCGTTACGCCGAACCGCGCGTAAATAAACCGCGCGCCACTTTCCTTCGACATACGGATGATTTCCCCGATGTTTTCTTTCGTGTCCTCCAGGAAAGGCAGGACGGGCATCAGCAGAATCCCGGAAAAGATTCCCTGTGAAGCAAGCTTTTCAATGGCAGAAAACCGCTCGCTTGTAAGCGGGGCGCGCTGCTCGATTTTTTGGCACAGCCCGTCGTCTGCGGCTGTTACCGTCATTTTTATCAGGACAGGCGCGTTCTTTTTTATTTCACACAGAATATCCGCGTCCCGCGCAACGAGAGGGCTTTTCGTCGCAATGGCTGCGCCGAAGCCGTTGTCCCGTATGAGCTTGAGCGCTTCTCTTGTCAGCTCGTATTTCCTTTCAAACGGGTTGTAAGGGTCGCTCATGGAGCCCATTCCGGCTACGCCTGCCTGGCGCTTTGTTTTGAGCTCGCGTGAAAGGATTTGCAAAGCGTCTTTTTTGGCGCGCACGGTGTCGAACCGCTCGATATGATAGCACTCGCTGCGGCTGTCGCAGTAAATACAGCCATGGCAGCAGCCGCGGTAAAGGTTCATATTGTAATTGCAGCCGAACCAGGGGTTGTCCTTTGCGTATCCCGCAGAGATTATTGATTTTGCCTCGACCAGCTCCAAAAAACCGCCACCCTTCGGCATTATTATACAGCAACCCCCTCCTTCCGCGCAAGCCTGGTCAAAAGCTCGCACCTTATCCCAGCCGCCCGTATATATTAATAATAGGTTGCGAAAAGAAAGGAAAGGAGATTTTAGCTTTATGACAACCATTGTATATACAGTAGAACCCGGCGACACATTATGGGGAATCGCCCAGCATTTCGGCACGACCGTCAATGACATTGCCCGTTACAACGGCCTTGCGTTCCCCGATAAGATATTTCCAGGCCAGCAAATTCGTATTCCGACCGCGCAGACGCAGGTACCGATGTGGTACGTTGTGCGTCCGGGCGACACCCTGTGGACGATAGCTCAGCGTTATGGGCTGACTGTGGAGGGGATTCTCCAGCTCAACAGCATTGATAACCCCGATTTGATTTATCCGGGCCGCGTATTGCGCCTGCGTGCAAGATAATTCATAGAGGCGTCCTTCATGCGGCCGCATAAACGGCTGCTAAGCTTTTCATATCCTACAAAAAAGAGGCTTCGCCGTCATGGCGGAGCCTCTTGTGATTTTCGATATTTCAGCGGGATGCTCTTATGTAGCTTCCCGCAATGCGCCCTGGGCAAGACCGAAGCTGATGGTGATGGCCTGATCGACCTGGTTCATAGCCGGAGCGTCGAGACGCCCCATTTTTTCCTTGAGCCTGCGTTTGTCAATCGTCCTGATTTGTTCGAGCAGTACGACGGAATCCTTTAAAAGCCCGCAGTTATCCGCGCCGAGCTGTATATGTGTGGGCAGCTTTGCCTTCGATTGCTGGCTCGTAATCGCGGCGGCAATCACGGTAGGGCTGAAACGGTTACCGACGTCGTTCTGTACAATCAGCACCGGCCTGACGCCGCCCTGCTCGGAGCCCACGACGGGGCTTAAATCGGCGTAAAAAATATCACCGCGTTTAATATTCATTTTTTCGACCGTTCCTTTCTTACGTAAACAATGTTCAAAACCATTTCATCTGTTTTGAAAACAGGGATTGGCCGTTCCCTGCTTAAAAATCAATTGGAGTAATTACCCTCGTTCATATATTTGCCAGTTTGAACAGGGTTTATACGATTACCCTTTCCATAATATTAAAGAAAAATGGTTTTTGACACTCGGTTCTATTTCGTCTGCGTTTCGCATAAACAAAAACCGGCTGCATACGGGATAACCAAAAAAATACCCATAATTTAAAAGGAAGGTGCACAGGAAATTGGAAGGCATTCTCCACGGTGATTTTGTTGCATTTTGTTGCCTTTTTTGTTATGATATAAAGTAATTGTAAACAGCAAGAATGTATTTACAAGAGACAGCTTTTCAGAAAAACAGGATAAAAGGACGATTCTTTATGAAATATTGCGCCCATTGCTGCACCCTTTTTGAAAGGGGAGCAATCTGCCCCGATTGTAAACGGGAGCTTAAAAAAGAAATCAAGCACAGCGACCCGGTCACGGTCATCCGCGCGGATGGCTTTGAGCGGGAGCGCATCGTCGCGGCGCTTAGAGACAACGGCGTGCCGTGCGTTGAACAGTTCGATAAAAAGGAGCGTTCCGCCGACGCGGTGACGGGCAAGCTCGCGGCAAAGGTGAAAATAGAGGTGCCCTTTGCGGCTTTAGAGCAGGCAAAAGACATTTTAGTTGGAATCGGCGCGGTAAAGCTCGAAGGGGAAAAGGTGCTGGAGAACGAGAGCATGCCCTCCGGGGCATCTGATGAAAATAGTACCAAGTCTTTTGCGTACAGCCATACGCCTAGACAGGATGTAACGCAAAAGAAAACGGGCAAAAAGAAAAGAAAAGAAAAAGAGCCAAAGCCAGAGCCTCAGTGGGAAGAGATGAGCCGTACAAAACGCAACGTCGTTCGTATTGTTTCCGCGATTTTATTTATTATTGTGGTTGCGCTCGTCGTATTCGGCACCGACTTTATCACGGGCCTGGTCAAAGAATTATTCTGATTTTCAGGAGGTATACTATAATGAGCCATATCGATACAAAATGCGTGCAGTCCGGCTACGAGCCGCAAAACGGGCAGTCCAGGGTTGTTCCCATCTGCCAGAGCACCACGTTTAAATACGACAGCGCCGAAACCATGGGCAAGCTCTTCGATTTGGAGGAGGACGGCTTTTTCTATACACGGCTTGCAAACCCGACGCTTGACGCGGTGGAAAAGAAAATTGCCTGCCTTGAGGGCGGCGTTGGCGCGATGCTCACCTCCGCGGGGCAGGCGGCATCGCTTATTTCCGTTACGAATATCTGCCACGCGGGCGACCATGTGGTCTGCGCAAGCGCCATCTACGGCGGCACGTTCAACCTGTTCAATAAAACGCTGCGCGAGCTGGGCATCGAATTTACCTTTATGACCCCGGACGCGACAGAAGAGGAAATCATGGCAGCATTTCAGGACAACACCAGGGCCGTTTTTACGGAAAGCCTTGCAAATCCCGCGCTCGTCGTGACGGACATCGAGCTGTACGCGCGCTGCGCGCACGCGCACGGCGTGCCGCTGATTGTAGACAATACGTTCCCAACGCCTGTTAACTGCCGTCCGTTTGAATTTGGCGCGGATATTGTGGTGCATTCCACGTCCAAATATATGGATGGGCACGCGGTCGCGCTCGGCGGCGTGGTTGTGGACAGCGGGAAATTCAACTGGAACAACGGGAAATTCCCCATGCTGACGACGCCGGATGACACGTACCACGGCGTTATTTATACGGAGCATTTCGGCCCGGCCGCCTATATTGCAAAGGCGCGCGTGCATTTAATGCGCGATTTCGGCGCGCAGGCGTCCCCACAGAACGCGTTTTTACTCAATCTGGGGCTTGAAACCCTCCATCTGCGCATGGCGCGCCACTGCGAAAACGCGCAGAAGCTGGCGGAATTTTTACAGCAGAGCGATAAAATCGAGTGGGTCAACTACCCGGGGCTCAAAGAAAATAAATATTACGAGCTTGCACAGAAGTACATGCCGCAGGGCAGCTGCGGCGTCATCTCCTTCGGCGTTAAGGGCGGCAGGGAAGCCGCCGCAAAGCTGATGGAGGGGCTTAAAATCGGCGCTATCGTCATCCATGTGGCGGACGTGCGCACCTGCGTGCTCCATCCCGCGAGCACGACGCACCGCCAAATGACCGACGAACAGCTGGAGGAAGCGGGCATCAGCCCGAACATGATTCGCCTTTCCGTCGGTATCGAGGACATCGGCGATTTAATCGAAGACTTCAGGCAGGCTCTGGAAAGAGTTTGATTCACACATGTTTAAATGTAAAAAATTTACCATCATATACGGACATTACGGCTGCGGCAAAACGAATTTGTCGTTAAACCTGGCGCTTTCGCTTGCAAGGGAAGGGAACCCGGTGACGCTTGTCGATTTGGACATCGTAAACCCGTATTTCCGCAGCAGCGACTATAAAGAGCTGTTTGAAGGCTTGGATGTCGAGGTTGTAAGCCCGCAGTTTGCGGGCACCAACCTCGACCTGCCCTCGCTTCCGGCGGAAATCTATTCGGTATTCAACCAGCCCGGCAGGTATGTCGTAATGGACATCGGCGGGGACGACGCGGGCGCGTACGCGCTCGGCCGTTTTGCAGGCCAGGTGGAAAGCCTTGCGGATTATGAGGCGTATTACGTCGTCAACAAATACCGCGCGCTTACGCAGACGCCTAAGGAGGCGGCCGGGCTGCTTTCCGAGATAGAAACGGCCTCGCGCGTCAAGGCGACGGGTGTTATCAACAATTCGCATTTGCAGGGGCTGACCACGGCGGAGGATATTTTGGCCTCCATCGCTTACGCCCAGCAAACAGCGGCGGCGCTTTCCCTTCCGCTTGTCATGACGACCGCACCCAAAAGTGTGGCGGAAGAGCTTGACGGAAAGGTGGAGGGGCTTTATCCTGTGGAGGTAATCGTCAAGCCGCCGTTTGAATGAGAAAACAATCATATTTTAAATAGAGAGAACCGGTAAAGGAGGAATATCAATGCCGAGAATCATCGTCAACGAAGACGTGTGTAAGGGCTGCGGAATGTGCGTTCACGCATGTCCCAAGAAAATCATTGCCCTTACAAAGGACAAAATCAACGCGAAGGGCTACCATCCCGCGCGCCTGATGAAGCCGGAGGAGTGCATCGGATGCAAATCCTGTGCGACAATGTGCCCCGACGTCGCCATTACAGTAGAAAGATAAGGGGCGCATGTCCCAGGAAAGGATTGAACAGCACAATGGCAGAAAGGTTTTTAATGAAAGGCAACGAGGCGCTTGCTGAAGCGGCTATCCAGGCGGGCTGTAAGCATTTCTTCGGTTATCCGATTACCCCGCAGACGGAGCTTGCCGCCTATATGTCGAAGCGGATGCCGAAAATCGGCGGTACATACCTGCAGGCGGAATCTGAGATTGCCGCGGCAAATATGGTACTGGGCGCGGCAAGCGCGGGCGTTCGCGCGATGACGAGCTCAAGCTCGCCGGGCATCAGCTTAAAAACAGAAGCGATTTCCTATATGGCGGGCAGCGATGTTCCCGCTTTGATTATAAACGTACAGCGCGGCGGCCCGGGACTGGGCGGAATCCAGCCGTCCCAGGCGGATTACTGGCAGGCAACAAAAGCGCCGGGACACGGCGATTTCCAGGTGCTCGTGTTCGCTCCCGCAACCGTGCAGGAGATGGTCGACCTCGTCGGTACGGCGTTCGACCTTGGAGACAAGTACCGCATGCCCGCCATGATTCTGGCGGACGGTATGCTCGGCCAGATGATGGAGCCGGTCGAAATCCCCGATAACCCCCGCACAAACCTGCCCGAAAAGCCATGGGCGACAGACGGACACAAGGGTCAAAGGGAGCATAACGTCATCAATTCGCTTTACCTGACCCCGCAGGCGCTGGAGCAGCTTTCTATCGAGCGCTTCAAGCGTTACGAAATCGTGAAGGAAAACGAGCAGCGGGTCGAGGAGTATTTGACGGACGACGCGGATATCATCGTCGTCGCGTACGGCGCATCCTCAAGGGTTGCGCACAGCGCGGTCGACAGTGCGCGCGAAAAAGGCATGAAGGTGGGGCTTATTCGCCCGATTACGCTCTGGCCGTTCCCGGTTGACGCGCTTCAGAAGGCGGCAGAAACGGCAAAGAGCTTTCTATGCGTGGAAATGAGCATGGGCCAGATGGTCGACGACGTAAGGCTTGCAATCGAATGTAAGCGCCCCGTTTCCTTCTTCGGCAGGACGGGCGGCGTTATCCCGACTCCCGCTGAGATTTTAAATGAAATTGAAAAGCTTGGAGGTGTAAAGTAATGGCAGTCGTTTTTGAAAAACCGAAATCCCTGACAGACGTGCCGTTCCATTACTGCCCCGGCTGTACGCACGGTATTGTGCACAGGCTGATAGCAGAGGTCATGGATGAGCTTGAAATCGAGGGCATCACCGTCGGCGTTGCGCCGGTAGGCTGCGCCGTTATGAATTACGATTACTTCTCCTGCGATATGGTGCAGGCGCCGCACGGGCGCGCGCCGGCTGTTGCGACAGGCCTCAAGCGCGCAAAGCCCGACAACATTATTTTTACCTACCAGGGCGACGGCGACCTTGCGGCTATCGGTACGGCGGAAACCGTGCACGCGGCGACAAGGGGTGAGAACATTACCGTTATCTTTATCAACAACGCGATTTACGGCATGACTGGCGGCCAGATGGCGCCGACCTCCCTTCCGAACCAGGTAACGCAGACCACACCCTACGGCAGGGACGTAAACTCAGCCGGCTATCCCATCCGCGTATGCGAGCTGCTTTCGACGCTCGACGGCGTGGCGCTTGCGCAGCGTACCTCGGTCGACTGTGTGAAAAACGTGAATTTAACCAAGAAGGCCATTAAGAAGGGCTTCCAGAACCAGATAGACAAAAAGGGCTTTTCCCTGATTGAAATCGTCTCGACCTGCCCGACCAACTGGGGCATGTCGCCTGTTGAGGCGCTCGACTGGCTGCGGAAGAATATGCTTCCGTACTATCCGCTGGGCGTTTACAAGGATGAGGAGAAGGGGGCAAGGCTCAAATGAGTAAGAATTATAACATGCTGCTTGCGGGCTTCGGCGGACAGGGAATCCTGTTCGCCGGCAAGGTCGTCGCGTACGGCGGCCTGATGGACGAAAAGGAAATTTCCTGGCTGCCCTCTTACGGGCCGGAGATGCGCGGCGGCACCGCCAATTGCAGCGTCTGTATCAGCGACACGCCGGTCGGCTCCCCGCTGGTGCTCACGCCGAACGTGCTCGTCGCAATGAACCTGCCGTCGCTCGATAAATTTATCGGGAGCGTGGAGCCGGGCGGAACGGTCATCATCGACAGCTTTTTGATTGACAAAAAAATCGAACGTGATGATGTAAACGTTTATTACGTCCCCGCGACGAGGCTTGCGGAGGAAAACGGGCTCAAGGGGCTTGCGAATATTATCCTTGTCGGCAAGCTGTTTAAAGAAACCGCTTTCTGTTCGGAAGAAGCGCTTGACAGGGCAATCCAGAAGAGCGTGCCGAAGAGCAAGGCGCATTTGCTGGACGCGAACAGGAAAGCCATTCAAATTGGCATGGAATACAAAGACTGACCCATACATATTGCAGAGGTGAACATAACATGAAAAAGATTGCGGCGCTTATTCTGGCGCTTTTACTGTGCGCGGCTGTATTTACGGGCTGCGGGAACAGCGGGGATACCTCCTCAAACGGTTCTTCCACAGGCAGTACGGCATCCCAAAGCGGGGAGAAAAAGAAAATCGGCATTGTGCAGATTTCCGACCACGCATCCCTGAATACCATACGCGACGCGACAATCGAGCAGCTCGGAAAGCTCGGCTACAAGGACGGCGAAACGGCCGAAATCGAGGCGCTTTCCGCGCAGAACGAGGCCGCGAACGTCACGACTATACTCAACAATTTCGTTTCCGGCGGCAAGGATATCGTCATTGCCATTACAACGCCGGTTGCTTCCTCGGCGCTCAACATTGCAAACGAGGTACCCGTCGTGTTCTCGGCGGTCAGCGACCCAATCGCTACAAAGCTTACAACAAGCCTTGAAAAGCCCGACAAAAACGTAACGGGTACGAGCGACGCGGTTCCTGTAGACCGCATCTTCGACATGGCGCTGGAGCTGACGCCGAATATAAAGACCCTCGGCCTGCTGTATAACAACGGCGAGGCGAGCAGCGTTTCGAACATCGCGGCGGCAAAGGAATACTGCGACAAGAACGGCCTGAAATACGTGGAAGCGGGCGTTACCACCTCCACGGAGGTACAGCAGGCGGCGCAGTCGCTCGTAACGAAGTGCGACGCCATCTTTACCCCGACCGACAACACCGTTGCCGACGCGATGACGGTGCTTGCGCAGATTACAAAAGACGCGAAGATTCCCTGCTATGTCGGCGCGGATTCCATGGTGAACGACGGCGGCTTTGCGACCATCGGCATCAAGTACGAGGACCTTGGAATCGAGACGGCGAACATGGCCGATAAGGTTTTGAAGGGCACGCCGATTTCAAGTATCCCGATTAAGGTGTTCGACGATTTGAGCACCTATGTCAATACCGACACGGCGAAGGCCATCGGCGTGAAAATCCCGGAAAGCATTTTGAAGAATGATAAAACTGTGATATTCCCGCAGGGATAACACAGCTTGGCGGAGGAATCTCTTTTTCGGGATTCCTCCCGTTTGCTCATAACGCTGCGGCAAACCGCTTGAGATTTCTCTCCATTATCCTCGTTCAAACGGCTTGCCGCGGCGTTGTCCAATTTACAGCAAAGGACGGTACCGCCCATGCAATATTTAACGCTCGGCCTCGGCTCGCTTGAGGAGGGGCTGATTTACGCAATCATGGCGGTGGGAATTTTCGTTTCCTTCCGCATACTCGATATTCCCGACCTGACGGTCGACGGCAGCTTTATTACAGGCTCTGCCGTTTCTATTATGGTAACACAGGCGGGGCTTCCCGTGTTGGGCATCTTCGCCGCGATGGCAGCGGGCGCGCTTGCCGGCTGCATCACTGGGCTTCTGCATACAAAGCTCAAGGTACAGCCGATTCTGGCGGGTATCCTTACCATGACGGGGCTTTATTCCGTCAATCTGATGATTTTAGGCGATAACCCGACGGTATCGGTTTTCGGGCAGGACACCATCTTTACGCCGCTGTTGAATGCCGCGCAGTCGTGGGCGCCTGAGCTTACAAGCGTGATGAAAAAGGCGGGCGTGCTCCCGGTTATCCTGTTGATTCTGGTCGTCGTCACGATTATCCTGTATTGGTTTTTGAAAACACAGCTCGGTATGTCCCTGCGCGCAACGGGCGATAATGTCGAGATGGTCAACGCTTCCTCCATCAATTCCGACGCGATGAAAATACTCGGCCTTGCGATTGCGAACAGCCTCGTTGCCTTAAGCGGCGCGGTGCTCGCGCAGGACCAGAACTTTGCCGACGCGAAGGCGGGCACCGGCATGGTCGTCATCGGCCTTGCGTCCATCATCATCGGCGAAGCAATCTTTGGCAGGCGCAGCGTGCTCAATAACATCATTTCAGCGATTCTCGGCGCAATCCTTTACCGCGTCGTCATTACGGTCGTGTTCCAGCTCGGTATGCCCGCAAGCTATTTAAAGCTTTTGTCCGCGGTAATCGTGGCGTTTGCGCTTGCCGTACCGATTATAGGAGCGAATGTAAAGAAACGGAGGAAGAGACATGCTGAAGCTTGATAACGCCTCCATTACCTTTTACGCGGGGACCGTCAACGAGCGCAAGGCGCTCGACCATGTATCGCTCCACCTGAAAAAGGGCGATTTCGCAACCGTTATCGGTTCAAACGGCGCGGGTAAATCGACGATGCTCAACGCGATTTCCGGCACCTACGCGCTCGACAGCGGGAAGGTGACGCTCGACGGGAACGACGTGACAAACCAGAAGGAGCACAAGCGCGCGCGTTTTATCGGCCGGCTGTTCCAGGACCCGCTCAAGGGCACCGCGCCGAATATGACGATTGAGGAAAACCTTTCCCTTGCGTACAGCCGTGGCAGCCGCCGGGGGCTTTCGATGGGCATAAAAAAGCAGGACGCGCAGATGTTCCGCGAGCTTCTGGCCCAGCTCGATTTGGGGCTTGAGAACCGGTTGAAATCAAAGGTCGGGCTTTTGTCCGGCGGGCAGAGGCAGGCGCTTACCCTTTTGATGGCGACCATCGTTACGCCGAAGCTCCTGCTGCTCGACGAGCACACGGCGGCGCTCGACCCCAAAACGGCGAACCAGGTAATGGAGCTGACGGAAAAAATCATCGGCGAGCACCAAATCACTACGCTGATGGTTACACATAACATCAAGGACGCGCTCCATACAGGCAACAAGACGATTGTGATGAGCGGCGGCAGGATTGTGCTGATTCTTGAAGGCAGGGAACGCGAGCAGATGACCGTGCCGGAGCTGATGAAGCTTTATTCGGCCAACGCGGACGACGAGTTTACCGATAAAATGCTGCTTGACTGATAATAGAAATCCGCCGGAAAACCGGCGGATTTTTTGAAAGACGGGGGATGGCTATGGAAAGGAAATACGACGCGATTATCTGGGATTATAACGGCACGCTTATAGACGACGTACACACGGCGCTTTTGTCCGTCAATGATATTTTAGAACGGCGTGGCAGGGAGCCGATTACGATGGCGCAGTATTACAGCTATATCGGCACGCCGATTACGAAATTTTATGAGCATCTGTTCGATTTGAACGAGGTGCCGTTCGACACGCTCGCGCGGGAGTTCGCGCAGGGCTACGATAAGCATTTGCCGGAAGAACCGCTGATGGCAAACGCGCGGCTGATTTTGGCGCTTGCGCGCGATATGGAGCTCAAGCAGGTGGTATTGTCCTCATCCCACAGGGAAGAGATTGCAAAGTCCCTGAACCGGCTTGACATTGCGCATTATTTTGACTGCGTGTCGGGCGCGGACGATTATCAGGCCGCGTGCAAGGCACAGCGCGGCAGGCAGGTGCTGGAGCGGTTGGGTATTGCGCCCCAAAGGGCGGTGCTCGTAGGCGACAGCCTGCACGACCATACTGTTGCGCGGCAGCTCGGCGCCGACTGCGTGCTTTTGTCAAAAGGCCACCAGGGGAGAGAGGATTTACTTTCTGCGGGGGTTCCCGTTATTGATGATTTATTGGAGCTGTGCGCTCTGCTTTAAGAGAACCTTTATAAGGTTCTCTTATTATCTTTTAATTTTCTTTTATTAAACGCGATACGTTTTATTTTTTGAAACGTTCCGTTTCATTATTTTATGATTGAAGCATTCTGCTTCTTCTTTTTAAGAAACATGCTGTTTCTTGAATTTCTTGATAAAACTTTCTATGTTTTGCTCAAAAGGGAAAAACAATTCGCTGTTTTTCCCTTTTGTAAACCCTTTTCGTCGACAGGGAAAACCTCGTCGCAGGTTTTCCCTTGACCCTTTCCAGCCGAGCAAGGGGCT
>OJQY01000395.1_pt1 | contig 22741 bp, 18 predicted proteins | sample 1599091 | NCBI WGS metagenome assembly OJQY01 (sample SAMN03922524, study PRJEB24848) | human gut metagenome | isolation source: stool sample | host: Homo sapiens | place: Germany | collected 2010-02 | reverse complement strand
CCCGTCTTCGGTTTCGAAGCTCTCGAAGGGATAGTCGGCCAGCTCGGCGGTGAGTATTTCGGCCTGCTCATCCTCCGAAAAGGCAATATTCAACGCTATATAGTTCATATTATGTAAAATTTATATATCTTAGCCCGGACAAAGTTAGCGATAATCTCGGAATATAGCAGGCAAAGGATGGCAGAAAATACGAAAAAGTGGGAAGAGACGGGACGTCGTTACCGGACCTATATCAAACTCGAAAAACGTCTCTCGCAAAACACCGTGGAATCGTACATGCGCGACCTGCGCCAGTTCGCGCACTTCATCCTCCGCCAGTACGACGTCGCTCCCCGCAAGGTCGAGGGAACGATGATCGAGCGCTACATGGCATGGCTCTGCGACCGCGGACGCGAAAAGACCTCGCAGGCCCGCTGCCTGTGCGGCATCCGCAGTTTCTTCAACTTCCTGCTGGTAAACGATCAGATCGAGACTTCGCCCGCCGAGTTCGTCGATACGCCCAAATTCGGACGCCCGCTGCCCGACATCCTCACCACCGACGAGATCGACAGCATCATCGCCACGGTCGACATGCGCTCGACCAAAGGGCTGCGCGACAGCGCCATGCTCGAAGTGCTCTACTCGTGCGGCCTGCGCGTCTCCGAGCTGACCTCGCTGCGGCTTTCGGACCTCTTTTTCGGCGAAGGATACATCCGCGTCATCGGCAAAGGCAACAAACAGCGGCTGGTGCCGATCAGCAACACGGCGCGGGACAAGATACAGCGGTATCTCGAAGAGCGGCGCAGCGCACGTTCGGGCGAGGAGACGGTGTTCCTCAACAACCGCGGCGGACAGCTCACGCGCGTGATGGTCTTCACGATCCTCAAGCGGGCCGTCGAGCGCGCGGGCATCGACAAGCACATCAGCCCCCATACTTTCCGCCACTCGTTCGCCACGCACCTGCTCGAAGGGGGCGCAAGCATACGTCAGGTGCAGGAGATGCTGGGACACGAGAGCATCCTCACCACCGAAATCTACACCCACCTCGACAGCGACCACCTGCGCCGCACGCTCGAAGAGCACCTGCCGATATAAGCCGTCGGGAGTCAGGAGGAAAAGGCGGGTGCAGCCCTCCCGGACAGGATAAACCGCATACGCAGGCGCAAACTGAACCGCCGTTCGCACGGAAAAAACCACACTCGCCCATAGAAAACAGCGAAGCCGGGGATCGAACCCCGGCTTCGTCGTTTTACGGCGCAGAGCGTCATTCGCCCTGCACGCAGTCGTAGACAAGAATATTGGCCCGGCGGTTGCCCGACGATCCGTCGCGGCACGCCACGCCCAGATAGAGTTTGCCGTCACGCACCTTCAGGCTCTCGCCCTCGGCATAGCCCGTGGTCGTAAGTCCCGCGGCGGCAAGTCCCGCCTTGTCGGCGACGGCCGCCACTTCGGTACGCGGCACGACGATCTTGCCGCTGTAGTTGAAGACCGTGACATAGGCTTTCGATTCGAACGAATCGGCGCCCGTCTCGACGGCGTTGCCTTCGTAGAAGTAGACGTAGTTGCCCGCCACTTCGTGTCCCTGATGCGAATAGGAGTAGACGTCGTTCTCCTTGTCCGAACCGGCAGGCACCGAGAAACCGCCCAGCACGCGGCAGTCGTTCAGGTCGCGGGCCTCGATCTCGCGGGTCACGGGTTCGCTGCCCGCCGAACCGACCGTCACCGTCGCCGTCATCTTCTTGAGCGGCAGGGCCAACGCTTCGTCGAGGTCGAAAATCCAGAAGTAGCGCACGCCCGACCTGCGCGAACCGATGAGCAGGCGGCGCGCCCCGAAGTCGATCGAGACCTGCTGGTCGTACTGTCCGTCCTTGTTGAGGAAAAAGGTCTCTCCCGCATAGCCGGCGTCGGAGGTCGCGCCCGGAACGAATTCGACCCGCGACACGGACCAGTTGTCGCCGTATTCGCCGCTTTTGTCCACCGAGGCGTTGCTGTTGAGCCAGATGTAGGTCTTGCCGTCGGAAGCCTCCTCGGCGACGATCTGCGTGCCGTGGCCGAAGTATTTGAGGATCATGTAGTCGGTCTGCGCGTTCAGCCCCGGACCCGCGGCGCGGCAGATGTTGAGCGTCGCGCCGTCGGAGCCGACCTGCGAATAATAGATGCTGCCGCTTTCGGTCAGGTCGAAGCCCTGCATGATGCGCCGAGGAGCGTACAGCAGTACGTTCTTGCTGTAGATAATCCCGTCGGAGAGCGGGGCCGCGAGCGCAGCCGAAGGGTCGAGCGGCGGCTCCTGCAACGTGGCGACCGTACAGCGGGCCGAGTAGCTGCGGTAGCGGGCCGTAATGACGGCCGTGCCGAAGGCGCGGAGCGTCACCAGTCCGGTTTGATCGACCGTGGCGACCGTCTGGTCGGAAGAGCTCCACTTGAGCGTGACTCCGGCATCGGCGGGACGGGTCGCGGCGACCAGTTGGAACGACTGCCCGACGGTAAGTTCCAGATCCTTCTCGTTGAGTTTGAGCGACGTGATCTGCACCGTCCTGTCATCCGAAGAGCATCCGGCGCCCGCTGCGGCCGAAACGACGGCCAGCAACAGCAGAGTGAGGTATTTTTTCATACTGTTCGTTGTTTTCATCAGTTCATGTTCTCATCGACGACCGACACCGAGAAGGTGCCCTTCAGGCGCGTCGAACCGCCTCCGCCCGTAGTGATCGTATTGTTCGCCGTGATGCGCACGTTGGCCGAAACCCGGTAGCGTATCCAGAGCGTACCCGAATTGATCGTAAGATCGACGGGGAAGTCGTACGAGAAATAGCCCGTATTCTCGCCTTCGAAAAGCGGACTGTCGTAGGCGCGGACATGGTAGGTCACCTCGGTATTGTTGAAGGTTCCGCTCTTCGCGCCGCCGGCCTGCCGCCAAGTCTGCCCGTCGGCCGAGTACTCGATCAGGAAGAACCCCGCCGAAGAACCCGAACCGCCGATGCTGCCCGTACAGTTGATCTTCGTGCCGGAGACGAGGTATTTCACCGGAATCTTCTGCAGCCAGTAATCGCCGGTATAAAGCCCCTTGAGATAGGCGTGCCCGTCGTTGTAGCCCCAGCTGTTGACCGCCGAAGCCGTCTTGGCATCGGCTTCGACGACCGTGATGTAGGCGCGGCCGTCCTCCGAAACCAGACTGTGCGACGCGGTTACCCAGTCGGGCTGCCGGGCTTTCAGGGCATTGACGTCCTCGGTACTGCCCTTGACGGGACAGAACTCCCACGTCACGGGAAGCCCCTCGATCGGCATTTCGCTCATGGCGTACACCTTGGCGCGGGCCGTACCGATCTGCACGCCGTCCACCGACACGGCGAAGGCCGCATAGCCCGGCACGGTCGGCGTTCCCGCAATGTCGAGCGCCACCGTAGCGCCGCCATTGACAAGCGACACCGAGGCGCCGGCCACCGAAAGGCCCTGCGAATCGCCGCTCAGGGTGCAGCTCACGTCGATCGTCTCGTCGCCGTAGGCATTGGCGTAGGTGAAGCAGAGCCGCGATTTCGAAGGCTCCTGCTCGATGAGGTTGCCTTCGACATAGGGCGCGCCGTAAACGACGGCGCCGTCGGCCTGCGTGACCGTGATCGGATATTGCCTGCCTCCGCTTTCGAGGTAGATGGTCGCGGTGCGCTCGGCAGAACGGTTGTGCGTGGCCGAAACGGCGATCCACTCGAACGCGCCGCTGCCGACGCCTTCGGAGGGAGAGGTCGAAAGCCATCCGGCGTCTTCGGGAATCACGGTTCGCCAGCTGCCGTTGCAGCGGAGCGTGATCTGCTTGGACGAGGCCAGACAGCTGGCGAAGCGGATCGAATCCGTCTCGCGGACCAGATAGCTGTCATCGTCGTCGCTGCACGCCGTCGTCAGCGCCGCGCACCCGGCGGCCAGCAGCAAAAACTGATATATTCGTTTCATGATTTTCATTTTTCAGGTTCGCAATCGTTTATTTCTTCCAGCCCGGATTCTGGCCCAGCGCGGGATTGTCGTTGAGGGCCGTGGTCGGGATCGGCCGCACGTACTTCTTGTCGTCCCACTTGCGGTTCATGCGGATGTAGCACTCGATATAGCCGCTGTCGCCGTCGGTAAGCGCATAGTCGCCGCCCAGCACCCGGTAGGTCACGCCCGGCTCCGTCACCGGGGGATTTTCACGCACGAAGCAGACGTCGCCCGAACCGTCGCCGTCCATGTCGTAGACCTTGCCCAGCTCGCCTACATAGACCCCGTACCACGGGCGTTCCAGCAGCCGTCCCATACCCCAGCGCATGTCGTCGTCCCAACGGCAGTTTTCGAGCAGCAGTTCGATTCCGCGTTCGCGGCGGATCTCCAAGATGGCCATGTCGGTCGTGGTGTTGAGGAAGTATTCGGCCATGTAGGGATCGTAGGCCGAAGGCATCGCGCCGTCCACCCCGGCGCGTTCGCGCAGGAGTTTGATCGTGGCGTTCCAGACCGTCTCGCTGAATTCGCCCAGTTCGGCCTTGGCCTCGGCGTAGTTGAGCAGCACCTCGGCATAGCGCAGGATCGGAATGCAGGTGGCGCAGGGAGCCGTATTGCTGTCCATCGAAGTGTCGTCGATGACCCACTTGATGGGCTGGTAGCCCGTCACGCAGTAGCCGAAATCGGGGGCGTAGGGCGTATTGACGTTGTTGTTCCTGCGCGTATAGCCCGGATAGCGGATGCTCTGCATCAGGCGGTAGTCGCGGTTTTCGAACTCGTCGGCAAAGAGGGTTTTCTCATACCCCGCCTTGTCGGTGAAACGGCTGCCGTCCCGGTTGAGGTAGGTATTGACGAACTGGCGCGTGAGCGAGTAACTGCCGTACTGCATATTCACGAAATAGGTATTGAGGATATGCGTGGCGTTGAGCGAAGCGTCGTAGGCGCGCGCCCAGATGACCTCGCCGGAGGCGACGCTCTCGCTGGTGAACAGACTCCGGTATTGCGTGGCGACCTTGGCCGGATCGGAAACCAGCGCATATTTGCCCTCGCCCATCAGCGTTTCGCAGGCGTCGGCGCAGGCCCGGAGGTACATCTCCGACTCGTCGGCCGTCCACGGCTTGCCGGTCGAGGGATCGTTCGCGTGGTATTTGCGGAAAGTGCCTTCGTAGAGACAGCAGCGGGCCTTGAAGGCCAGCGCCACGTTGCGGGTGATGCGCACCGAATTGACTTCGAGCTTGGCGTTGGTGATGCAGTGCGTCGAGGCGAAATCGAGGTCTTCGAGCACCTTGCGCATGACGTATTCCCGCGAATCGCGCGGCTTGTAGAGCGCCTCGCGGTCGTTGGCGTCGATCTCCCTGTCATACCACGGCACGGCCCCGAAGGTCTTGACCTTGTTCATGTAGAAATAGGCGCGCCAAAAGCGTGCGACGCCTTCGTAATGGTCGAGAATCGCCTCGCCGGCCGCAGCCCGGCGGAAGTTGCCGAGGAAGTAGTTGATGTTGCGCAGGTCCTCCCAACTGCCCGTAGACCAGCCCGACTGGTCGTCGGCGTCGAAGTTGTCGGTGAGGTACTGCCACTCACCGCGCCAAGCCATGTAGTCGGCGCGGGCGTCGCCCGTGGCCACGGAAATGGCGGTCGGGATCATGGTTTGCAGAAATCCGTTGGCATAGGCCTCCAGATCGCTCTCGTTGCGGAAATAGGAGGGAGCGTCGATCTTATTGGGGTCTCCGGCGGTCAGGAAATCCTCGCAGGAGACAAGCCCCGCGGCGACCGACAGAATCAGAAACAGCTTTTTCATCGTTTGCATGGTTTGAGAATTAGAACGTGAGGTTGAGACCCAGCGTCACGGTGCGCAGCATCGGATAGCTGTAACCGTCGCCCTCGGTCGTACGGAAGTCGGAGTCGCCCGCGTTGATGACTTCGGGGTCGTAGTTGTCGCAGTATTTGAACATCGGCGAGGAGGTCCAGAGGTTCTCGCCCGAAACATAGACCTTCAGCCCCTTGATCCGCATCTTGCGGCAGATATGGGCCGGGAAGGTGTAATCGACGGTCAGGTTTTTCAGGCGGATGTACGACACGTCCTGCATGTAGCGGTCGTTGGGCGTGGTCAGCACGCGGTTCACCGAGCTTTCGTTGGTCTGGTAAGCCGAATAGCGGGGCCAGTAGGCCGTGTCCCAGTTGTCCAGCTCCTCACTGTAGACGTTGCTGCCCGTATGGGCCTTGAGCATGTAGCCGAACGGACGGTTGTACTGCCCCCAGAAGTAACCCGAATCGTAGCGTGGATACCAGTTCTTCTTGGCGACGCCCTGCCAGAAGGTCGAAATGCCGATGCCGTTCCAGTTCAGATTGACGTTGATGCCGTAATGGTAGCGGGCCGAGGTGTTGCCGATGACGGTCAGGTCGCCGTGGTCGGAGAGCGTCTTGGCGCCCTGATCGATCTTGCCGTCCTCGTTCAGGTCGGCGAACTTGACCTGACCGGGGCGCGTCACCTTGTCGGAGGATTGCAGGAAGGACTGCGTGGCGTGGGAGTCGATGTCGTCCTGATCGCGGAAAAGGCCCTCGACGCGGTAACCCCAGATTTCGCCCAGCTCCATGCCTTCGTAATAGTCGTCGAGGTTGCCCGTGGGGTTGATGTATTTGGTCACCCACGTACGCGAATCCCAGACCATCGCCTTGACGCCGTAGCGGAACTCCTTGCCGGCCAGTCTGAAGCTGTCGCGCCAGCCTACGGAGAGCTCCCAGCCATTGGTCTTCAGCGAGGCGTTGTTGCCCTTGGGGGCCGCCGTGCCGTACACGGCGGGCAGGCTCACGCCGACGGTGTACATATCGGTCGTATAGCGGCGGTACCAGTCGAAGCCCATCGTCAGGCGGTTCTTGAAGAGGTCCAGATCGGCGCCGACGTCGTACGTGGTCGAGGTCTCCCACGTGAGCGAGAGCGGAATGGCGCCCGGAGCGACGGTGTAGGTTCCCAGCGCATTGCCGATGACCACGGTCGAGGACTTGAGGGTCATGTAGTCGATATACTTGTAGGGGTCGATGTTGCCGTTGCCCATCGAACCGGCGGAAAGGCGGATCTTGAAGTTGTCGAGCCAGCCCTCGGACCACCCCATGAACTTCTCTTCGGAGAGCCGCCAGCCCACCGAAGCCGAGGGGAAGAAGCCCCACTTCGAATTCTGGGGGAATTTCGACGAGCCGTCGTAGCGGCAGCTGAACTCGGCGAGGTAGCGCCCCTTGTAGCCGTAATTGGCGCGGAAGAAGGCTCCGACGTAGCTCCAGTCGTAACCGCCGACCGTGGGGTCGCTCGTCACGCCGTCCATCAGCCCGAAACTGGGCTTCGAAGGAACGGTCAGCCCCTCGCGCTTGACGGTCAGGGTGCGGTATTTCTTCTTTTCGAGATTCCAGCCGCCCAAAAGTTTGAGCGAGTGGTCGTCGCCCAGTTTGGGGGTGTATTCCGCATAGATGTTGCTCGAAACATAGTTCATGTCGTAACGGACGTTCTGGAGCGTGCTGCCCTGACTTTCATTGACCGTGATGGTCGATTCGGGTCCGGTATAGCCGGTGTACATGTTGGTCACGCGTTCGCGCGTGTTGCGCGAAAAGAGGTAAGACAGGTCGCCGGAGACCTTGAGCACGTCTTTCACGAGGTCGATCTCGACGCCGAGCTTGTCCTTGAGCGTGAATTTATCCTCCTGCTGGTAGCTCGTCCCTTCGGCGAACCCGGCGTAACCGTTCAGCACGGCGGCATAGGTCCACGTGCCGTCGGGATTGGTAATCAGGCTGACGGGCTGGCCGGAGTGTTCGACCATGCGCGGCACGAGCTGGTTGCTGTAGTAGAGCATCGGCTGGTGGTAGTCCACGACCGTGAAGTCCATGTTGTTGTTCAGACGCAGCCACGGGCGGATGCGCACGCTGCCTTTGGCCCGCACGTTATACTGCTTGTAGCGTTCGTCGCCGACGCGGTAGATGCCGTCCTGATCGTAAAAGCGGCCCGAAACGTAATAATCGGCGTTTTTGCCGCCGCCCGAAATGCTCAGGTTGTGCTCGTGCGAATAGTTCACGTCCTTGTAGAAGGCTTTGGTCCAGTCGGTATTGCCGAAATATTCGTATTTGCCGTTGTCGTTGATGCGCACGCGTTCGAGCGAGGGATCCGTACTGCGGCGGGCGAGTTCCCGGTACCACGAATCGGAATAGGGCACGATGTTGTTGATCGTCGAATTGAGCTCCTTCGAACCGTTGTAGTAGCCGTTCCATGCGTTGATATAACCCGTCGTCCACTCGTAACCGTCGGTCACGAGGTTGGGCTTGACGGTGCGCGAGTGGATTGAGAAACTGCCGCTGTAGGTGACGTTCACCTCGCCTTCGGAAGCCGACTTGGTAGTCACGAGAATCACGCCGAAAGCGCCGCGGGCGCCGTAAATGGCGGCCGACGATGCGTCCTTGAGCACCGATACGCTGGCGATGTCCTGCGGATTGACCGTTTCGAGGTCGCCCTCGACACCGTCGATCAGCACCAGCGCTCCGCCGCCCGAACCGATCGAGCCGGTACCGCGAATGTCGATGGTCGCCGCGCGCGAAGGCTTGCCGTCGCGCATCGAGATATTGAGGTTGGGGATGGCGCCCTGCAGCGAACGCGAGACGCTCGGATTGGAGCGTTCGGCGAACTGCCTGCTGTCCACCTGATCCACGGCGCCGATCAGGTCGCGGCGCTTGACCGAACCGTAGCCCACGACGACCACCTCTTCGAGGATCTGCTTGTTCTCGCGCAGCGTCACGTCGAGCGTACTCCGGGCGCCGACCTCCTCTTCGAGGGTCTGGAATCCCAAGTACATGAAGACCAGCACGGCGCCGCTTCCGGAAACGGAGAGCGAGTAGCGGCCGTCGGCATCGGTGGAGGTGCCCGTAAGGGTGTTTTTCACCAGCACGCTCACGCCGGCCAGCGGTTCGCCCTGCTCGTCGGTCACACGGCCGGCGACGGTCTGCTTCCGCTGCTGCGCGGCGCTGCGCGCAGCCGGCGCATCGGACTGCGGAGGCGCGGACAGAGCAACCACCTTGTCCTTGATCTTATAGGAAATGCCGGTGCCGGCGAATACCGAAGCCAGCATCTCGTCGAGCGTCGAGCCGTTCAGCGCGACGTCCACATGGGGCAGGGTCCGTTCGCCGAGCGAAGTTTCATAGGAAAAGACCACGCCCGTCTGTTGGGTGAAAGCCGTCACCACCTCGCGCAGGGGAGCGTTGCGCAGCGACAGTTTCAGATCGTGGCGCTGCGCGGCGAAAGCGGCGTCGGCATCGGCCGCCGCGAACGACGGGAGCGTCAGGCCGGCGCATAACAGAGCCGCACACCACCCTTTCAGGAGTGAAGTAATCGATTTTTTCATTATGTTTCAGATTAGAATAAAGGAAGAAGTTTGTTTTAAGGCCGGTCCGAACGGCGGGTTCGGACTAAAGGATAGCAAAAGACTCTTGTTCCATAGGCTGAGCGGATTTGGGGTTGGGTTACTATTTATCGATTCAGCTGAATTATTTCGAAACGACAGCCCGACACGAACTGCAGCAGCTCCACGACGTCTTCGACCGAAGCGTCCTTCTGGAAACTGAAATTGTAGCGTTCGCCGGGTATCTGCTGCGCCCCGATGCGCAGGCTTACGCCGTAGGTCCGTTCGATGCGCGCGACGATTTCGGGCAGCGTGGCATTGTCGAGGGTGACGACCCCGTAACGGATCAGCAGCAGGTCGCCCACGGGCACTTCGTCGACTTCGAGCAGCTCGGCCTCGGCGTCATAGACGGCCTGCTGGCCGGGATGCAGGCAGATCAGGTTGCGGCCGCCGGCGTGCTGCAGGGCCACGGAGCCTTCGGCCAGCGTGGCTTCGGCGACCGGTTCGCCGCTGAAGGAGCGGACGTTGAAGACCGTGCCGAGCACGTGGACCCGGAATGCGGGCGCGGTGACGACGAAGGGTTGTCCGGCATCGTGCGTGACGTCGAAATAGGCCTCGCCGTCGAGTTCGACATTGCGGCCGTCGATGCGGAACGTATCGTCGTAGGAGAGCGTCGTACCGGGGCTGAGCCAGACGTCGGTGCCGTCGGGCATGGCCACGTGCATGGCCACGGTATCGGCGTTGTGGAAACGATGGACGAAAGGTGCGGTGGCGACCCGGTAGGTCATGAAAGCCGCGGCGAGCGCCACGGCGACGATTGCCGCCGCTGCAAAGCGGCGCAGCGGAATACGACGGCTCCTGCGGAGCGGAGCGTCGGCGCCGAGAGCGTCGATCCGCCGGTTGAGGCTGTTGAGCGAACGCACGAAACGGGCCTGCAGCTGCGTATCGGGACGCTGCATGCGGCCGCGCTGCCAGACGGCGCGCAGCTCGGCAAAGGTACGGCGGTTGTCATCGCTGCTGCGAATCCACGCCAGCAACGCCTGCTCCTCCTCAGCAGTCGTGGTGCCGGAGAAGTAGGCAACGAGCAGTTGCTCGTCGAAACGGGCGGTCGTGTCGTCTTGTTTCACGGTTCGGAATATTGGGTTTCTACCCTAAATACACCTCGCCGGGGCAAATCACCTATGCAAAAATGAAAAATTATCTGCCAAGAATATACATTGTCAAGAGAATCAGCATCTTATAGTGACTTAATTTTTGTCGGAGCTGCTTCAGGGCATTGTAGATATGGTTTTCGACGGTCGAAAGCGTAATGCCCAGCCGTTCGCTGATCTCACGGTTCGAAAGTCCTTCGATATGGCTCATGCGGAACACCTCGCGGCACTTGGGCGACAACGACTCGACCGCCGCATCGATTTGGCCGGCGATCTCCTGCGAGTAGAGTTTGCGGATCACCTCGCTGTCGTCGGGATCGTAATGGGCGTAACAGCTCTGTTCGATCTGCTGCGCCACCCACGACCGGTAGGCCGTGGCGTTGGCGCCCTTCTTGAGGGCGTTGAGCGAAGCGTGGTAGACCGAGCGGAGCAGGTAGCCCTGCAGCGTGCCGTCGTCGCGCAGGTTGTCGCGGCGGAGCCACACGCGCACGAAGACGTCCTGTACGACATCCTCCGCCCCGTCGTCCCCGACGAACAGACCGGCATAATTGACGAGCGACGCCCAGTAGATGCCGTAAAGTTCGTTGAAAGCGCCGCGGTCGCCGGCTTTCACCCTTGCTATCAATGTCGAATCTTCCACTTCGGTTCCGGTTAGACGTTTACAAAGATAGGGCTTTTTATCGTTTGTCCAAAAATGCCGCATCCCCGGCCGGCACATCCGGCCGCAGGGGCTGAAAGTACGGAAAAATACGTTTTCGCAAGCGTCAGGGCGTGTCAAACATACTTTTTGTGCATGGATGCGGACTGTTTTCCCGGCAAGATGACTTAAATTTGTACTGTTTGAAACGATATATTAACCTGATAATAACCGAAACATGAAGAAAAACATTCTCCTGACCGCCGCGGCCCTGCTGACAACTCTGGCAGGCGCGGCCCAGTGGCAGCCCGCAGGCGACCGCATCGGCACCGAGTGGGGCGAAAAACTCGACCCGCAGAACGTACTGCCCGAATACCCGCGTCCGCAGATGACGCGCACGCAGGTGCAGGACGGCTGGCAGAACCTCAACGGGCTCTGGAATTACGCGATTCTCCCGATGGGAGAGACGCCCGAAAAATACGACGGGCAGATTCTGGTGCCGTTCGCCGTGGAGTCGAGCCTCTCAGGGGTCGGCAAGCGTCTGGGCGACCGGAACGAACTCTGGTACAACCGCACCTTCACGATCTCCCCGAAATGGAACGGCAAACGCGTGCTGCTGCACTTCGGCGCAGTGGACTGGAAAGCCGACGTTTGGGTGAACGGCGTCTGCGTGGGAACGCACACCGGCGGCTTCACGCCGTTCGAATTCGACATCACGGCGGCGCTCAAGAAGGGCGACAACGAGCTGAAGGTACGCGTATGGGACCCCACCGACGCGGGCTGCCAGCCCCGCGGCAAGCAGGTAAACCGTCCCGAAGGCATCTGGTACACCCCCGTGAGCGGCATCTGGCAGACGGTATGGCTCGAAGCCGTGCCGCAGCAGTACATCAGGAACATCCGAACCACGCCCGACCTCGACCGCAAACTGTTTCGCGTGGAGACGGCCGCCTGCGGCGCGCAGCCGGGCGACGTGATCGAAGTGCGTCTTTACGACAACGGCACGAAGGTAGCCGAGGGCCGTGCGCTCAGCGGTGCGCCCGTGGAGCTGAACGTGGCGGAGCCTAAGTTGTGGAGTCCCGCATCGCCGTTCCTCTACGATATGGAAGTGGCGCTGGTGCGCAACGGCAGGAAGGTGGACGAGGTGCAGAGCTACACGGCGATGCGCAAATTCTCGATCGGCCGCGACGAAAACGACATCGTACGTCTGGAGCTGAACAACGAACCGCTGTTCCAATTCGGTCCGCTGGATCAGGGCTGGTGGCCCGACGGACTCTATACCGCCCCGTCGGACGAGGCGCTGGCGTTCGACGTTGTAAAGACCAAGGAGCTGGGTTACAACATGATCCGCAAGCACGTGAAGGTCGAACCGGCGCGCTGGTACTACCATTGCGACAAGCTGGGCATGATCGTATGGCAGGATATGCCCAACGGCGACCAAGGTCCCCAGTGGCAGATGCACAACTACTTCAACGGCGCGGAGAAACACCGCTCGGCAGAATCCGAAGCCAACTTCCGCAAGGAGTGGAAAGAGATCATCGACTGCCTCTACTCGGTTCCCTCGATCGGCGTATGGGTACCCTTCAACGAGGCGTGGGGACAGTTCAAGGCTCCCGAAATCGCCGAATGGACCAAGGCTTACGACCCTTCGCGTCTGGTCAATCCCGCCAGCGGCGGCAACCACTACCTGACGGGCGACATACTCGACACGCACCACTATCCGCACCCGCGCATGACGCTGCTCGACACCAACCGCGCGACGGTGCTGGGCGAATACGGCGGCATCGGGCTGGTGATGAAAGAGCACCTTTGGGAACCCGACCGCAACTGGGGCTATGTCCGCCTGAACTCGCCCAAGGAGGTGACGGACGAATACGAGAAATACGCCGACATGCTCTACAAGCTGATCGGGCGCGGATTCGCAGCGGCGGTCTACACGCAGACGACCGACGTCGAAGTGGAAGTGAACGGCCTGATGACCTACGACCGCAAGGTGATGAAGGTCGAGCCGGAGCGCATCCGCAGGATCAACGAACGCATCTGCAATGCGCTGAACAAATAGGACGGGAAACATCCGAAACGAAAGGAGGAGGTCTTTGCGGGCCTCCTCCTTATTTTATATTACAGGATTCTCCGTATCCGGGACGCCGGGGTCAGACGCATCGTATCGTAGTCGAGTCCCGAAATGACCGTCAGTCCGCAGCGGCGGCCGGGCGCTACTTCGCCCAGCTCGGCATCCATATCCAATGCCCGCGCACCGCCTTCGGCGGCCCACGAAAGCAGTTCGGGCAGCGGCACCTCCGGGAACATGCGCATCTCTTCGAATACCGACAGCCGGTCGTTCGAGGCCAGCGAGTCGGTGCCCAGACAGATGTCGAGCCGGTTGCAGCGCAGCAGTTCGACGGGCGGTTCGAGACGCGAAATATAGCGGTTGGAGCGGGGGCAGAGACACCACCGGACGGGAGCCGTGAAATGGTTCATGACGACGTCGATGTCGCGCTGCGTAACGCAGCAGTTATGCACCAGTATCACGCGGCGGTCGCGGGGTACGCTTGCGACGAGCCGTTCGGCCGGAGAGCCGTAATGCAGGAAGTCGCAGGTGAAGCCGACTTTCCGGTACCACTCCCAAAGCGGGCCGCGGCGGGCGAAAAGCTCGGATTCGGCGGGCGACTCCATGAAATGGACCGACAACGGCGCGTCGCCCTCGGCGGCGATCGCCCGCAGGGGCGCATCCTGTACCGAATAGAGCGAATGGGGCGTCAGCGAGGTATGCGGATGGCGGAGCAGGGGCCGCACGGAGTCGGCCGACGCCAGACGCAAACCGAAAAATTCGATGAATGTATGATAGGCGACGCGGCTGAGCTCTTTGACGGAGAAGGTTGTATCGCCGTTGGAGATGTCGCCGACGGCCTGCACTCCGGCCTGCCACATGGCGGCGTCGGCCGCCGCTACGGCCCGCAGCCGTTCTTCGGGGCCGGACCGCTCCCGGACCTGCCCCATGGCTCCGGCGAAACCCGCAAAACCGCACCCTTCGGGAATCGCGCCGCGCAGGTAGGAGAGTTCGAGGTGGCAGTGGGCATTGACCAGTCCCGGCGCCAAAACACCGGAGTAGAACTCGGTGCCCGGCATACGGTCGGGTTCGGAGCAGGTCCCCACCGAGAGAATACGACCGTCCGCCGCAACTTCGACGAGCGGGTTGCGGACGAGTCCCTGCGGCGTCCAGAGCAGGTTAGAGGCTATCCGCCGGGATAGCTGCGCGGAAGAATTCATCGGCGAAAATACGGATGTCGAGCTGCTGCATGTAGAGGCTGTCCACAGCGGCGGAGGTTTCGGGCGTATAGTCGATCTTCAGGTCACTGACCGTCAGCGAAGGACGCTGGGGCTTCCCGCGGAACTCGATGAAATCGACCCATAGCCGCCGGTGGGTGGTATCGACCGTAAAGCGGCGGGTGAAATTCTCCTGCCGGTCGCGGCGCAGGGTCGTCGTATAGACGTTGGTGCGGGTGCTGTCGCGGCGTTCGAGCCACACTACGCCCCGCAGGCCCTTTTCGTTGTGGTCGAGCGAATCGACGAGGTATTTGAGGCTCAGGTTGTACTCGCCGGGCCGCACGTCTACGGAGAACCGCAGGCGGGCCGTATCGCGCAGCGAGCCGACGCGGATCAGCGAGTCGGCATAGACCGTGCGGGTGAAACTCCGGCGGGCGACGTTGTCGATCGTGTCGAGGACGGCGACTTCGCGGTTGTAATATTTGCCCTCGGCTTCGAGCATTTCGATCGCCAGCTCGACCACGTCACCCAGACGGGCGCTCTTGCGTTTCGAGAAGTTGCCGATGGTGTAGTAGACGTCCTCGGTGGTATAGCCGTAACCGGCGAAGATCGGTTCGTAGATATTCAGCGAATCGATGTCCACCTGTTCGCTGCCGATATAGGCGTTGGCGAGGAAAGCGTCGTGAAAAATCTGCGCCAGTTTCCTATCGGGAATGATCTTGTGGCGGGCGCAGGCTCCGGCCAGAACGAGCAGGAACATGCAGAGGAATATGCGGACAATACGTTTCATAGCTTAACGTTGGTTTTTATCATGCTGCGCACGGTAATATTCGAAATAACACAGGCAACTGCGCCGAAAGCGGCCAGCACCGCCGCGAGGTCGCCCGGACGGAATTCGACGGGATAGCTCTTCGTGAGGAACGTTTCGGCCGGAATCTCGATCAGCCCGAAGTGCTGCTGCAAAAGCGTCGCACCGACGCCCAACACCACGCCCAGCGCCGCGCCGAGAGCGCAGATAAGCAACCCTTCGCTGCGGAATATCGACCGCACGAGCGTCGTATCGGCGCCCAGCGCGCGCAGCGTCCCGATGTCACGCCGCTTCTCGACGATCAGCATTGCCAGCGACCCGACGACCGAAAACGAAGCGACGACCAGAACCAGCAGCGAGATGAAGAAGATGCCCCACTTCTCGTAGGTCATGATCCGGTAGAACGAAGCCCGCAATTCGTAGCGGGTGCGGACCCGGTAATCGCCGCCCAGCTGCTGCGCCACGGCGTCGCGGACCTGCACGGCATCGGCTCCCTCGCGCAGGCGCAGCACCAGCCCCGAAACCCGGCCGGGACGGCTGAAAAGCTCCTGCGCCATGCGCAGCGAAGCGAGGACATAGGTCCGTTCGGTTTCGAGGTCGAGCGTATAGACCCCGCCGAGGGGGATCGTTCGCCGCGTATAGTTGTCGAACGGCAGCAGCGACGAAAAGCTTCCCCGCCGCACGGCGTAAACGCCGACGTCGGCGTCGGCCAGCGTCCGCACGCCGAGCATGTAGGCCATCGACTGACCGATGACGAGCCGTTCGAGGTCGCCCACCCGCACCCGGTACTCTCCGGCAGCGACGGCGTCGGACAACGGGAAAACCGCTTCGTAGGCGTCATCGACGCCGCGGACCGTCGCGGTGGCCTGACGGTCACCGTGTTCCAGCAGGGCGCTCTCCTCCAGCACGAACGACATGGCCTCCACCCCCGGAATGCGTCTCAGCGCCGCGGTATCGACCGCGTCTGCCGCAAAGGTCTGCCCCTGCCGGGCCGAGACGGTCAGATCGGCGTCGAAGGCCGAACACATGGACTTGACAAGGCTCTCGAAGCCGTTGAAGACCGAGAGCAGGACGATCATCGCCGCAACGGGCATCGCAACGGCCGCAACGCTCAGCCCCGAAATCAGATTGACGACCGATCGGGATTTGGGCGAGAAGAGGTAGCGGCGGGCGAAGAACTGCGGCAGCATGGCGTGAGGCCGGAAGGGTTAGTCGTTTTTGAGCGCCTGCTCGATATGGTCGATATACTCCAGCGAATCGTCGAGGAAGAACTGGATTTCGGGCACGTTCTTGACCTGATTGCGGATGCGCTGGCCCAAAGCGTGGCGGATGAACTTGTTGTTGCGGTCAAGCTCCTGCATCAATGCGGCGCTGCGCCCGAAGGGGAAGACGCTGACGTAAATCTTAGCGTAGCCGAAATCGGGCGACACGCGCACGGCCGTGACCGTGACGAGCGAACCCCGGACGATGCCCTCGCCCTCCTTCTGGAAGATTTCGGCGACGTCCTTCTGTATCTGCTTGGCGATTTTCTGCTGTCTTGTCGTTTCCATGATGGTGAAATTTTATAATCCGTATTTGAAGACTTCACGGTTCTTTTCGCGCTTGGGACGCGGTTTCCACGTCGAGAAGCCCTCCTTGTTGAATCGGTAGCTCAACCCGACCGAAACGGTGAGGTTGTCGAGCGGCGAACGCATCGGCGTCGCCCAAAACGGGTTTTCGGAACCGTCGATACCGTTGTCGGCGTATTTGTTGCGGTTGCGCACGATGTCCGAAAGTCCGAAGTAGTAGCGGGCGCGGACATTGATCTCGAAACGCCGGATCAGCAGCGCGATACCGCCGCCGCCCGCAAGTCCGTAGCCCCAGCGGTTGTCGCGCGGCAGTTTGAAGGAGTAGTCGCCCTTCCAGTCGGCCGCTCCCGAAGCTTTCGCCTCCTCGTTCTCATAGGTCGAAGAGAGGTGATAGGAGAAAGTCGCCGCCGCTTCGAGGTAGACGCGGACATGGTTGCGGAAGAGGTAGAAGTGGGGCTGCCACACGATCGGCAGCACGATCGAATTGACGTTGCGCGTGTAGTAGCGGTAATCCTTCTTCTCCTCGACCATCGAGGCGTTGGTGGCCAGCGAGAATCCCTGCTGCAGGAATTCGAGGTCGATGCCGAAGCCGCCCACGAAACGCTGCTGTCCGTAATAGCGCCACGTAAGCCCGGCGGTGTAGGAACCCCATATAGCCTTCATCTCCTGCTTGGGGTCGAGCCGCGAGCTGGCCATGCCGTAACCCGCCGTGAAGCCGAGCGTATGCTGCGCCGACGCGCCCTGCCACGCAACGGCGGCAAAGGCGAGAAACAGCAGGGTTTTAAGTTGTCTCTTTATCATAACGCTATCGGTTAAACATGCCTCCGGTAGAGTTCATGCTGTTGTTCATGCCGCCGCCGAAACCGCCGAAGCTTCCGAAACCGTTGGCGTTGTTCTGGTTGTTCTGGTCGTGGCTGTTGCGGTTGGTTTTCGGTTCCTTGGCGCGTTTCTCCGCCTCGCGGCGCAGACGCTGCGCCTCACGCTCGTCGAGCAGGCGCGAAAGCGATTCCATCGTCACCGGAGCGAAGACCCGGTTCATGTCGATCGAAAATTCGACCTCCCAGTTGGTCTTGGTCGCAAAGGTGTCTTCGCCCTCGTCGTTGGCATAGATTTCGGCCCGTTCGGGCTGGAGCCGCTCGACCACGTTGCCCGTATCCCACTTGCCGTTGCCGTTCATGTCCTCGATGATGCGAAATTTGATCTCCCCCGCAGGAACGTAATTGAACTGCCAGTCGCCGGTGGTGACGTCGCGTTTCTCCTGCTTGAGCGCATTGCTGCCGTCGAGCAGCTGGAGGATGTATTTGGCCTTGTCGTCCTTGCCCTTGACATGGATTTTCACGGTGGCGAACTTTTCGGGATCGAGCACCGTGTATTTCCTGACGATCGAGTCGTTGGAGAAGCCCGCGACGTCGGTAATGGCGCCCTTGGGAATGGTCAGCGTATATTGTCCGCCGCTCGTCCACGGCGCCTCGATATGCCAGCGGCGCAGCAGGCCCGTGTCGCGCACGAAGCGCACCGGAACGTCCTCGATGCTGTTGTCGGACCGGGTGAGCGTCAGCAGCATCGCCGCCGAATCGAGCCGGGTAAGCGGATAGTCGAAATCGACGGTCAGGTTGTTCTCAGGATTGATTTCGCCCGTGAGCGGAAGCTTATAGGCGAAGGGATTCTCCTTCTTGGGTTCGACCCACTCCTCGCCGGCCGCCTCGGCCTTGCGGCGGTCGCGTTCGAGTTTCTCGCGCTCCTTCTCCTGCTCTTTGGTCTCGATCAGCCGCCAAGAGAGTTTCAGCGGTTCGGTAACCTCCTGCAGGACATTGACCGTATCGTGCTTGAAGTAGGTGATTTCACCCTTGATCGTATCGGGCAACGCCGAAGAGGGCATGTTGAACCACAAGGCGATGGTATCGCGCCCGACGGTCTGCGGATCGACGATGACGCGGTCTTCGGGAATGCTGTCGAAGCGGATGCGTTCGATGCGCGGATGCGCAGCTCCGAAGTAGAGCATCGCCTTGTGCTGCAGGGGCCGTTCGGTCTGCGAAAGCAACTGGCGGCGGAACGCCTTGTCGGTGAACATGCGCAGATAGAGCTGCGGCTCGGCCGTGACATATTGGCGGATCGAGTCGTACCACATGGCGAAGTCGGGCATCTCGGCCGGATTGTAGCTCTTTTCGAGGAAGCCGACCTGATCGGAACCGGGTTCGTACATCTGGTTGTCGTTCTTGTCCTGAACGGCGTAAACCCGGTAGGGGATCGGCTTGAGGTTTTGGGCGATGAAGATGCCGTTGTTTTCGGCACGGGCGATTACGGCGGGCTTGTACTTGAAGATCGTCGAGTCGTATTCGGCCACGTTCTCGACCGAATCCGCCGGGAAGAACCAGATGAACGACTTCGACACCGAGTCGGCCTTGTAGCTGTCGGCCGTATAGCCCGAAAAGATCATCGAGTCGATCGTGGGTCCGGTCGAAAAGACATAGCGCATCGAATAGAGGGGGTTGCCCTCGTTGTTGTCGCGCACGGCGCTGCCGAAATTGAGCGCATAGGTCGTATTGGCTTCGAGCGTATCGCGCAGCTGGACGACGATGCCTTTGCCGCGCATCGAAACCAGCGGCTTCTTCTTCATCTGGGGTGAGGTGAAGAACTCCTTCTGCTGATCCTTGAGCTGCACGAACTCGTCGAATTCGATGTAGATCTTCTCGTGATGCACGGTGGGCCGGTTGACCGAGAAGTTGTCGGGCGTCATGTTCAGGATGACCGGCGGCAGGGTGTCGCGGGGACCGCCCGTGGGGGTCATCATGCTCGCGCAACGGCTCAGAAAGGCCGTGGCGAAGAGCAGCAGGACTGCGGCGCGCAGCAGGCGCAGGATATTTCGTTTACGGGTCTGCATCGTTATCTCTTGCTTGCTTTTTCAGGCTCCTTGGGAGCCAGTTTGTCATTGACCACGCGCCAGCCGCCCTCCTCGACATAGAGGTATTCCTGCTTCCACGGGCGGAAAACGACCGGAAGGAAGTTTACGGGCTGGCCGCCCTCGACGATCTCGACCTCCTGCTGCGAGTAGGCGTAGAGCTGGTTGACGGGATCGGTCACGACCACCATCAGCGTCGGACTGCTGACCTTCATGCCGTAGGTTCCCGACTCCTTGGAGTAATAGGCTTCGAAGTCGGGGCTGGTCCGCGTCTGCTTGGGATCGCTCTTCGAGGTAATGATCCGCTGCGCCGCATCGTTGTAAGAGTTGATCTTCCATGCGGTCGTATCGACGGCATAGGCGTAAACCCTGAGGTTGGACGGCACGGTGGGTTCGGCGCCCTCCTCGGCCTGAAGCTGCGCGGTGACTTGGCTGTCGATATAGATCGGGGGTGTATAGGAATCGTTGAACATGAGCCACTTGCCGTCTTTGTAGGAGTAACCCTGTTTCCACCGCTTGAAAATCAGCGTGACATAGATTTTAGGGGTGTTTTCCGGCACTTCCTGCTGCGTATAGCCGTAAAGTTCATTCTTCGTGTCCACGGCGACCACCATCACCGAGGATCTGTCGAACGACATCTGGAGCAGCCCTTCGACGCCCTCCTGCTCATAGGGTTCGCCCGCGGCGAGCGGCGTGGAGATCTTTTCGTTGCGGTTGCCCCGCTGCGAAATTACGCCCGCGAGCGCATCCTTGTAGGAAGCGACCTCCCACGAAGAGGTGTCGGCCGCAAAGGCATAGAGCTTCGCGTCGGCAAGAATCTGCGTCGGATCGCCCGATTTCTCCTGCTCCAGCGGCTTGAACACATAGGTCGTCTTGTACGAGACGTCTTTGAAACACCCCATAAACAACGCGGCCGCGGCAAGAAACAATATGATTCGTTTTGTCTTCATCTCCGGAATTTACTTGTTACGAAGCTCTTCGAGCATCTCCCCCACGGTCCGCCCCGTAACCGGATGGCGGCGCTGGCGCATGATCTCGCAGAGCGGCACGAGTGCGAACTCCCGTTCGCCCATGAGCGGATGCGGCACGGTAAGGCGTTCGCTGTCGATCACCTCGTCGTCGTAGAAGAGGATGTCGATATCGATCGGCCGCGAGGTATAGTTCACGCCCGTGCGGGCTTTCTCGACAGCTTCGGCGGCGCGGTTGCGGCCCAACTCCCGTTCGATGGCCTGCACGGCGTCGAGCACTTCCAAAGGCAGCAGGTCGGTCGAGACCTCCAGCGCCTGATTGGAGAAAACCCCGTCGGCGTCGAAGCCCCAAGGCTTGGTTTCGTAGCGGTGCGAACAGCGCAGCACGGCGCCGACCTTCGCGTTGACGAGCTGCTGGGCCGCCTGAAGCGTCCGTTTCACATCACCGGAATTGCCGCCGGTCAAAAGTACTACACGTGCCATAACTCAAAGTCGTTTTATCATTTTGCTCACCGAAAGCGCAAAATGGGTGAATACGATCGTCGGATTTCCGTTCTGCGAAATCTGCGCCAAAGCGCATTCGATCTCGGCAATGAGCGGTTCGATGTTCTGCGATCCGACGAATGGGGCGAATTTGGAACAGAAAGCCAGCTCCTCGCCCCAGAGGTAGCTGATTTCGTTTATGCCCGCATGGAGCATGTAACTCTCGCGCAGCAGGCGCGAAGCGTCGCGCAGGAAGGCCCGCTGCTGCTCGCGCGAAAGCTGTGCGGCCTCCTCGGCCCACGTCACCAGCTCCAGATGCCTGTCATTGTAGCTCAAACGCATCAGCCCGCAGAAGAGTTCGAAGTTCTCTTTGCGCAGGGCGTCGCTTTCACCGGCCACGAGGTGCTGCAGCTCCACCAGATCGCCGCCGGCCAGACGGGCGATGTTCCGGGCCTTGACCGGGTCCGTAACGCCCCGCTCCTGCGCCGCGCGTTCCAGCACATCGGGCGCGATACGCGGTACGGCGACCTCCTGCGTGCGGGAAATGATGGTCGGCAGCAGCCGTTCGGGCTGTTCGGAGATCAGCAGGAAAAGCGTCTTTTCCCACGGCTCTTCGAGAATCTTGAGAATCTTGTTGGCCGCCTCCTCGTTCATCGCTTCGGGCAGCCAGATCAGCATGGTCTTATAGTCGGCTTCGAAGCTCTTGAACGACAGTTTGCGGATGATGTCGTCGGCTTCGCGCGCAGCGATCATGCCCTTGAGGGTCTTGCCCAGATCGAGCCGGTCGTACCAGTCCTGCGCCGAGAAATAGCCGCCGCGCTCGGCGAAAAGCCCGCGGAACAGCGGCAGGAACTCGTCGCTGCGCATCACCTCGCCCGACTTCTTGCCCTGTTTGTTGACCGGGAAGACCAGATGCAGGTCGGGATGGGCCAGCGCAGCGATCTGCTTGCAGTCGGGACACTCGCCGCACGAATCCCCGCCGCGGCGGTGGCGGCAGCAGAGGTACTGCACATAGGCGACCGCCAGCGCAAGAGCACCCGCCCCGGCCTGCCCCGTGAAGAGCTGGGCGTGGCTGATGCGTCCGGCGTCCACGCTCTGCACCAGATGCCGTTTCAAATCCTCCTGTCCCGTTATATCCGCAAACCGCATGTCTCGTTACTTCTTTTTTCCGTTTTTCAAAACCGTCTGCCGCACGGCGACGGCCAGCAAAGCCAGCACGACGCACGCAAGGACGACCGTACGCCCCGCGCCCCGGTCCATCGAGAGGGCCAGCACCCCGCCGACGAAGAGCGCGAAACTCACCGCCAGCACTACGATCTTCTCTTTTGCACTTTGTCTCATCGCATTGCCAGCCCTTCTATTTTCTTTTCAAGGCCGCCTTCACCAATGCCGCAACGTCGATCCGCTCCCGGCGGACGAGGTAGAGGGCATAGGCCGCAAACAACACTATATTAAACGCATAGGCGATCAATTTATTGCCGCCGCAGGCCGTCACGGCTTCGCACACGGCGAAAACCGCGAGCGCCGCGGCAACATACTCGCCGATACGCCGCCAGTCATAGGGCGTCGGATAGAAACGGCGGTTGAGCCACCAGCTCACGGCGACCATCGTCGATTCGCTCGCCAGCCGCGCCCATGCGGCTCCGTAGTAACCC
>OJQY01000394.1_pt1 | contig 22777 bp, 19 predicted proteins | sample 1599091 | NCBI WGS metagenome assembly OJQY01 (sample SAMN03922524, study PRJEB24848) | human gut metagenome | isolation source: stool sample | host: Homo sapiens | place: Germany | collected 2010-02 | reverse complement strand
TCCCTCTTTTGAATAAACATATAAAGTTTTATGAAGAATTCCAAGAAGCAGTATGTTTCTTAAAAAGAAGAAGCAGTATGCTTCATTAAAAAGAAACGGGACGTTTCAAAAAAATCGCACCCACGAAGAATTCCGCGCGAAGGCGCGGCGCTGAGCGGTCCCGTACTATCTGTTCTACACCCCGCACATAAAACGAGGAACGGACGAGCTTTCTATAAAACGGGGATTGTAAGGGGCGCAGCCCCTTGCTCGGCTGGAAAGGGTCAAGGGAAAACCTGCGACGAGGTTTTCCCTGTCGGCGGAAAGGTGATTGCAAAAGAGGAAAACCGCCGAAACGGTTTCCCTCTTTTGAATAAACATATAAAGTTTTATGAAGAATTCCAAGAAGCAGAATGCTTTACAAAAAACAAGAGATATAAGGCGCAATAAAAGGAAACTTTTAAAAAGAGTTTTACAGACGAAGCAGCCCCCCGGAGGATAGTCGGGGGGCTGTTTCGAAAAAAGAAAGAAAAAAATTATGTGGAAATTGTCGTAAGCGAATTAATGGAAAATGGCCTGTTCCGTTTCCTTGTCGAACAGGTGCATCCGCTTGGAATCAATACAAAGGTTTACAATATCGCCGGGCTTTGCGTCAAACGTGCCGGAAGGATATTTTGCAATCATCATCTTGTCCTGAATATCAACGTAAAGGTTCGTTTCCGCTCCGAGCATTTCGGTGAGCTCTACACGGCAGGGAATCACCGTACCGCCGTCCCCGCCTTCTGCGTCTTGTGTGTTATGCATATCCTCGGGGCGGACGCCGAGCACGACGTCCTTCCCGAGAAATGAATGGAGGCTGCTTGATTTTTCCTGAGGGATTCTCAAAGACGTGCCGTCATATTCAAAATAAAAGGCGCCGTCCTTTTTAGTAATCGTGCCGTTTATCATATTCATTTCAGGCGAGCCGATAAATCCGGCGACAAACATATTGCACGGGTAAGCGTACAGGTTTTCGGGCGTATCGACCTGCTGTATGATGCCATCCTTCATTACGACGATGCGGTCAGCCATGGTCATGGCCTCCGTCTGGTCGTGCGTGACGTATACAAACGTGGTTTGCAGCTCGCGGTGGAGCTTGGAAATCTGAGCGCGCATTTCTGTGCGGAGCTTCGCGTCGAGGTTCGACAGCGGCTCGTCTAACAAAAACACCGCAGGGTTGCGCACCATGGCGCGGCCCAGTGCGACGCGCTGGCGCTGTCCGCCGGAAAGCGCCTTCGGCTTACGGTTGAGGTAAGCCTCCAAATCGAGGATTTTTGCCGCGTGGAGGACGGCCTTATCGATTTCATCCTTCGGCACCTTACGCTGGAGCAAGCCAAACGCCATGTTTTTGTATACCGTCATGTGCGGGTAAAGCGCATAGCTTTGGAACACCATAGCGATGTCGCGGTCCTTGGGCGCTACGTTGTTCATCAGCTTACCGCCGATATACAGCTCTCCATCCGTGACCTCTTCAAGCCCCGCAATCATGCGCAGGGTCGTCGATTTGCCGCAGCCGGACGGACCGACCAAGATGATAAATTCCTTATCCTCGATTTCCAGATTTAAATCCGGTACGACGTTTACCCCGCCCGGATATGTCTTAACAATATTTTTAAGTGTAATGCCAGCCATACAAATTCCTCCTGATAGTCTAAAAAGCATTCGCTTTGGTCAGATAAACGATCATTGTGAATTTGTATCATCTGCTTTTCGTCCCCATCTTAACGCGAAAAAAGCCGTCCGTCAACGAATTTTGACGCAGTCGGAAAAAGAATACAAGCAACTTTAATTTCTACAACAGCAAAAAATCCCTGTTTTACAAAAATGTACAAGCTGGTCGCAAAATTGTTTCAATTTTGGGAACGCTATATCAAAAGAAATTTTTGTTTCTTTATTAAAGAAATCCTATTGATTCCCTGTAAGAAAATGGTATGATATAAAAAAGGAAGCAAACAAAAGGAGCAATATGATGGCGCTTAAGGACTTCCGCTGCGACGGCGGCAAAAAAATAAAGCTCGACGACTATCCCACGGGCGCGGGCGCGCTCAAGGGCAAAAAAGGCGAGTACCAAAAAAAGATGCAGGAAAACCTCACCCAAATTGCCGATTTACAGGAAAAGCTTTATTCCGACGCAAAGGAAGGGCTGATTATCATCCTGCAGGCGATGGACGCCGCGGGTAAGGACAGCACCATCAAGCATGTAATGGGCGGCTTCAACCCGCAGGGCGTCTGGGTCTATTCGTTCAAGGCGCCGACACAGCGCGAGCTGTCGCACGATTTTTTGTGGCGAACCTTTAAATGCCTGCCCGCGCGCGGCGAGGTCGCAATTTTCAACCGTTCCTATTACGAGGATGTGCTTGTCGTCAAGGTCCGCAAGCTCTATAAGGATTACAATATGGCGCGCCGCTGCCTGGGCGAGAACATCATAGAAAAGCGCTATGGGCAAATCAGGCATTTTGAGGAATACCTATATGATAACAGCTACAGGGTCGTTAAGGTGTTTTTGCATCTTTCAAAGGATACACAGAAAAAACGCTTTTTGGAGCGCATCGATTTAAAAATTAAAAACTGGAAGTTTTCCTCCTCAGACATTAAGGAGCGCAATCTCTGGGACGAATACCAGCAGGCATACCAGGACGCCATCAACGCGACCGCAACTAAGGACAGCCCGTGGTATGTTATCCCCGCCGACAACAAATGGTATACACGATACCTGGTATCGGAAGCGGTACTGGACGCGCTGAAAAAAATCGACCCGCAGTACCCGGAAATGCCGGAGGACGAACGCAGGCTGCTTGCGGCCGACCGCGAGCTGCTCATGAACGAAAAGGAATAATAGTCTCCTCCTCATAGAGGACGGCCGCCCTGCGGGAGCATTTCCCTGGGCGGCCGTCTTTGTCTGTTATAATCAATCCCTGTAAGGGATTTTTTCGAGGCGAAGCAAAAACTTCTTTTTATCGAGTCCGGAGGAATAGCCGGTCAGCGTACCGTCCGCCCCTATTACACGGTGGCAGGGTATGACGATAGCAATCCGATTTGCGCCGTTTGCCCTGCCGACCGCGCGGCAGGCCTTCGGGTTACTTATCTGCGCGGCAATATCGCCGTAGCTTCTCGTTTCCCCATATGGGATGGTAAGCAGCGCGTTCCAAACCTGTTTTTCAAAGTCCGTTCCCTCAAAGGTAAGCGGGAAATCGAACGTCCGGCGTTTTTCTTCAAAGTATTCCGTAAGCTGCCGCGCCGCCTCATGGAGGAGCGGCGTTTCCCTTGCTTCATAACGGTCGGGCTCAAAAACATCCCCGTATGTAAGGCGCGTGATGCCTTCGCCGTTTTCCGCGATGGATATTTTCCCCATTGGCGTGTCGTAAATCCAGATGTACTGCATCTTATCCCCCTCTTACTTTGTTTTATATTGTATGTTCAGTATAGCATAGGAGTAAAGAAAAAGCTACTTTCTTTATAACAGCACTGCAACAGCATACTTAGATTATTCCACTGGATAAGTAAGACAAAAATCAACTGTGGAACCCGCAACAATAAGTGGTTCATCCATGTTCAATTTGACAGCAGTTACCCAATCATTAGTCGTCGTAAAGATGACTTGAGCATCTCCTTCAAACTCGATTATGTATCTTCCGTCGATTTGCCTGTCTATTAAATAGAAAGCAGGACTGTGACGTGTTCCACCAAACAGATAGGCATACACAGGACCATCATAACCTACTACAGTCGCTATGATGGTCGTCATACCAACTTTTGTATATGTTTTTGTAGTAGCGGCAATTATTGAGCCGGATACATCATACCCGAAAAAAGTAATTGACGCGGTATCAGTAAGATAAATCCGCGTTTCGTCGGAACACGCTATTTCCTCTCCTCCATCTATTGAATATGTTAAATACATGCTCTGATTTGTAAACGCGCCGACATTTATTTCTTGAGCAAATTGTTGGGGCAGCGTTGTAAAAATAATGGCTTCTTGAGGAGGAGGAGTATAGGTCCATGTTACATCATACATATTCGTATCTGATGTAACATTTGGAACGACTGTATTTACTTCTGCCGAAGGCAGTGTGACGTCTTTTATCTGTATTGCTCCAGACCAATTCGGTTGATTGATAAATAGGCCAAAAGTACTTCCAACCCGTACCGGACTTGTCAGTGAAAAGGTAAAGAGATTTGTTCCCTGAACCGGTTCCATTTCAAAAAACTCTCCATATCTGTAATTGCTGTAGATATAAATATAAACATTAGTCCAATTAGTGTCTGTATTATCAAACAAAATTTGTGTACCGGCCGGAAGCATGTTGCTCGAAGGTTCAATAAGTGAATAAGTATAGGTAGCGCTGCATATTTCGGCTCCATTTTTGTCATAGCCTTTTAATCTTAATTTAGTCGTATCTGCTATATAGAGAAAATCGCCGTCATTAAAATCAACTTCAGGCTTTGAGTTGACGGAATAGGTCGCCCGGTTGCAATTCGTAAATAAAGATATAAACATAATACTGTCAAAATATGTAGAACTGGGGGCAATAATGTACGGCCTTTCTGTCGGAGGCTCTGTCGGTTCTACCGTAGGCGTCTCTGTTGCAACAGTCGGCGGTTCTGTTGGCGGTTCCGTTGGAGGCTGGGTCGGCGGCTCAGTCGGCTCAATCGGTGCGACGTAGCTCCATCGGCCCGACCACTTGCCGTAGCTGTCCTTTTCGTATATTGTATAAAAGTTTTTGCCAGCCTGCGTCGAAAGAGATTCGGTACGCTCCTGTCCCTCCCAGCTATTCCGGTCGCAAAAGTAGAAATATATAAGCCCGTCGGGCGACTGCTGCGGCAGGGTACATGAATAGATACCCCGGTGCGGCGTTTCTTCCATTTGAACAAATTCTCCCTGCAATCCACAGTCCCAGCCGTAGATATAGGCATTGTCCCAGCCCGCCTCGTACACGTTAACATAGATGGTCGTCCCAGCAGGAAGCGCCGCCGCGGGAAGCTGCGCCGCACACAGCATTGTAAAAACCATCAGAACGCTTAAAATAATACTAGCTTTCTTTTTCATAATCTCTCCTCTTTTCAAATTCATTTAGACAGGGAAGAAGGCACACATTGCCCCTTCCTCCCTGTATTAATTCCTATGGCTGCGGATAGGTAAATTCAAAGTGTGTGGCAGTGCCTGCGGCGACAAACAGCGGTTGGCTGTTAAGCCTGATACCCTCATCCCAGTTTGGCGACGTAAAGAAGTCGAGTAACGCGGCTCCTTCAAATTCAATTAAATAGGTGCCGTCCAGCAATTGCTGCATTTGACTGAAATTAGCGCCAATTTGGTCACCGCCGTAAATAAAAACGTAAACGTCTCCACTGTAGCCTGTTACCGATACGGTAACCGTCGTCGGGGTCACCTTTGTGTAGGTATAGGCGGCGGAGGCTACCAGCTTTCCGCTTGCGTCATAGCCCCTTAAGTGGAACGTCGTCGTCTCGCTTATAGTGACTACCGTACCGTCTGTATAGGCGGTATACGTCGCCCTGTTGTCCGTGGAATACTTTGCGCTGTAGCAGTTCTCATTTAAAACAACCTCCAGCGTTCCCGTAAAGGCTTTTGAGGGTGTTGCGGAAACAGACGGCTTAGGCTTGAAATAGGTCCATGTGTAATTGAGCGGGCTGGTACCCGCGGCAGGCACGACCGTATTGACCGCGGCAGACGGATACGCAATATCCCTTGTCTGTACTGCGTCTGCCCATGAATTTTGGTTGACAAACAGGCAAAAGTTCACCCCAACGGTTACATCCTCCGGTAGCTTATAGGAATAGAAGTTGGTAGCTTCAACGCGCTGCATCGGTAAAAAATCTCCTGCAAAGCCGAAGTTCCAGCCATATAGATAGACGTTGGCCCAACCTGTGTTCGTGTTATCAAAAAAAATTTGCGTCCCCGCGGGAATTACGTCAGGTTCCGCAAGGGAATACGCGGGCAGCGGCACGGCAAACAGCATGGTTATTACCATGAGGGTACTTAATATAACAACACTAGCTTTCTTTTTCATAATCTCTCCCCTTTTCTTTTTTGTAAAAGCAAAAGGAAGAGGGCCTGTAACAGCCTTCTTCCTTTTTATTGTGTCTAATAAGCTGGGTATGTAAGCTCAAAAGCAGTCGTTGTACCGGCAGCTATGAGCGGCTCGTCGGCAGGCAGCAGCTTGACGGCGGTAGCCCATTCATTCGTCGTCGTGAAGATAACCTGGGCCGCGCCTTCAAACTGATAGCTATATGTTCCTGTACCAGTTTCCTGCCTCATCAGGTAAAACTCACCGCCAATACGGTCGCCGCCGAACAGGTAGACGTAAACAGGGCCGTCATACCCGGTAACAAACGCGGTAACCGTTGTTGTACCGACCTTTGTATAGGTGTAAGTATTAGCTGCAACCTGTTCTCCGTCCGCGTCGTAACCATACAGAAGAATTGTACTCGTCTCACTCAGCGTAATCAGTTCACCGTCTGTATAAGCAATAGCAACACCGCCGTTGATGGAATACTCAGCATCAAAGCAATTGGTGTATAGAACAACGTTCAGTGTATCCGCGAAACACTTAGACGGCGTTGCGGATACATAATTTACAACGGGCGGCGTGTTGTAAGCCCAAGTATAATTCAGCGGGCTGCCCGTACCGGACGGTATAACTGTGTTCACCGTGTTGGTAGTAAACACTATGTTCTTGGTCTGGGTTGCTCCGGGCCAGGAGTTTTTGTTTACAAACAGGCAGAATTCCTCTCCCAGCTTTACGTCCTCCGGTAAAATATAATAGTAAAGGTTCGTGCCTTCTATCTGTGTCATTGGCAGAAATTCGCCGTAAAAACCGTATTTCCAGCCATAAATATAAACGTCCGTCCACTCTGTAGCCATGTTGTCGTACATAATTGCCGTACCCTTGGGTATCCAGTTTTCAGTCGGAGGAGCGGTGAGCTCAAAGCTTACGGTGCTGCCGGCTGCGACATATGGCTCGTCCGTATTGAGCTTGCGCGCTGTATTCCAACTATTTGTCGTAGTGAAAATAACCTGCGCGGCCCCACTGAAGGAATACATATAGCTGCCGTCATACCGTTTTGTCATCAGGTGGAAATCACCGACTAGCCTGTCGCCGCCGAACAGGTAAGCGTATACATTTCCGCTGTAGCCCGTTACGGTCGCCGTAATAGTCGTATAGCCTACCTTCGTGTAAGTATAGGAAGCGCTTACCACCTCAATACCGAGACGGTCGTAGCCTTTCAGAGTCAGTGACGTCGTAACGGATATGGACAGATTCGTACCATCCGCGTAAGAAATGAGCGGCCCGCCGTCAATTGAATACTTCGATTCATAGCAATTGGTATAAAGGCCGAGGTTCAGGCTTGTCGTAAAGCTCTTTGATGGAGTCGCCGAGACATACGGCGCCAGCACCGGCGGCGTATTACTGCGCCAAGCATATTCAAGTGGGGTTGCTCCTGTATTGGGGCATACCGTATTTTTATCAGATGACTCATATGCAACATTTACGGTCTGCTGTGCGTTTTCCCAATTATCCTTGTTTACGAACACGCAGAACTCTTCCCTAATGGGTACATCCTGCGGCAGCGTGTAAGCATATAAATCGGAAACCCCCATTTTTTGCATTTTCCGAAATTCACCGTTAAAGCCATATTTCCAGCCGTAAAGGTAGACCTCGGTCCATTGTGTATTTGTATTATCAAATAAAATCTGTGTTCCCGCTAGGATTATGTTTGGGTCGGTAGGCGGTTGAGTCGGGTTCGTCGGCGCAGGAACCATATGGCTCCACATGCCGGTCCATTTTCCGGTCTCGTCCCGGCTATATAGCGTATAGAAATTTTTATCCGCTATCGTTCCAAGCGGTACGGTCTGTTCCTGCCCGTCCCACGCATTTTTATTTGTAAAGTAAAAATACTGCGACCCGTCGGCTGAGGACTGCGGCAGCGTAAAAGAAAACACGCCTTCATAATCCTCTTTTTCCATCTGGATAAATTCCCCCTGCAAGCCGTAGTTCCAGCCGTAGATATAGGCATTGTCCCAGCCCGCTTCATATGCGTTGAGATAAATGGTCGTTCCCGACGGCAGGGCGGCTGCGGACAGCTGCGCAACGCATGGCATCGTAAGAATCAGCAGGACACTAAGCAATACACTGATTTTCTTTTTCATTATTTCCCCCTCTTTTCTCGTAATTACGTTTTCTATAAAAACAGCCAGTAATCCATTGGAACCCCCTCCAAGTGAACTTTTTTCACTTTAACTATATTATATTAAATATTTTTTGTAAATAAATTTTTATAATTTTGTATATTCAAATAATTTTCGTTAATTCCGTTTGTATAAAAAACATAAAAAACCAGTAAAAAAGCGCATAAAAAAAGGACGGATATCTCCGTCCTTTGATGTGTCGCAGGTCTGCTGTTTTACTCAATCAGGCAAACGGCATGCGCGGCAATTCCCTCTCCGCTTCCGGTAAAGCCGAGCTGCTCCTCCGTCGTTGCCTTGACGTTCACCTGCTCCTCGGTTACCTTGCAGGCGGCGGCTATATTTTTGCGCATTTGCTCCACAAAGGGCTTCAGCTTGGGTGCCTGCGCAATGACAGTACCGTCGATATTGACGATACGGTAATTTTTTTGCTGCAAAACGCGCGTGACCGTCTGAAGCAGCTCTATACTGTCAGCGCCGCGGTAGGCTTCGTCCGTGTCGGGAAACATCGCTCCAATGTCGCCGAGCGCTGCCGCGCCGAGCAGGGCGTCCATTACGGCATGTGTGAGAACGTCCGCGTCTGAATGGCCCAAAAGACCTTTTTCATAAGGAATTTCGACCCCTCCGATTACAAGTCTCCTGTCTTTCGTCAGCCGGTGCACATCATACCCGTGACCGATTCTCATGCCCAAGTTCCTCCTTTGCCGTTCTTTTCGCGTTCCGTTATTATCGCTTGCGCCGCCGGAATATCGTCCGGCGTGGTAATTTTGAGATTTGTATATTCCCCCTGCGTCACAAATACCGGATGGTCGGCCGCTTCGACAAGCGCGCAGTCGTCGGTATAGCCTGCGCCAATCGTGTTCGCCGCCTCCATTGCCCTTAGGTAAAGGATTTTCTCAAACACCTGCGGCGTCTGGATAGCATAAAGGCAGCTGCGGTTCGGCGTGCCGGTTATCATCCCGTCGGAGGCAACGGTTTTGATGGTGTCCTTGACAGGAACGCCCGGCGCGCTTGCCCCGTACCGCTGCGCGTTCTCTACTGTACGCGTAATCAGCTCTTCCGTGACGAGCGGCCGTGCGCCATCGTGTACCGCAATATAGCCAATATCCGCTGAAACCAGTGAAATGCCGTTTTGCACCGACTGCTGCCTGGTTGCGCCGCCGCGCGCAAAGCCCTTCAGCTTTGGTATCTGCCGCACTGTTAAAAGCGACCGCATTTTCTCATCATCCTGCTCCCTGCATACGACGATGATTTCGTCGATACACTTTGTATGCTGAAAAGCAAGAGCCGTACGGAGGATTACCTCTTTTCCGCACAGCTTTATAAATTGCTTGGAGATTTCCCCCATTCGGGTAGAATCCCCTCCCGCGACGATGATTGCCGCTGTTTTTCGATGCATCCCATTCATCCTTTCAAGCGGTTAGCCAAACAGCGCCGCCCTGGTCATTTTATAAATTTCCTGCCCGATTTCTGAAGTAGCGTTGTCGTCTACATTCGACAGGGCAACAACCTTAATATCCTCGGCTTGACCAATTAGGTCAATGGCATAAAACGCCTCGGTATTTCCCGTATGGAAACAATAGTCGTCCCTTAAAAACCATCCGTAGCCGTAGCCCGCGCCCTTATTCGCAAGCATTTTTTCCACCATCGCCTTACTGATGACCCTGCCGGAAATAAACGCGCATTGCCATTTGAATATATCCTCCGCGCAGGAAACGATTTCCCCGGCGGGGCCAAAATAAGAGGAATCCACACGCAGTCCCTCCTGTCCGTCCTTTAGATAGCCCTTTGCCGTCGCCTTTGAAAGCTCTGTGCTGGTCGAACCCATAGAGAGCGGTTTAAAAATCTTCAGTTTGATAAAATCCTCATATTTCATATCGGACAGCTGCTCGACAATGTTCCCAAGCAGATAAAAATTTGTATTGGAATAGGAAAACTGCGTTCCCGGTTCAAATTCTAGCTCCCTGCCATTTATGATAGAAAGAACGTCGTCTATTGTAAATTTGCTTTTCGGGTCGGCCTGCCCCGTCTCACACAGGTAAAGCTGATCGTTAAGATAATCCGGAATACCCGAGGTCATATTCAAAAGCTGTTCAACGGTTATCTCTTTCGCATACGGATAATCCGGGAAGAATTTTTCGAGCGTATCTTCTACTGAAAGCGTACCCTTCTCCACAAACATCATTACCGCCGCCGCGGTAAACTGCTTGGTAAGCGAACCGATTTCGTATACGGTATCTGTTCGGTTATAGGTTTTCAGCTCTCTGTCTGAATAGCCGACAGACGCGGTATAGACGATGACATTGTCTACCCCTACCAAAACTGTCCCGCTGAAATTCTGCTTTTTCATGTATTGGTCGAGTACACCGCGCAGCCGTTCCTTCCGGTTCTGCACAAGCGCCTGGTCTACTGTTGTACCGGCTTCTGTTTGCTCAGACGCCTGCGCGCTTTCTTTTTTTATGACATGCTGCGCCGGCTTGTCCGCCGTAACACACGACGCAAGCATACCGGCTGTAACTAGCACGGCGAGCAGCGCTAAGACAAATTTGATACGGAAATAACCCTTCATAACAGCTCCTGTTCCCAGGGAAAACAAGCAAGCTGTCGTTCAAGGCCGCTTTCGGTATTCGAGCTCCATTTCCTCATAAAGCGCCCGCATGCTGTCAGTGCTTTCCCTGTCGATGTCGTTTACATGCTTTAACGTCTTATAGTCTAATTTCTTTTTGATGAATAAAGTGTCAAACCATGTAGCCCACCAGGGAAAAAACATCAACGGGGTGATATAGGGCTTTTTTTCCAATACCGGGAATTTGCCCCTGAGCATTTTATAGCTGGGAAAAAGCCTGCGCAGTATGTACTTGATTTTTGAAGGCGGCGCGTCTTCTCCCGATTCCCGGACCGCCCTGGAAATATAAAAATTCTTGTTTTGCCCGAAGCTCCCGTTTTGCAGCACATAAAGCGAGAAGGCATCTTTCTTAATACCGGCGCCCTCCGGCGAAAACCAATCCTGCGCAAGTGTGCGCAGGCGGCGCTCGAATGTCTCATAATGGAGTAATGAAAGCCTTACTGACAGCGAGTCCCAATTTATTGTACCAGCAAACCTTTTATGGAACAGGTAAAAATCAAGGAGCATGCGCGGCGTAATACCGCTGCCGTAAAAGTGCTTCGCCGTATGGTCAATCAAATAAACATACTGGTCTTCAAGCGTTAGCGTTTTAACAAACCGGTAATCAGAATAGGATTCGGCCCTGCTTATCATGTCGCGATTAAAAAAAGAGGCCGCCCTGTTTTCCTCCGGCACGAGTTTTTTATGAAGCTCGAGCGCAACATAAGGCGGTTTGCTGTATTCGTCGTGTAAGCCTGATTTATCCTCCAAGACAAAATTTTCAGCCTTCAGGTAATCCGCCACACGAGCGAAGCCCTTTTCCTCCACCCAGATGTCGATGTCTCCCATATAGCGCATAGCGCTCTGCGGATAAAGCCGTTTCAAGACGCTGCCCTTGAGAGGAACGCAAAATATTTCCTGCTCTTCGCAAAAAGAGAGGAGCTTTTCAAGCTCATACTGTTGGTTCAAGTCCTGAGCAAGCGCTATCTGGTAGCCCTTCTTTAGCGTGTCTAAGGCCGCGGCGGGAAAGCAGTTCTGATTCCGAAACGTTTCAACGCTTGGGTATATAACCTGTGTGAACGCGTTATCCCCGGCAATCTGGCAAAAGGCACGAAAATGAATGCTCTCCGGCGGAGCGGGAAGTTCTTTTTCGTTTACCACAGAACTCACCAAACGAAGCAAATATTCTATTTCACAAAAAAAATCATTCGTTTGCTGCATGTCTCCTCCTTTGACGCGTTACATGTCAGGGTCTATTTCCAGTTCTTGAATCATTCGCCTGGCATTTTCAACCTGGCGCTGCTCTTGGTCGAGCGACTTTATATAAGGAATCGTCTTGAACTTTTTTCCTCTTACAAACAGGTTCGATTTCATCTTACGAAACCACCACGCAAAGAGCATAAACGGCATCAGCACCGGCCTTTTATTTAGTACGGGAAAATTTTCAGACAGCACTTTCCTTGATGGAAACAGACGTCCCAGTACATATTTGCAAGTGGTTGTTTCCCCCTCGCCCGTAAGCGACGCGGCGTTTGTGATGACCAGATTACGCAGGGAACCCATTTTTCCGTTTAGCATAACAAAGCGGGATAAAGAATCGTTCTGTAGGCCTGCGCCGCCCTCCGAAAACCAGTCATACGCCAGATTTACCGCCGACCGCGTGAATTTTAAAAGCCCCGTTTCCAAAAGCGCGCGCCGCAGGCATTCCCTGTCTACGCGTCCGGAAATTTTTTGTCCAAGAATATAAAAGTCCAGAATCATCCGCGCCGTAATGCCGCCGTGGAAAAAATGATGGACGCAGTGCTCCGAAAGATAAGTAAAGAAGTCCACATCGCTCATCCGGTAGGTATTTCTGCAGCCCTTCCTTAAAACAGCGCGTTCCCAAACGCCACTAAAAAACGTTGCGTTTCTTTTACTGTCGGAAATCAGTTTTTTATGTATCTCCACAATTATCCCAGTACGCTTACAAATGTATTCATCATGTATCTCTCCCGGCGAACGCAGAATAAACCCGCGCCTGACAAGAAACGCATCGATATTTTTTGAATCTTCCTCATGAATCAGAATATCGGCGTCAATCATATACCGCATTTCCGGCTGCGGATAAAACTCGCGCAGATAACTGCCTTTAAGCGGCATAATATCGATTTTTTCTTCTTCGCAGAAGTCGGTCATCAAATTTAAAAATTTATCTCTTTCCGTGTCCTGCGAAACACTTTTTTGAAAATTGACAAAGAAATTTTCGTATATGGAACGCGGGACCGTATTTTGAGGTAAAGTGGATACCGCATAAAATACCGGGCAGGAAAACATCGTTTCACAGGAAATTTGATAAATCTTTTCCCAACTAATATCCGGCGGCGGTTTTAACGCCGCTCTTTCGTTGACCGCGGCCTTTACGAGCTCCAGCAAATAGCGGTAATGCTTGTAAAGCATATTGGAAGTATCGCTTGACATTATTTCATCTCCGACTCGGCAATCTTACCGCCAATAATCCGCAGACGCCTGTTGCAGACGGACACAGCGGCCTTTTTGTGTGAAACGATGATACACGTTTTATGGTTTAGCCCCTTGATATTCTGTAAAAGGCGTTTTTCCGTTTCTTCATCGAGCGCGGACGTCGCTTCGTCCAAAATCAGCACCGGCGCGTCTGTCAGGATTGCCCTTGCTATCGCGATACGCTGTACTTGGCCCTCTGACAAGCCCTGGCCGCGTTCTCCAATGACTGTATCGAGCCCGTCGGGAAGCTCCCTGATAAAATCGTCCGCGCAGCTGATTTGCGCCGCGCGCATAATATCCTCATCGCTTGCGTCGGGACAGACAAAAGAAATATTCTCTTTTATGGTACCCGAAAGAAGAAAATTCCCCTGCGGCACATATGCGTACAGGCCGCGGATGTTTTTATCCACGGGAATACGCGAGCCATCTTTTCGTACCAGATAAATGCTTCCTGTATCTACCGGATAGACGCCCATCAAGAGCTTGGTAAGCGTGCTCTTTCCAATGCCCGAAATACCCATAATTACCGCAAAATCTCCCTTTTCGATGGAAAGGCTCGTATTTTTCAAGACAATATCACGGTTATATTTAAAAGATATGTTGTCAAATTCAATGGAACGGAGGTTTTCGTACAGCGCGCCAATATTGATATTGTTATCATTAATGTCCGGCTCATCCGGTATTTTTTCCAGCTCCATAAGGCGTTCCGCGCTCGCAAGCGCGCCATAATACTGAGGCAGGAAGCTCGATATTTCAGCCACTGGGCTTTGTATTTGGGAAATCAGGGATAAAATTGCGGTCAAGGTACCATACGTGACTGCGCCCACGACGATATTTACCGCACCCCAAAGCAGGCCGTAAAGATAACCGGCTGAAAAAATAAAGGAAAAGCTCGTGTTCGCAATAATGGAAATCAGGTTGCGCCTGACCTTGATTTTATAGTTTTCCGTCTGAAGCTCTTCGACACGCTCATCCACCTTGTCTTCCGCGCCGAACACCTTTACCATCAGAAGTCCAGAGATAATCTCTTGCATAAAGGAACGGACCGCGCCCTCGGTTTGCTGCACCTTTTTATGAAGGTTTTTCATCTTTTTCCTGAAAATCTGCGATACAAAAATAAGCACCGCCGCGCCGGCAACAAATATGAGGGTAAAGCGCCAGTCAATCGCCATTAATACGGCAAGCGCGCCTATCAGCTTTGTTACCATAAACGAAAGCGACGGGAGAATCGATACGATAGCGTCCGCAACGACTCCGACGTCGTTGGTCAGGCGGTTTAAAAGCTCACCGCTGTGATAGGACGATACCTGAAAGTATTCCTTTCGGATAATCGTATCGAAAATTTTCCGGCGGTAGTGCATGGTAAGCTTCGCGCCGATATAAAAATAAATATTGCGCGAAACAACACGCAAAAGCAGCTGGAGAAGCAGTACGCCGCCGTACATGCAGCCGTAAAAAATAACGCCGTCCATGCTGCCTGCGACGGCGCTGTCCACAACGCCGCGCGCAATCAGCGCGGTAAAAACGCCGATGAGCGCAAGAATAGCGTAAAATACGACAATCAATATGATATTGCGCAGCTGCGGCCTGGAATTCCTGATTATCCAGAGCAGCGGCGATTTTTGGTTTTTAGTCCTACTTTTTTTCAAAGCAGCCTCGCCCCACTGTTTATGTACTCTTTCCCAGTCTTGCTATCCTGCGCCTGAAGCCCCTGTATCCACGGCGCAGCGGCCTCAGGTTTGTCCAAATTACACTGTATAGCCTATACAGGCGATTTGAAGCATTATATTTTTTGCCGCCTCGCGTAAAGCCCTTCACGACAGCGATAATATTTTCATCTGTAATGCCATGCTCGGTGACAACCTGGTTGTCGCCGCACATGATATACCCTTCCGGCGTAACCTTGACGACACGGTGCAGGACAAAGCTGCCGTCCGCGCGCCTGTAGAATGCCAAATCGTATTTATTTAACCGGCCCCTTACTCCTGTAAGAAGCGCCGTATCTGATTCGCTATGCAGCAGGGGCAGCATGCTTGTTCCTGTAACGGTAATGCTCACATCGCTGCCGCGCGATATTGCTTCATGAATCACGGGAAAAAGCTCCGACATCGCCACCCGTTTATTCAAGCAGATCCGCCTCTCTGAGCTTATTTAAAAAGCCGCCGAGCCCTTCTGCGGCAGTCTCCTCATCCACCTCGTATTCCTTAAGCATCGCCTTTAAAAGCGCATCCTCATCGGCCCCCTTTTGGAGCTGCTGCCAAAGAAACGCGCCGGTTTCGTTTAAATTAATCATCCCGTTGAAATCCACGGTTGCCTTACCGACAGGGACGACCACGTAGCTGTCCGCAACCTTTCTGAGCAGGTAATCCGATTTAATTTTCATATGCGCCCGTCCTCTCAAGGGTTTATATTAAAATGGTTTCCGATACTATTTTAACAGCTTCCTTATCCATTGTACAGTCCAATTTATAGACCGGTACGTCTTGAATGAGCCGATCCGCAAACGCAAGCACCCTGCTTAATTTGTCCGCGCTCGTGCGGTGTACTGTCTGCATGAGCAGCAAGGGCAATATCTGCCCTGCTTTAAAAAGTCTTTCGATGTTATTTTCTTTTCCCCGGTTTAAAAAAACGATTGCGCCGAGCGGCGCCGTAATATTTTCACACTCCAGTGAGTTGCCGCTCCATGGAGTCCCAAAGGCGAAAAACACCCCGTCTATCAGGCGGATGACAGGCTTGTCGTCATTGATAATGACGGCTTTTTCCTTGCCGTAATACTGCTGCCACAGCTTCGTATGGGTTGTTTTCCCAACGCCGCTGTCCGCCGAAAAAAGATACACCTTTCCATTAAATAACAGCGCGGACGCATGCAGGACGATTGCGTCGTATTGGATTACTTCAGACGCAAAAAAATTACAGGTACAAATATTCTCCGCGTCGGACAGCGTCAGATGCGGCCGTTCCTCCAGCCAGCGCTCATAATCTGCCCGCTTGTATGGGATTGTAATTTGAGCTTGCGGGCAGCCATCCGTTTTAAATTTTTTTGATGTTGTTACAAGCTGCTTGAATTGCGGCTCCATGTATACGTCCAGCCCTGCAATCCGGTACATTCCCATAGCTGCCTCCAAACAAATCAAGGCAGACAGATTGCTCTGTCTGCCTTGCTGCTTTACTTGAATTGTGGCGCACTTACCACTCGATATTATCGACAGGCGTGTCGACAATCGGATCGGGATTCTTCGGCACACTGGAATTCGTGGCCAGAATATCCTCGAGCTGTGTAAACTTTACTACCTCAATCTCAGGTCTTGTAAATATTTTTTTCATTGAAAAGCCCTCCATTGCATCAGGACTGCGCGCCCGGCGCCGCCGTTACCGCGTCACTGATATACAGCACACCGTCAACTACGATAAACGCGTAAACCGTCATCGTCTTGTCTGCGGAAACGTCCACAGGAGCCGACGCTACATAGTTATAACGGCCGTCGCTGTTCATTACGTCGGAATCAGTGTACTCTTTGATATTTTCATTATACACAGATGCGGCACCGTTGTCAAGGTAATCCTGAATGGCTGTCGCAGCATCAGCCGGTGCATCGCCGACAAAACGGAACACACCGTAACGCGGGGCATCGCCCTGATTGATTGCGTTGATGCCGAAATACATGAGGATTTTGCCGGGATCGGTTACGGTATCGAAAATCGGGCTGTCAATCGAAACGGCAGGCTCCTTGACGACCGGCTGGTCGGATTTAACCGCTTCAACTACGAGGTCGGACGTTACGATATAAGAAAACGCCTTGTCATAGCTGACGATTTTGCCGTTTACCGTCCAGTATGCGAAATTGTCCGCGCTGCAGATAACAGTTACCGTTTCGCCGTATGCAAATACGCCTTCCGTACCGCCCGTCATGGTAACCGTTTCATCCGGCGCCGCGAGCGTTACTGTGTGGGTTTTTGCCTCAAGGTTATAGGTAAGGGTTTTATCGCTTGTAATGTTTGCAAGCTCTTCCGGAGAGAACTGCGCGACATACTGCTTGTCCTTCATCGCTGGAAGCGCAGGAGCCGTTGCGGTCCCGCCTTCTTCAACGACCGACTCACCGAGTACGTTACCCTGGTCGTCCATAAAGGTTACAGTATATGTAGTGGGTTCGGCATCGGGTACATAATCAACCCAAGCCGCCTTATCAGCCGTGCTGCTGCTGTAGAACTTGCCGTTGATAGAATCGAGTGTTTTCCACGCATCAAAGGCAACAACCTGCGCCTTCCAGTTACCGTTGTCCAATGCCTGGAGCTGCATTTTATCAAAGCCGCCCCACGGAACTTTAGCATTGTCAATTAAACCAACATAGGAAGGCTGGCCGTTCACCGTTTCACCCGTGGCGGTCATATCCACCTGAATCCATGTGTTTTGACTTACGGAAGTACAGGCGTTAATCCTGATGGTATAGCCCGCGTCGAGCCATGCCTGCTGCGGGCAGAAATAAATTGTTGTATATGTAGCCGGTGCCTCCGTAGGAGCCTCTGTAGGAGCTTCAGTCGGGGCCTCTGTGGGAGCCTCGGTCGGAGCTTCAGTCGGGGCCTCAGTCGGAGCTTCTGTGGGAGCCTCCGTAGGCTCTTCTGTCGGAGCTTCCGTGGGAACTTCTGTAGGCTCTTCTGTCGGGGCCTCTGTGGGAGCTTCTGTCGGCGGTTCTGTCGGCACTACCGGCGGCGTATAAACGTCCCATCTGCCGCTCCACGTCGTTCCACCGCCGGAAAGTCCGGTATAGAGGTTCTTTTCCTTATCGGAAGCAACGTTTTTCGTCTGCTGCTGGCCGTTCCATTCGCCCATGTTGACAAACAGGTAAGCGTCCCTGCCGACAACCGGGTCCTGCGGGAAGGTATAGCTGTAAATATTGCCTTCCACCAGCGTCATTTTCGCAAAGGTACCCAAGCCAAAATCCCAACCGAAAATATAGACCTCGTTCCATTTTGTATTGGTGTTGTCGAAGTAAATAGTTTTAGGGCCATATTCGTAGGTGGGCGGTGTGTAGGAGTCTGTCCATGTGCCGCCAGCAGTTGAAGAGCTGTTCATTTGAAGCACGTTCTTTGAAGCAATATCCGCAGGAATCGCTACTTCAAACGTATTCCACGCAGCCGAGGTTGCGGTCTCTGACCGTGAAAACGTGGCGCTCGTGTAATCGCCTGCGGGTACGGTCGCCTCAAAAAACTTTATCTGGCCTTCGACAGCCGTCATGACGATCCGGTCTGTCTCCACGCCCTGCGCGTTTTTGAACTTGACGCCCATAACGGCGTCGGCGTTGTTCCACCAGCTGCAGCCGTTGGAATCCAAATAAATTTTGCTGGTTCCGTCAAAGCTTACGCCGGTTGCGTTCTCGTCCGTCGTTGCGGCTGTGCCGGTGAATACACCCATAACACACATACTCAGTATCATCAGCACGGAAAGTACGATGCTTACTGAGCGTTTTACCGCTCTTTTCATACAAAATCCTCCTTCTCCCGGCCTTTAATTCATACAAAATAAAGAACCAGACCGATAATTTTAACCGCAGCCGCATCACAATGGATACAACTGGCAATCAATTGAATATATTATAACAGCTCTGGACGAAAATTGCAATAAACAGCCGTGTTTTTTAATAAAAAACAAACAGTTTTATTGTTTTTTCACAAATAAATGAAGTATGGTTTTTTTATAGAGTAATAATAAATAAGAAAGCCATGGAGCAGCGCCCCATGGCTTCATCATATTTTATAAAAACAGCGGTATCAAATCAAATTTTTTCGTAACCGACATTCATGTCCTCGGGAAGCTCGCTCTCATCAGCGGAAATTAAAAGAGTTATCTTAATCTCAGCATTTTCCGCGAGAATCTTCAGCTTTTTTGCAAATTCGTCAAGAGCGGTAAAGTCCTTTCCGCAGATTTTAAAGGTGGAGTCGACAAGAATGTCCGTCACGTCGTAATTGCCTGCGCAGATTCCGCTGATGAACCCATAAAGCATGTCGTAACCGGAAACCGCGTATTGGTCCGTGTCTATAAGTCTTGCCTTGTGTGTGACGTCATAGGTGAGCTTTGCGCCCTTTTCAATTACAACGACGTTGCCGGAAGAAGTAGCCACCGCTTCGTTTGCCAGAGAAATCAACTTTTTCGTCTTGCCAGAGCCTTTTTTACCAACCAGTAAAGATACCATTTTGATACGCCTCCTAAGTATATTTAACCGCCAGCGCGGAAAATTCCAACATAATTACAGTCTCGCCTCGAGCGCGGCTTTTTCGCTTTCATAGCCCGGTTTTCCAAGCAGGGCGAACATATTCTTTTTATAGCTTTCGACGCCGGGCTGGTCAAACGGATTGACGCCGAGCACATAGCCGCTGATGGCACATGTCTTTTCAAAGAAATAGATAAGATAACCGAGCTCTTCCTCGTTCATCTGTTCCACATTCAAAACAACATTCGGTACGCCGCCGTCGTTATGAGCAAGCACGGTTCCCTGGAAAGCCTTCTTATTGACATAATCCATGGATTTGCCGGACAGGAAGTTCAGTCCGTCCACGTTTTCCGGGTCGGTACCGAGCAGCAGCTCCCTCTTCGGTTTGTCGAAAAGAACAACAGTCTCAAAGAGGTTTCTCCTGCCTTCCTGGATATACTGGCCCATGGAATGCAAATCGGTCGAGAAAACGACGGAGGCCGGGAATAATCCCTTGTTGTTTTTGCCCTCGCTCTCGCCGAATAGCTGCTTATACCATTCAGACATCATGGTAAACGCAGGCTCATAGCTGACGAGGATTTCCGTGCTCTTTCCTTTGCGGTAAAGGATATTGCGGATAGCCGCGTATTTATAGCAGTCGTTTTCATTAAGGTCTGGATTAGAAAGCGCCTCCTGCGCCTTTCTAGCACCGGCCATCAAAGCGCCGATATCGCAGCCGGCAACAGCAATTGGGAGCAGTCCTACGGCGGTCAGCACTGAGTAGCGTCCGCCGACGTTATCCGGGACGACAAAGGTTTCGTAGCCTTCCCTGTCCGCAAGCTGCTTGAGCGTTCCCTTTTCTTTATCGGTCGTGCAAAAAATACGTTCCTTTGCGCCTTCCTTGCCGTATTTCTTTTCAAGAAGCTCGCGGAACACGCGAAACGCTATCGCGGGCTCCGTCGTGGTACCGGATTTGGAAATCATATTGATGGATATATCCTTGCCCTCACAAAGGTCAATCAGCTCCGCAAGCGCCGTCGAGCTGATGGAATTACCCGTGTAATAAATGTCCGGCGTATCCTTCTTCATTGCGTTGTAGTTGGGCGACCTCAAAAATTCGATTGCAGCCCGCGCGCCGAGATAAGACCCGCCGATACCGATGACGATAAAAATATCCGTATTCTTTTTAATTCTCTGAGCCGCCGCCTCAATGCGCGCAAACTCTTCCTTGTCATAATCCGTTGGCAGAGTGAGCCAGCCGATAAAATCGTTGCCTAAGCCCGTTCCGTTATGAAGCGCTTCATGAGCTGCCTTAATCTGGGAAGCAATCCCGTCAAATTCCTGCGCGCTCACGAAGCCGGACAGGTGCTTGTCACTCAGTGTAGTTGCCATATTGATTTTTCCTCCTTGTACGGATAGGTCAGAAGGGTATCCGGCCTATCATTGCTATGCTCATATTCTACAATATTTCCCGCCTTTTTGCAAGGCGGGACTAGCCTTTTTTCTAAATAATTTACGGATTGGTCACATTATATTTTGATAAAGCTTTGGAACATCAAAGCTAAAATCGACAGGAAAGTAACCTCCTCCACATCGTTCTGCGCGGTAATATCATATTCGGCAAGCTTCTCTTTGTCGAGCGTATATGTGATTTTCCCTACCTTCTGCCCCGCCTTGACCGGCGCCTGTACCTCTTCTTCATACTCGATTTTGCTTGTGATATTTTTTTCATTGCCTTTCTTAATTAAAAAACTGCCGCTGAGGTCTGTTTTCGTCGCGACCTCCTTGTACATGCCGTCTTTTACCTTGACCGGAGTCAGCTCCTGTTCGAGCGTTGGTACAATGCTTGTAAAGTTCGCAAAGCCATAGTCAAGCAGCTTTGCGGCGTCTGTAAAGCGCTCCTTGCCGCTCGCGCTGCCGAGCACGACCGAAATCAGGGAGAGCTTATCACGCGTGGCAGTCGCGGAAATACAGCTGCCGGCCTTGCTCGTCGTTCCCGTTTTGAGTCCGGTAATGCCTTTGTAGGTTTTCAGCAGCTTGTTCGTATTGACAATCTGCGTTGCACCGCCTCTTAAATAGTCCATCCAAATAGACGTATAATTGAAGATATCTTTGTGCTTTATCAATTCCCGCGACATGAGCGCAACATCATACGCGCTTGTCACATGACCGTCCTCGTCGAGGCCGTTGCAGTTTTTAAAAACTGTTTCCTTCATGCCAAGCTCCTTTGCCCGCGAGTTCATCTGCGCGACAAATTCGTCTTCCGTTCCGGCGACAAGCTCAGCAAGCGCGACTGCGGCATCGTTTGCCGAGGCGACCACGGTAGCTTTAATCATTTCGTCGACAGTCATTGTTTCGCCTTCCTCGAGCCAAATATCTGACCCACCCATGGAAGCCGCATGCGCGCTTGCCGTAACGACATCCGTCATCTTGATTTTCCCAGCATCGATTGCCTCAAAAACAAGAAGCAGTGTCATGACCTTTGTAACGGATGCGCAGGCGCGCACGTCGTGGCTGCTTTTTTCAAAGAGCACCTTTCCTGTCTGAGCCTCCATCAGCACGGCGGACGGGGCGGTAATTTCTTCTTCTCCCAGCGCAAATGCGGGGATTGGAATACACAACAGCAGCACAGCGCTTAATAATGTACATATTGTCTTTTTTAATTTCATTGTTCGGCACCTCCCACATGATAATAAATATGTATGTCCGAACTTTCTTTGATATGATTTGTTTTTGGGATAGCAGTATGGCCTGTAAAAAATTTATTTTTAATTTATAATAAAAATTAAAAAGTTTATAATATAGTTATTATATCGAGATATGCTATTTCAATATAATAAAGCGGTACCGGCTGTAACACTCTTCGCTGAAAACGGTCCACCGGACCGTTTTCTTTTCGCTCAGACCCCAAGCCTTACTCGAACCAACGACCTAACCGGTCAGAAACATAGGTCGCCCTGCTCGCTTGGGGCGCTTCGCATTGCTCCCTGTTTCTTCCTGCGCAAAACCTGCCTGTTTCCGCCGCTGGCGGCGGCAGGCCTTGCGCCAGTTAACAGCCGGGCGGCTGTTAACCTTGCAGGGTCTGTGTTTCTGCATAAGAAAAATGCCTGCCATAAGGCAAGCGTTCAGAAGCAGTGCACAGGAGCTTTCGCATATCTCTTCATTAAAAAGTCGGCTACAGCCACCCCGCCTGCGGCGCGGTACCGGCTGTGACGCTCTTCGCTGAAAACGGTCCACCGGACCGTTTTCTTTTCGCTCAGACCCCAA
>OJQY01000392.1_pt1 | contig 22952 bp, 21 predicted proteins | sample 1599091 | NCBI WGS metagenome assembly OJQY01 (sample SAMN03922524, study PRJEB24848) | human gut metagenome | isolation source: stool sample | host: Homo sapiens | place: Germany | collected 2010-02 | reverse complement strand
CCTTTACGAAAGCAGTTTCTAATATGGCAATTATGGATATTACGGATATTGAACCGCTTTTTATGGCTGTTTATGAACTATTGGAGGAAAACGGGATTTTTGTCTTTGCAACGCAGCACCCTTGTTTTATCACATTGACTGAAAAATATATGACACCGCACAGTTACTATGATATAGCGATCGAAGGGCAGCCGGAGGAGCAGATTTATTATCATCGTTCCATACAAGATATTTTTAACCTTTGTTTCAGAGCTGGATTTGTCATTGATGGATTTTATGAAGAATGTTTCAAAAACAATAAAGAAATTCCTATGGTAATGATAGTAAGGCTTAAAAAGGTAAAACGTGATAGCTTAAAATAAATTCAAGTTTGCCGGATAAATAGCAAACCCGGCCGAGCCAGTCAACGGTCAAGATGAACGGGCTTCGCCCGCCGTTGACAGCCCCGCCCGGTTTTGCAGTTAGGCAGTCAAGGAGCGACAGCCTAAAGTGCTGCCGCCCCTTACTATCATAAAAAGCAACTACTAACCAGCCACAGCCCTTTTGGGAGGAAAGGGGGATTTTCCATGACCTGTACAGAAGAATATCGGGAACATATCGAGTACACTTTCCATGCCTTTTGCAAAGTCGTTATCCGAAATGCAACGATCAACGCAGCGAGGACACGGAGCAGGAAGCACAAAAGAGAAATATCCCTTGAATACCTCACAGACGAAAAGCACTACCCTTTAGGCACGACAGATGAATATTTCCAAGCCCCGGAGCCGGACGAGGAATACATACTTACCCTTTGCGGCGATACGGTCATTTTCAGCAGCGGTTTACTTGCGGAAGCCCTGTCACGGCTGGACGAACGGGAGCGGGAAATGATTTACCTGTCCTTTTTCAAGCGTATTCCACAGCACGAAATTGGCAGACAGTACGGGCGCAGCCGCAGCACAGCGGGCTACCATATCCGAAAAGCCCTACGGCAGCTCCAAGCGGAAATGGAGGGAATGGCATATGAGAAATAATAGGCTTCTCCCCTATGAAACAATCGTCCAAGCCGCCAGCGGGGAGCCGGAAGCGGTGGGAACTGTATTGCAGTATTACCGCCGCCGCATACAATGTGCCGCCCGTGTGAATGGACGGGTAGACCAAGATACAGAGGACTACATCACCCAGACGCTTCTCACAGCTATTTTCAAGTTCCGCTTTGGGAGATAGCCCTACCGCCTACAACTGAATAACCGCCGCTTCGCCGGCAACCAGAAAGCAGTAAATCTATTCAACAGATTTGCTGCTTTTTTTCGTTCCTGTTTGGCATTTTTGAAAATCCCCAGTATGAAAAAACAAAAGGGAAAATAGCCGCCGCAGTTGGCAAAATCCCTTACTTATCCGTAGAGGGTATCAAAGAAAAAAATACTGCCATTGTCCGCCTATTCCGGCTTGCGTGGTGTTGTAGGGAATAGAGGGGAAATTCTAAAAATCTCCGTCCATTTTGCTTTGCGTGGTGTTGTAGGTAGTGAAAGGAAAATTTTCAAGATAAGCCGGAATAGCGGGTAGCAAAGCCCTTTTGAAACGTTTTGTTAGCGGAAAGGACGGGAGCCGGGGAACGCCGGAGTTTTTCAGAGCAAGATTCTACCGAGGTGCCAAAATTCGCTCTCCGCTTATTTTTGCCCCTGCGGGAATCTTGTTGGGGAGTGCCTTCCCCAAACCCTGCTATGCGCCCTGTCGGGCGAGAAAGGAGGTCACAGACCATGCGAAAGAAATACAATACGCCCCACCGCCGTCATGTGGTAAAGACCCGCATGACCGATGAAGAATACGCCGACTTCACCGGGCGGCTGGCGGCTTATGAAATCAGCCAGTCCGAGTTTATCCGGCAAGCCATACGGAAAGCGACCATACGCCCCATTGTCACCGTTTCCCCGGTCAATGACGGGCTGCTTGCCGCCCTCTCCAAGCTCACGGCAGAGTACGGGAAAATCGGCGGCAACTTAAACCAGATTGCCCGGAGCCTGAACGAATACGGAAGCCCCTACCGGGGGCTGGAAAAGGAAGTGCGGGGAGCCGCCGCCGACCTTGCCGCCTTGAAGTTTGAAGTCTTGCAGAAAGTAGGTGAAGCCGTTGGCGATACTCAAACATATCAGCTCTAAAAATGCCAACTACGGGGACGCTGAAAAATACCTCACATTCGAGCATGACGAGTTTACCATGAAGCCCACCCTTGACGCAGACGGGCGGCTCATACCGAGGGTAGACTACCGCATATCCTCTCTGAATTGTGGCGGGGAGGATTTTGCCGTTGCCTGTATGCGCTCCAATCTCCGCTACGGCAAGAACCAGAAACGGGAGGACGTAAAGAGCCACCACTACATCATCAGCTTTGACCCACGGGACGGCCCGGACAACGGCTTGACCGTTGATCGGGCGCAGGAGCTGGGCGAGAAGTTCTGCGCCGAGCATTTCCCCGGACACCAGGCCCTTGTCTGCACCCACCCGGACGGACACAGCCACACCGAAAATATCCATGTGCATATCGTCATTAACAGTCTGCGGATTGCGGAGGTTCCCATGCTGCCCCACATGGACAGGCCAGCGGACAGGAAAGCAGGCTGCAAGCACCGCTGTACGGACGCAGCTATGAACTATCTGAAAGCCGAAGTCATGGAGATGTGCCACAGCGAGGGGCTTTACCAGATAGACCTTTTGAACGGCAGCAAAGAACGCATTACCGAGCGTGAGTATTGGGCGCAGAAGAAAGGACAGGCTGCCCTTGACAGAGCCAACGCCCCTATTGCTGCGGACGGTATCGCGCCCCGGCAGACCAAGTTTGAAACGGATAAGGCGAAGCTGCGCCGGACTATCCGGGAAGCCCTTGCCGCTGCTTCCGGCTTTGATGAGTTTGCCGCCCTGCTTCTCCGGCATGGTGTGACCGTCAAGGAGAGCCGGGGGCGGCTAAGTTACCTCACGCCGGACAGGACGAAGCCAATTACCGCCCGGAAGCTGGGGGACGATTTTGACCGGGCTGCTGTCCTCTCCGTTTTGGAGCAGAACGCCGCCAGAGCCGCCGAAAAACCCGCAGCCATAGCGGAATACCCCGGCAGTATCAAAGACCGCTTACGGACGAAAAAAGAAGCGAAAAACGCCCCGAACAATGACGCTGTACAGCGCATGGTAGACATAGCCGCCAAGCGAGCCGAGGGGAAAGGACGGGGCTATGAGAAGTGGGCGACCATGCACAACCTCAAACAGATGTCGGCTACCCTCATGCTCTACCAGCAGTATGGCTTTTCTTCCCCGGACGAGCTGGACGCTGCCATTTCCGCAGCCAACACCGCCACGCAGGAGAGCCTTGCCGGACTGAAAGGGCTGGAAGCCGCTATCCGGGAGAAAAAGGAATTGCAGCGCAACCTTTTGGGCTATATCGGCACGAAGCCCGCCCGTGACGGTCTGAAAGCGCAGAAATCGGAGAAAGCCCGGAGAGCCTACCGGGAACAGCACGAAAGCGATTTTATCATAGCGGACACAGCCGCCCGTTATTTCCGGGAGCATGGAATAACCAAGCTGCCAGCCAGCAAAGCCCTGCAAAGGGAGATTGAGCAGCTTACCGTCCAGAAGAACGCCGGATATAACGACTACCGGGAGAAACGCCAGCGGGCGCAGGAGCTTCAGACAGTCAGACGCAATATCGACCAGATTTTAAGGGGCGCACCGAGCCAGCAGAAAAAGCGTGAACAGGAGCGTTAAAGACCGCCCCGAAATGATACCGAAACCCTACAAAAATACAGGTATGATATGAACCCTTACCGCAATACTCCCCGACTTCCAAACGGGGCTTACAGGGCAGAAAAAGCCCGAAAATGATACCGAGAACATACAGAAAATGCCCCCTATCCCGCTACACCGATAGGAACGGCAGAAAGGAGCTTACCATTGCCGAGAATGAGCAAGAAGCGGCGGCTGGAATGGTCTTTCTTCCTCAACCACCGCAACCGTATCACTTACAACGACCTATGCCGGGGCTGCACCCGTGACTGCAAACAGAGCTTCCGGGCGGTTATCATACTATGCCCTCGCTATTATTCCAAACGCTGGAAAAAGGAGGACGCAGCCTATGGCAGATAACCGCAAATATTACTACCTCAAGCTGAAAGAGAGCTATTTTGACGATGATGCAATCGTTCTGCTGGAAAGTATGCAGGACGGCGTTATCTATTCCAACATTCTCTTGAAGCTGTACTTGAAATCGCTGAAAAACGGCGGGAAATTGCAGCTTGACGAGAATATCCCCTACACCGCCCAGATGATTGCGACCATTACCCGCCAGCAGGTAGGTACCGTAGAGAGAGCTTTGAAAATCTTTATGAAGCTGGGGCTTGTGGAGCCTTTGCCAAGCGGCGCACTCTACATGAGCAACATTGAGCTTTTAATCGGCCAGTCCTCTACCGAGGGGGAGCGCAAGCGCAGGGCGCGGCTGGCTTTGCAGGAACAAAAAGCCCTGCCGCAGACAGGGGCGGACAAATGTCCACCATATCGAGCGGACATTTGTCCACCAGAGATAGAGATAGAGAAAGAGATAGATATAGAAATAGAAAAAGAGAGAGAGTTAGAAACGGGACACCCCGCCCCCGCCGCCTATGGCAGATACCACAATGTCATTCTTTCCGATACGGAGCTTGACGGGCTGAAAACAGAGCTTCCCGGCAAGTGGGAGTATTACATTGACCGCCTATCCTGCCATATCGCTTCCAGCGGGAGGAAATACAAGAGCCATGCAGCCACGATTTTCAAGTGGGCGCAGGAGGACGCAGCCAAGAAAGCCCCGAAAAAGGGCATACCCGATTATACCTGTAAGGAGGGCGAGAGCTTATGACGAATGGATTTGATGAAATGATTTTGAATATGACCGACACCACGCCGGAGCCGGAGGACTACACCGGCGAGGACGGGCTTTTATACTGCGGGAAGTGCCACAAGCCCAAAGAGGGCTATTTCCCCAAAGAAACCGCCGCATGGCTGGGGCGTGACCGCCACCCGGCAGAATGTGACTGCCAGCGGGCAGAGCGTGAGGAACGGGAAGCCGCAGAGAAACAGCGCAGTCACCTTGAAACTGTCGAGCGGTTGAAGCGGCGGGGCTTTACAGACCCGGCTATGCAGGGCTGGACGTTTGAGAACGACAACGGCAAGTGCCCGCAAATGGAACACGCCCATTTCTATGTGGAGAACTGGGAAACCATGAAAGAGCGCAACATTGGCTATCTGCTATGGGGCGGCGTTGGCACAGGCAAGAGCTATTTTGCGGGCTGTATCGCAAATGCCCTTATGGAGCGTGAAATCCCCGTGTGCATGACAAACTTTGCATTGATATTGGGTGACCTTGCCGCCAGCTTTGAGGGCAGGAATGAATATATCTCCCGACTTTGCAGCTTCCCGCTGCTTATCCTTGACGATTTTGGAATGGAACGGGGAACGGAATACGGCTTAGAGCAGGTCTACAACGTGATTGACAGCCGTTACCGCAGCGGCAGGCCGCTGATCGTCACGACTAATCTCACGCTGGAGGACTTGCAGCACCCGGAGGACACCGCCCACGCCCGCATTTATGACCGTCTGATTGAAATGTGTTCTCCTGTCCGCTTTACCGGGAGCAACTTCCGAAAAGCCACGGCGCAGGAGAAAATGGGACAACTGAAAAAGCTGATGAACAGAAAGGAGAGCCGCCTATGACCAACACCCCAAAGAATGACCGCAGCACCCGCCGCCCGGATTGCGTGACGGAAATCCGCATAGGTAATTCTGTCCTTGTCGTTTCCGGCTATTTCAAGCAGGACACCACCGCCACCGCCGCCGATAAAATGCTGAAAGTGCTGGAAGCGGAAGCTGCTACACAAAAATCGGCAATTTGACGGGACGTAAAGAAGCAGAAAGGACTGTACAGCCAGCCCCGGCGTGTGGTATGATAGTCATACGGAATAGTGGGGCTGGCTGTCGGAAATGGAGGACACTATGTTAAGACAGACCACCCGAAACCTTATTACCGCCCTTTATCCGAGATTATCCCACGAGGACGAGCTGCAAGGTGAGAGCAATTCTATTTCAAACCAGAAGCGTATTCTTGAAACCTATGCGAAGCAGAACGGCTTTTCCAATCTGCAATGGTACACAGATGACGGTTATTCTGGGGCGAACTTCCAAAGACCCGGTTTTCAAGCCATGCTTGCGGACATTGAAGCCGGAAAAGTCGGCACCGTTATCGTCAAGGATATGTCACGGTTAGGGCGAAACTATCTGCAAGTGGGAATGTATACGGAAATGATTTTCCCACAGAAAGGCGTCCGCTTTATCGCTATCAATGACGGAGTGGACAGCGCACAGGGCGACAATGATTTTGCCCCTCTGCGGAACATTTTTAACGAATGGCTGGTGAGAGATACGAGCAAGAAAATCAAAGCAGTAAAACGGTCTAAGGGTATGAGCGGGAAGCCCGTCACGAGCAAACCCGTATACGGCTACTTTATGGACGAGGACGAAAATTTTATCATTGACGGGGAAGCCGCCCCTGTTGTGCGGCAGATTTACAGCTTGTGCCTTGCCGGGAACGGGCCGACCAAGATAGCCCGTATGCTCACAGAGCAGGAGATCCCCACGCCGGGAACGCTGGAATACCGTCGGACGGGAAGCACCCGCCGCTACCACCCCGGCTATGAGTGCAAGTGGGCGACCAATACCGTGGTACATATCCTTGAAAACAGGGAGTACACGGGCTGTCTGGTAAACTTCAAGACGGAGAAGCCGTCCTACAAGACCAAGCACAGCGTAGAGAACCCCATTGAGAAACAGGCGATTTTCGAGAACCACCATGAGCCTATCATTGACACCCAGATGTGGGAGCGTGTGCAGGAGTTACGCAAGCAGCGCAAACGCCCGAACCGCTATGATGAAGTGGGCTTATTCTCCGGCATACTCTTTTGTGCCGACTGCGGCAGCGTCCTTTACCAGCAGCGTTACCAGAACGCCACCCGCAAGCAGGATTGTTATATCTGCGGGAGCTACAAGAAGCGTACCCGTGACTGTACGGCGCACTTTATCCGCACCGACCTGTTGACCGCCGGAGTGACCGACAATCTGCGGAAAGTCACCAGCTATGCAGCGAAGCACGAAGCCCGGTTTATGAAGCTGCTGATCGAGCAGAACGAGGACGGGGGCAAGCGCAGGAACGCCGCAAGGAAAAAGGAGCTGGAAGCCGCCGAGAAGCGTATCAGCGAGTTATCCGCTATCTTCAAGCGGCTGTATGAGGACAGCGTGACCGGGCGCATTTCAGACGAGCGTTTCACGGAGCTGTCGGCAGACTATGAAGCCGAGCAGAAAGAACTGAAAGAGAGAGCCGCCGCTATCCGGGCAGAGCTTTCCAAAGCGCAGGAAGCCACGGTAAACGCAGAAAAGTTTATGAATGTTGTCCGCAAGTACACCAGCTTTGAAGAACTTACCCCTACCCTTTTGCGTGAGTTTGTGGAGAAAATCGTTGTGCATGAGTGCAGCTATGACGAGAACGGCACACGCAGACAGGACATTGATATTTATTACTCTTTCGTTGGCAAGGTAGACCTGCCCGAATGACCGCCCGACCTATCCGGCGCAATGCGCAAACGCCGGATAGGAACGGCAAAATTTTTTACACTTCTACTACTTCTTTATCACACATCAGCAAAAGGACAGGGACTATATTGTAAAGGACGGCGAAGTTTTGGTCGTGGACGAATCCACAGGGCGTGTCGCTGAAAACCGAAGGTTCCCCGATTTGCTCCAGCAGGCCGTTGAAATGAAGGAGCTCAAACATTCCGATGCACAGTCCGCCGTTTACAATTCCATTCCCATGCAATCCTTTCTTTTACAGTACCCCGTGCTCTGCGGTATGACCGGAACCGCCGCGTCCTCCGCCTCAGAATTCTGGTCGATGTACGCGCTTAAGGTGGACGTCATCCCGCCGCATCTGCCGTGCATCCGCACAGACCACGCCGACCGTATTTTTGAGCGGCGAGAGAAACAGGTAAACGAGGTGCTGGCGCGTATCGTGTCCGCGCATGAAAAAGGCCAGCCCGTGCTTATCGGGACGCAAAGCGTGCGGGAATCGGAATACTATTCCGGTTTACTCAGCCAGCGGCGCCTTCCCCACCGTGTCTTAAACGCCCGCAGCGACGAGCAGGAGGCCGCAATCATTGCACAGGCCGGAATGCCATGCCAAATTACTATCTCAACCAATATGGCCGGGCGTGGTGTGGATATCAAATTAGGAGGCCCCGACGGAAAGCAGGCCGTTTTTGTCCGCAAAGCGGGCGGTTTATCGATAATCGGTACAGGAATCAACCGCAGCGTCCGAATCGACAACCAGCTGCGCGGGCGTGCCGGCAGGCAGGGCGACCCGGGAGAAAGCCGGTATTTTATCTGCCTGAAGGATTTAAATGCGGAAGCGTTTACCGGCCTTAATCCATACAGCTACAAAAAATACCCGAAGCTTGTGCGGCGCGCCCAGAAAATACAGGAGGGCAGGGACGCGGAAGCCCGCTATATGCTCGAACGCTTTTCACTGGTGCTCGAAGACCAGCGCAGGCTAATTTCAGATTACCGTATGTGTCTTTTGCTCGGCCAAAACGAGCCTGAAATTCTGAAAAGCCGTGATTTATCCGTATATGAAGACCTGGTTCAAAGACACGGAAGCAGCGGCGTGGAAAAAGCCGAAAAGCAGCTTTTGCTATATTTTATCAACATGAATTGGTCCTGTTATCTTGCGGCGATGGAGGATATGAGAAGCGGCATCCACCTGATGGTCGTGGGAGGAAAAAGCCCGCTCGACGAATACCACCGTTTTGCGATTTCGGCATACGGCGAGATGTGGGAGGACATTCAATCCGATGTGGTTTCTTATATGCAGAAATGCAAAATCACGGAAAACGGGATTGATATGGACGAGGAAGGCCTGACGGGCGCCACCACGACCTGGACGTATATGATAAACGAAAGCGCCAGCCAGTTCAGCCGGATTCCACATTTAATGCGCTCGGTAAGTCATAAAGCAACCGGGGCTGTATTTACCGTTCAAGGCATATATAAAAGGCTTAGAAACATGTTCAGCCGCCGGTAAGTTCATAACCGAATTAATGAAAGCGCGCCGCTGTTTTTTTTATGGAACAGCGGCACGCTTTTCACACAAAAAAAGGGGCGGCGTAAAGCCCCCCTTTTCTTCATTAACGATTAAGATTCTGACGAAGAGCTGGACGCGGGATTCTTCCCTGTAACGCTCTCTTCAAAAACAAATTTTGCAAGGTCATAGCGCTGCTGCTCCCAGTCGATAATTTCAACAATCGACTGTCCGTCTGAAGTCCAGCCGTACTGCCATACGTTATCCTCCGGTACTCTGAATTCCTCCATATCGTATTTGAGGTACGTCAGGGAATTTGCAACGAGCGTCGTAATTTCATTTTTCTTGAGGTTTGTCGTAATCATCGGGCCGACTTCCCCAACGATACTCACAATCTGGGTAAGGTTCGCGCTTTTGAAGTCGGACATCACGATTTTCAGAAGGTTTCTCTGGCGGGAGGTCCGGTCAAAGTCGTCGCCCGAAAAGCCCGCCTCCTCGTCGCCGCGGTTACGCGCGTACCACAGCGCCTGCCTGCCGTTTAAATGCACGACGCCCGGGTCGTCCGCAAGCTCGTGGCGCGTATCGACCTGGTTGTTGATATAGGACTGCCAGTTGATATAGTCGATTTCCTCAGAGGTCAGCTCAATGTCTACGCCGCCGAGTATATCGATGATGTTCCGGAAGCTTTTAAAATCGACCACCGCGTACCGGTCGATGTTAATACCAAAGTTGCTTTCAATCGTTTTGATTGTAAGCTGTGGGCCGCCTAACGTGTAGGCCGCGTTTAGCTTATTTTCCCCATATGGCTCGCCGGCCGAGTTATTGCCCGGAATCGTCACATACGTATCGCGCATGAAGGACGTGAGCTTCAGCTTCTTATGCCTGTTGTCTATCGAAAGCATAATCATCGTGTCACTGCGCCCGTGCTCCTCCCCCGATTTCCTGCTGTCCTCGCCGAACAGCATAACGTTTAAAATCATCGGGTCGTTTAAAAGCTCACCGCTGTTTAAGTCAAGCTCCGTCGGCCCTGTCGACAAAGACGAATGAGACGAGGAGGTGTTCTGGTTGTCTTCAATCGATTGATACTCGATTGCGTTGACCGTATTGTACAGGACAATCAAGCCTCCGCCGACACCGCCCATAATCAGGCAGAGTAATAAGACGAGTACATTTTTCCAGCCGAAGGCGTGCGCCTTTGTTGCCGATTGTCTTTGATTCGGTTTTCTGGACAAAGCTCATCGCTCCTTCCTTTAATTCAAAACGTTCCAAAATGTCTGTATATTATACACCCTTCAACGCATACTCATAATTGCATTATAGAAAAAAGGTGCCATTCTTGCGCTGCGCAGCCATTTTCCATGGCAAAAGCTGCGCCGCTTTGTTAAATTTCCCACCTGAAAACTGTTTTAAACGGCGTATTCAGGTCGGTTGCGAACACACGGTGCAGGTCGTCTATGTTGCGTACCGGCTCATCCTCGTAAATAATGCTGCCGAGCCTGCGCCTGATACGCTGCATCTGCATCAATTCCACCGCTTCAATAAAGTCAGCCTTACCGCTGCGGCTGCTGCCGACGACTGTCAGCCCCTTTTCCAGCATCAGGCGTGTGTTGATAGCGACCTTGTTTTCCGTTACGCCAAGGAATACCATCGTCCCCTGCGGGCGGATATGCTCAATCATGTTGTTGATTGCGTCGTAACAGCCCTCGCCGCCTACGCATTCAAACGCGTGGTCGATTTTAAAATCGGGAGGAAGCGAATAGTTGAGATACGTCTGATTGACAAACGAAAAGCGCGAAAGCTTCCGGTTGTTTTTTCCGACGACCACGATTTTTGATTTCGGGAATTTCACCTTAAGGGCGCTTGCTATCACATATGACAGGCTCCCGTCTCCCCAAATCCCTATGGTGTCCCTGCAATCGTGCGCGGCAACGTCCATGCGGTTTATCGCGTGGATGGCGACGCTTAAAAATTCGCAGATTGATGCGGTTGAAAGCGGAATGTTCTCAAACGGGATGACCCGGTCGGGCGGCATATCCACAAATTCACGCATAAAGCCGTCTGAGCCGCTCGACATAAAGTACGATTTTTCGTCGTAATTTTCATAGATTCCGCCGCAGGTACGCGTAGGCGCGTTGGGGATAAGCACAACGTTCTGCCCTACCTGATACGTGCCGGTTTTGTCTAAGATAACCTCACCGCAGCATTCATGAATCAGCGCCATCGGGAGCTTTTCGCTCAAGGCGCGCATGTCGCGGTTTCCCAGGTAATAGCGCTGGTCGGCATGGCAGATAGACATATAGCGCGGGCGGATGAGCACCTTGCCGTCTATGTTTGCGTCCTCATATTTTACAGAAAAAAACTGCGGGTTCACCAGCTGGTAAATATAATTAATCACCGGCAATCCCCCCGACGAGCACCTGGGCAATCTTGTAGTCGTTGACTGTCGTTATTTTCATATTGGAAAGCTCGCCTGAAACAAGCTTTACAGGCGCGCCGCGCATGACGCAGATTTTGCACGCGTCGGTCAGCACCGCCTTTTCATTCGGCTTGAGCTGGGAATACAGCTCCTTAAGCAGCTTGATGCTGAAGCTCTGCGGCGTCTGCCCCTGGTACATATAATTCCGGTTCGGAATTTCGGATATATCTACCCCATCGTGGGACTTTACAATCGTATCGGACGCGGGGACGACCGTATCGCACGCGCCGTACTGGATTGCGGCGTCGATATTTTCATTGAGGATACGCAGCGTGACGAACGGGCGCACCGCGTCGTGCGTGACGATAATATCGTCTTCATCCGCCCCGAAATCCTTAGCGATTTCATCGATGATATTAAAAATCGTATCGTTGCGGTTTTCGCCGCCGGGCGCAAGCTTTACCTTGTCGCGGTCGATTTCGTACATTTCAAGCAGGTCGGTCATGTGGGATATCCAGCTGGGGTGTACGCCGATATAAATGGCATTGAACCTTGCGCACATCAGCATTTTTTCCAGCGTATGAATGATAATAGGCTTGTCCCCAAGCGGCAGAAATTGCTTGGGCATAGAGGAAATGTGCATCCGTGTGCCGCTTCCCCCGGCAAGTATCGCTCCATATACCATGCTAGTCTTACCTCCGAAATTAACTTATTTTCCGCTGCTTTCTTTTTGCCGCTCTTTGCGGTACTCGTAGCAGCTTTTGTTTAAATCAAGATACACCACGTCGTGGTGCGGCACCCGTTTTTCCTCGGGAGGCAGCTCCATATAGTCGCCGAACGCAATCTTTAAATATGCGTCATAGCCTGCGGGAATCGGCATCTGGTGTCCTTCAAATTCACGGTAAACGGCGCTTTCAAAAATCTCCTTGGGATATTCGCACTGCATATAGTGCGGGCCAGTGCACAGCTCCGTAATAAGCGTGCAGTCTTTTATCTTATATTTTGACATTTTCTTTTCCGCCATGCGCCAAATTTTTTCCCGAAGCTTTTTCCCGCGGAACAGCCCTAAAAGGACGCGGCTGCCGAGCGCTACCACGCCGCCGTGATTTTCCGGTACGACCTGCGCGAGAAACAGGGAATAGGTCAGCGCCCACAGCTTTTGTATCTTACGTTTTATCCCCGCCGGGCATCCGTCGATTGGGAACACGTCCATGGAAAGCCCGTGCGGGATGTCGAGGTGCGCCTGGTTTGCCTTGACGCACGTGGCGCTCGTATCGACTATGGTCGTAAAAATATTGCCCGTAAATATCGTATCGTCCGTGCGCAGGCAAAGGTAGCGCGGGTTCTTTGATTTTTCTTTCCAGAGCACGTGCAGCCTTTCATAATCCTCGCGGGGCATAAAAACGTCAATATCGTCGTCCCATGGCACAAACCCGCCGGTTCGCAGGGAGCCGATACAGCAGCCGCCGCAAAAATAAAACAGCAATCCGTTTTCGTCGCAGAATTCTTTAAAATATAACAGAGCGTCCAGCTCCTTAAGCTGCATTTGCCTGAGCTGCCCGTCATTAAGCGTTATGGGCTCATTGTCATTCAACCGTGTATCCCCTCTTTCCGGATTATTTTTTAAGAAGCCTTTTAGATACGGCTTCTTTCACGAAATCGATTCTTTCCTGCGCGCCGGTTCCAAGCCTTTTTCTCCAAAACGGCATTTTAACTACCCCAAACAGCGTGCCGACGCCGTAAACGATATGCAAAAGCGGAAACAAAAACGGCAGCAGTAAAAACTGCAAATATGCCTTCCTGCCGGAAAATGCCGACGCCGTGACAGCCGCGTCGAATAAAAGGTACGCGGCGCTCAAAAGAATAAGCGGCAGCGTAATGCCGCATACGGCAAGCGCCCCCAAGATAAGAAGCGCACAAACGAGTACAAACGGCGCGAAATGGAAATAGGAAAGGCATCCGGGGCATACGCCGAGCGTCAGGCCAATCCACAGGCCGTTGCCAAATTTCTGCCGGAGCATTTTTGCAAGGGTCGCCCGTACGTTCTGGTACGATACGATGTCGGGACAGCTGCTTATCCGGTAGCCCGCCTTACGAATCCGGTAATGCAGCTCGTTGTCCTCCGTCCTCCCGAGGTCTTCATTGAAGCCGCCGGCCTTTGCAAAAACCTCCGTCCTGTATGCGCCGTGAAAAATAGAGCTGACCTCCTGTTTTTCCTTCTGCTGCCTGCGGTATTTCGCAATCGAGCTTCCAAAAAGGGATTCCTCCAGGGCAAGCAGCGTCATCTGCCAGGGCGTTTCTTTTTCCACCCTGTTCGGCCGTCCGCCGCCGCAGACATACTCCCCTTCCCTGATATTCTTTACGTTTGCGCTGACAAAATTCTCCGGGATAGAAGCGTGGGCGTCCACGCGGATGATGATTTCCCCGCTTGCGGCCAATATTGCCGTGTTCCACGCGGCGGCCTGTAAATTTTTCGGGCTGTCCTCTATTAAAACGCGGCAAAAACCGTTTTGCTCCTTTGCAAACGACTCCATTACGGCCTTTGTGCCGTCTGTGGATACGTCGTCCACAAAAATGACCTCGATTTCCCCATGGGGATAGTCCTGCAAACGGATATCGTCAAGAAGAGCAGGAAGGGTCTTTTCCTCGTTATAAGCAATCACGCATAATGAAACCAGCATCAAAAGCCCTCCTGCGCGGGCGCGCGCATCCATTTGGCGCTGACCGCGCAGGACGCCTGAAAATACGGAATGACGTAAAGCGCGGGAACCACAAAAAAGCAGAGTAAAAACCAGGGCAGGAAGGAAAGCAGGAGCTTGATATAACGCATCGTGTTGCGCTTCATCAGCCGCACGGAATAATCGATGCAGGCCCTGGCGGGCAGCGTTCCCTGACCGTCGATAAATATGTAGGCCGCCAGAAAATAGCGTGCGGTAAGAAATACCCAGGCAACAAAGCCCGCGAGAATACAAGCTGCCGTGAGCACTCCGCTCATAACTGTAACGTACGCGGCGGAACCGCCCGCGCCGCTCTGCGCGGAAAACCTGAAAACAGACAGGACGGCCGCCGCCGGAATGGCGCAGACGATTCCCCAGAGTATATACCGGAGTAAAAGCTGAATACAAAACGAAACAGACCTTTTATACGCTCCCGCATCGGAAAAACCGCTGAAAAGGACGGAAATATCCGTATCCTGTTCCTTGGCAAGCGCGTCGTTCCATTTGATATAGCCAATCAAAATGGGTGAAAACGCAAGCAAAATCAACAGCGCAAGCAGCTCAATGAGCAGCAGGCTTAAAAGCTCTCCTGAATGTGCCTGCGGATTAGCCGACAAAGCGTTTAAATCGCCGTTGTTTATAAAATAGGCAACCTGCAGGACAGTATTCGACACCAGCCACGCGCAAGCAAGAAAAATAAACGCCGCGACCGCCTTGCACCAGTTATCCTGTGACAGGCGCGCCTTCGCCTGCTTTCTGATGATTCCTTCCGCTTTCATACCCACACCCCTTAATACAAAAAATATAATCAAGCGTTTAACAGCCGGTACATCGCCTCCAGGCAGATTTCGGCGTGCTTCAAGTAATGGTCGAGGGCCATCGATTCGTCCGCGTTGTGCAGGCGGCAGTCCTCTCCTTCAAATACGGGGCCGAACGCAACACCGCGCCCCGCCATCGCCCGGGCGTAGGTTCCGCCGCCCGTCGGGTAAACGCGTGCGTCCTCCCCGGTCACTTCTTTATAAGCATCCTTTAAAATCGTTACCAGCTCGGAATCCCCGTCGATGTTGAGCGGCTTCATATGACTCAAAAGCTTGACGGACAGCCCCTCGGACTTTGCCGCCGCCTCCACGCGCTCCAGCACCAGGTCGCCGTCCATCGTAACGGGGTAGCGAATGTCCAGCGTCGCCTTCGCTGTATGTTCCGTTATCGTAACTGTACCGACGTTGAGCGTAAGCGCTCCCGAAGCGGAATCGCGCATCTTGAGGCCCATGGAATTACCGTTTGTTTCTGTCGCAATCTTCGAGTCGATAAAAGCTGGTATGCTGCCGAGCACCGAATGCCCAAACTGGGAGGTAAGCAAGTCAATCAGATGAGTCGCCGCGTTGAAGCCCTTTTCCGGCTCAGAAGCGTGCGCGGCCCTGCCTTTTGAGATAATCATCATCCCGTCGATTGTGTATTTGAATTCAAACTCCCCGTCCTTTGCGTCGGCAAAGCGGTTCAATTGATGGTCGTCGTTTTCCGAGCAATCGAGCAGGGCGTACGCCGTATCCGGCACGGAATTGACCGCCTCGCCCGCCTTGAATTCCGTCAGGGTCGTACCGTCATGCGTAGGGGCGACGACCTCCACCTGCAAAATTCCCTTTTCACAGCGGCATACGCCGTATTCCGCGTCCGGCGTAAAGCCCATGTCGGGCAGCGGCTCCACGCTGAAATACGTTTTCATATCCTCCATGCCGACCTCCTCGGTCGTGCCGAAGATGACGCGCAGGGTATTTTTCCCCTCCACGCCCATATCCTTGAGTGCCTTCAGGCAGTAAAGCGCAACAACGGCGGAGCCCTTGTCGTCGGCAACGCCCCTGCCGTAAAGGCGTCCGTCCTTCTGGGTCAGCTCAAACGGTTTTGTCGTCCAGCCCGCCGCCGCGGGCACCACGTCGAGGTGCGTCAAAACGGCGCAGAGCTTCCCCCCGCTGCCGTACTGCGCGTGCCCCGCGAAATCGAGCACGTTTTTCGTATCAAGGCCGAAGGACTGCGCTTTTTTGAGCATCCAGCCGAGCGCCTGCGCTGGCAGCTCGTGCCCCTCCGCCGAGACGGACTCAATCGCGATAAGCTCCTTTAAATCCTTCAGCATATCGTCCTTATATTTTAAAATGTGTTCTCCAAATGACATAACGCATTACCTCGTTTCAAATAAGGAATTATTCTCCGCCGAGATTCTCCTGCTTTTCTTCCCGTTCCATTTCTTCAAGAAGCTCCTTTGCCTGCGGCGACAGTTCTTCACCGGGCTGCTGCGCCTGACCGCCCTCTAATGCGGCGGGAACCTTTTTTGCCTTCATTTTCCTCATAATACGGTAGGTTTGTTTCTTTTTTGTTTCATCCGGGCGTTTTCCGCGGAAAAACAGCATATAAACGGCAAACGCAAGGAAGCAGGCGCCAGTTATAATCAGTCCGGTTTTCAGTCCCGGCGTTTCGTAGTCAAACCGGATTTCACTTGCCTTTCCGCCCGGTACGCGGACTGCCATAAAGCCGACGTTTACCTTTTCAATATCGACAGGCTGCCCGTTTACCTGCGCACTCCAGCCGCCTTCATACGGGACGCTGAAAAACACCAGCTGGTCGCCCTTGCCGCTCAAATCGATTTGCGCGCTGAAGCCCCTGTCGTCATAAACAAAGTTTGTACAGGTGGTTTCCCTGCGTGCAAGGCAATCCTCTTTATACTGCTCCTCGCTGTAGGTAAAGCTTCCGCCGTAGCTTCCGCCTCCGGTAATATCGGCGTATTTTTCAAGCTGCTCGCCGGTAAGGGTCATCGCCTTGAGCAATAGCAGGTGGCGGCTGCCTTCCGGGCAGCTCTTATATTCTTCCACATCGATAAACTTGTCATACGTAAATCCCATTGGGATATAGTATTCGTTTTCCCAGATGTCGTATCCGTTCTGCGTATCGTAATAATTCCAGCCGGGCATTGCCGTCTCTTTATTTTCGTCCGTAAAGCTATCACCGTCGAACTTGTAGTCGAACAGCCAACGGGTCGAGGTGAACGAGCGCAGGCCGTAGACGTCCGTTTCCGGACGGGAGCCGACGTCGCGCGTCACGCCGATGGAGGGATAAAATTCCATGACGGAGCCGGGCACGATACTGTGGAACGCCTGAATCGACGGAATCTGCCAGAACATTGCCGTGTTGTCCATCGTTTTATAAAAATCGCTTCTCGCGCTGTTCGTATCCGGCAGGTCGATTTCACCTCCCTTATTGAGCACGTGCGGGATAATAAACTCTTGTGAATTGTAGCCCTGCGTCTTTCCCAATATCAGCAGGTAGGACGAATAGCATACAGATATTACCCCAACACACACAAAGGTATAGCGGATAAATTTCCTCCTGTTTTTGCGCATTAGTTTCAAGAGCAGCGTCAGAACCGCAAGGCTTGCAAGCGCTATCGCGCCGTAGGCCCAGAAACGGTCGGGGTACTGCATCAGCCCGTAGGTCGTTACCGTTTCCCCTGACTGCGCTTCCGTCGTATTCGGCATAAGCCCGATTGCAACAAGGATGACCGCCGTAATCGAACCCGTCCAGGTAAGCGCCCTGCGCCAGTCCGTTCTGCTGTTTTCCAGAGATATTACGGTCGCAAGCGCCATCATAAGCGTGAGCATATAGAACCATCTGGCATAATAGGATGAATTAAGAAGCTGGAACAGGCTGTTGAGGATTGGAATAAACGCTATGATGAACAGCGTGAGCAGAATCCTTTTGAGCCAGTTTGTGTGCTTTTTCGACTGCATAAACGCGATAACGCCCGTCATGGAAAACAAGGGCAGCCACGCGGCGACGGAGCCCCACTTTGCGTTGGAATCAGGTGTAAAGTTTGGCCGCGCGGGAATATCCGGCGGGAAAAAGAAGCTCTCTAAAATATGGATATACCGCTGTTCGGAGCCGTAAAGCAAGGCGCCCCAGCCGTTGGGCGCACTGTCGACGCGTGGATTTTGCAGCACTGCGAGCACCGAGGGCACGAGTATTACCGCCGACGCGCCAAAGCCGATGAGCACCTCGGCCGCCATTCGCAGGAAATCGCGCAGCGTAATGCGGAAGCTGCCAGAAACCATCCGCACAACCCAGTAAATTAAAACGAAAACGACCTGCCCCGCGAAGAAATAATAGTTGAACACACAGCTTGCAAAGACGGCAAGGGCAAGCACGCCGCGCCGCCTGCTGTACATATATTCATCGACCGCCGCCAAAAGGAGCGGGAATATGACAATAGCCTCGTGGAAATGGTTAAAAAATATGTTATAGATAGAAAACCCGGAAAACGCATACAAAAGCCCGCCGATGACCGCCAAGTCCTTATTGCGCACATAGCGCCTGAGGAAAATATAGCCGGAAAGCGACGAGAACGCAAATTTCAGCATCAAAAGCGGCGCCATCAGATAAGGGACCGCTTCGCTCGGGAATGGCAGCGTCAGCCAGAAAAACGGGCTGCCAAGCAGGTAAAAGGAATAAGAACCGATTATGTTCGCGCCCAAATCTGTCGTATGGCTCCACCCTAAATTGCCTGACCGAATGCTGTCGTGTATCATTTGGTAAAAGGGAATCTGCTGAACGTTAAAATCGCCGTAATACAAAAACAATCCCTGGTCGTAAATCAAAAAGGGGAGGAAAAATAAAAAAGAAAGACAAAGGCCCAACAAAAATGCTTTATGCCAATATCTTTTCTTTGTTGTAGGAGAGGGCAGCCTTGCCGCTTTCATATGTCCACCGCCTTACATATTTCTAACGAAAACAGGGCGGTTTGCCTGGCAAAAACCACCAACCATCCGCCTGTATTTATAATTATAAGCCGACTTATTACAATATAACTATGGTATTATACCACAATCCGACGGCGATTGCACCTGTTATTCCGACAAAGTAATAAATTAATAGTTTTGTCACAAACTCTTAAAAAATTGTTGTAGAATAGTTACAGCAAAAGAAAAATGAGGTGTTATTTTGGCAGAAAGCAGCTTCTTTGCAATGCTCTCCAGAATGAAATATATCGGCCGCTGGGGGCTTATGAACAGCACCAGGAGGGAAAATATCAGCGAGCACAGCCTAGAGGTCGCTATGATTGCGCACGCGTTGGCGATTATAGGTAAAAAGCGGCTTGGAAAGGATACCGAGCCCGAGCGCACTGCGGCACTTGCGCTGTTCCACGACTGTACGGAAATTATAACCGGCGATATGCCCACACCGGTTAAGTACTTTAACCCGCAGATTAAGGATGCCTACAAGGAGGTCGAATCCGTAGCGGCAGAAAAGCTGCTGGGGATGCTGCCGGACGATTTGCGGACTGAATATGAGCCTTTCTTTAAAAAGCAGGCGCGGGATGAAATACTTTGGAGCTATGTAAAGGCCGCCGACAAGCTTTCCGCGCTGATAAAATGTACGGAGGAAATCCGCATGGGTAATCTGGAATTTACAAAGGCAAGGCAGTCCGTTTCAGATTCGCTCGCTCAGCTCGATATGCCTGAGCTCCAGATTTTTATGGAGGAAATGCTGCCGGCTTATAATCTCACGCTCGACGAGCTGGACCAAAGGCTGTAAGCTGTTGACAATTTCAACCAGCATGCTATAATAAAACACGGAAAGCACATAAACTGTTTTCCGCATACAATATGATAAATGCTGTCTTCGAGGCGGGGTGCGATTCCCCACCGGCGGTAAGCGCTAAAAGCGCAAAGCCCGCAAGCGAAAGTTGATTTGGTGAAATTCCAAAGCCGACGGTAAAGTCCGGATGAAAGAAGATGCGCGCTTATTGGATTAAGCGTAATTGCCTCGCAGATTATCTGCGGGGCTTTTTGTTTCTAAGGCGGCAGAAAAGGAGATGCTTTTCATGCAAGACAACCAGGCACACACCATCAAAAAAGCCGGCGAGCAATCGTACCGGCTCAAAAAGCTCGCGATTCTGGGGCTTTTGACGGCGCTTTCATTCCTTAGCGTTGCTTTTTTCCGGATTCCGGCGTTCCTTCCATTCCTCGACCTGGAAATTAAGAACGTCATCATCACAATCGCCGCGTTCATCTTCGGCCCTTTGTCCGGCGCTGCCATCAGCGTCGGCGTCGCACTGGTTGAGATGTTTACCATCAGCACGACAGGATGGCTTGGCTTTATTATGAACGCGATTGCCAGCCTTTGCTTCGTCTGCCCCGCCGCCTTTTTTTACAAGAAAAAACATACCATGTCAGGCGCTGTATTGGGGCTGGTTGCGGGTTCCCTGCTGATGACCGGCGCCATGCTTCTGTGGAATTACCTGATTACACCGTTTTATATGAACGTCACGCGCGAGGCCATCGCTGCGCTGCTGCTGCCTGCATTCCTGCCGTTCAACCTGGTAAAAACAGGCCTCAATACCGCTTTGATTTTGCTGCTTTACAAGCCTGTAGTCCTGGCGCTGCGCAAAGCAAACCTCATCCCCAAAAGCCCAACCGGCGACAAACCGAGGAGCAAGGTCAGCATCGGTATTTTGATTGCCGCGGGCTTACTGCTTGCGACCTGTGTAATGGTGGTCCTTGTCGTAAACGGAACGCTCTAAATGTTACCGATACAAACGCCCCTGCTAATAGCAGGGGCGTTTTTTGGTCTTATTGAATCCTTTAAATTTTTTCTATCCACCCGCATACTCCGGTGAACCGACGAATTGCATGTGCCTGAACAAACTGCCGCCGAAACAGTATAAACATAGCCTTTGCTATACCAGCGTTACTCCTTTGGCTTCTGATAGCCCATTGCTTGCTCGCTGTCGTTTAATCCTTTTGTCGTCGGATCGGTCACAACGCCGACAAAAGCGAGAATCTGCAGCAGCATTACGATTACATCCATAATTTGCTTTCGGTCGAATTGAGGCACAATTCCCGTCATGTTGAGTATCGTATACACAAACGTCAAAACAAGCGAAATCAATCCCACCCAGAACGGGCCGCTCTTAAGTCTTACCTTCCAGTTAATTTTCATGATTCTCTCCCTTTCTAATGCCGTTAATCATTTATACTAGGTAAGGATGCAGTTAATGTCGGCGTTTTCCGCCCATTTGATTGATATTGCTGGAACAGCTGCAATTACTGCAATTTTGTTTTCTCGTTGAACGTAATTCGTAATAAGCCACTGTAAATAACGTGCAGCAATGAAAACACTGAAAAGCTGTAATTACATGAAAAAGCCGCAGGTAAAACCTGCGGCTTTTAGGCTTTCTATTTAGTTTATAGGCCTGCAGCAGCCGCATTCATCCCCGTTTATGTCAGAGACCTTCGGCGGGAAAAATTCGTCTGTCGGGAAGTCGAGCCTGCTGAACATTTCGCACGGATTATCTGAGGACGTTGTGCATTCTTTTTCTGGAATACAGAAGTCAAACGCGGGAACAAGCATCTGGACGTTGCGCTCAATCTGGACGATTGTAAAGATGCCAATCGTAATATAAACATCTTTTTCGCCGCTATTGCCCGGGACAGGGCCGCCGTAACGGCAGGAGATACAATCGGGAATCCTGCAGCACGGAATGCAGGGCTCTCTGCGCTGGCAAATCTTCGCGGAAAGGCCAATCGGTTTTGCAACCTGTACGCTCGCCTTCGGCAGGTTGCGAACCGGCGCATTCTGGACATCCGGGTCATCCATCGTAAAGTCGGAGCTGAAAATCTTGACGTTGCCCTCGCTGCCGTAAAGAATGACCTTCTTGTTGAAGATGCTGAGCCCCTTCACACACATTGGCATAGCGGCAGGCTGCATAAAGACGTCGAGCTCAACGTCAAAGAAGAATGTCATATCCACAGAGTAAAAGCCCTTGTGGAACGGAACCGGTTCCAGGTCGATGTATACGGTGATGACATCCACGTCCCTGATCCTTACGTTGCTCGCCTTGTCAATCATGCACTGTGCAGTATCGCAGAACAGTACCTTTAAATCCTCCAGGCAATCTTTATCTCCGCAGCTGTCATAAACCCTGTAAGCATCTATGCAAACCGCTTCTTTTGCGCTTCCTGTGTCGACGCCGCCGCACGTGGCAGCGGAAAATGCTGTTTCAGCCATAAAAAATCCTCCCTTATTAGCTTTACTAATATTCTATGGAAGACTGCTTTTATTGTGACAGAATTATTGAAAAGGTTTTCCCAGGGCTGCGTCTGTAATTTCTCATATTTTTTTATATTTTTCTGTAATTGCAGGTAGAAACCTCTGACCCTGCTTTTTAAAGCTAAAAGTTCAGCCTGTTTTATTTTTAATGACCCTGTGTTTGATAAAAAGAAGCGTTTAATTATACGCGTTATCTTCTGCCTATTTAAATTTATTTAGTTTTTGTATAATTTTCTATTTTATTTAATTATTTATATTAAAATAAATACATTTTATATTTACAATTTTAAAATATAACGAAAATTGCTTGATTTTATTTTAATTTTCATTTATTATTAACTTGTCAAAGCATTAATGGCTTTTTACAACAAGAGGCTTGTAAAAAGTGCGGAAGGGAGGGAACCGATTTTAGCCTCAGGAATCGTCATTAAAAATCAAGGAGGAGGTTTCAATTATGAAACAGAAAAAAATGCTGGCTTTATCTCTGGTTCTGGCCCTTTTGGCAAGTTTGTTTATTATGGTGCCCGTAAGCGCGGTTACGCAGCAGGTTAACTTAATCTATGCAAAACCATACATAGAAAACGTGGCTGTAGGCGTCGAAGGC
>OJQY01000391.1_pt1 | contig 22961 bp, 19 predicted proteins | sample 1599091 | NCBI WGS metagenome assembly OJQY01 (sample SAMN03922524, study PRJEB24848) | human gut metagenome | isolation source: stool sample | host: Homo sapiens | place: Germany | collected 2010-02 | reverse complement strand
AGAGACAGGTCTGTGTAGACCGACTTACGTCTTTTTTATTACATTTGTAAATGGAATATTAGAAACTGAATACAGAAATTATGCTAACTTTGCATTTATATAGCTCGGCATAGCCGACGGACATAATAAAGAGCAGCAACTCTTTATACCGTGCCAGTAAAAATTGGGAATTTTTAAGCGAAGGTATAAATGTTGCCAGCCCTTGTTTTGTTCCGTCCTTTGTGGACGGAACCTGCAAGGGCGCGGTGCATTTCTTCGCTACGGTATCCCAATGCCTTCTGGCCGGAATGTTATCGCGTCCCTTGCTTTTTTTATGCCTTTTTGGGACGCGAAACCCAGCTTCAAATTCATCTCACGAATCTATGAAACCCCGTTGCGTCCTGCTGTCCATGCGTATTATCTCCGTCCCTGCGGATTGCACCCGTTCCCGGTTTGGGGCCGGTCGGAATCGGTATGTTTCGGCGGCTCCGGCATGGAACCGGACGCCGGGTCTTGCCGCGCAAAAAAGCAAATCCCGCCTTTCAGTCGCAGCTAATAAATCCTGCCTGCAAGGTCGCACCTCTAAAATCTGGTCTTGCGCTCCTGCTCCGTATGGAAAGGGGACGCATGTTTGCGCGGCATCTACGGGACGGGTTCTCCAGCCTGTGCCGGGGGCGGTCTCCGCATTGAATTCTTCATTAAGTGAAGTTGCGTCACTGTGTTCAACCGGAACCGCCCCTTTTTTCAAACCGGTGTTCCGGCCGTAAAACGGCACGTGCATTGATGAACAACGCAAAAATTCCACGATGAACCAGCACGATCCCGATTCCGAACAAGCCCTGCGGGCCATCGACCGCTTTTACGCGATGCAGGTTAGTATCTGCATCGCGGCATTGGGCAGGATGCGGTCCGCGGAGCTGGCCGACAAAAACATCATCCTGCGGGCCATTATGTGCGACATGCCCGACTGCGGCATCTGCGCCGACCCCACGGCCGAAGATTACGGCGTCGATTTTTGGGTTGACCGGGCGGAATATGTCGATGATCTGTCATTCAACCTTTATGTCACGCAGGCCGAAGAGAACGTGCTGTGGAACATCGAGAAAAAAGGCCAAAAACCGGGGCGTCTGGCGGCTCCGCAGCAGCGGATCACGGTTCGGACCGACGGGATAAGCAGGCCCCCGTATATCCCGCTTATCTACCTGACGGTATTAAGTTCCAAACTGATGGCGATGGCTATGTCGGACGTGCTGCCGAACGTGGATTTGTCCACCTATTACGACGAGCGGGTGATGGCGTCCTTGGGGGGAGCGCATAGCAGGGGTATTGGACAGGATGACTGAAATGCAGGACGGGGAGGAGGAGGCCGGGAGGCCGGTAAGCTGAAACGCTGCGGACCGAAAAAACGGGACGGACCCGAAAGCCCGTCCCGCCGCTGAAAAAGTTGGCGTCACCCCTGTTCTACAGGTTCTTTTTTCCACTCCTCCAGTTTTTCCCGCCGGACGGGGTGTTTCATCCGCTCAAGTTCGCGCTCCAGCAGTTTGTCCACCAGCTTGAGTTGGGCTTGCCGGGCCTCGAACGGCGTGGCCGGAATGTCCGAAACGTCCATCTTCAGATAATCCAGATAACTCTGATAAGAAATGCCGAAGATGTAACGTCCGAGCCGTTTCCAAACCCGTTTGTGGCATTTCGCCTTGTATTCGGGTTCATAATACATTTGGTCAAATTCCTGAACCGCCTTGACTCTCAGGTGCATATATGAATTATTGCAACTCATAAAATAAAAAAAATAGTTTTTGAGCGATATTGCTCACTAAAATTTACGCAATTAATTGCGGTTCAGGTTAAAAGAGAAGTCCCTCAATTCCTCTCGCGTGGAGAGCCTGCAAAATTGGTATTCGGCTGGCAGGAAGGTCCAATAATTATACTTTCTCAGATCCGCCGAGGAGGTTTCCAGACAGATGCGGTTCTCGGCGTCCCGATTGCCGACGATTCCCCATAGCGACGTTCGGCTGTCGCAGCCGGGATCTGTCGTATGGAACAAATAGACGTCGCCGATGCGGAATTTGCAGGTTTTTATGGTCATATCAGGTTCGTTAGGGTTTTATGGCGGCAAAGGTGAAAATCCTGAAGCAAACCTCCAACTTGCGTGGTAACCGTTACGACATTAATCTGTTGGGGAGGGGCAAATGAAAACTCCGGATGTGCATTCGCATCCGGAGTTTCCTCTGTTTTTCGGTTCTTCGTTTCCGCTTCCCGTCATTCGGCTTTCAGCTCGACGACGACGCTGCGGGCGCGGTCCGTCGAGAAGAGTTTCAAACCTGCCTTCATCAGGTAATCGCCGCTTACGACGCGGTCGTTGTGCTCGATACGCGGATTCTGCCCCGGCATGAGGTTTATTTCGCGGATGCGGTAGTGCAGATCGGGGGCCAGTCCGGTCAGCCGTACGGAGGGCAGCTGCTCCCCGTAGCGCGGATTGAGGTCGTAGGCGAAGACTACGGAGCCGGTCCGGCGGTCGGTGCCTGAAAACAACAGCGGCATCACCGGGGCCGAGACGGCGACGATAAGCGCGAAGACGCCCACCGTCCACCCCGCCTGCGGAACCGTCACCCCGAAAGTTTCGGCGATCTGCGGGATAATCCCGACGACGCCCATTTCGGTGTTGATGATGCCGAAGACGCCGAAGGTCAGGATTGCAACCAGTCTTCCCGGACTGTATGCGAGCCGTTTTTTCATGGTCGTTCCGTCTTATTTCAGGCTGTTTCCGAAGAACTCTTCCAGCTTGTCGAACGGGATCAGCCCCGTGCGGTCGTAGAGATCGACGTGCCCCGCGCCCGGTACGACATACAGCTCTTTCGGCTCGGCGGCCCGCCTGAAGGCGTCCTCGCTGAATTCGCGCGAATGGGCGTTTTCCCCGACGATGAAGAGCAGCGGACGCGGCGAGATGGTCTCGATGTCGTTGAAGGGGTAGAAGTTCATGAACTTCACGTTGCTTGCGAGCGTGGGGTGCGTGGTCGTCCGGTGCGTCGCCCCTTCGGGCGTGAACTCTCCGCGCGGCGTGCGGTAGAAGGCGTAGAATTCCCGCTCGACCGGGGTGGAGTTTTCCGTCAGCTCGTCTGCCGTGCCGCCGGTGTATGCGGTTTCCCCGCCCGTAAACTCCGCGTAGCGCTGTTCCGCCGCTTCGGCCAGTATCCGCTTCCGCTGCTCAAGTGTCTGGGCGTTTTTTAGTCCGCTGCGGCTGGCTGCGCCCATGTCGTACATGCTCACCGTGGCGACGGCTTTCAGCCGGGGATCGATCTTCGCCGCGCTTACGGCGAAACTTCCGCTGCCGCAGATTCCGATTGCGCCGATGCCGCGTTCCGAGGAAATCCGCCGCCGCGCTGAAATCCTCGGCGTATATCTCCGGGGAGACCGTGTTGCGCGGCTCTCCCTCGCTGTCGCCCCAGAATGACAGGTCGATGGCGAGCGTGACGAATCCGCGTTCGGCCATTTTGATCGCATAGAGGTTCGCAGCCTGCTCCTTGACGGCTCCCATCGGGTGGCCGACGATGATTGCGGGACGTTTTTCGCCCGGTTTCATCTCCTTGGGCCGGAAGAGGTTGGCGCCGACCTTCATTTTGTACTGGTTCGGGAAGGATACCTTTTCTGCGGTTACCGCATCGCTTCGGTAGAAATTGTCCGCATCCGTTTGTGCGGAGGAGATGTTGTGCATCATAATAAGTGTTGTCGTTAAAATTAGAATCCGTTTCATATTTTTTTATCGGTGATTTCCACGTTGCAAAATTACTTGCCGAAACGCTTCGGGCCGGTATCCGGATTACGGATGAAATTACCCGGATTACGGTTTTTGAAGCTGAAGCGAATCTGCTGTCTGACAGCCGGCTACCCCGATTACGGATAAAGTTACCCCGATTACTGTTTCGCACCGACGCCCGCACCGCGTACGGGAAAAAGCGCTATCTTTGCGTATGGAAAAACCGAGCTGTATGGACGAAATTCTGAAGATCGATACGATCGACCGCTACAACAAACTCTTCGGATTCGAGACCCGCCACCCGCTGGTGGGCGTGGTCCGGTTCGATACGGCCGAAAGTCAGGGAAACTACCGGATGACGATGGGATTCTACTCGGTTTTCCTCAAGGAGACGCGGGGCTGCCGAATCAACTACGGGAAGACGGGGTATGATTTCGACGACCAGACCGTGGTCAGCATCGCTCCGGGACAGACCGTCGGCTATACCGATATCGAAGGGATTCCCACGAAGTCCGTCGGACTGCTGTTTCATCCCGACTTCATCCGCGGCACGTCGCTCGGACGGAAAATCAGGAAATACACCTTCTTCTCTTACGAAGCCAACGAAGCCCTGCACCTGTCGGAAGAGGAGCGGACGATCGTGCTCGACTGCCTGAAAAAGATCGAAATGGAGCTGCGGCACGCCATCGACAAGCATTCGAAGGGGCTTATCGCCACCAATATCGAGCTGCTGCTGGACTATTGCATGCGTTTTTACGAACGCCAGTTCGTCACGCGCGAAGACCTGAACCTCGATGCTCTGGCCCGTTTCGAACGACTGCTGGACGATTACCTCTCGGAGGGCGTCGCCGCGAGGGAGGGACTGCCGTCGGTGCGCTATTTCGCCGACAAGATATGCCTTTCGCCCAACTATTTCGGCGATCTGGTCAAAAAGGAGACCGGAAAATCGGCGCAGGAGTATATCCAGCTGAAGATGATCGACGCGGCGAAAGAGAGCCTGCTCGACCCGGACAAGACGATCGGGCAGGTGGCCGGCGAACTGGGATTCCAGTATCCGCAGCATTTCGTCCGCTTCTTCAGACGGCATGCCGGCTGCACGCCGAATCAGTATCGGACGCGGGGATAAGGGGCGGCATGCCCGACCGGCGGCTACCTGCCGATCCGGTAGGCCGAAGGCGTCATGCCCGTATGGCTCTTGAAGTATTTGCCGAAGAACGACTGGTTGGAAAAATTCAGGTAATAGGCGATCTCCTGAATGCTCATCGTGGAGTATTTCAGCAGGTTCTTGGCTTCGAGCACGACGTAGTCGTCGATCCACTCGACGGCCGTCCGGCCGCTGGTCTTGCGGATGAGCGTCGTCAGGTATTTGGGCGTCAGGTTCAGCTGTCCGGCATAGAAGCCCACCGATCGCTCCTGCGTGTAGTGTTTGCCCAGAATATTCATGAACTGGCTGAAATACTCGTCGTTGCGGCTGCGCGCCGAGATCTGCCGCTCTCCGCTCGTTTCGATGTGACGTCCGATGACGCGGCACACCTTGTAGGCCAGCGTCCGGATGATCGAACGTATGACCTCGGCGGAATAGACGTCCGCCGGCATCTCCGTACCCTCGGCGCCGAGTTCCTCGAACGACCGGGTGATTCCCGTCCACTCCTTTTCGTCGAGTTTGAGACAGGGCTGCTTCTCCACGTGCAGGAACAGCTGCGAGAGCAGCCTGATGTCTATGTTGATGCGCCTGATGAACTCCTCTTCGCAGATCACGGCGTGCAGCGCGATCTCCTCGGTCGATTCGGCTTGGATGATCGACCCCGGCAGGTGTACGAAGATCGAATTCTCCGTGAGCGTATGCCGCGTCAGGTTCGAGGTGAAGGTTCCCGAACCTTTGGAACAGAGCAGGATGACGAAGGCGTCGATGCGCGTCGGATAGCGGAACAGGTCGATGTCGATTTCGTCCTGCACGTTGACGCGCGACGCGATCAGACAGCCGTCGTAGCAGATGTCTCCGGGACGGCGGCCGCAGACGTCGATCAGCGTGGCGAGCGAAAAGCTCTGGATATCCTTTTCGTTCATTTTGTCGTGGATTTTTCGTACAAATATAACAATTTGCCGGTCGATATTCGCCGAAAGGTTCAAAATCGAACGAATCGACGAGTTTAGCCGACACGGCGGCCTTTTCTGCCGCTCCGCAAAAAGGGAACTTTGCATCGAAAAACTGTAAACCAATGAAACGAACGATTTTCTGGGCCTTGCTGCTCATTGCGGCGGGCTGTTCTTCTCCGAAAAACACCCGGACGGCCGATCCGCTGCGGGTGACGACGATCGTCGCCGCGCCGTCGGCCGGCTTCGGCGCGGCCGTGTACGTAGGTTCGGTCGAGGAGGAGGCTTCGGCATCCCTGAGTTTTCCCGTCGCCGGGACTGTCGCCCGCACGCTGGCCGACGAAGGACAGCGCGTGCGGAAAGGGCAGCTGCTGGCCGAACTCGATTCTACTTCGGCCCGGCAGACCTTCGACGCCGCGCGGGCGTCGCTGGAGCAGGCCGAAGACGCCTGCGGGCGTCTCCGCCAGCTGTACGAGGCCCAAAGTCTGCCCGAAATCAAATGGGTCGAAGCGCAGACCCGGCTCCGTCAGGCCGAGTCGCTTTTCGAAATCGCCAAGAAGAACCTGAGCGATTGCGCGCTGTACGCTCCGTTCGACGGTGTGGTCGGCGAGCGGCGGGCTTCGGCCGGCGAGACGGTGCTGCCGGGCGTTCCGGTGATGAACCTGCTGCAAATCGGAACCGTCAAGGTGCGCTTCTCCGTCCCCGAACAGGAGATCGCCGCGATCGGCGCCGACAGCCGCATGCGGATAACCGTTCCGGCGCTCGGCGACCGCACGTTTCAGGCCGGAAAGATCGAAAAGGGTGCCGTGGCCAATCCTGCGGCGCACACCTACGACGTGCGGGCCGCGCTGGCCAACGCCGGGGGCGAGCTGCTGCCGGGCATGGTCTGCCGCGTGGAGGTTTCGCCTGCGGGTGCCGCCGAGCAGATCGCGCTTCCGGTGCGCGCCGTACAGCAGGCGGGCGACGGAAGCCGTTTCGTATGGACCGTGCGCGGCGACTCGGCCGTGCGTACGGCCGTGACGACGGGCCGTCTGGTGAACAACGCTGTCGTGCTGGAGGACGGCGTCCGGAGCGGCGACCGGATCGTGGTGGACGGCATGCAGAAGATCGGCGAAGGCAGTAAAGTCGTGTGGTGATGGGACGCTCTGCCAATATCATATCGTGGTCGATGCGCAACTTCCGCATCACCTTCCTGCTCGTGGGCTGCCTGTTCGTTTTCGGCATCTACGGACTGGTTCACATTCCCAAGCAGGAGTTTCCCGAATATACGATCCGTCAGGGCGTTGTGGTGGGCGTTTATCCGGGCGCCACGAGCGAAGAGGTCGAAGAACAGCTGGCCAAGCCGCTCGAACAGTTCCTGATGACCTACAAGGAGGTGAAGCGTTCGAAGACCACCTCCACCTCGCAGAACGGCATGTGTTACGTGATGGTCGAGCTGAACGACGACGTGAACGACAAGGACGAAGTGTGGTCGAAGATCAAGCACGGCCTTGCGGCGTTCAAGATGCAGCTTCCCGCGGGCGTCGCGGCGCTCGTGACGAACGACGACTTCGGCGACACCTCGGCCCTGCTGATCACCCTCGAATCGGACACGCGGTCGTACCGCGAACTGAAAGGGTACATGGACGACCTGAGCGACCGTCTGCGCCGCATCGAGTCGGTCTCGAACCTGCGGCCTTACGGCGTTCAGCAGGAGCAGATCTCGGTATATGCCGATCACGACCGGCTGGCGGCCTACGGCATCGGCGAGAAGGTGCTCTCCGCGGCGCTGGCTTCGCAGGGGCTGACCCCGGCGGGCGGCTCGGTGAGCAACGGCGAGACCGAAACGCCGATCCATATCGCGCCGTCGCTGGCCGGGGAGCGCGAGGTCGCGGAGCAGATCGTCTGGAGCGACCCCGAAGGCCACGTCCTGCGTGTGAAGGACGTGGCGCGCGTCGTGCGCGAATACGACGATCCGGACAGCTATATCCGTAACAACGGCCACCGCTGCGTGCTCCTCTCGATGGAGATGCGCGGGGGATACAATATCGTGGAGTACGGCCGCGAAGTGGACGAGGTGCTGCACGCTTTCATGGAGGAGGAGCTTCCGTCCGACGTTGCGGTGCAGCGCATCGCCGATCAGGCCAAGGTCGTCGGCGACTCCGTGCATTCGTTCCTGCGCGACCTGTTCGTGGCCATGGCCATCATCATTCTGGTCATGATGCTGCTCTTCCCGCTGCGGTCGGCCGTCGTGGCGGCCGTCACGATTCCGCTCTCCACCTTCATCTCGGTGGGCGTCATGTATTTGTGCGGCATTCCGCTCAATACGGTGACCCTTGCGGCGCTGGTTGTCGTGCTGGGCATGATCGTCGATAATTCGATCGTGGTGATCGACGGCTACCTCGACTACATCGGACGCGGCCACTCGCGCTGGTATGCGGCCGTCGAGAGCGCAAGGGAGTTTTTCCCGTCGCTGCTGCTGGCGACGATCTGCATCTGCATGATTTTCTACCCGATTCTGTTCACCATGACGGGCATGATGCGCGACTTCCTGACCTATTTCCCGTGGACGATCACCATCAATCTGATGGTTTCGCTGCTGCTGGCCGTGCTGGTGATTCCGTTCCTCGAAATCGTGATCATTCCGGCGGTTCAGCCCCGCAAGGAGGGGCGTAAGAGCGTTACCGACCGTGTCCACGACATTTACCGGCGGGTGCTGGCGTGGACCTTCCGCCACGGGTGGCTGACGATTTCGCTGGGCCTTGCCTCGGTGGCCGTTTCGCTGGTGCTGGCCACGCAGCTGAAACTCCGCATGGTACCCTTCGCCGACCGCGACCAGTTCGCCGTGGAGATCTACCTGCGGCCCGACACCCCGCTGGATCGGACCGGAGCCGTCGCCGATTCGGTCTACCGGATGCTGCGGGCCGACGGGCGGGTGAAGTCCGTCACTTCGTTCGTGGGCTGTTCGTCGCCGCGTTTCCAGATGAGCTACGCTCCGCAGATCGCGGGTAAGAACTATGCCCAGTTCATCGTCAATACCACCTCGATCGACGATACCGAGGATATCCTCGACCGATATGCCGACGCATGGGCCGACCGTTTCCCCGAAGCCTACGTCAAATTCAAACAGCTCGACTACCAGAACGTGCCGTCGCTCGAATTCCGCTTCTACGGCAGCGACATCGACTCGCTGCGCGCCGCGGGCGACCGGCTGATGGACCGCATGCGGCGGATGCCCGAACTGATGTGGGTGCACTCCGATTATGAGGATCCCCGTGCGGTCGTCGATGTGCGGCTCGACCCCGTCACTGCGCCGCAGCTGGGCGTCACCCGGACGCTGGCGGCCGTCAATCTGGCCCTCGCCGCCGGAGACGTGCCCGTAGGGGCCGTCTGGGAGGGCGATTACAAACTGCCCGTCGTACTCAAAAACGACGTGCGCCGGGGCGAACGCTCGCTCTCCGATGTCGGGGACACCTATGTCTCTTCGCCCGTGCCCGGCGTCAGCGTACCCCTGCGGCAGATCGCCGACGTCGGGCCGGCGTGGAGCGAGAGCAAAATCGTGCACCGCAACGGCATGCGCTGCCTGACGGTCACCGCCGACCTCAAACGCGGCGCCAACGCCATGCGTGTCAATTCGCGCATAAGCGAGCTGATCGACAAGGAGCTGACGCTTCCGGCCGGCATTGCGACCGAGCTGGGCGGAGCCTACGAATTCGACTGGGAGACGATTCCCCCGATCGCGTCGGGACTGACCATTTCGCTGGTCATCATCTTCTTCTTCATTCTGGTCAATTTCCGCAAGTTCGGCATTACGCTGGTGGTCATGGCTTCGATGTCGCTCTGTCTGTTCGGGGCGGTGGTGGGGCTGCGGATCGCCGACTTCACCATCGGACTGACCTCGGTGCTGGGCTTCATCACCCTGCTGGGCATGATCGTCCGCAACGTGATTCTGATGTACCAGCATGCCGAAGACAAACGCAAGGTATGCCACTGGTCGGGGCGTCTGGCGGCCTACGACGCCGGCAAGCGGCGTATGGTGCCGATCTTCCTCACCACCGCCACCACCGCCGTGGGCGTCGTGCCGATGATGCTGGGCGGAAGTACCTTCTGGGCGCCCGTGGGTATTACGATCTTTGCCGGAGGCATCGGTTCGCTGATCCTCGTCGTTACGATACTTCCGGTGCTCTATTCCAAAATCTACAAGTGATGAAAAAAGCCGTAGTATTTCTGTTCTTATGCGTTGCGGCGGCTCCTGCCGCGGCTCAGACGCTTTCGCTCGAAGAGTGCCGCGCCGCCGCCGTCGAACACAACCGCACGCTCCGCAACAGCAGGCTGGACCTTGACGCCGCGTCGCAGACGCACCGCGAAGCGTTCACCAATTACTTTCCGCAGATTTCCGCATCGGGCGGCCTCTTTCAGGCGCAGCACGGACTGGTGCAGGCCGATTTCGCCGTTCCGCAGATGGGGACGCTGCCTGTTTCGATGGTCAAGCGCGGCATCATCGGCTCCGTCACGGCCGTTCAGCCCCTGTTCGCCGGACTGAAGATCGTCACCGGCAACAAGCTCGCCCGGCTGGGCGAGGAGGTCGGACGGTTGCAGCTGCAGCAGACCGAAGCCGAGGTGCGCGAGCGGACCGATGCCTGTTTCTGGCAGGTCGTGTCGCTCCGTGACAACCTTTCGACCCTCGATGCCGTGGAGCGGCAGCTGGCCGAGATACGCCGTCAGGTCGAACTCTCGGTGAAGGCCGGGCTGGTGACCAACAACGACCTGCTGCGCGTGGAGCTGCGGCAGCAGGAGATCGCGTCGAACCGCCTGAAAGTCGAAAACGGACTGAAGGTGTCGAAAATGCTGCTGGCCCAGCATATCGGCGTCGATTGGCGCGGATTCGACGTGGCGAATGCCGCGTTCGGCGAACCGGAGGCTCCCGCCGCCTACTATGTTCCGGTCGAGGAGGCGCTCGACCGCAGGACCGAATACCTGCTTGCGGAGAAGAACGTCGAAGCCCGGAAGTATGAGAAACGCATGGAGCGCGGCAAACGTCTGCCGACGGTAGGCATAGGCGCGGGGTATCTCTACTACAATGTGACGGACAAGAGCGTGGACGACGGAATGGTCTTCGCGCAGGTTTCGGTGCCTGTTTCGGAGTGGTGGGGCGGGGCCCATGCGCTGAAAAAGGCCCGCATCAGGGAACATCAGGCCGAAAACGACCGCCTGCAGGTGCGGGAGATGCTCGCCGTGGAGATCGAGCGGACGTGGAGCGAGGTGCAGGAGTCCTATGCGCAGATCCTGCTCATGCGGCGTTCGGTGGAGTCCTCGGCCGAAAACCTGCGTCAGAACCGGAACTTTTACAAGGCGGGAACCGCGCCGCTCACCGACCTGCTCGACGCCGAGACGCTTTACACGCAGAGCCGCAACGACCTCACTTCGGCCTGCGCCTCCTACCGCACGGCGCTTGCCAAGTATATGCGCGTGACGGGGCGGTAATCTGCATTCCGGCGGCCGGTTTCCGGCTTCTGTGACGCCCGGTATACGGGGTTGTGCGGCCTTGCTCCGCGCGACCCTTTTTTCATGGCGTACGGAGTGCAATCCGGATGCGGAAAGGCGGCGACGATCGGCGCGGGGAGCTTTCCGGCTGTTGCGGTTCCATGAATAAATCGCTAAAAACCCGTACGGCGGACGAATTAGGAGGAGTTGGGTAAATGCTTTGTCCTGAGTGTTTTATCGGCTGTGTCTCGCGGGCGCTTTTTGCGGCGGCGGTTTCTCCGCGGCCGGGAGAGGGCTTGCTTTTAAATATAATTTTCTATTTTTGCGATCGTGGAAATATATCCCGACCGCTGTCTCGCATCCGGAAAATCCGAATAAAATCGATGAATATTTCAGGGGATAAGAATCTTTCCGCGAAAATCAAAAACAGGCGATGAGCGATTTAGACAAACAATTGATGAATGCAGACTCTTTCGACGAGCTGTATCTGGCGTATTATCCGGCCATGCTGTCGTATGCCCGGATGTTTCTCCGGGATCAGTGGGCCGAAGACGTGGTGCAGGACGTGTTTTTCAATATCTGGAAAAACCGCCACCGGATTTCCACGGACGATCCGCTGTACAAGTACCTGCTGAAGGCTGTCTACAACCGGGCGATCAACTACATCTGGAAGCACAAGCGCGACACGGAGTACCGCTCGTGGTACGGTTCGCAGATCGACCGAATGGTGTTCGATTATTACGATCCGGACAAGAATCCGATCCTTGCCAAAATCTATGACAACGACATGCGGCAGCAGCTGCGGCAGGCGGTGGACGAGCTGCCCGACAAGCGCCGGGAGATTTTCCGCATGCGCTTTTTCGAGAACATGTCGAACAAGGAGATCGGCGAGCGGTTGGGGCTGACGGTCAGCACGGTCGAGAATCATATGTATCTGGCGCTGAAGAATCTGCGCGACAAACTGCTCTGACTTCCGGTCGGGCGTAAGCCGGATCGGGTCTTTTTCTGCAAAATTTTTTCGCATTCGGATTAGGGGGTGGGTTGCCCAGCTTTGTATTATTGGTAGAGAGCAAGATGCTGACTGCCGTTATACGGAGCGACCAAGGCCGGAGCGCATGTATAACCGAAGTCTAATCTTAAACCAATATTATTTTGAAAAACGAACTTATTTATAAGTATTTGGAGGGAAACGCGACTCCGGCCGAAGAACAGGACGTTCTGAGCTGGATTTCCGAGTCCGAAGCCAACAAAGCCGAGTTTTGCGAAATCCGGGCTTTGTGGAGCGTGCGCGACCGGAATTCCGTCGAGAACGATCCGCAGCGGATCCTCAAATCGCTCAAGGCGCTGCACGCCCGTATCGACGCGGATGCGTCACCGCACCGCTCCAAGCGTGCGCGGATCATACGCTGGGCAGGCTGGAGCGCCGCCGCCATGCTGGGCGTTGCACTCGTCGTGGGCGGCTACCTCGTCGGCCACGACATGCACAAGGCGGCCATGGAATCGTACTATACGTTCACCAATACCGGCCGCAAACCCGAATCCCTCCGGCTGCTGGACGGAACGCAGGTCTGGCTGGCGCAGGGATCGACCCTGAGCTACGGCAAGACGTTCAGTCCGCACGACCGCACGGTGAAACTCGACGGAGAGGCCTTTTTCGACGTGGCTTCCGACAGGGATCATCCGTTTTTCGTGAAGACCAATACGGTGGTGGTCAAGGTCGTCGGCACTTCGTTCAACGTCAAGATGTATAAGGATACGGACGATACGGAGGTCGTGCTCGAACGCGGCGTGGTCAAACTCCAGTTCGGCGACAACGACAATATGATTACCATGCAGCCGGGACAGAAGATCTACTATTCGTCCGCTTCGCACGACATCTCCATCTCCGAGGTCAACGTGGAGTATCTGATGCTGCTCAAGTACGGCATGATCTCGATGTCCGATGTCCGTGTGGCCGAGATCATCCGCAAGGTGGAGGAGATCTACAGCGTCGATATAGAGACCGTCGCGCCTCTCGACGACGACCGGCTGTATAACTTCAACTTCCTGAAGTCCAATACGCTCGATGACGTGCTGGACATCATCGAGAAGATGTCGGGCGTGAAATGCCGTCCCGCTCCGGCGGCCGGCGCGGAATAGAAACAAGAAACGACTTAAACCGAATAGCTGAATAGAAACCTAAATTTTCAACTGCCTATGAACTAAACCCTGATTCCATTCATCCGAATCATGTTGGCACATCCGGGCCCGGTGCTGCTGCTTTCCTCGATCAGTTTAAAACTTTACAGTCCTAATCATGAAGAAAAATTTATCTGTTTTTCGGACGGGATGCTGTATGTTGATGCTGTTGCTGTGCAACGTCTTTACGTTGTCGGCGGCTGAAGAGCTGTATGCACAACACTACAATGTCACCCTGTCCCTGCGAAATGCAACCGTCAAGGAAGCGGTCGATGCGGTGACCCGGCAAACCGGAATTGCATTTTCGTACGAATCGTCGGTCGGCGTCATGCCGCTCGGCAATGTGGAAATCCGTGTGGACGGCGGCGCTGTCGATGCCGTTCTCGGTCCGCTGTTCGCCGACAAAGGCATCGCGTGGCAGGTCGTCGACGGCGTCGTGATCCTGACCCGGCAAAACTCCCCCCCCCAATCGGATTCCGGTCGTAGGCTGACCGTCAGGGGCCGGATAACCGCCGGCGCCGGCGAGTCGATCGTCGGTGCGACGGTCATGGTCAAAGGCACCCAGACGGGCGTTTCGTCCGACGTGGAGGGCAATTACGAAATCGTCGTTCCCGGTCCGGGTTCGGTGCTGGTATTCAATTATCTGGGCTACCAGCCTCAGGAGATCGCGGTCGGCAACCGGACGCAGATCGACGTGCGGCTCGCCGAGGACAACAACGTGCTGGACGACGTGGTGGTCATCGGTTACGGCACCCAGTCGCGCCGCACGCTGACCAGCGCCGTCTCGAAGGTGAGCGGCGCCGATCTGGAAGGCGTTCCGGTCAATTCGATCGGCGATGCGCTGAAGGGCAAGGTTCCGGGCGTACGCGTCTCGACGGCCAACAACCAGCCGGGCAGCGATCCGGTGTTCCTGATCCGCGGCGGTTCGTCAATCAACCAGTCCAATGCGCCGATCATCATCGTGGACGGCGTTCGCCGCGAGATGACCGGACTCAATACGAACGACATCGAGTCGATCGAGATCCTGAAGGACGCCGCTTCGGCGGGTATTTACGGAGCCAGCGCGTCGAACGGCGTGATTCTGGTGACCACCAAGAAGGGTAACCGCGCCAAGGGGCCCCAGATTACGTTCGAGGCGCAGGCCGCATGGACCTCGCCCGCGACGAAATTCGACCTGATGGACGCCCGCGACTATGTCGTCACCATGCGCCGCGCGCTGAACGACTGCCCCGGATATACCTACGGACAGCAGGTGCTGACGGGCGCCAACTCGGCCGGTATCGGCAACGGCGATTCGTCGATCTGGACGACCCGCTACCTGCAGGAGGGCGAAAGCGTGCCCCGCGGCTGGAGTTCGGTGGTCGATCCGGTCGATCCGTCGAAGATCATCGTTTTTCAGGATAACGACCAGCAGAGCCAGTGGTTCGACGACTCCTACTGGATGCAGTACTACCTCGGCGTGAACGGCGGCAGCGACAAGGTGACCTACGCCGCTTCGGCCAGCTACATGAAAGACGGCGGCATCGGCATCAACACCGATTTCTCCCGCTTTACGTTCCACGGCAACACCTCCTTCAAGATCACCAAGAGCCTTACGGCCGGTACGACCTTCGACTACTCGGAGACCAGCGGCAACGAGATCCCTTCGAGCGGCATCGGCAACTACTGGACGATTCTGGGCCGCGGCATGTTCATGCCCGCCACCCACCGCGACTACCTCGAAGACGGCCAGCCCGGTCAGGGCACCAACAGTACGACCATCTCGGCGGCATGGTTCGACCGCTACTATACCAACAACTATGTGACCCGCCGCTCCACGGCCAACTTCAACCTCAAGTGGGACATTGTCGACGGCCTGTCGGCTTTCGCCCAGATCGCCAACCACAACTCCTACAAGAACAGCTACCAGTATCTGGCCGGCAACGCCATCAGCCAGACCCGCCAGACCTACGAAGGGTGGTCGCAGACCAACCGCCTGAGTTTTCAGGCGCACGTCGATTACAACAAATCCTTCGGCGACCACAATCTCAGCGCCATGGCCGGATACGACTTCCTCAAGCGCAAGATCAACGGCATGTCGATGACCGTGCAGGGCGCCGAGTCCGACAAGACCCCGACGCTGGGGGCGGGCACCACGCCTACCGCATGGACCGACACCCAGACGCCGTGGTGCCAGATCTCCTATTTCGGACGTCTGAACTACAACTACAAGGAGAAATACATGCTGGGCTTCACCATGCGCGCCGACGGTTCGTCGCTCTTCGCCAAGGATAACCGCTGGGGCTATTTCCCCGCTGTTTCGGCCGGCTGGGTCGTTTCCGAGGAGAAGTTCTGGAACGTCGAGAAGTTCAACCAGCTGAAACTCCGCCTGAGCTACGGTCTGACGGGTAACAACAACGTCGATTATTACGACACGCTCGGTGCCTACAGCGTGACGGGCATCTATGCCGGTTCGGGCGCTACGCTCGCTTCGACGCTGCCCAACCTCGGCCTGACGTGGGAGAAGACCAAGCAGTTCGACATCGGTCTCGACATGGCGTTCTTCAACAACCGCCTGCGCGTGGCCGCCGACTATTACAGCAAGAAGTCGGAAGACCTGCTCTTCGACGTCTCGCTGCCCGATACGTCGGGATACGGCTCGGCCATGCAGAACGTCGGTTCGATCCGCTTCTACGGGCTCGAATTCGAAATTTCGTCGGTGAACGTCAGCACCAAGAACTTCAGCTGGACGACCGACTTCACCTACTCGTTCAACGCCAACAAGGTGCTGTCGCTGCCCGACGAGTATTACTATAAGGATATCGACGGCAAAGACGCATGGCGCATCGGCGGCTATACGATGTCCGAGTCGGGCTACCGCTTCGGCGGCACGGCCGTCGGCGAGCCGCTGGGACGCATCTACGGCTACAAGACCTCCCATATCATCGAATCCGAGGCGCAGGCCGACGCCGCGCTTTACGACTCCAACTCGCACGGCTACCGCCGTTCGGACGGCCTGTCGATCGCCGGACGCAAGGACGTGGGCGACTACGAGTGGAAAAACCGCGCGGGGTCGGCGCTTACGGCCGACGGCCGCGAGCAGATCAACGGCGAGGACATGTTCCTGCTGGGCAATGTCGTGCCCCATTCGACGGGCGGTATGAACAATACCTTCAAATTCAAGAACCTGACCCTTTCGGTCTACCTCGACTATGCGCTGGGACATTCGATCTACAACTACCAGTATACGCGCTGCTTCCAGACCTCGATGGGCAACTGCAACTGGAATCTGGTCTACGATGCCCTGAATACATGGCAGAAGCCCGGCGACGACACCAAGTTCGCCCGCCTGACTCCCAACGACGCCGACGGCGGCAACCGCAACTACTCGCGCATTTCGAATATCAACGTGCAGAAGGCCGATTACCTCTGCCTGCGCGACGTGACGCTCTCCTACGATCTCCCGCTGCGCTGGATCCGCAAGGTCGGTCTGGGCCGTCTGACCGTTTCCGTGTCGGGCAACACGCTCTGCTACTGGACCGGCGTCAAGGGTATTTCGCCCGAATCCGCCTCGGTCGGCAGCTCGACGGGCATGTACAGCGTTACCAGTTCGAGCGCCACTTCGTTCAACAACTATCCTCCGACGCGCAAGGTGCTCTTCGGCCTCAAGGCGACCTTCTGAGAATGCGGATGATTCGGTGATCTAAAAACAAGAATGCTATGAAAATATATGGAATAATCCTTTCTGTTCTGGGGGCCGCCTCGGTTGCGCTGAGCACTTCCTGTCACGGGGAACTCGACGTCACGCAGTCCGACAAGCTCAACACCACCAACATGTGGACCAGCGAGAGCGACGCCCTCACCGCCACTACCGGCATCTACTACCGCCTGCGGCAGGCGTTCGCCCAAAGCAAGGCCAATCCTTTCTTCTGGGGCGAACTGCGCGTCGGCCCGGCCATGTGGGGCAAGGGCACCGGCCGCTCGCTGTGCGACAACGACATGCTGGACGTCATGCTCAACACCCTCAGCGCCTCCGATGCCTCGACCGACTGGAGCTATCTTTACACCACCATCGACCAGTGCAATCAGGTGCTCAAATACGCTCCCGGAATCGGCATGTCCGAGGACAATATGAACTACTGTCTGGGCAACGCCCGTTTCATCCGGGCGTACTGCTACTTCTGGATCGCCCGCGTGTGGGGCGAGGCTCCGGTGATTACGACTCCGACCGAGGGAACCGGCGAGGCGATCTATCCCTCGCGCCATCCGGTCGCCGAGGTCTATGCCCGGATCGAAGACGACCTGAACGCTGCGGCGGGGTATATCAGGACCAATGCGAAGGGCTGCTACTATGCGACGGCCGACAACGTCAATCTGCTCCGTGCCGACTTCGCGCTCTGGATGTATGCGGCGGGCGGCGGCGACGGCTACCTGACCATGGCCGAGACGGCTTTGGGCGCGGTGCAGTCGGCCGGCCTGCTCGACCGGTTCGCCGACGTGTTCAGCATCTCGAACAAGAAGAACAGGGAGATCGCTTTCGCCCTGCATCTGGAGAACGGCGAGTATACGTCGGGCAGCTACTTCTCCTACTTCATCTGGGGCAGCACCCAGATCAAGGCCGAGTACCGCAACGCTCCCGACGGGGTGCCCGTCAGTTCGAACCAGTGGTTCCTCTACTCGGACGACTTCATCGGGTTCCTCAAGCGGAGCAAGGAGCTGGGCGACCAGCGGACCGATGTGACCTACATGGAGCGCACGGGCGTCAGCGATATGTACGAAGTCATCCAGTGGCCCAACAAGCTCATCGGCAATATCTCTACGGGCACGATGGTCTGGGAGCAGGATTTCATCCTCTACCGCTATGCGCAGTATTACACCATGCTGGCCGAACTGCGCTACCACCGGAAGGACTATTCGGGAGCGCTCACGGCCCTCAATACGCTGGCGCAGCGCGCCTACGGCAAAGCGAATTTCTATACCGACTCCTCGGCCGCGGCCGTCCGGCAGGCGCTCGTGGACGAGAACCTCAAGGAGTTCGCCGAAGAGGGCAACGTCTATTTCACGCTGATCCGTCTGGGGGCGATCCATGATTACAACCCCTACCGCTATGTGGACGGGCTGGGACAGTGCGGCATCGACACGTCGCGCCCCAACCAGCTGCTGATGCCCGTGTCGAAGAAGGCGATGAACAAGAACAACAAGATCACGCAGACACAGGGCTGGTCGTAACGGTGTATTGTTTAATGAAAAAAGCTGACTCAGAATGAAAACATTACGAATGCTATATACGGCGGCGCTGCTTTCCGCAGCCATGCTGCTCGCGGGCTGTTATTCGACCGATACCGACGACGACCTGCTTTCGACGGCGACGCTCATCAGCATCTATCCCTCGACGGTCTCGGTCGGCAGCGCCGCCGCGACCCAGAATGTGGTCGTCACGCTCGCCCCGAAGTCGAAGCGGAATCTGGACTGGTCCTGTTCGGTCCAGTCCGCATGGGTGACCGCGGTCCGGGAAAAGGTCCCCGGCGAAAGCACGGGAACCGTTTATGAGGACGCCGTTGTCCTCGCCTTCCTCGAAAATACGGCTTACAAACGTCAGACGACGCTTACGATCACGGCCTCCGACGGCACGGTGCTGGAAGTCCCGGTCGTGCAGAAGGGCATCTATGCCGACGCCTATGTGAAGGCCGCGCCCGAATCGCTGACTTTCATGGCCGAGAATCCGCAGCCCGCTGCCGTTGCGATCGACACCAATATGGACACCTTTGCGGCCGTGTCCGATTCCGACTGGTGTACGGTCGTCGATAACGGCGACGGCACGATAACGGTGACCTGCACCGAATACGGCGACAATACGGCGGACCGCACGGCCGAAATCACCGTCACGGCCGGCACGCCCGACACGAGCGAAGCCCGGACGGTCATTCCCGTCACCCAGCTGCGCAAGGACGTCTACTGCTACCTTTACGGCAGCGGCGTGCCCAAGTACCCGACCCGCGAGAAGTGGGGTCAGATGACCAAACTTTCCGACCGGGTGTATGTGGACAGCGTCTATGTCAAGAACGGACGTTTCTCGGTTTACACTACCGAAGGCGATACCTACCACCTCGACGGCGCCGGCAATCTCTCGGCAGCCGAAACCGACCTGACGGTCGATGTGGCCGGACTGCGGATCGTTACGCTCAACCTGAACGAGAAGACCTATTCGATCGAGCGCATCACGACTCCCAACTGCCTGCCCGACAGTGAAGTGGCGAAATACGCGACCTCGACCTACACGGCCAACGGCCGCACCAAGGTCTGGATGCGCGCGGGTCTCGACTGGAACGGCGGCGAGAATATCGGCGGCATCAAGCTTGGCAGCCGCATGGTCTCCGATGCGAACAACGTCGGCGGCTATACGTCGAACGTCAGCAGCTACGAGACGGTCCGTGTGAGCGATTACGACGAAGTCGAGAGCGGCGGCAAGGCGCAGGGCGAAGTGGAGATGTCCGCCAAATACGGCCGCATCTATACGCTGACCGAGTTCCTGACGGGCACCCCGAAGGCCGCCGTTGAGCTGGCGCGCCTGCTTACGGACTGGCCGGCGCAGTACCGTCCCGGCAGTACGTTCGTCGATGCCGTCGGCAACGATATCCCCGTGAGCAGCGTGAAGTCGCTTGCCTCTGCCGATTTCGAGAATACGCCGAGTCTTTCGATGCAGATTCAGGGCATCTGTCCCTACGGCTGGCATGTAGCCAACGTGCAGGACTTCTACGACATGCTCTGCGCCGCGGCCGCAGCCAAGGGCGTGACGCCGAATCCGCTCAGCGCCATGATCGGAAAGTGGAGCGTGCCCGATGTGCTGCGTTCGGCCGAAGGGTGGAGTGCGGCGCCGACGCGCCACGCGGCCGCCGATGCGTTCGGATTCGACTTCTTCCCGCAAGGCCGCCGGCTGTTCAAGTCCGGGTATCAGTATTATGCTTCCCGCGGCGAGATGTTCATCTGCCATCCGGGCGGTTTGAGCAGCGGCGTCTACCAGTGCTGGCGTATCAATGCGCTGACCAACAATGCCGCGGACCTGACCGTCAGCACCACCTATAATATCGGCGACTGCTCGGCGTCGTTCCGCTGTGTCAAGAATTACGAGAATTTTTAAGGACCGACCGGCTGCGGGGCATACCCGCCCTGCGGCCGGATCTTAACAACGAATCTGAATTATGAAAGTACTGAAACTGCTCCTGCTGTTTGCGATGGGCGCTTCCCTTTCGCTGGCAGGCTGCGACGACGATTACCTGTACCCGGTCGAATATCCCGTGTACGATCCCGACGGCGGTTCGGATAACGGCGGCGGCGATGAAATTCCCGTTCCCGAAAAGGTGAACAACAAGGTCGTCGCCCACCGCGGCGGCTCGGCCGAGGCCGGGACCGCCAAATATCCCGACAACTCGATCGCTTCGCTCAGTTACGCCATCAGTCTGGGGTGTTACGCCTCGGAGTGCGATATTTACTGGACTGCCGACAACAACGTCGTCGTCGCGCATGCCGCCAACGGCTGTTATGTGAACAACCTCAAGCCGTGGGAACACACGCTCGACGAACTGCGTGCCGCGGGCAAGCTCTCCAACGGCGAGCTGCTGCCGACGTTGGAGGAGTTTATCGACGTGGCGCTCCATGCCGGAACGACGCGGCTCTGGCTCGACGTGAAACGGATCGAGGTAGGCGGTGCGACCTCCAACACGGCCGAGTCGGTCAAGGCCTGCTCGCGGGCCTGCGAGATCATCAGGGTGAAGAAGGCCCAGCATTTCTGCGAGTTCATCGTTTCGGGCAATGCCGCCATCTGGGCGGGATGTTATTCCGCGGCCCAGCTGGCCGGCATCAAGGTCGGCTGGATGAGCTACTCGGCGCCTTCGGCCTATAAGTCCTATCTCGATCCGTGGGCGAACCTCGACTACTCGAACTTCTTTGCCGGCGGCGCCGAAGTTTCGAATCCGAAGTACCCGCTGCAGAGCTACCTCGACGCCGGTGTCGCGCTGAGCGTCTACAATGCCGATACGGACCCCGAAATGACCTACGTCCTGAAATATTACCCCAAACTGAAGGCCGTATGTACGAACTATCCCGCCAAACTGCTCGGCAGAATCGGGTCGGAGGGGCTGTAGTGCGTCGCACCCGAATTTTTACGGGAGTCTTTATGACAGAAAGTGAGCCGGACCGTCCGGCTCACTTTCCGTTTTGCGCCCGCTCCGGAAGCCGCCGCGCGGAGAGTTTCCATGGTAGGATCTGAGATTTCCCGGACCGCGGATTTCCCGGACTGCGGAATAAAATAATTTGGAAAGTTTGTAATGCCGGGCATTTGTTTTAATTTTGTTCAATCCAAAATTACGACGATGCAACCTCGGAACTTTTTTTTCTCCTTCGGATTCTTGTGGATCGTGCTGTTGTGCACTCTCTTGCCGGGGTGTGCCGACCGTCCGGAGTATTCGTTGCAGACCGAGGCGGCATTGGAACGGCTCGACGCGGAACTCGCCAACAAGCCCCGCTACCAGCAGTGGCGGCAGGAGCAGGCCGACGCGCTGCGCAGCCGGATCGACGACGGACTGCCGCCCTTGGAGCGTGCCGAACGGCTCTTTGCCGTCGCCCAGATTTACGTGACTTTCCACCTCGATTCGTCGGCCTATTATGTCGAACGGCTCTACCGGCTGGCCGAGCGGACCGGGTCGCGGCACGTGCGCCGCTTCGCCCTGCTGGGCGACATCGACGTCTGGCTGGGGCGGGGGCAGGTCAGTCTGGCCGAGGAGCTTTTCCGGAAGATCGATACGGCCGGTATGACGCCCGGCGAATACAGGGCTTGGCATTCGCGCTACAGTTCGGTGGCTTCGCGCCGCTACGACGAAGCCGCGGATTCCCTTCAGAAGAGGGCGTGGGGCGATACGCTTTCCCATATCAGGAAGCTCTCGGTGCCGGGTTGCAGCGACCAGACCCGTACGCGCATGGCCGCCGCGCGGCTCAGCGAAACGGGTCGCTACGACGAGGCTCTGCAGCTGCTCGAACCGCTGACGGCCAAAAACCTGAGCCACCAGAATTTCGCCCTCGTCTACTATTCGATGGCGCATATCGCCAAGGGGCAGGGCGACGAGGACCGGATGCTCTATTATCTGGCCGAGTCCTCCATATCCGACCTGCGCGCCGGCACCCGCTCCTATTCGTCGCTGTACGATCTGGCCCTCGAACTTTTCGACCGCAAGGATTACGACCGGGCGACGGCCTACATGGGTTCGACCTTCGACGACGCGATCCGCTGCAAATCGGTGACGCGGATTCCCAACTCCTCTTCGGCGGTGGTGAAGATCAACGAGGCCGTGATTTCGAATATCGCCCAGCAGCAGAAGCTGATGTCCCGCACGATCTGGCTGGCCGGGATTTTCCTGATCGTGCTGATCGCGATCCTGTGGTTCGTCCTTTGGCAGCACCGCCGTCTGCAAGGCAGTCACGAACAGCTGATCCGGATGAGCGCTGTCTCTTATACACATCT
>OJQY01000389.1_pt1 | contig 23106 bp, 15 predicted proteins | sample 1599091 | NCBI WGS metagenome assembly OJQY01 (sample SAMN03922524, study PRJEB24848) | human gut metagenome | isolation source: stool sample | host: Homo sapiens | place: Germany | collected 2010-02 | reverse complement strand
CCCTATGAAAACCAAAAAAATCCTTGCGGTTGCGGCAGCGGCTGTGCTGCTGGTATCGACCGCGGCCATGCCCGCAAGTGCGGTATCGACTACCTTCAGCTTGGCGAAGGATCAGGTTGACGCTTACTCTAAAACACTCGGACTCTATAAAAAGGGGAATATTGAATATTTAAGAACCGCAGCATCGTCCAACGACGGAGTTAATATGTATCTTGATTATTCCTTACCCGGAAAAGGCTGGCAAAACGCCTATCACATTTTCGCGGAGCCGGGAAGAAGTGCCAGCAAACCTGTGTCATACGATGTAGGCGGCGGCGCCAGCTGGCGGGGACATATGAGTTCCTTCTGGTGGCGCGGAACCGGCTGTGTTGCCACCAGTAAATTCCACGCACATAATTAACACATAAACCATGTAAGCCCCGTATGCCGTCCACAAATTTTGATACGGTATGCGGGGCGTTCTAAATCCTTCAAAACAAAGGAGTGAACGCGGTGCTTCAGCTGAAAAAGAACCTGCAAATTTTCATACGGGACCGCCATATTTTTATTGTGGCGCTGCTGGCTTTTGCCGGTTTTTTCATCTATCTTTCTTATAGGTGTTATACCTTCACCATAAACTGGGATATATTAATTTATTTACAGTGCACACAGGAATGCAGCCTGCCTGTTTTTATTGCGGGACTATACCTTTCGTATGAATTTATATATAAGGTAAAGCAATGCGGGATAGAAGAATGCCTGTCCGCTCATAAAAACGGCAGGCTGAAAGCATACGGCGGCATGCTTGCCGTGCTGACCTTGCCGGTGCTGCTTGTATTCCTGCTTGCCACCCTATTCAACTATGCAATCGCGGCGGTTGGCGGGGTGATGATTCTTGATTATTACCTGCATATTGTGCTGGTCAATTTCCTGAACCTTTTCCTGCTCGGCACGCTCGCGAACCTGTTCGGCATGTGCCTTGCGCTGAAATTCAAGCGCGCGCCGGCCTATTCGCTCATGGCGCTCGCGATTTTTATTGTAAGCCCTGTATCCGATATGATTTCCGGAATCGCGACCGATTCCTACGGCTTCAACCTGTGGCCGGCCAAATGGTTTTTCAGCAAAATCCTGCCGCCGAACCTGACTTGGGTGGTTGATTTCCAATATGGGCTGTCAAACGAGGCGCTGCGCTGGAATTTGATGCTGTTCTGGATTTGCCTGTTCCTTGCAGTCGTGATTTTTGCCATTCTGCAAAGAAAAACAAAAAAGCGGCTTGCGATTACAGCCCTTGCCGTTATACTGGCAGGCGTAAACCTGTACGGCTATTTTCTTGGGGGGAGCGAAATCGTGCTCGGCCCCTATCCCCAGAGCATTACCCGCATCGATGACGAATATTACCGGGAGCACGCCTCTAAAATTATGGCGGCCGGCTTTACCGTCCCCTCTTACGATATGAAGCTTAAAATCGGCCGGGAGCTGGAGGCCACGGTGGACATGGCGCTTTCCCCTGCCGATACAACGGAATATAATTTTACGCTCTACCACGGATATGAAATTTTGAGTGTAACCGACCAAAGCGGAAACGGCCTTGCCTACACACGCGAAAACGATTATTTGACCGTTACCTCCCAAGCACCGCTTACGGGCCTTACGCTTTCATACAAGGGCTACAGCCCGATTTTATACAGCAACCACCAGGCCGTTCTGCTGCCGGGGTGTTTTCCGTATTATCCTGTAGCCGGCTTTCATCAAATCAGCAACGGCTACCAGGGCTACCAGAAGGTCTTAAACGGCTTTCCCTCGCAGTACAGCATCGAGGTTGAGGCCGGCCGTCAGATTTTTAGTAATGTAACAGAGACAGAGGGCCGGAAAAACTGCTTTTCCGGAGAGGCGGGTTCTCCTACCCTGATGGGCGGCCTGCTGCGGAAGGACGCGACCGGCAACAATACGATTTATCCGAGCATCGGCGGTTGGAACAGCCCGCCGCTGGACCGGGAATATTTAGAAAAGCTGCAGCAGAAAATCACGGAGATAGAAAAAAAGGAAAACATAGAAAACCATCTTGATTTGGACAGCATGACGATATTCCAATCGACGACAGAGTTTGGGAATTTTGCTCAGTACGGTTCTTTCGTAACATTTGACAACCAGGTTTTTTTAATGTTCCCCAATCAGGAATATTTACAGGAAGACGCTGAAATGCTGGTAAAGGAGTACAATGATGCTGAAAATTGAAAACTGTACCAAAAAATTTAAAAAGAAAAGGGCGCTCGACGGCTTCAGCGCGCAGATAGACGGGCACGGCGCGTTTGGCCTGCTGGGCCCCAACGGCGCGGGCAAGACAACGCTGCTGCGCTGTATTTGCGGGCTGTACCGGCCCGACGGCGGTACGATAGAAATGCCCGCAGGCTTGATTGGGTACCTGCCGCAGAAATACGGCATGTTCAAGGAGCTTACCGTATATGAAATGATGTCGTATTTCGCTACGCTGAAAAAAATTGAAAAAGAAAAGCAAAAGGAACAAATTGAACGGTGCGTGGAGGAGGTAAACCTTACCGACCGCCTGCACGACCGTATATCTACCCTTTCCGGCGGAATGGTCAGGAGAGTCGGCGTGGCGCAGGCCTTGCTCGGTAACCCCGCGCTTATCCTCTTTGACGAACCGACCGCGGGGCTTGACCCTGAGGAACGCATGCGCTTTAAAAACACGCTTGCGCGCATTAAAGAAAGCTGTACGGTCGTGATTTCCACGCATATTGTATCGGACGTAGAGGCGGTATGTGACAGAATTTTGATTATGGACGCGGGAAAACTTGCGGCAAATGGTACGGGTGCGGAAATTGCGCATCTCGCACAGGATAAAGTGTACCTGTTAGAAGCACAAAGGGAAAACGAGCTTACTGGAAGCTATTTCGTTAAGGACAGAACCGAGGAAAACGGCCGCGCCATGCTGCGCGTGCTGTCCTCCTCCAGCCAGCCCGGAGAGCTGCAAGCCCCTACAGTGGAGGACGGTTTTTTATGCGCTTTGAAAAAGCTATGAGCCTGTTTAGGCTCTGCTACTATAACCTGAAAAGTCTAAAGCTCCTTTACTTTGTGCCGATTGCCGTTTTATTTTTGCTACTGCCGTTTTTCAGTGTTGGCCACTATCTTTCTAACGGATTGAGCAGATTGTCGTTTGAGCTGACCTTTATGGAATTGCAGCGGTATATCCCTTTTATGGCCACATGGTGGGTCATTTTCGGGCTGAGGGAGTATGCCGAGGGGGACGGCAGGGAGCTGCTGCGCGTATATAAAAACTCTCTTTTGGGAGATTTTTTCCTGATTTTTTTCTGGTATATCCTACACGCAGCCCTTCTGATTTTTCTTTATGCGCTGTTCTTTGAAAGCTTTTGGATGGACTTTCTGCTGTTTTTCATTCAAGCGTTTGTTTTTGCGGGGATGACCTTTTTCCTAATGCTGTTATGCCGCACGATTGCCGTGCCGTTTTTAATCAATGTATTTTACGAGATTTTTTGCATCTACTCCAACGCGGAAGCGCTTAGGTTTATCAACATGGTGTGCAGCGGGCGAATCGAGCGCTTCAAAATGCTGCTGCTTCCCTATCTGCCGCTGCTCGTTTTTGCTTTCATCCTCATTTTTGCAGGAAATTGGGTTTACAAAAAGCGTTTTTCCTTAAAGTAACTAAAAAAACAGTAAATATCCAGCGGCGATAAAGCGGCGCCTAAATGGTGTCCAAGCGAATAACAGGGTTATAAACAGTTAAAAAAATAATGAAGCGAAATGAGCTGTTTGACATTTCCATGCGCTAATATTAGAATAAAAAGTTAGTTATATGTTCGTGCCTATAGGCGGTAAAAGCGTACAGAAAACAATTTATAACGGAGGAGAAATCAGCGCATGAAGCATTTCTTTGAAGCACTGGCAAGTGAAGGAAAGCATCAAACACTACCCGAAGAGTTTGATTATTTCGGAAAACTGATTGGCAGTTGGAAAATAGACTATGTTGACAATAGCAATTCCCGCGTGATAAAAGGCGAGTGGCATTTTTCATGGATTCTTGAGGGAATGGCGATACAGGATGTTATTGTCTTACCCGGATTTGAATACGGAACAACGCTGCGTGTCTACAACCCTAATACATACGCTTGGGATATTGCATATTGTTATACGGGAAAAATCATTCGGCTTGAAGCAAAAAAGCAGGGCAATAAAATAGTTCTAACAAATATTGAGGATGAAAGTAAAAAATGGGTTTTTGTTCAAATTGAGGACAATCATTTTCATTGGCAGGATGTCACAGTAAATGAGGACGGCAAGTGGCATGTTAATTTTGATTTATATGCCGACCGCGCCTAATGAGCGTATTTGCAATGATGGCTAAATAAGCTATTTACACAAAAATAAAGCCCCTCCCGCGACGGATGGGGCTTTTATTTTTTGATTACTTGCAGCCTTTTACTTCTTTTCCGGAGGACAATTTTTTCCGCACTTATCGAAGGACGGGTTAAACGCATAGAAGTTTTTACTGTCGAGCTTATCCGTTGTAATACGCAAACCTTCGCCGAAGCCGACTTCTGGTAACTTTACGATAAAGATAATCCATGCTAAAAATCATACTATATTTTCCAAAAAATTTTAATGTTTCCACTGGTTGCCTCAATTCGTTCAATCAGCGCCCATGCTGCCCGCTGTTTTTCCCGCACGGTAAGCCTGTTCCATTTGCCGCAGCACTCCTGTGCTGCGAATCCGGGCGCGCCGTCCGCCTTTTGCCTTTCGAGCATTGTAAGCTCCTTAACCGTCTCTGCTTTTTTCCGTTCCAGCGCGGTGACGCTTTCGTCGATATGCCGCGTTAGCGCCTCGCCCGCTCCCGGCAGCTTTTCCATAAGGCTTGCTACCTCTTTTTCCACGCGGGTGATTTGCTGGCGGAGCTCGTCTGCGCGCGGGTCCGCCTCTTTATCATCACGGATTGCAAGCGTCTGGAAGGCCGCTATTTTTTGAAGAAGCGCGTTTTTAATTATCTGCTCAAATTCATCCGCATAAAGCGTTCCCGCGCCCGCGCAGGCCTTAGCGTTCATTCTACGGCTGCAAAACAGATAACGCGCGCCTTTTCCCTTGTATTTTTTAAAGGTGAGCGCATAGCCGCACCGGCCGCATTTGACAAGCCCCGCAAGCCATGTATTAACGACCTTGTCTGCCGTACGGATTTGCCTGTTGCGCATGGTTTTACGCTTGCAGGCAAGCCATGTATAGGAATCCACAAGCCCCTCATGCGGCGCAAGCACGAGCCTTCGGCCCGCAAGCTGCGTATGCTTGGAGCCTTTCCCCTGATAAGTATAGAGGTAACAGCCGTTTACTCCCGCAAAATCCTCGCGCGGATTACATATTTCAGTTCCCTGTTCTATGAAAAAATCATAAACTGCGCCGTCGGCGCGGACATAGACGGGGTTTTTTAAATGGTCGGCAATCCGTGCGCGGTCCCACGGCTCTCCGCGGCAGAAAAAGCCCCTGCTATTAAAGGCGCTGAGAATATCACCATAAGAACAATGGGGGTCGGAATACAGCGTATACATTAAGCGGATTTGCATTGCTTCTTCTTCACAGATTATATATTTTCCGGTGTGGATTCCATTGAGCACGGCCTTTTCCAGCCGGTAACCATACGGCACCCTTCCGCCCATATAATAGCCTTTCTCGCTTCTGGACAGGAACGCGTCGGTCACGCGCTGCGCAATCGTCTCCCGTTCGAGCTGCGCGAATACGATACAAATGCTCAGCATTGCGCGCCCCATAGGTGTCGAGGTATCAAATTTTTCACTGCAGGAGATAAACTCCACGCGGTGCTTTTCAAACAGCTCCATCAGGTTTGCAAAATCGAGCACGCTGCGGCTAATCCGGTCGAGCTTATATACGACGACCTGCTCGACCCGCCCCCGCCTGATTTCGTCAAGAAGCTGCTGGAACTGGGGGCGGAGAAGGTTTTTCCCGCTGTAGCCCCTGTCACAGAAAACCCTGTAGTTTTTGTCTCCCTTTAGCTCATAGGTACAAAGCTCTATCTGGCTTTCCACAGATATACTGTCCGCCCGGTCAACCGACTGGCGCGCATATACCGCTTTCATCCGCTTCCTCCTTTCAAAAAAACAGACGCGTAACATGTTACGCGTCCGCTTTTTCCTTTTTCCCCATATACCTTAGAAACAATTGCGCAAGCTCACCGCTTGCTTCCGATTCTTTTTTTTTCAATGCCTCCTCCGTAAGGCACGGAAAATAATGCTCCAGTATTACCTGCTTTTCACGCATCCACACCGTTTCTACTTCCTTACGATAGCCCGAAGTGTCATAAATCAAATAAACCACCCGTCTATTTTTATGTACGGCGCGGCAAAAGCATTCCAAAACGGTAAAGAAAACCCGGCTGCCTCAATAAAACAGGCTGCCGGGTTATTTAACGCTTACCGGTCATTTCCGCAGACCGTTTTCACTACGCGCAGGAACTGCTCCGCGTCCCAGCTTCTGTCGTCGGCAAAAATTCCGTCGAACACGCCTTCTGTCAGAATATCCACCGCTTCCTGCCCACACATAGGCCCGCCGTAAAACACAGGCAGGGGCTCCGGCGCGTCTGGAACGGTTTCGGCAAGGATTTTCCTGATAAACGCGCATCTCTCGCTGAGGTTTTCTTTCAAACTCGGCTGGTAAACCACACCAAAGCGATAATAAGCGTTTTCAGGGATATGCTTGCAGCCATACTCAAGCTGCCGGGAAAGCGCCGCTTCTCCAGACGAGCCCTGTCCGGCGGCTTCTGTTACACCAAGCAGGGATTTGAAGCCGCTTTTTAAAATATCGGACAACTTCTCGCCGCAGAGCTCGTCGCTTTCTTCGCAGTTGAGGCGGCGGTCGTACGCGCCCGCCATCGCTATATCGGCGCCATACAGCTTGAGCATTTCCGCCGACGTCTCGCCCGAAACCTGCCCCATTCGCAGGGGGCTCATATCCTGCGCGCCTATTTTTACGTACCTGTGGTCCGCTTTTTTTGAAACAGCCGCCAGCGCCGTGGAGGGAACAAGCAGAAAAACCATCATATCCTCTTCCCTGTCGTACTGCTTCGTTTCGCGTGTAATCAGCTCTGTGTCGCGGATGATTTCCTCATCGCTGCGTACTTTCATAAAGTTATAGATAAAGAATTTCATATTTTCATACCCTCTCTCGACAGGACAACCAGCGTGCTGTTGAGCCCCAGCGTACGGGAATACGACACCTCATCCGCAATTTTATTCATGATGCTGATATTGCCAAAGCGCGCTTCTTCCTCCGGTTCAAGCAGCATTGCATCAAACGGCTTGCCGTCGTCGCGTAGGCTTAAAATTACGCTGTCGGGACGCAGCCTGCACAGAATGTCGACGTCGACCGGCCCGCTGCCCTCGTTCTGTGAAGCGATGATAACCGAGGCCTCCTCAGCCATCAGCCCGACAAGGCTCGATTTTGTCCCGTCCAGGCCATGCTTTTGACAAAAACCGATTAATTCCTCGGAAACGTCTACCGCGCCTTTGACGCCGCTTTTGATGGTGACATCATAGGTAAATTCCCGCTCCGGCTCTTTTTCATGCAGTAAAACGCCGGTATATTTCCCTTTTGAGCGCGCCGCTTTCCATTTGCAGACAATCAGGGTAACGGCCAGGGTCAACGTTTCCGCCGTCAGGAAAGAGAACCAAATGCCGTATGCGCCGAATACCTGGGAAAAAAGCCATGCGCACGGAACCGTAATCAAGAAACCGCGCAGCACGGAAACCATGACGGATATATTTTTTTGCCGGATTGTCTGCATATAGTACATGATGGTAATTGAAATACCCATCAAAATGAGGCTCAGAGCGAATATCCGCAGGGCGGAAACACCCATTGCAATTTGCGCGGCTCCCGTTATATTAAACAGCCCGAGAATCTGCACGGGGAAAAGCTCCATCAAGAGAACCGATGCGGCGGCACATGCGCCGACCACGAGGAATGTCCTTTTTACCACAAAGTCCATACCTTTCCTGTCCTTTTCACCGTACAGCATACCGAGCAGGGGCACCATCGTTTCCGCACCGCCCGAAACGAACATTGAGACAAACGAAAGGGAAAAGCTGCAAACGGAAAAAACAATCATGCCGTCGGTGCCAGCCGTGCTCATGACGATACGGTTTAGGAACAGCGTCTTTAAAAACAGCAGGCAGGTATTGATAAACGACGCAAGACCGCTGTTTGTAATTTCGCCGAGGCAGCGCAGGTCTTCTTTTTTGATTTTAAGAAAGGAAAGCGTGCGCTTTTTTGAAAACAAGTACCAAAGCACGGGGGCAAACCCAACCGCATACCCGGTAACGGTCGCGAGCGCAGCGCCGCGAATGCCCATATGAAGCACATTGATATAAACCAAGTCCATCAGCAGGTTCACAACGTTTGCAAGCAGCAGAATGCGCGCGGAGAGCTTCGGCATGCCGTCTACGCGTACAAAGTACACCATACCGGGGACGGCAATCATAAACGGGGTTCCAAAAATCAAAATTTGCAGGTATTCAAGCGCCGGCGCGAACAACTTTGGGTCGTTGCACAGCACCCGCACAAGCGGCTCTATGAACACGCTGCCCAGGACTAACGTGACGAGAGAGATAGCGAGCATTGACAAAACGCCCAGCGTAAAGGCGGCATTTGCCTTTCTTTCCTTGCGTTCTCCCTTAGAAACCGCCACAAGCGTGGAGCCTCCGATTCCTATAAGGAAAAAGACCGCCTGGAAAAAGAGCACGGCAGGCTCCGTTACGTTGACCGCGGCCATGGCGTCGGGTCCGATGAACTGGCCGACGATAATGCCGTCTACAATGGAGCCGAGCAGAATCGACATGCCGCTGATAACCGTCGGGAAGAGATATTCCTTATATTTCCGGCTGAGCAGCCGGTTGTTTCGTTCAAGCATGCTGTCCCTCCTGCGGCGAATCTATCTCGAAAAAGCCCAAACCGTCGAGCGCTTCGAGGAACCTGTTCATATAGGCGCGTGAGGTCATAGACCATTCGAAGCCAAGACGGTAGAGCGCTTGCGTTGTAAACTCGTTTTCCGTTTCAATCATTTCAATTTTTTTGCCTGCGTCCATATTTTCGTAGGCAAGCAGCGTAGTGAGAACGCGCGCCTTTACAGGGTCGTCCTTCGCTTTTTGCAGAGCGGCTTCAAAGGCATCGTCCTCCATAAGCTCGATTTTCATACCCATACGCCGCATTTGCAGGATAATGTCACCAAGCGGCACATAGTGATTGTTATACGGATGGAACACGCGGCATTGCTCAGGTGTTTTGCAGAGCATCAGGATAGCCCGCGCGGTGCTGTCCACGGGCGCCATCTCCACCATTGCGTTCATGGCGCTGTATGGGAACGCGCCAATGACAAGGTATGCCTTGAGCCTCCCCATAAATCCATTGGTTGTAAAGTTCAATTGGAACTCGCCGTCGCTTTCCCTCGCGGCAAGGTTCCCGACACGCATGATTTTTACAGGCACGCCCTGGAGCGCCGCCTCCAGGACAAGGCGCTCCGCCGTAAATTTGCTGTGGACGTACTGGTTGTCGATATTTTGGCCGAAATAAAGCTTTTGCTCGCTGAGCTTTAACTCCCTGGACGGGCAGCCGTCCACGCGGTCGCCCGCTACGCTGCCGGTCGATACCTGGACCATCATAGCGCCCGTCCTTCGGCAGAAAGCAAGCAAGTTTTCCGCGCCGCCTGCGTTTACATCCTCAATATCCGTCTGGTTTGAAAAATGCTTGACGAGTGCCGCACAGTTGATAACGGTATGGATGGATTTGTTTTTCAGTTCCTCCATCCAGCCGGTCTGCGTAACGTCGCCCTCCACCAAATGGATGCGTTTGTCGAACTGCTCTTCGTAGTTATCTTCGAAGTAATAGAACAGCTTTGCCTGCAGGCGCATTTTCGCCGTGCGGTTTCCAAGCCCGCGCAGCAGGCAGGTTACTTCCCCCTGCTCCTTTTCAAGGAATTCATGCAGGATATGGATGCCTAAAAAGCCCGTCGCGCCGGTGAGCAGCAGGTTGCCAAGCGTACCCCGCGTTCCGCTCCTAAGCGCGTCGAGGGTGTTTTCTTCCAAGATTTTATCAATACGGCTGTAGTCATACCGCGTTTCCCGGCCCTGCTCATTTTTGCCGCCGAGCAGCTTCTGCGCAAGCGCTCTCGGCGTTTTGCAGGTGAATACGTCTCCATAAGAGACGGCAAAGCCCCTCTCGTTTGCCTTGATGAGTACGTTTGTCACGGTAAGGGATGTGCCGCCCAAATCGAAGAAGCTGTCCGTCGCGCCTATTTTGCTAAGCTGGAGCGTCTGCGCAAAGATTTCGCACAGCGCTTTTTCCGTATCGTTTACAGGCGCAGTAAATTCCCCGCCATGCGCTGGAACGGGTGCGGGAAGCTTTTTGGCATCGACCTTGCCGTTCGGCGTTACCGGCAGCTTTTCGAGCTGCAGATAAGCGGTTGGCACCATATAGGCAGTCAGTGCTTTGCCGAGTGTTTCCTTCATCTCCTGCGCGGGGATGGTTTCATCCGCTGTAAAGTATGCGCACAGGTGCTCCGTACCGTTGATTTCACGTATTATCACGACCGCCTGCCGCACGCGGCTGTCCTCGAGCATACGTTTTTCAATTTCGCCCAGCTCGATTCGCAGTCCCCTGAGCTTTACCTGGTTATCGGTGCGCCCAAGTATGGCGACGTCCCCGCTTTGCGTCCATTTCGCATAATCGCCCGTACGGTATACGCGCATGCCGCGGTATTCTGTAAAATGTTTTTTCGTAAGCGCTTCGTTATTCCAATAACCCCTGGCAACGCCCGCGCCGCCGACGAGCAGCTCACCGGCAACTCCCCAGGGCAACGGGTTTCCGTCGCAGTCGGCAATAAATTCATGTACATTGAGAAGCGGCCTGCCGACCGTAACCTCCGTTCGGTTTGTAAGCTCGCAGGCGTTGCAGGATACGGTGATTTCCGTCGGACCGTAGGTGTTGAATATACGCGCGCCCGTAATGCTTTTAAGCCGCGCAAGCAGCTTGGGTGAATATTTTTCGCCGCCGCACATGACCACCTTGCAGCCCGCAAGCGCGTCGCGAAAGGCGGGAAGCTCCAGATACTGCTCCATGCGCGAGGGCGTTGCGTTGAACGCGTCGCCGTTTACCTGTTTAAACAGCCCGGCGAGCTGTCCCGGGTTCTGTGCCTGCTGCTCGCTTGCGAGCGCGAGCGTCAAGCCGCTGCTCAAAACCGCCACGGTTTCTTTCAGCGACATATCGAATGAAGCCGTCGTGACGGACACCATTGTATGCGCGTCCTGCTGGAGCGCGCTGATATGAATATTGGCGGGATGCCCGTACACGTAATTGGTAATGCCGCCGTGCGTGAGCATGACGCCCTTCGGCCTTCCGGTAGAGCCGGAGGTATAAATCAGGTAAGCCAAATCGTCCGGCTCCAGTGAGATTCCGGGCACAGGGGCGTCCTTGCCGCAAAGCAGCGTTTCCACATCGACTGCATGGCCATGCGGAAGCTGCGCCGCCCTTTCCTTTGTCGTGAGGATAAAGCTTGCAGCACTGTCGGAAAGGATATAGTTAATCCGCTCCTGCGGATATTCCGGGTCGCACGGGATAAACGCCGCGCCAGCCTTCAATACGCCGTATATGGAGAGCAGCAGCCGGCTTGTTCTTGGGAGCAGCAGCGCAACGCGGGAACCGGGTGCAACGCCCATTTGAATCAGGGCGTTCGCAATGCGGCCTGAAAGCCTGTTAAACTGCGCGTAGCTAAACTGCCCGTCGCTGGCGATGAGCGCAGTCTTTTCCGGATTCTCCCGTGCCTGCGCTTCCATCAGCTTATGGAGCAGCCGCTGCGGGATTTCAGCCGTTTCGCCCTGGCCGAAGCTTTCGATAAGCGCCTTTTGTTCATCACTTAAAAGTGAAACCGACGCAACATCTTTTTGCGGCTCGTTTACCATATGGCGCACGGCTTGCGCAATCGAATCGGCAAACTGCTGTATATAAGCGCCGCTGTACAGCGCGTCGTTATACTGAACACAGACCGCGGGCGCGCCGTCCTTCGACTCGATATGGATGGATATATGGAACTTCGGCAGGGGATTTGTAAGCACCTCTTCCCTTACCGGCTCACCCTCGAGCATTACCGACGCGTCCACCCCCAGTTGACAGGCATAATTGATTTGCGGGGTATAACCGTACCTGCCCGAACGCTTGACGAACGGGTACGCGCTGTGCTCGATTGCGCTGTGCATTGCTTTGCCAGCGCTTTTTATAAAGGACACCGCGTCCGTACCGGGCGTAACCTGCGTATAAAGGGGCAGCGTTTTGACAAACATGCCGAAGGCATCCTGGTACATGCCGTTTTCCCTGCCGCTGCAAATCATGGAAATATATATGTTCCTGTCCGCCGTATAGCGTGACACCGCGTAGAACGCCCCAGCAAGGAACAGCGCGGCGGGTGTTACGGAGTTTGCGCGGCAGAAACTGTCGATTTCTTCCTTGCCGAGCACGCTTACGCATTCACCGAGCAAGCCGTCCTCCTCTTTACCCTGCAGGTCGCCGGGAATATCGCTTGCGTTTTCAAAGCGCGCGAACAGCTTGTCGTAATAATCCTCCGCTTCTTTTCCCTGCGGGCTGAGCAGGAGTTTATTCTCCGCACGCGCCGCGTCGAAAAACGTGGCGCTCTCCCCCGCCGGCCGGCCTGTTTCATACGCCCGCCTCAGCTCTTCTAAAAATATGGACATGGAGAGCCCATCGAACACAATATGGTGGGTATCCATCAGCAGCGCCGTGCGCTGCGGCGTTTTGACGATTTCCATCCGGTACAGAGGGCCTTCAAACAAATCGAACGAGCGCGCAAAGCTCTTCTTTTCTTCTGTAAGCTGAGCTTCAGACATTTGTAAAACCGCGGGTTCCGCGGGCTCTGTACCTGAGAGCACCTGTACGACGGTTTCTTCCTTTTCCACAAGATGCGCCTTCAAGACCGGATGCGCCTGAATCACCGCACACGCGGCTTTTGCAAGCCTTTGTACGTCAGCTTGCTTTGAAAATGTGAACATCATCGGAATATTATAAATCATTGCGTCCTGCCGCTTCATACAGTCGTAGAACACGCCGAGCTGTGCTGAAGAGAGCGGAAGCTCGGCCTGCTGCTCCTGCTGCGGGCGTTTTGAATCGCCTTCATTTTCTTCCCGCGAAAGCAGCCCTTCCAGCACCGTATTTTCCACATCGAGCATGGAGGATTCTTCTTCTAACAGCTTAGATACATTGAGACGGCAGCCGAAGCGCTCATACACGCGGGAGGCGAGCATCATGGTGGAAAGGGAGGACAGTCCGGCGGCTATGAGGCTTGCTTCCATGTCAAATTCACTCTGGCCTGTAATTTCGGCGGCTATCTCTTTGAGCTCTTTTTCCAAGCGGTTGAGCGGGCGAGCTGTGTTCAAGCCCTGCTTTGCTTCCATTTTGGGTTCCGGCAAGCGGCGTTTGTCAACCTTTCCATTCGGGTTGAGCGGGATTTTATCAATCTGTGCCGTGACTGACGGCACCATATAGCGCGGCAGCTCCTGCGCAATAAAGGCGTTGAGCGCGGGAGTATTGACGGGATTATCCGCCACGACGTAAGCCACGACCGCCTTGCCGCCCGACGGGAGGTCGCGCGCAACGACGCACGCGTCGGTTATCCCCTCAAACGCGCGGATGCGCCGCTCGATTTCCGTCAGCTCAATGCGGAAGCCGCGGATTTTAACCTGCTCGTCTCTCCTGCCGACAAACTGTATATTGCCGTCGTAAAGATAACGGCACACGTCGCCGGTAAGATACATCTTCTCATACCCTGGCGTACCGTTAAACGGGTTATCTATATATTTTTCTTCTGTCAAATCCGGTCGGTTGAGGTATCCCCGTGTGACGGGGCGGCCCGCAATGCACAGCTCACCCGGAACGCCGGGAGGCAGCAGCCTGCGGTATTTGTCCACGATATAAATATCGCAGTTGCCAAACGGCTTGCCGATTGGGACGGAAACATAGTCGCGGTCAATCAGGAAATCGGTGACATAAATGGTGCATTCGGTCGGGCCGTATGTATTGTAAAATGGATAATCCGGCGGAGCGCAGGGTACGAGCTTCTCTCCGCCTACGCTCATCCCCCTGAGCGTAGGGCTGCTCGGGTACGCGCAGACGTACTGGCGGCCAAGCTGGGTGGTGCAGTCCATCATGGTAATTTTGTTTTCCGTCACAAGCTCATGAAGTCCCGGCAGGTCGAGCCTTGTTTCCTCTGGTACGATATATACGCACGCGCCTTTCGTGAGGTATGGATATAAATCCTGCATGGACGCGTCGAAGCCGAAGCTGCCGTATGCGGTCGCGCGGTCCTCGCAGGTAACGCTAAACTTTTCCTGGAAGGACAGACAGAAGTTTACAATATTCCTGTGCTCTATCATACAGCCCTTCGGTTTGCCGGTAGAGCCTGAGGTATAAAGCAGCGCAAAGAGGTTCTCCGCCTTGGGCGGCTGTAGCCGGACAGATGAATCGAGCATGGCCTTTTCAATATCTTTTGTATAAATAACCTTGCCCTTATACGCGGGCAGCAGTTCCCTGAGCTCTTCGTCCATTACGACGACAGGCGCGCCGGAATCCTCAAGCATATATTGCAGGCGTTCCTGGGGGTAATTTGAATCGAGAGGCTGGCATGCCCCGCCCGCCTTCTGTATGCCGAACGAACAGACCGGGAAGGCTTCGCTGCGCCTGACCATGAGGCCGACCGGCACCTCCGGGCCGACACCCTCCTTTGCAAGCAGGTGCGCAAGCTTTTCAGAAAGCTCGTCGAGCTGACGGTAGGTAAGCGCCTTATTACGGTACACGACGGCGTTCCTGTCCGGCGTCTCAGCCGCCTGTTTTCTGAACAAATCAACAAGCGTAAGGCTTTGGTCGGCCAAAACCGTGTTTTCATTGAAGTTTTTGTAGTCCGCCAGGTCGGCTTCATCGCACAACGGAATTTCTTTAAGCCTTCCGCCCGCAAGGAAACCTTTGACCGCGGAAATCATGAGCTTTGCAAACTGCTGGATTGTCTGTTGTGTGTATAAGCCGCTGCGGTATTCAAATGAAAGGGTGTAATCGTCGTCTCTCTTGAGCACGTCGAGCGAAAGGTTTGCCATGCTGTCGCCCATTTTATGAATTTGCATGGGGACAAATCTTCCGTCGAGCGTAATCCCGTTTAACGTGTCGCCCTGATAGACGAAGATAATATCCGACTTAACTCCATAGTCGTTTGCAAGCTCGACAAAGGAGCAGCTGTCGTGCTTGATGCACTGGAACAGCCGGTCCTGCGTTTCCTGCAGGAAACGCTTTGCCTCCTTCTCTTCATCGATACGCGCATAAAACGGAAGCGTCCTTACGAGCATACCCATGGTACCGCGCAAATCGGGCGTATGCCTGCCGTTGTCTACCGTGCAGAACAATACCTCCTCCTGCCCGTTTTGCTTTGCTAGCGCATAGGAGAAAGCGCCCAAAAACAGCGTGCTTTCCGTTATGCCATACCGCTTTGCCTGTTCGCGCAGCAGCCCGATAGGAAGGTGGCTGCGCAGGCTTATCAGCTCCACGCGGCAGCCCTTTTCCCCGCCTGTCAGGAAGGGTTCGTCCGGCAGCAGGTTCGAATCCGCCTCTACTCCAGCCAGCAGGCTGTCAAAAAACGCCTTGCTTTCCTTATATTCCTGCGTATCCTTTAATCCCAGCTCATAGTTGGAAAGCATGAAGGAGTCGACCTGCTCCGGCTCGAGCTTTTTCCCCTCGTATGCCGCAGCCATCCTGCTGAAGAACAGCGCGGTGGAAGTACCGTCCGTAATAATATGGTGCATATCGCCGAGCAGCAAAATATCCCCGTTTTGGAGCAAGTCGATTTCAAAGCGGAACAGCGGCCCGGCCTCCAGGGAAAACGGCCTGAAAAAGGATTTCACAAGGGGTCCGGGCTCTGTACCGCCGGCCTTATTTACCGGAATATCATACGCAAGCGAATTATTCGGGATGATATGCGGGACGCCGTTTTGCTCCTCCACGTGTATTTTCATAAACGGAAAGCCTTCTATAACGGACGTCAGCGCGTCCCTGAGCTTATATGGGTCAAGCTCCATATCCCGCGGGAACAGGAAGCTTGCAAGGTTGTTGTACATGAAGCTTTCCGGCTCGCGTACACATTCAAGGTAAATACCGAGCTGGCTGTCGGTCATCGGGTATGCGTCTCTGCTCGTATCCATGCCCGCAAATCGGTTTGCTTCCCCTCCCTGCTCGGAAACGGACAACGCGATTTTTTCCGGCGTCCTGCCTTCAAAGATTGCGCTAGAGGAAAGATTCAACCCGCTCAGCTCCTCCTGGAGAATGACGACCTTGATGGAATCACCGCCGATGGAAAAGAAATCGTCCCGGATTCCAATATGCTCCAGGCCGAGCACCTTTTCAAACCCCTTGCAGATTTGCTCCTGGACATCGTTTTCCGGCGCGGCGTATTCCTTTTTAAAGAGTGAAGCCTCCGGCGGCGCAAGCGCCTTGCGGTCGAGCTTTCCGTTTGCGTTGAGCGGAAATTTTTCTACCTGTACCAGAAAACGCGGAATCATATAACCGGGGAATTTTTGCGCCAGCTTTTCGCGGATTTCATCCTCCGCGACGGGCTTGCCGCACAGGTAATATCCACATAGGTAGGTCTGGCCGTTATCGTCCTCAAAGCTTTTGACCACGGCCGTTTCTATCCCGTCGATTTTCCCGAGCTGGATTTCGACCTCGCCCATCTCGACGCGCTGTCCGTTTATCTTGACCATCCAGTCCTTACGGTTGACATACAGAATATTGCCGTCGGGGAGGCGCTTGCCGGCGTCGTTCGTGTGGAGCATACGCCGGTCAAGCTCGCCCGCTGCGTATGGGTTTTCCACAAAGGTTTTCGCCGTCTGTTCAGGCAGGTTGATATAGCCGCGCGCAAGCGGCCCCGCGATGCATATTTCGCCCTCTTCCCCTTCTTTTACCTGCCTGCCCTCCTCATCGAGCAGGTAAACGGTAAAATCCTCGAGCGGCTTGCCGATAGGGGTATTGTCATAGGGCTTATCGAGCGCAAAGGCGATTGCGATACTCAAGGTTTCGCTCAAGCCGTAGCTGTTATAAATAGTCTGGTGCTTCTTATAAATATTGCTGATGCGTTCGCCGCCGCAGCAAATATTTTTCAGCGTGCTTTTCCTGTCGGGCAGGCGCTTCAAAAGCTGCGGACTGATGACGGAAGCGGTAATTCCGTGGGCATCGATATACCCATCAACGGTATAAATGTCCTTACGGTCCTGTTCGGAAAGAATATGAACCGGCGCGCCCACCCAGAGCGGGACAAAAATATCCGCTACGGAAATCGCAAAATTAAACGGCGTTACGCTCATTTCTACCCCGTCGGGCTTACAGCCTACTGGAAGCTGGCGGATAATCGCCCTGGTGAAGCTGAAATGCTCGTGGATGATACCCTTTGGGTTTCCGGTCGAGCCGGAGGTGTATATGACCATCGCCGCATCGTTCCAGGATACCTCCGGCAGATTTGTAAGCGGCAGGCATTCCTTCGCTTCTTTGATAAACGCAGCGTCAATTAAAAAGTCGCACCTGCAGTCTTTTTGTATATAATTCACCCTGTCCTTCGGATATTCCACCGACAGCGGGGAAAACGCGGCGCCTGCCTTTAAAATTCCAATTTCCGACGCGATATAATCAATGCCTCTTTCCAGTACGATAGGGTAAATCTTTTCCTTTTCCGCTCCGCGCTCAAGAAGCTTTGCCGCGATGCGCCCGCTGAGCTCGTCGAGCTCCCGGTAGGTTACCTGCTCGTTTTGATAGACGAGCGCCGTCCTTTCGCCGTTGCTTTTTACGATTTCCTGAAACTGCTGTACAAACGTTTTCATCCTGTTTCCTCCTGAACTTTTCATTTGCCCGGAAATCCTTACGGGCGGGCTGGAGTATATATCTTGAGGGCGGCGGAGTAAAAATATCCCAAAAATCCTATAGGAATCGTCTGCCGCTTATGGTATACTTTTTTTGTAAGGGGGCTTGTATATGCTAATTACCCTGCCTGCTAAACGTGAAAACTGGCCGGAGCTTTCCTCCCGCTGCGAGGAATTTCTGAGCAAATCTGGCTGTAATGAAAAACAGATTATCACCTTGTTGATTGCGATTGAAGAGATATTTATCAACATTGCGTCCTATGCATACGGCGAAAGCGGAGGTTCGGCGGCAATTGAGCTGAAAAGCGCGCAAACAGCCGGCGGCGCCACTGAGATAACCGTGTGCTTCGAGGACGGCGGCGTTCCCTTCGACCCTGTCGCCTATTCAGAAGGCAAGGATGTAAAAAAGCAGACCGCTGGACTCATTCCTGGCGGCTTGGGAATCCATCTTGTCAAAAGCAGTATGGAAAATCTTTGCTATAACCGGCAGGACGGAAAAAATGTCCTGACCTTCCGTAAAACGCTTAACAATACAGGAAAACCGGAGGGGCGTGCGCTATGACGGAAACCAGGACTAAAGTAAAGCGGCAGCTGATTTATTTTTTTATTTCGATGGGAATCTATTTTGCGCTGCTTATACCATTTAAACAGATTCAGCTTTTAGAGGGTTTTTCGGACTTTCGCATTTCCGCCCTCTTTCCTGTAATGGCGGGCCTTCTGATGGGGCCGTCGGATGCGGCGTCGGAAACTTGCTTGCCGATTTATTCGGTACCTTGAGCGCGGCCTCCGTGTTCGGGCTGGTGGGCAATTTTCTGTTTGCGTTTCTTCCGTATAAGCTATGGCACACGCTTCTCCCGCTTAACAAGCATAAGCTCAGTTACCTGCACAGCGCTGATTCGCTGCTCAAATATTTGCTGATTACCGCCTTTTCCGTAGTAACCTCTATGTCGGTCATCGGCGCGGGCGGCGATTTTCTGGAGCTTTTTTCCTATGACAATTTTTTAAGGACGACCGTACTGTGCAACATCTGCTTTTCCGTGTTCGGCGGGACAATCTTTTTTCTGGTGCTTACCCAATGCTTTGGCGTACGCCCCTATGTACCGCAAAAGGTTTACCAGTACGCGTACGACCACAAAAAATATACGGCGGATTATTTTTTATGCGCCGTTATCCTTCTTCTTGAGCTGTCGACTTACCTGCTTTCCATGCAGCCGGAGCGCGACCGCACCGCCCTGCACGTGCTGTACGGCGTAATGCTGCTGCTGATTGCCGTTCTTACCCTGCTTCCCCTCACCCGCAGCAAACAGCAGGTTACAAGGGAGCCTGTCCGGTTTCACGCGCAAAAAGGCCTGCAGAGCCAGTTATTGATTGGTTTTTTAACGTTTGCGTTTATTGAAATCCTTGTTTATTCGATGGCGATGTATTTTTTAATATCAGGAAGCTATCCAAACGGTACGGACAGCGGCTATTTTTCAGATATGTGGCTGAAGATATTTGAGCACAGCTTTATAGGCGGCGCAATTTTCCTGCTTGCTTTATACACTGTACTGCGCTGGACGGAACGGCACGTTACATCCCCAATCAGGGAAATCGCCGGGTACGCAGAGCGTTTTGTGGCTGAAAAGCTGGAAAGCGAAAAGCCCCGGCTCCCGAAGCTGAATAACGAAATCAAGACGCTCGGCGAATCGGTATCCAAGATGTCGGACGATATTATTCAATATGTAAAAACCATCCAGGAGCAGGCCAAAAAAGAGGAGCGCAACAAGGCCATCCTTTCGGTTGCCCACGATATTCAAATGGGCATATTGCCCGCACCCTGGAAAAAAGACACGCCGTGGCAGGCGGAAGCCTATATCCATACGGCGCAGGAGGTCGGCGGGGATTTCTACGACTTTTTCCAAGTGACGGACAGCCGGTTTCTCGTGTGCGTTGCCGATGTTTCCGGCAAGGGGATTTCCGCGGCGATGTTTATGGCCGAAGCAAGTATGCTCGTCAAAACCTTCCGCGAATTGCCGCCGAATCAAATGCTTACCGCCATAAACAACATCCTGTGCGACAACAACAGCGCGCAGATGTTTGTCACCATGTTTATCGGCGTGCTCGACACAAAGAAAAAGGTCTTTGAATTTTCAAACGCCGGACACAATTATCCGATGATAACGGACGGAAAAGAGGACAGATGGCTCAAGTCGGAGCCGGAGCTGTTCCTTGGAATGATACCCGGTATGGACTATACCCTGCACCGCGTCCCGGCCGTCGGCCCGTTTGAGCTTTTTTTATACACCGACGGAGTAAATGAAGCAGAAAATGAAAGCGGTGAATTTTTTGGCAACGAACGGCTGGAACAGCGCTATAGCGAGCTTGATAAAAGCCTGCCGCTTGCGGAGCAAATGGAGCTGATTAAAAAGGAAATCAGACGCTTTACCGGAAACGCAAGCCAGTCGGACGATATTACGATGCTGTTTTTACAATACCGGGAATAATTTGCCGCCGTATTGAACGCTTAACGTATGGTAAGAAACTTTTTAAACCCGCTCATCTCAAATATTTCTTCTACCGCAGGCTGTACGTGTACGATTTCAAGTGCAGCGCCCTGCGCGTCGGCAGTCTTTTTTCCAATCATCAGAGCGCGCAGACCCGCGCTCGACACATAAGCGGTATCCTCCATATCAACAACTAATTTCTCAAACTGCATCGCCGCAAGCTGGTCCGCAAGCTCCGGCGCGGTATTGGCGTCCAGCCTGCTTCCTGTTTTAATTGTAATCGTTTTCTTCTGTTTTGTAATGTCCACAATCATTCCCCTTTCGGTCTCTTTTTTATAATTCTAACACACGGGGTAACTGATGTCTATCCAAATTCTGACAGTAAAGCGGTTTCACAAAAAATTTACAATAAATAAATTTTTCGGAACATAAAAGCGGAGAGCGGGAGGTGAAACCTCCCGCTCTCCGCTTTTTTTCCGGCATTTTTATTCGTTAATCTACCGGTTATTCTTCTTTTCAACCGCGACCCAAATTTCACAGGTATAGTCGGGCGACGATACATCCGCTGATGGATATGCTTCAAAATCAGTACCGCCACAGGGCTGGTATTCGCTCGTGGGAAAGAATTCGCTGATTATCTTCTGGTACAGCGTTTCAATCGCTTCCGGCATTTTTCCTATGCATGGGAATACCACATAGGTGTGGGCTGGAATCTCCTCGACAACCAAGTCTTTTTCCGCCACAGGCGCGCCGTTGTATATCGCCCCAATTGCATACGGAAAATCTGCGTCTGACGCGTCCTTCCCGAAGCTTGCGCCTACAATGCAGTCGCCAAACATATTCTCTTCCGGAATATACTTGCACAGCGCTTCAATTGTGCCGTCCATGGTGCATTGCTGCCAAAACGCTGAAATTTCGGCAGACGGCAGTTCGTTTTCACAGGCCACCTTTATCTTTTTCATAATGAGTTTAAATGGGGCCTTTTTTTCAATCCGGTAATCCATTGCATTTCCTCCGCTCAAAATTAGTTTTACGGAAAGACGGGAATAGGATTTTAAGGCGGCTCCGTTCGATTTGGCTTTAGACGGGGAAATCCCGTGAAACCGGGTAAACGCCCTGCTAAAGCTCTCCGGCGTCTCATAGCCGTACTTCATAGCAATATCGACGACCTTCCCCGCACCGCTTGCAAGCGCGCTTCCTGCAAGCGACAAGCGCCTTGCGCGGATATATTCACCCAGAGTAAATCCGCACATAATGCTGAAAATCCGTTGAAAATGGAAACTCGAGGAATATGCGCGCTTCGCAACCTCCTCGTAATCAATCGGTTCCGTAAGGTGCGCTTCCACATAGTCAATTGCTCTTTGTATGCCTGAAATCCAATCCATTGATTCTCTCCCTCCGTATGACTCTATTATAGGGAAAATACAATTATTTCTCCTGACTTTTTATGCTTAGCTATGCCTGAAACCATTATAGCACATACGCGCGAATAATATCTGCCTCCGGTTTTCAAAACATTTTCAAATTTTATAGTATAAGTTATAATACTCAATCTGGCAGCTTGATAAACGGCCGGTATCCGGACAAAATAAATATAAAATTACCGGTGTGGCACAGGAGGTTTCAAATGGAACGCAGTTGGAGCTTGCAGGACGCAATCGAATATTGCCGTAGCCAGAATCCACAGCAAAATCAGCAGGCGCTAATAGGGCTATTGCGCGAGGTGCAAAACGAAAACGGCGGAGTTATTCCAAACGTGCTGCTGGATGAAATTTCCGCTGGACTGGAGCTTAAAAAAACCTTTTTGACAGCCATCGTAAAACGCTATCCCAGCCTGAGGACGGAAGAAGCGCCCCACCGGCTGGAGGTATGCGGAGGAGAACGGTGCGCAATACGCGGCTGCAGAGAGCTGCGCCGTTTTGTTGAAGTGAATTACCAGGTAAAAAACGGAGGCGTTAGTTTAATAGGCGGTTTTTCGTTTCAGGTAACCGGGTGTATGAAAAACTGTTTGAACGGGCCTAACATAAAATGGGATGGAAAGCTTTATTCGGGCGTGGATAAAAAAACGCTTCGTGGTATTGTTGAGAAAAATTCCAATATTTAGAGCTTGTGAATTCAAAAAAATTTTCCTGAATATGTATTTCGGCGGGAGTTACCATTGCGTAGCTTAGGTTCGCCAAAGCGTTGGTAATGCACGACCTCGCGCGCGCGCAGGAACTTAATCGGGTCGATAACGTCGGGGTCATCGCAGAAGCGCAGGATGTTGTCATAGGTCGTCCGTGCTTTCTGTTCCGCCGCCATATCTTCATGAAGGTCGGTAATTGTATCGCCCTTTGACTGAATATAAGCGGCTGTGAACGGAACACCCGCCGCCGATGAAGGATAAATACCCGTCGTATGGTCTACAAAATAAGAGTCAAAACCCGATTTCTGAATTTCTTCCGGCGTAAGGTCACGAGTGAGCTGGTAAACAATTGCGCCAATCATTTCAAGATGCGCCAATTCTTCCGTACCAATATCGGTCAAGATTGCCTTTAATTCCGGATAAGGCATACTGAATCGCTGGCTGAGATAGCGCAGCGACGCGGCTAGCTCTCCGTCAGGTCCGCCGTACTGCGTGATAATGATTTTTGCAAGCTTAGGGTTGGTCCGTTTAATAT
>OJQY01000380.1_pt1 | contig 23840 bp, 26 predicted proteins | sample 1599091 | NCBI WGS metagenome assembly OJQY01 (sample SAMN03922524, study PRJEB24848) | human gut metagenome | isolation source: stool sample | host: Homo sapiens | place: Germany | collected 2010-02 | reverse complement strand
ATATGGCAGCATCCAAAGTTTATTTTTGATAATTTTAACAGCGTTTTAGCAAACATCAGCTTTTTGCTGGGCTGCGGTTTATGCTCCGTCATGCTTGTAATGGCGAACAGAAAATTTTGGAGGGCGGAATAATGCGGATGGTTCTTTTGGAAAAAAGGATTATAGGCAATAATCCGTTATTGATTTCTATCAGCCTTGTTCTGGTATTTATTTTGATTTCTTTTCTGGGTGGCGACTTGATCAATTTCAGTGTTCTCGGTTTTGAGGTTATTTTTCCATTCTATGCCGCAATCTCTGTTGGGGAATGGGGGAAATTCAAATCAGACGCAAATTATGACATCATCGCTTCACAAAGCAGGTCAATCTTTGGGTGGGTATTCAATCGCTTCCTTACGATATTTGGACTCATCAGCAGTTTTGCGGTTGTGGGAATACTTTTTACATCTCTGATACGGGGAGAAATGCCTTGGGGAGAGATGGTTCTTATGTATTTCCCCCCGGCCTTGTTTCTTTCGAGTCTTGCCCTGCTCTGCTCCCTTGTTTTTTCCACGGAACATATTGCTACCATGATATGCGGCACCGTATGGCTGTTGGCCATGCTGCTGCGGAGCCTCCTGCGTTTCAAGTATGTGGAATATGTTTACCTGTTTATACGCTTTGCCGGAGATCAAAATGGTATTTGGATGTTTAACAAAATGATTCTGCTCTTATTATCTATCATTCTTTGGGGCGCAATTTATTGGCTCTGTCAGAAGAAGCACCGATAAACAATAGAGTGAACTCAAGCAATACGCAAGGCAAGCCTGTAACTTGCCGATACGGGCCAGTCCGCCTTGTGTGGATTGGCCCGTCGTAGTCTTTTGGGGAAGGTAGTCATATTATGCATATGTGGAGGTTTTCCGCCCCAATGCATGGTCTCTGTGGCACAGCTTGCGGCGGCCTGCTCCGAAAGGATAGCAAGAAATATTGAAAGCCCGCTTCTGTATTCGCCTCGTTGGAAACAAGTGGAGATTGACAAATGAAATCTACTGTGGTAGACTGTAATAAAATCTACACCAGTAGTCTATGGAGGCGGTCTTATGGAAATGAAGCTACACGACGCGGAACTGAAAGTGATGGATGTGATCTGGAGCGAGGGAACGGTCAGCGCCAAACATATTTATGAGACTCTCAAAGAAAGATTCGGTTACAGCCGCAGCGCCACCTATACCCTGATTAAGCGGTGCATCGACAAGGGGGCCATTGAGCGCATTGAGCCGGGGTTCCTATGCGAGGCGCTGGTGAAAAAGGAACAAGCGCAGGAACTGGAAACCAGGGAGCTGATTAACAAGCTGTACGACGGCTCGGCCGACAAGCTGGTGGCCTCCATTTTGGGAAATCGGGATTTGTCTCACGAGGAGATTGAGCGCCTGCGAAAAATAGTAAAGGATTGGGAGGATTAGTATGACCTTGTTTTCTATACAGATGCGGGCCACCCTCCTGATCCTGCTTATTGTGGTGCTCCGTTCGCTGTTTCTCTACAAGCTGCCGAAAAAAGTTTTCCTGGGCCTGTGGGCGCTGGTGCTGCTCCGGTTGTTTATTCCCTATACCGGCAATCTGTCACTGGGGGTTTCCATACCAAGTATTGAGCAGATCTGGCTCGCTTTGCTCCCGGTTTCGGGCAGAATGCCCGGCGCTCAGACCATAGACACGGCAGATGCCAATATCGTGTTCACCGCCTATTCGGTGCCAACCTTCCTGATATGGATCTGGCTTGCGGGCTGCTTGGCTCTGGCCGCATGGTTCATCATCAGCCACCTTCGCGGCAAACGGCATTTCCGGTTTGCCTATCCCGCCGAAGCGGAGGCCGTGGAGCGTTGGATGAACGCGAACCAAATCCGGAGAAAAGTACGGGTTTTGGTATGCCAGGAGCTGTCCTCCGCCTTGACCTACGGTATATTCCGGCCCGTCATCCTGCTGCCCACCACAATGGATTGGAACGATTCCGACCGTCTTTCTTATGTCTTATCCCACGAGCTGGAACATATCCGGCACTTTGATGTTTTGTGGAAATGGATTTCCGCTCTTGCGCTTTGCCTCTCTTGGTACAATCCCATGGTTTGGGCCATGCACATCCTGATGGGCCGGGACTTGGAGCTGCATTGCGACGAGTGCGTGCTGAAAAGACAGGGAATCACCAAAAAGAGCAAATCGGAGTACGCCATGGCGCTGCTCTCTCTCGCCGAGGAAAAGAGCACATCGTTTTCCATGTTCAGTCATTTCGGCCAGAGCGCCACCGAGGAGCGCATTTTGTCCATCATGCATAGCCGGTACGCACCAGCCATGTTCATCGGACTCGCGCTACTGGGAATTGTTCTTCTGACCCTGCTTAGTTTTCTATCGTTCATCACGGAAGCTGGCATGGCGTTTACGCTTCCAATACAGTAAAGGAGCTTGAATCTATGTATCTGCTGAAAAACGCCTTCAAAAACCTGGGCCGAAACAAGGGGCGCAATATCCTTGTAGGCCTGATTACATTGGCGATTATTCTCGCCGTCTCCGTTTCCATCGTCATCAATACCACGGTGGATTCCGTCACCGAGGACTACAAGTCGCGGTTCGGCGCGGAGGTAACCCTATTTCTCGACACGGAGATCGCCAAACAGCACAGCGGCATCCAGTATCCCACGGCACAGCAGCAGATGGAAATCGCCAAATCCGACCTGCTGCAAAAGACCGACTATGAAAGCACCCTCTCTGTGGCGCTCCAAGAGTTGGAGGCGCTGGGCGGCACAATGGGCGGCAACGCGGGCTTTTCCGGCGCGGACGACATACCACCCAACGCGAGGGTAAAGGCGACCTCTAACCCGAATATCAGCGAAGATTTCGCAAACGGCAGCCGCTCGATTGTAGAGGGACGGGCTTTTCAGGAGCCAAACGAGTGCCTGATCAGCGAGGAGCTCGCGCAGCTCAACGGCCTGTCCGTGGGCGATCAAATTACCGTCACAAACACAATGAAAGACGCGCTCATGCCTCACACCTTCACTGTCTGTGGGATTTACCGGGATAACCTTCCGGAGGCAAGCACCGGCTTCAATGTTCCGCAGCTCCACCGGGGCAACGAGATTCTAACCGATTTGGACACCGCCTTGGGGATGGAAATGTACGAGGAGCGGGGTGTGCTGAACACCACCTATTTTCTGAAAGACCCCGGTATGCTGGATGCCTTCCAAAGGCACGCAACGGAAAAGGGGTTAGCACCCTACTACCGCGCCACCACCGACGAGGCCGCCTACAACAAGATTGTCGGCCCGGTGGAGGGTATCTCCAAAATTGTAACCATCTTTCTGGTGGTGGTCTTGGTTTTTGGCGGGGTCATCCTGCTGTTCCTCTCGGTGATGGCCGTCCGGGAGCGCAAGTATGAAATCGGCGTGCTGCGGGCCATGGGGATGAAGCGCGGCAAGGTGATTGTGGGTATGGTCTGCGAATCCCTGATGATCGCTATCCTTTGCCTGACCATCGGCCTGGCGCTCTCTACCACGCTCTCCCAGCCCATCGCGGATACGCTGCTGGAGGATCAAATCCGCATTGCCGAGGAGCAGCGGCAAAACACCGGAACGATGGAGCTGATCCCCGGCGCGGAGGAACAAAACACAATTTCTGAGCTTTCGGTGCGGCTGACCCCGCAGGCCATCGGGCAAATCGGCGGTTTGGCTCTGGTGCTGGTTTTGATTTCTTCCATGGCGGGGATTCTCTACATCACAAGATTTGAACCGATGAAAATCCTTTCGGAAAGGGGCTAACCATGAATATCTTATCGTTGCAGAATGTGACCTATCAATATGAGGGTACAAAGAAATCCGTTTTGAAGGACATTCACACGGATTTTGAGACCGGCGCGCTCTATGGCATCATGGGCAAATCCGGAGCGGGAAAGAGCACGCTGCTCTCCCTGATTTCCGGTTTAGACCTGACAACCAGCGGCCTCGTATCCTATGGCGGCAAGGATATGCGGCAGCTTGACCGCGATGGGTACCGCGCCCGAGACATCGGGGTAATTTTTCAGGGCTACAACCTGCTTACGAATGCCACGGCAGTGGAAAACATCGAGCTTTCCATGCATATCTCAAAGGCGAAGGTGAAAAACAAGCGCAAGGCCGCCTACGCCATGCTCGAGCGGGTGGGCATCGACCGGGAAACCGCCGATAGGAAGGTTTTGAAGCTATCGGGCGGCGAGCAGCAGCGGGTGGGGATCGCCCGAGCGCTCTCCCATGACCCGGCTCTGATTATCGCTGACGAACCCACCGGCAATCTGGACGGCGATACCGAGGAGAACATCATGGAAATCCTCCGGGATATTGCCCACGACCAAGGCAAGTGCGTCATTATCGTCACCCATTCCGACAAGGTGGCCGCGCACTGTGATTTCGTACATTATCTGGAAAAGGGCAGGTTGAAGTCTACCGATAGCCATTGAAAAAGCGCCGCGAGACTAAAGCATGGAAACAGGAGGCAGACCCTATGCAAAGAGCAAAACCTCTGACATTGGAGCAAAAAAGAGCGGACTCAGATATTTGGATTATCCTAATCGCCACGCTCGGCACATTTTTGTTTTATACCGTCTTCAGGGCGCCATTGATGGCGTATATAGCGAATCCCCAGGAGCCGGTCCTCTGGCGGCTGCTCTGTAATGCCGCGTTCCAGTTTGGGATTGCCGGCCTTGGTATTACTGTGGTTTGCCTTTTGCGCAGGGAGAGGTTCTCACGCTTCGGACTGGTGAAAAAGAATTCGGTAAAGTCGATTCTCGGTGCGGCCGGATGCTTTATCCCCTATTTGATTTTCATTTTCGTGTCCGGCAGATACACAGGCTACCAGCCCTTTCAAATCCTCATCACGCAGGATGTTCTTCGCAGCAGATTTCCGCTTAATGTTGTAGGAATGCTGCTGATTGTGTTGGTATGGGGATTTTTCGAGGGCGTCAATTACGCGGTGATCAGCGACAAGCTGAACACAAGATATCCATGCAAAAACAAATGGCTGGATGTCGGCGCGATCACCTGTGCGGCGGTCTGTATCTTGTTTCATCCCCTTGACTTCTCGTTTTACGGAATCATCGAGATGCTGACGACCCTTGCGGCGATTTACGGAATGCTGATCGTAAAGAAGCAGACGGGAAATGCCTGGGGCTGCGTCTTTGCCTTTTGCTTCATTTGGAACGCCATATGAGACAAAAGCAAACGAGGACGTGCGGAGAAGAGGAAGGAGTAATCCCATGAAAGCAGTCTTAACTGAACACCTTACAAAAACATACAGCTCGGGTAAAAAAGCGGTGGATAATATAGGCATTGCCCTTGAACCGGGCGAAGTCTTCGGGTTTTTAGGCCCGAATGGCGCGGGAAAAACAACCACCGTCAAATTGCTCTGCGGTATGCTTGCGCCCACGCGGGGAAGCTGCCGGGTGTTTGACATCGACCCTTCTCAAAATCCGGAGAAACTGCATCAGGTATCCGGGGTGGTCACGGAACACGCGCAGATGTACGACTATATGACAGGGCTTGAAAACCTGATTTTTTATGGAACCTTATTTGGTATGGACGCTGCTGAAAGCCAAAAGCGAGGGGCCGAGCTTTTGGAGCGGCTTGACCTTCTGGACGCTGGGAACCGAAAGCTGGCTGCCTACTCCACCGGTATGCGCCAGAGGCTCTCCCTTGCCCGCGCAATGATTCACCATCCCAAGATATTGTTTCTGGATGAACCGACTTCCGGGCTTGACCCGGAAAGCGCGCAAAATGTAAACCGCTTAATCCGAGAGCTTGCGGAAGAGGGCGCGACCATTTTTCTATGCACGCACCAGCTGCGGTATGCGCAGGAGATCTGCACCACCTACGGGCTTATTGATGAAGGCGCCTTATTGGCGGCAGGCACCATTGAAAAACTCCGGGAGCTAATTTTCCCCGGTGTTCGGGTCATCGTGAAAGCGGATCGTTTTCCCAAGGGGCTGAATAGCCGGGCCGTCGGCAATGGGGCCTATGAAATCCCGGTGGATTCAGAGGGGGAAATCCCGCTGCTCGTCAAACAAATTGTGGACTCCGGCGGTGATGTGTATCATGTTTCAGCTGAAAAGATATCTTTAGAGGAGATTTACTTTTCTTTGATCGACCGGCGCAAAGCGGGAAAGGAGGATGAAACCCATGAATAAAATGCAGCTTGCCCTTATGAAAAAGGATATTCGCGGCGTTACCTCCAATAAGCAGGTGTTCTCCGTGATGTTGATCGTTCCGCTGGCGCTGACCATCGTGCTGCCGTCCATCTTCGTATTTGTCTTGACGCTGGTTCCGGAGGCGGCCTCTGACCTTAATAAGCTGCTGGACATGCTGCCCTTCCAGCAATCGTCAGGGAGCGTGGAGCAAAGTATCCTGTGGCTTCTGCTCAATAAAATTATGCCGGTCTTTTTCCTGATGATTCCCGTTATGTCGTCCTCCGTCATGGCGGCGAGCTCCTTTGTGGGAGAAAAGGAAAAGCGCACGCTGGAAACCTTGCTTTACTCACCGCTCTCCTTAAAACATGTATTTCAATCCAAAATACTGGCCGGCTTTTCAATTAGCATGATCGTCTCTTTCATTTCCTTCGCGGCGATGGTCGTCATCATGGAAGCCGAGGCGCTGCTGCTCACCGGAAGCGCGATTCCGCCCGACCCCAGCTGGCTGATTGTGATGCTGCTGATCGGGCCAGCCATTTCTTTGGTTGCGATCAGCATCACGGTTCGCGGCTCCGCAAAAGCGCAGACCATAGAAGAAGCGCAACAACGCGCGGTATTTCTGGTTTTTCCGATCATCGCCCTCATAATCGGGCAGTTTACAGGGGTAATCATGGTAAGCGCGTGGATTCTTTTGGCGCTGGGGCTCGTCCTGGCACTGTTGTCCGCGATTCTCATGAAAGGGTCTGTCAGAAAATTCACCTATGAGTCGCTACTGAAATAAGGACAGGGGGCATCTGGTGGTTTGCCTTCTTGACAGAAACGCCAGCAGGCTGGCAATGCTTTCACTATATGAAAAGGAGAAAATGAACGTGGAAAACAAACAACCATCCGTAATGGATTTGCTGATCGAAACGCACGCGGGGCTGGAACGACAGGGGCCAGGCAGCCCTGAGATGACGCGCAAGGCATTGGGGTTTCTTGATCATCTGGATCAAATCTCGCACGCGGCGGATTTAGGCTGTGGAAGCGGCGGGCAAACTATGGTGCTCGCACAGCAGCTGACCGGAGCCATCATCGGCTTAGACCTGTTCCCCGACTTTATCCATGTACTGAATGAAAAAGCGCAAAAGCAGAATATGGACGAACAGGTAAAGGGCGTTGTCGGTTCCATGGATGACCTGCCCTTTGAAAAAGAGGCTTTTGATCTCATTTGGTCGGAGGGCGCAATCGACAACATCGGTTTTGAAAAGGGGCTTGCGCATTGGTATGGCTTTCTCCAAAAAAACGGTTATGTCGTTGTGTCATGTCCCTCGTGGCTTACAAGGGAACGGCCCGCAGTCATTGAAAAATTCTGGTCTGATGCCGGGAGCGGATTGGATTCGATTGAGCATAATGTGGAAGCCCTGCAAAAATTCGGCTATCAGTTTATCGCTTCCTTTACGCTGCCGGAAACCTGCTGGACGGACAATTACTTTATTCCTCGGGAAGCGGCGCTCGAATCGCTTTTAGAAAAATATCCCGAAAATGAGACCGTGGAAGTGTTCGTCTCGGAAAACCGGGATGAGGTGGAGTTGTATGAAAAGTATAAGCAGTATTATGGGTACGTCTTCTATATCGGTAAGAAAATATAGCGAAAGAGGGTTCTCATGAAATATCTTTGATATAAACGCAAGGCAAGCCTGTAACTTGCCGATACGGGCCAGTCCGCCTTGTGTGGATTGGCCCGTCGTTGTTTTGAAGGAGGTTTTGTATGCCAGATTCCTTATAGCCCCACTCAAAAAGTCGCGGCCTCAAAAAAATATAAACTTTTTTCAAAACCCTTTCCGGTTTGCGGCCCTGAGATGTGTTCTGGTATAGCGAGGAGGCGAGAAACACCAGGCAGCTCACATCTGCAAAAGGAGGGATGAATATGCGAACTCCCTCTGAAAAAGAAAAACGCTTGTGCGCCATGTTCGATTCATTCTGTAAAACGGTGGCGCGCAATTTCAGCAGAAATCTCAAACGAGCCGCTGAAAACCGGAGGAAATATGATGGAACCGGCGCGGAGCCGATACAATATCTGCTTGATGTACTCAGCCACGAGGATACCCACCCGTCCGATCATTTGGTGCTTTACGCGGACGAGCTGCCCTGCGTGGTAGACAGTGAAACCTTATATAAAGCACTTCAATCCCTGTCCGACAGCCAGCGTGGAGTCCTGCTTTTAGATTTTTGGTATGACTGGACGGACGAGGAAATATCGAAAAGGCTGAGGGTGACAACGCGCACGGTCTACAATTTGAGGCAACGTGCGTTTAGCAAAATCCGAAAATTTTATGAGCATCACGGGCGAGATCCATGAATTAAACTATGACTTGATACAACGCGCCGTTCACGGCGAGCCGGAGGCTTTGGAGGAAATTCTCCGCATCTACGATTCTTACATCAATTCTCTGGTGACATACGAGCGGCCCGGAGCCGATGGCCGGATCATCCGGGAGATTGACGAGGATATGAAAATACAGGTGCAGATGAAGCTCGTGGACGCGATCCAGACGAAATGGAGGGAATTGATATGAAGCTGGTGCCAGACCTATTCTCCTGCGCCTATGTGCCGAACTGGTACTTACAGCTCGACGCGCTGGCGGAGCTGGCCCTTCCGGAGCCGTGGCGCTTTCGGAACCCGATATACTCAACTAAAAACCCAGATACTCCGATTTTAGAACGATATATCCATTCCATCTTCAAGAAGCAGGCGATTGATTACAACGAGGAACCAGACCCCGCGCGGGCGGCGGACTTCTACCATGTGGAGAATGAATACTCCTGCTTTCACACCGGCCTCTATACCCGCCGGTATAAGCCGGTCTACGCTTGCTTCGACAGGAATAAAAAGCGGGACACCCTGCTGGAATGGTATTTCAGAGGCTTCTCGGACGAGCTGTCCCCATGGCTCAAATACATCTCCCCGCTGCCGGGAAAGCCTCGCTACTATATGGCGCAAAACGGCGTCAATTACAACCCTGAGTGGCCTATCCGCGTCAATGTAGACCACATCTTAGGCGACCCAGACAATCTGGAACGCCTGCCCTCCGCTATCCGGGAGGCGCGAAACCTGCCCCTGCTTTTAGAAACGGCGGTTGAAGTCGCGCGCCGGAAGGCGGTGGTGGAGCCGAGCATTGTGGTGGCGCAGGGCTACCAAGGGCGGGTGCAGTACCTGCTGCCGATCTGCCTGACCGATATGGAAGCCCCCGACCTCGCCATGACCCTCACGGTGATGAACGGGTATTATCTCGGCAATACCTGTTTGACCTTGGAAATGGCATACCTGAACGCCCGCCTGCTGGCGAGGCCGGTGGCTCCTTGGCTGACGGCGCTGGTGGAATAGCGGGCCTGCGGGCGATATACGCCTCCCCCGGTCGGCAGCGGCAACGCGGAAAGGGGTGTATAGAGCGTTGCAAAAACGCAAAAAGGAGGGTGATCCCCATGTTCTAACCGGAGCGCGGCGGCCTATCCGCTGTCCCTATTGCGGCGGGCGGCTTATGGACGCATCCGCCGCGACCAAGACGCGGTTCCTGATCCCCACCGAGGGCCAGTATCCCGATTTTATTGTGAAGTGCGGGCACTGTGGCGCGGAGGTGGGGGTCATCAAAACTGAATAGAGAACCGATCCGTTCCGGGGCCTCGCGCGCCCGGAGCTGGCCGGGGCGCTACGGCAACACGACACGGCTCGTAAAGGGATGTATACGGGCCGGGGCAACGGATAGCTAAACCGGGACGAGGATCACTCGTTTGTTTGAGCATGATGCACGGAGGGGAGATTTCATTCCCATTGAAAGCGGTCGAACCTCCACGATACCACCCGAAACATGGTGGAGACGACATTGAGCCTGGCAGGCGGCACTTTTGTGCTGCTTGTCAGGCTCTTTTTTTCATTTTAGCGGCATAGCCGCCGCCTGCCGGGCTCGTGATAAGGAGCACGGTATGAAAGTCCGGTATGAGTTTGTAAACGGTGAAATCTCTGAAATTGAGGTGGACGAGAGCCTCGGCGAGCTGCTGGTGGATTTTGACCGGCGGCAGTACAACAACGACCACAAGGAAACCCGCCGCCATGTGTCCCTCGACGGCATGGACTACGAGGGCGGGCTGTTCGCCTCCTCCGCCGACCCGGTGGCGGAGGTCATGGAGCGGGAGGAGCTGGCCCGGCTGCTGCGGGCTATGGAGGCCCTCTCCCCGGAGCAGCGGGAATTGATCTTAAAAGTTTACTTTAAAAAGCGGCGGATTGTGGATATTGCCCGCGAGGAAGGCGTTTCCAAACAGTCCGTTCATGAGCGCGTGGGACGCGCCCTGAATAAATTGAAGAAATTTTTAGAATAGACCCCTGACCTTTGCCTTTTTCGTGGCCTAACGGTGAGGGCCATCGAAACGCGCCCTCGGAAAGAGGTGAAAGGCAAATGAAACATAACTTGAAAATCAGCCTCGCGCCGGTGCCGGATACAGGCGGCATTGTCCGCTGTAAAACGGTATGCTTGCGCGAGCGCCTCCTGCGCCGCCTGCTGGGCGAAAAGGGCCGGGTGATGGTGATTGTGCCGGGCGGCAGCGTGCGGGCACTTTCCGTCCAAGAGCTGCCGGAGGTGAGCGACCATGGCGGAGGCCGCGCGTGAAATCCGACCCATCCTGCCCATGCCGATCCGGGCCACCCCTTACCGGCATCAGATCGAGGCGTTCAATTTTGTCTGCGCCCTGTTCGGCCTCGTGGAAGGGGGTGAGCGGGATGAAGCTGGCGACAGTGACGTGCGACCTGTGCGGGCGGAGCTTCGAGAAACCGGCCCGGAGGGTTCGGGCGCGTAATTTCTGCCGCGCCGCCCATGCCCGGCAATGGAACGCCCAGCGGCTGGCGGACTACAACCGCCTTGAAAATCCCCTCAACCAGCCGGGCGGCGTGGTATCCAACCGGCGCAAGCGCCGGGAAGCCCTGTCCGGCACCGGCGAGGGCAAGGCATACCGCAAGTTTTACGGCAGACACGAGCATCGGGCGGTGGCGGAGGCCATGCTGGGCAGGCCCCTGCGGCCCGGCGAGGTGGTACACCACCGGGACGGCGACAGGCTCAACAACGACCCCGCCAATCTCGAAGTCCTCCCATCGCAATCGGAGCATGTGAAGGCACAGCCCCGCGACGGCAAAGGGAGGTGGCGCAAATGAGCCTCACCCACAGTACCGGCGCGGCCCTGCTCATGGAAATGGGGACAGGCAAGAGCTTGACCGCCATCGCCATCACCGGCGCTCTGTCAAACGCTGGCCGGATTCGGCGGGCGCTGGTCGTGGCCCCGCTCTCGATCCTCGGGGTATGGGAGTCGGAGTTTGAGAAATTCGCCGCCTTCCCCTATGCGCTGGCGCTGCTCACCGGCCCCACCGAGAAACGCGGCTTTTTTCAGTACAGCGCGGCGGGAGACAGCAAGCACCCTGTCACGTTGGAGCCGCGCAAATCCGCCCGGCTGCTGTTCCGGTTTCAGGAGACGCAAGAAAGTGGGGATCGGCTATGAGCGATTACTTGAAGGGCAAGCGGTGCATGGTGTGGAGCTTCATGCAAAACGCCCGGATGTACGAGGCGCTGCGGGACTACGGCGACCGACTGGATACGGTGGGCATCTTCACCTTTGAGGTGGACGCGACCGGCACCCTCTCTGAAACCGGCACCAGCATTTCCTCCATGCTGCCATATATCAGCAAGTGGCCGCATATCCGCTGGATGCTCACCATTATGAACCACGGCTATGCCTCCATCTTCACGGCGCTGCGCAACAATACGGGCGGGGCAAAGGATAAATTTCTCACCGAGCTGGTGCGGATCATGGAGAAATACCCGTGGTGCGCCGGGGTGGATATAGACCTCGAAAAGGGCGGCGGGTATGAGAACCGGGAAGCGGCAAACGCCCTGTTCCGGGACATCTACCGGACGGTGAAAGCCTACAATCCCCGAAAGCTCGTCAACATCTGCCTGCCGGGCATGACCGGCGTGCAAGGGTCGGTGGGCGGCGAGAACTGGTGCGTCTATGCCGACCTCGACCCTTACTGCGATACCGCCGCCATCATGTCCTACGGCATGGCGTGGGCGGGCAGCGCCCCCGGCCCGGTATCCCCCCGGAGCTGGTTGGAGGGCATCTACGACTACGCGGCGCGGGTGATGAATCCCGGCAGGGTCTTCATGGGCCTGCCGGGCTACGGTTGGAACTGGCAGATTTACGACACCCCGGAGAACCTCGGCAAGACCTACCGGGGCGTTTCCAACACCTATTATGCCGCCAAGCTCTGGATGACGGGCGGCTACAACTTCACCGACGACCAGCCGCCCCAGCCCATGATCCCGATTGTGGCGTATTGGGACGATTACGATAAGGTGCCGTGGGCACTGCCACAGGTCTACGACTACATGGAAGGCCAAGACGCGATCAGCATAGAGTACCCCACCCAGCGGGAGGTCTACAACCGCAGGCGCTACCTGACCTGTTACGGCAAGGAGCAAAAAGCCTCCTTCGGCACCATCTATATCGACTGGGGAGGCGGCACGCCCGACTCCTACTCCGGCGTGGTTTCGGTATCCGACTACATGACGGTGCTCGGCGAGGGCGGCACGGCCGCCTTCAACTTCACCATAGAGCGGGCGGGCACCTACGACGTGGCGGTGCGTCTGGCTTATCCCTTTTGGGATAAGAACGCCCTGCATGTCGCCCTCGATGGCTCCGGCAAGCTGTTCTCAGAAAACCGCCTCTGGTGGCCCTATTGGCGGCGCACCTGCTGGCTGTCCCTCGCCGCCGGGCGGAGCCTCTCGGCGGGAACGCATACCCTGCGGATCAGCGGCGGCGTGCCCGGCGTGCAGTTTTACGGCTTTCGGGTATGCGACAGCTTCTCCGAAGTGCCCAGCGCCGGGGAGGCGACCTTCGCTCTGTTGCCCCGGCAGTTTCTGGACGTAAACGGCAACCCGGCCACCCCGGACAAAGGCTTCAAGCTGACCTGTGAGATGCTGCGGCGCAAGCCCGACTCCGCGCTGGTATGGTATGAGGACTTTCGGGACGAGGAGAAGCTGCCCGCCAGCTACTGGACGACGCTCTCCGGGAAATGGGAGGTCTGGCGGGAGCAATTCGCCACCGAGAACCGCCCCTATTCGCTGCTGGAAGGCTCCGGCAGGCTGGCGTGGAAATACGACGGTTTCTCCGACCTGCATATCCGCGCGCGGGTGGCTTTCGCGCAGAACGGCGGCGGGCGGGCCGGGGTGTTTCTTGGAAACCTGTTCTGCTGCCTGAACTACGATACCCAGCGGGTGGAGCTGTACCAAGGCTCCGCGCTGCTGGGCAGCTATGCGACCAGCTTCTCCAAGACACCTGACGCGAGCCTCCATACCGACCCGTCGCTCTATACCATTGAGATGCGCAAGCGCGGCAACCGCGTCCGGGTGTATTCCGGCAGCAGCTACTCGCTGCGCTTCACCGCCACGGTGAACGCCACCTCCGGCTATGCGGGCATACAGGCCGACAGCAAGATTGTGTCCGACCTGCTGCGGGCCGGGGACGCTTGGACGTATGAGCCTTACGAGTGCTTCGACGTGGTATTCCCGGACGGCCAGCGCGCCAGCTACGGGCGGATCGCCCGCTCCGGGGTGACATGGGACAGCGAGTTTCAAGTGTTCACCCTGAACAGCGACGTGGAGGAAACGGCCACCCGCAGCGAGGATATTTCCCTCGACTATGATTTCTTCCATTCCCATCTGCTGGCGCTGTCCTGCGGGCGGGACTACACGGCGCGGGTGGTGCCCAGGGACATTAATGTATGGACGGCCCGGCTGTTCCTCGGCGACGCGGACGGCTTCTCCATCCTCTACTATCAGGACGTGGACTCGCTCGTCTATTGGGCCAACGAAGCGGCTTACCGGTGGGGCCTGCGCGGCATTGCCATCTGGTCTTTGGGACAGGAGGACATGCGGCTGTGGGAGGCTCTACCTAAGCAGATATAGCGAAACGGAAACGGACGCTTTGCCGAAAGGCAAGCGTCCGCTTCCCATGAAAAGGAGGTTCTCAACATGAAGACTGTATGGAATTGGATTCAGGCGGCGCTGGCCGCCATCGGGGGCGGGCTGGGCTGGTTCCTTGGAGGAATGGACGGCTTTTTGTACGCGCTGATCGCTTTTGTGGTGATCGACTACCTGACCGGCGTGATGTGCGCCATTGTGGATAAGAAGCTGTCAAGCAATGTGGGCTTTCGAGGAATTTTCCGCAAGGTGCTCATTTTCGTCATGGTGGGCGTGGGCCATGTGATCGACACCCAGCTCATTGGCGACGGCAGCGTGCTGCGCACGGCGGTGATCTTTTTCTACATTTCCAACGAGGGTGTGAGCCTGTTGGAAAACGCCGCCCACATCGGGCTGCCCATCCCGCAAAAGCTCAAAGACGTGCTGGCACAGCTCCATGACCGTGGAGAGCAAAAGGAGGATGACAAGAAATGAACCTGCGCAAGCTGATTTTTACGCACAACGCCTGCTACAAGGCGGGCCGCACCATCATCCCGAAGGGCATTATGGTGCATTCGACCGGGGCCAACAACCCCACGCTCAAACGCTATGTCGGGCCGGACGACGGCCTGCTCGGGAAGAATCAGTACAACAACCACTGGAATCAGCCGATGGATCGGCAGGTCTGCGTTCACGCCTTCATCGGCAAGCTGGCGGACGGGAGCGTTGCGACCTACCAGACCCTGCCGTGGAACCACCGGGGCTGGCACGCGGGCGGCGCGGCGAACGACACCCACATCTCGTTCGAGATTTGCGAGGATGGCCTCGCCGATTCCGGCTATTTCAACAAGGTATACACCGAGGCGGTGGAGCTGTGCGCCCACCTCTGCCAGCTCTATGGGCTGACCGAGAAGAATATCATCTGCCACAGCGAGGGCTATAAGCGGGGGATCGCCTCCAATCACGGCGACGTGATGCACTGGTTCCCGCGTTTTGGCAAGAACATGGACACCTTCCGCGCGGCGGTAAAGGAGAAGCTCGCCGGTTCCTCCGGGGGCACGACGGGCGGCGCGCCCACCGGCGACACCCTCTACCGGGTGCGAAAAAGCTGGGCGGATAAGGCTTCACAGAAGGGCGCGTTCAAGGTTCTCGGCAATGCCAAACGCTGCGCCGACCAGAACGCGGGCTACTCGGTCTTTGACGAGGGCGGAAAGGCGGTCTATACCGGCAGCGCCGCCCCTTACCCGACCTATACCGTGAAGAAGGGCGACAGCCTGTGGGCCATCGCCGCCCGCGAGCTGGGCAGCGGCACCCGATACCCTGAAATCAAGAAGCTCAACGGCCTGACCTCCGACGTGATCTATGCCGGGCAGGTCTTGAAAATCCCTAAGTAGTCTGCGGGGGCGGCTCTCCGGGGCCGCCCTTTTTATGGCGTTCCCTTGATTGCCGCCCTTTTTATGGCGTTCCCTTGATTGCCGCCCCTTTCCAGGGTAGGATGTCGGACACTAAATTGTGAAAGGGGTGTCTAAATGACAAAAGGCGAGAAAGCAAAGGTGGAGTATCTGCGCGCGGAGGAGGGCCTCGGGTATCGCGTCATAGCGGCCCGGCTCGGTTTGCCGCTGGATACCGTCAAGAGCCATTGTCGGCGCAAGGGGCTGGGCGGCGTCGCCTCGAAAGCGGAGGGCTTCGCCTGCCGCTATTGCGGGGAGCGCCTTCCCAAGGAACCCGTCCGCAAAAACAGGAAATTCTGCTCGGATGCCTGCCGCCGCGCATGGTGGAAGGAGCACCCGGAGCTGCGCGAGAGAAAGACGTTTTATCCTATGGTTTGCGCCCTTTGCGGAAAGGAGTTTCAGAGCTATGGGAACAAAAAAAGAACCTACTGTTCCAGCGCCTGCTACTTTGAGGCGCGGTTCGGAAAACCCCGCTCCCATGACGAAGGAGCAGTTTGAACGGGAGAAAAGGTATCAGGCGGCCCTCGCCGTGGCCCGTTCCATGCACGCCCATGGCGTGGTTGACGAGGAGGATTTCCGCAAAATCGAGGCCCGGCTCACGGCAAAATTCCAGCCCATTTTCGGCGGCTTTTTGTTCTGAAAAGCACGGTTAAGCCTTTCTTTCCGGGGTGTCTTCCAGTAACATCACAGTCCAGAAAGGAGGACACACCATGCAAAGAGTGATTCAACAAGTAGCGCCAGCGGTCTTACGGCGGGCGCAAATCGAACGCAAGCGCGTGGCGGCCTATGCGCGGGTGTCGGCGGGCGGCGAGGATATGCTCCACTCCCTGTCGGCGCAGATAAGCTATTACAGCGGCCACATTCAGAAAAATCCCGCGTGGGAGTATATGGGCGTTTTCGCTGACGAAGCGATCAGCGGCACCAAGGACAGGCGCGAGGAGTTTCAAAAGCTGCTCGACCTCTGCCGGGCCGGTGAGATCGACCTGATTATCACCAAGTCGGTTTCCCGCTTCGCGCGAAACACCCTTACCACGCTGCGTATCGTGCGCGAGCTGCGGCTTCTGGGCGTGGACGTGCATTTTGAGGAACAGAATATCCACACCTGCGGCGAGGACGGCGAGTTTCTGCTCACCCTCCTCGCCGCTTACGCGCAGGAGGAGGCGCAATCGGTTTCCGAAAATCAGAAGTGGCGGATCAAAGCCAACTTCGAGCAGGGCCTTCCTTGGAGCGTCACCATGTTCGGCTACCGGCAGGTGAACGGCCTGCTGGAAGTTGTCCCCGAGGAGGCGGAAGTCCTGCGGCTGGCCGCCGACCTCTATCTGGAAGGCTATGGGCGCGAGCGGCTGGAACGGGCGCTTGACAAGGCCGGGGTTCGCGGGAGGCGTGGCGGGCGCATGTGTGGGAATGGGATCGTGGAGCTTCTATGCAACGAGAAAACCGCTGGCGATCTGCTTTTACAGAAGAAATTCGTGGTTGACCCTATCTCCAAGGTGGAGCGGGTCAACAGGGGCGAGCTGCCGCAGTATTTTGTGGCGGGCTGCCACGAGCCGATTATTGACCGGGATACCTACGAGCGGATATTGGAGGAACGCGCCCGCAGGGCGGCGCGCTACCAGCCGAACCCGAAGACCCCGGCGACCTATCCGTTCTCCGGCATGATAACCTGTGAAAAGTGTGGCGCGCGCTTCCGGCGAAAAACCGCCAACGCGGGCGGCAAGTATGAAAAGCCGGTCTGGATTTGCGCCACCTTCAATTCCAAGGGGAAAGCCCGCTGCGCTTCCCGGCAAATCCCGGAGGATATTTTGGAAGACGTGGCCGCGCGCGCCATGGGGCTGGCAGAGTTTGACGAGGCGGCCTTCGCCGCGCGGGTGGAGGCGATCCGGGTGCCGGAGAACGGTACGCTGGTCTTTGTTTTCCACGACGGCCACGAGCTTGCGCTCACATGGGAGAACCCCTCCCGCCGCCAGAGCTGGGACAATGAAAAACGCAGGCAGGCCCGCGAGCACGCGCTCCGGGGAGCCGCTGAAAGGAGGGCGCGCTTATGCCAGCGGCAGTAGCGACACGGACGGCGCGGGCCGTGACCGTCATCCCCGCCAAGAAAAACCAGATACCCCTGAACGTACTGAGCAACCCCGCCCGCAAGCGGGTGGCGGCCTATGCCCGCGTATCCACCAACAACGAGGAGCAGCTTACTTCCTACGAGGCGCAGGTGGATTATTACACCCGGTACATTCAGGAGCGCGAGGATTGGGACTTTGTGAAGGTCTACACCGACGAGGGCATCTCGGCGACAAACACCCGCAAACGCGAGGGCTTCAACCAGATGGTGGCCGACGCGCTGGCCGGAAAGATCGACCTTATAATCACCAAATCCATCTCCCGGTTCGCCCGCAATACCGTGGATACACTGACCACCGTGCGCAAGCTCAAAGAGAAGGGCATTGAGGTTTTCTTTGAGAAGGAGAACATTCACACCCTCGACGGCAAGGGCGAGCTGCTTATCACCATCATGTCCTCGCTGGCACAGGAGGAATCACGCTCCATCTCCGAGAATGTGACGTGGGGCCAACGCAAGCGGTTTGCCGACGGCAAGGTGAGCCTCCCTTACAAGCGGTTCCTCGGCTACAAAAAAGGCCCCGACGGTTTCCCGCAAATCGTGGAGGAAGAAGCAATAATCGTCCGGCTCATTTACCGGCTGTTCCTTTATGGGAAATCCCCCTCGACTATCGCGATCTATCTCACCGACGAGGGTATCCCCACGCCGGGCGGCAAGGCCAAGTGGCGGCCCAACGCGGTGGAGAGTATCCTTACAAACGAAAAGTACAAGGGCGACGCACGTTTGCAGAAGAAATTCACGGTGGATTTTCTCACCAAGAAGCAAAAGGTCAACGAGGGCGAGGTGCCGCAATACTATGTCACCAACAGCCACCCGGCTATTATTTCGACGGAGATATTCGACCTCGCGCAGTACGAATTTAAGCGGCGCAAGGCGGACGGGCGCTGGACGAGCAGCACGCATCCATTCAGCGGGAAGATTTTCTGCGGGGATTGCGGGGGCCAGTACGGCAGCAAGGTGTGGGACTCCAACAACGAGTACCGGCGCGTCATATGGCGCTGCAATGACAAATACAAGGACAAAATCAGGAAGGCGTGCTGCCATACGCCCCACCTGACCGAGGATGAAATCAAGTCGGCTTTCCTTGCCGCCTTCAATGGGATATTGCATGATCGGGCGGAAATTATGGCGGCCTACGGCGAGGTGATGGAAGCCCTGACCGATACCGCCGACCTCGACGCGGAGCGCGAGCGGCTGGAACAGGAAACCGAGGTGGTAATGGGCCTGATCCGCGCTATCATAGAGGAGAACGCCCGCAAGGCGCAGGATCAGGAGGAGTACCAGCGCAAATACACCGGATACTGCGAGCGGTTCGAGGCCGCCCGCAACCGGCTGGCGGAGATACAGGACGCTTGCTTGGAGCGCACCGCCAAGCGGGTCAAAATCCAGATGTTCATGGAGGAAATCGAGCGGCGCGACGGGCTGGTGGACGGCTTCGACGAGGAGCTTTGGTATTCCACGGTGGACTCCGTGACGGTTTACGAGGATAAGAAAATGACCTTCACCTTCCGCGACGGGCGGCGGGTGGATATTGACAGTAAAATGTGGAGGGCGGCATAATGGGAACAAAGGGATAGCGTTGACAAAACCCGCAGGTTTCGGCCTGCGGGTTTTTCTTTTTGCCCCTTACATGGTGCTCATGAGGTCGAGCAGCTTTTTCTGCTGCTCCTCGGTCAAGGTATTCCATCTCAATAGCATTTCCCGCTGCCGCTCGGTCAATTCTACGGGTTCGCTGCCCTCCGCGAAAAACTGCGAGAGCGTTATTCTAAACGCGCGGCATAGCGCCTCGATTGTTGGGAGCGTCGGCGCGTTATTTCTATTAAACATATTTGAAATGGTGGAATGAGAAAGGTCGGCCTCCTTCGCCAGTTGATAGTCCGTCCATTCCCGCTCCGCCATAAGCTGCTTTATCCGCTTCTGTACGTTCATTTCATCACCTGCCCATCTCGTATCTATTTTACTTCCCAAAAGGGTGGTATAATAGGCACAATGAGTAGCGTCGCCATTTCCCAAAATGGAAATATGCTGATAGTGTTCACGGAGGCGGAGCATACTATACCATATACAGGAGGAAACGAACATGAGAGATGAAAAGGAGCAAATATCAATTTTTGACGCGCTGGCAAAGCGCGAGGGCATATCGCCCGACGAGGTGCGCGCGAAAATCTTTGCACGGATTCAGGAGGGCTTGCATGATCCCGATCCTGACAAGCGGGCCGCATGGGAGCGGATACCCCATGCCGGGGAGATTCCCACGCCGGAGGAATATGTGCGCTTCGTGGTTGAAAAATTAGAGGCCGAGGGCCTCGGACATCTGCTGCGCTGGTATCCGAATCTATAAAAATAAGGGGTGCTAAAATGCACCCCCAAACCACTACATATAGACGAACAAAAAGGAACAGCGGGAATGAACCACACGATATAGTGATTTTCCCGTCAAATACTGCTTAAACTATCTCTGTTAATGAATGTCCTTTCAGACAGTAAAGACCGCTTATATAGCGGTCTTTTATTTTTTATGTTGCATTTCGTGTTGCATCTTTCCCTCGAAATAGCTATCTACCAGCTCGTCAACGCGTTCTCTTTCATCAGAAAAAGTGTGGGTATAGACTTTTTTCATAACTTGGTCGGTTTTCCATCCGCCTCTTTCCATCGCGTACTTGTCCGGTACTCGAAGTAAAGCCATGACCGATGCGTTTATATGACGGAGATGGTGACGACAAAATTCGACAAAATACGTTTCAATATGATTAAGGGCGACATAATAAAGTGCAGAATATATCCTCGAATGATGGTTAAAAGCAAAAATTTTTATTGAAAAGCTAAATATTATCAGATATACTATTCTTTAAGAAAGAATTATATTTGCCTATCTGGCGAGAAGGTTTATGATATGAAAATGATACAGGAAGGGGAATAATGCCATGGGGGAAACCAGAACGCTTACTATGAAAACAAACTTTGAAGGGCTTATCCGTCTGCTTGCGGATGGACTTTACAGCACTTCTGATATTTTTGTTCGGGAATTAGTCCAAAATGGACATGACAGCATTGTGCGTCGTGAAGCTTTGAAAGAAACTTTTTATCAAGGGGAGATTTCCATCACCTATGACAGTTCAGAAAAAAGCATTACCTTTACTGACAATGGAATCGGGATGGATGAGTCTGATATTGAAAACTTCTTATCTGTTATTGGTTCTACGGGCACTGGTATCTCCAAGGGGGAACTGGAAGATATGTTTTCCGAGGAACTGATTGGCCAGTTTGGAATTGGAATGCTGTCCTCTTTTCTTGTGGCAAGCAAGGTGTGTGTTCAAACCCATAAAGTCAACTCGGATACAGCGTACCAGTGGGTTAATTATGGTTCAACTGAGTGTGAGCTTTCTTTAATTGACAGAAAAGAGGTCGGCACCGCTGTCACGGTATTTGTGCGCCCGGATTTTACATATTTACTGGATCGGCAGAAGTTGGAAGAAATCATCCGCCGTTACTGCGACTTCATCTCAGTTCCTGTCAAAATAAATGGCACTGGCCCTGTTAATGTAACCTTCGCTCCTTGGGATAAGGAATATCAGACTGCGGAGCAGGAAATAGATGCCTACAGCACATTTGTTAACCGGCGCTTCCCTGATATGTCTATGGACGTATTCCCTATCAACATCAGCAAACAGGTAGAGGGCAAGCTTTATCGGGCACAGGGAGTTCTGTATATTTCCAACCAGCATTTGGCCGGCCTGAACTCTACCGGCACACTGGACATCTTTGTGCGGAAAATGCTTGTCAAGGAAGGGGATACCTCCTTGCTTCCAGCTTGGGCAAAATTTGTGCGCGGCGTTGTGGACAGCCCTGACTTGAGCCCCACTGCAGGACGTGACAACATCAACCAGGAGAACACGGCGTTCAAAGTTATCCAGGCTGAATTGGGCGCAAAGATTATTGAACGGCTGGGATACCTTGCAGAAAACCGTCCGGATAAATTTGCCTATATTAACCAGTGGCATCATGACCATCTTAAGGGCATGGCCATGGTTAATGAAGACTTTTTTGGCCAGGTTGTAGATCTTTTGCTTTTTGAGACAAACCAGGGAGATGTATCACTGCAGCGGTATATCCCCATGAACCCCATGATAGAAGGCAGTAACCCTATCTACTACTTTTCCCATTATGACAGTGCGGCACAGTATTACCGCATGGCGAACGAAAAGGGGCTCATTGTCATCAATGCAGGACGCAATTATGATGAAGAGCTTCTGGAAAAATACGGGGAGAACCATCCGGAAGTTACGTTGGAAAAACTCAATGTATTGGATAAAGGGATCTTTTTTGAGGAGCTTTCAGCAGAAGACCGGCTACCATTCCGGCGGTTGGAGGAACGGATGAGTTACCACCTTAACCATGACTTGGGGTTAAATATCGTGCTTAACACGAAGCTTTATGACCCGAAAGCTGTCCCGGCTGTCATTATTGAAACAGAAGTCTCCAAGACAGACAGGGAACTGAAGGATCTCCTGAACATGCCTTCCTTGCGTATGAATTTTGGTGATGCATTCCGCAGCATACAGGAACGTATTCGTAACCGACCCATGCAGCTGGCTTTGAACGGACGGAATACCCTTATCCAGCTTCTTTCAAAGGCAAACCTGGATTCCATTGTGGCTGCTACGGTGATGACGTTGCTTTACAATAATGCCCTGATTTATTCCCACCGGCTGAACGAACGCAACATGAGTATTGTACATGACAATGTTGCCCAAATCATGACGATGCTTATAGAAACACAACATGAAAACCTCGACCTGCGCGCTGAACTCTTGAAACTGCGAAAAGATATGCAGGTAAAAAACGCCGACAGCATGGTTAACGGCAGTAAACATATCCTTATGTTTATGATCACGCCTTTTGCCGACGAGTACAGATCCGTAGAGTTAGCTGTCCGCCGGGTCTTTGAACAGGCACCGTTTTGTTTTGAGGTCTGCCTGGCCAGGGATAAATACAATGCAGACACTCTGGTGGAGAACGTTAAATCATATATCGCCTCTGCACAGTGTTTTATAGCGGAAATCAGTGACTTGAACCCCAACGTCATGATGGAGGTTGGCGGAATCTTAATGAGCGGGGATAAACGGCCGGTCTTCGTACTTTGGGATACACATTCCACAAAGAGAAAACCTGCTGATTTTGGGGATTGGCTTACCTTTTCTTACAGCGGCAGGGCTGCTTCACCAGACGAATTAGTAAATGAGATTACCAGCCATCTTATTGAAGGAGGCCGGATTAAAAATGCCCGCATTGAAGAGCTTATGCACCGTAGGAAAGAACTCTTTCTGTCACAGACACTGCTATCAGGCCTGCCGGAGATACAATTGAATGGCTCCCAGAAAGCCAGTATCTGCAATAAGTTTAAGACAGTTGACAGTTATGTATCCGCAAAGGAGGACTTGCTTTCTACTCTTGGTGTCAACATGCACATTTTACTGGGGCTCCAGGATGAGCTGAAAAAAGTAATGGAGGAGTGCCGCCGGTATGAGGGGTGATGCAGAACGATGGAAGCGGTTGGATGAGGCGGAGGTACGAAAGCAGAAACAAAAGAGCGCAGATGAACTGCATCATGACGGATATCAATTATATTGCCAATGTCGTTATGGACAGGCGGCAGCTTTTTTTGCCCAAGCATCATTATTAGAAAAACGGGAAGGGAACTTGTCGGCACAATGCGAGGATCTTAATTGGGAAGGGTACTGTTATTATAAAGATAACAAATTGAAAAAAGCATTGACTTGTTTTCTCCAAGCCGAACAGATTGGAAATTTAGATGCAACCTATCGGTTTTATAATTTGGAAAATTTATTTTATGTTGCAATGCGTTTGTATATGCCACAAGCGAAGATTTGTTCTGTTTTGGATGAGCTAATCCCCTACAAAGGTTCGCAACAAATTGGTGGTTCTAAAAGCATGGTATTAAAGGCAGAGTATACTTTCTTTTCTTCCTGTGGCAGACATGCTGAAGCACTTGCAAAGGCACAAGAGGCATTTGCCTCCCGGATAGATAAGTTACCCAGATATAATAACAATGTTTATTTCCAAGATTTAGTAACAGCTTACCGCCTGAATGG